>OGEU01001015.1_pt1 | contig 25625 bp, 19 predicted proteins | sample 1570651 | NCBI WGS metagenome assembly OGEU01 (sample SAMEA2582129, study PRJEB24529) | metagenome | biome: Human gut stool | place: China | collected 2011 | reverse complement strand
TCCTCCGGCTGCAAAAAGTGCGATGGAACAGGAATCTTAGCCAATTTGCCAAGCTGCGCAATAATACTCTGTGCTTCATTTCTGGCATTTACAAATGCAGCACTCGTTTGGTCTACTTGATTCGAGAGCAATACCACCTCTGACATAAAACCATCAATATTGACCATAACGCCCAGATGAGTACAGGTAGGTATCTGATCAGACACCGTAGTCCCGATGGTCTTTCCATCCATTTCGCCAAGCCCAACAGCCCCAACTGCTGCTCCAAGCGGTCCAAATAGCATGCCTCCGGCTACAGCGCCTCCTAAAGAGGCATGTTTCTTTGATTTGGTTTTGGAACTCTCCCGGGTGACAACACGGCAACCGGTCATCATGTTCATTTCCGCACCCCGAATGCTCGAAAATAAGACCGTTGTATTATTGATCTGTATTTTTCCTTCTGTCCGATTGACCCCAATTGATCCGCCAGCCAGGCTTTCCCATCTGTCATTGGCAATACGCGTAATTTCGCGAGTTCTCTTTTTAGACAGTGTATCTCTCTCATGTTCAATCTTCTTGATCCGCTTATTATAGGCATTGTCACTATTCTTGTGAATTTTAGCAATCACTTTGCTTCGATATTTCGGATCGTTCACAAACTTATACAATTCTTTTTCTTCATTCGCCATTGTACTGTCCTCCATTCACAAAATTTAAACTCATTTCTATTTTGATAGGTTTGTTCTGTTTTTAATCGTAGTTTCAACCTCTGTGATCCGTGCTGCAACTTTTTTCACTTCCATTAGTCTCCACGCTTCTAAGCAAGCTAAAAATTCATCTGTTCCTTCTGCCTCTATTTTGTCAAGCACACGCAAAACAACCTGTCTATTTACCTCTTTCAATTCAAAAATGACACGGGCATGTTTTTCTTTAACATCCAAACAAAATCTTTGGTAAAGTTCTTCCGCAAATGTTTCCTTTTCTATCTCATTTTTATCAGCTGCAATATGATCAAGCGACTTTTTCATGCTAGCCGCCTTATCGGTCAGCACTGCATAATTTTCTTTTTCTTTTTGAAACTGACTGACAGCAAGCTGCTGTTGTTCCTTGGCTTTTACAAGTTCTGTTTTCACGCAATGATACGTCGAGCTTTGTTGTTCTAAGCTTGTCTGTTGTGTCAAAAGCTGTTCTTTTTTTTGACATAGCTGTTTGAAGCTTTTCTTTAGTAATTCTTCTGCCTGATCACATGTCTTAATTGATTCAAATATTACTTCTTCACTCTTAAGCCATTTTGTAATTTCATCAAACATATTCTGACGCAGCTTTTGAAGCTGAGCGTAACTTGCTTGTGCCGCGGCACTTGCCTTTTCTGCTTTTCTTTGTGCTTCATCTGTTTTCTTTTGCATTTCATCAAGTTCTTCACGGCTCACTGTCTGTAAATTCTTTGCTGCCAGAACAGGATGATGCACAGAACCGCACACTGGACAAGGCTTGCCCTCTTCAAGTCCTTCGGCTAAAATTCCTGCCTGCGCGTTTAAATAGCATGTCCATGCCTGCTTCCACTCTGACTGGCAGCTTTCATATGACGCTATATAAATTTTACACTTTTTTTGAAGCTCTGTATGTATACGCTCCTGCTCTTTTTCTTCTTTCAGCTGTTTTTCAAATTTAGTAAGTTCCTCAAGGCGATAGTCATTCTCCTTTATCTGTGTTTTTTTCTGTTCCAAAAGTACATCGCAGTCTTTAAGTTCTTCACAAAGCTGCTCTTTTTTCTGTATCATCTCATTAAGCTTATCAAGCTGCTCTTTTTGCTGAATGATTGACTGCTCCTTCTTTTTTTGACAGTCGCATGTACTTTTATACTCTGCATAGCTTGTCTGATACTGCTCAAGCCGATGTTTTCTATCCTCTACCAGACTTTGACAGCGCTGTTCCTCTCTTCCTGCGTCAGACAGCTTTTCTATCTCAACTTCACAAGCCTTTATCTGTTCTTCTTGCTGTTTTCTCTGATCAAAGACAGATTGAATAGACTGCTTCAATTCACAAATCGTCTCTTCCGCTTCTAATTTTTGCTTTTGAATCTCTTCCCACTCATTTTTTTGCTTTTCAATCTGCTTCATTTGCAAAAGTGCCTGAGAATATGCCACCTCACAATCCTTTAATAGTTCTAGCTGACGATTCATTTCTTCTATATACTGTGTCTGCTTTTTTCTTTCCTCAGACTGTCTTAATTGCGTGTTTTCTTTCTCTTTAAGATCATTTTTTACTTGTATAAGCTGTTTTTCTTCTGATTGAACTGCCTCGCACAACTGCTTATCCTGCTGCAGACGATGTTTTTTTGCTTCTAACTCTTTTTGTCTTGACTGTTTGTTAACCTGATCATTAAAAAATTCCTGTGCCTTTATCACCTTTGGCAGCAAAGTTTCTAATCGTTTTTCTTTTTCCTTGACACTCTCACAAGTTTCTTTATACCTCTGAAGCTTTTCTTCATAAACAGCAAGTGTACGCTGTTTGCATGAAAGTTCTTCCTCCTCTTTTTTGAGCATCTGATACTTTTCTTCCCCTGCTGACAAAAATCCTTCAATTAACTCAATTGCCCGAAGTGTCTGACCGTCAAAGCCATTTTTCTTTAATATGTTCCATTCAGGCTCTTCAATAGCACCATTAGGGCAGACTGCCATGCTGAGTTCCTGACTAATGCCTTTTCGCAGATCCTCATATGCTTCTTTTTGTCGGCTAAGTTCTGCCTTAAGAGCATCCTGAAGCTGCTGAAATTTTTCTGTATGAAATATTCGTCTAAAAATTTCTTTTCTAGTCGCCGTGTCAGCAAAAAGAAGCTTTTGAAAATCTCCCTGGGCAATCATAACAATCTGCGTAAATTGGCGATAATCCAGGCCTAAAATTTCTGTTACAGCTTTTGTGACATCCTTAGACTTTGACACAATCGGTCTGCTCGAATCTGACAAATATTCAAGCTCTGCCTCTGCCTTTTGAAGCGTCAAGCCTGTTCCTCTTCCCTTAGGTCGCTGATACTCTGGATTTCTTTTTACGCGATACTTCTCTCCCCTATAGCAAAACGTGAGCTCTACATATGTTTTTGTCTCTGCTTTTGCATATTTGCTGCGAAACATCTGCGGATCACGCACTGCACCGCTGGCTTCTCCATATAATGCAAATGTGATAGCATCAAAAATGCTTGTTTTTCCTGCCCCGGTATCTCCAGTAACCAGATAAAGTCCCTGCGTCCCCAGACGTTCAAAATCAATTGTTATCTCTCCTGCATATGGTCCAAACGCACTGACTGTTAACACTTGTGGTCTCATGATTTGTCCTCCTGTAATCGCGTAAACAGTTCTTCTACAAATTGTTTTTGTTCTATACTCATTGGCTGATTGTTCTGCTTTTCGTAAAGTTCTTCAAACAGCTGTTTCTCACTCTTTTGCTTAATCTTACTGTCAAAATCTATTGTCTGCTGCGTTCTTGTTCTTAGATTGTCATAAGAAAGACCAAGAAGATTTGGATATATAGTGCGAAGCTTCTGCATTCCATCTGGAATATCTTCCTCATCTGTCAGCGTAATCTGCACATAGTCATCCGTAGCTGTCCCCTGATAAAATGTGCGCGCTGTCACTTCCATATAAGAGCCATGAATTGCCCTAAGATCATGCTTTGGAATTAATGGAATCGTGCGAACAACAATATCATTCTTTTTTCCCATCTCGATAACAGTAACTGATTTTTCCTGTCCTGCCTCAGAAACTGAATATTTTAATAAAGTTCCGCAATAACGCACATTTTCTTTTATATTCTGCGGACTATGAATATGACCAAGTGCCGTATAATCAAATGCTTCAAAGATAGATGCATCTATATTGTCAACTCCGCCAACAACAATATTCTCCGAATCACAGCGGCCTGCACCCGTAACAAATTGATGTGCCACCAAAATATTTCGCTTTTTCATATCAATATCCATATGGTTTACTGCCGCAAAAACTGCATCCTGATATGACTCAATTTTCTCTTGTCCCAGTGCACGGCGCACAATAGACGGACGAACAAATGGCAAAAGGTAAACTTGTGCTTCTCCAAATTCATCTGTCAATGTAACCTTCTGTGTACTGCCATCATATACTGTAGACAAGTACACGCCTGATTGCTTCATCAGCCCTGCACCAAACGCAATGCGCTCCATTGAATCATGATTGCCGCTGACAGCACATACTTTAATTTTTTGCGCTGCAAGTACATTAAAAAACCAGTCTAACATCATAACAGCCTCAGTCGGTGGAATAGGTCTGTCATAAATATCTCCCGCCAAAAGGAGTGCGTCTGCATGCTCTTCTACGCAAATTTTGACTACCTGCTCCAAAATATAACGCTGATCTTCCAGCATTGAAAATTCATTGATCCGCTTTCCAAGATGCAGATCAGAAATATGTATAAATTTCATAGCTTCTCCTTTTGTTCTCTACTTGCAAAAAAACAGCACTAAAAGAAGTGGGCCTTGACCCTATCTTCTCTTTTGTACTGTTCTTGTAAAATATATGTTTTTACTGTTTGTATTCTACCTCAAACGGAAGCTGGTCAAGAATATCACGCTTCGCGTCAATACCAGGATACACCTCAATAAGTTTAAGTCCCTTAGGTGTCAGTCTAAATACACAGCGCTCTGTCACATACAAAACCTTCTGCCCATTTTCGATTGCACGCTTTGACGAAAAGCTTATGCTATTAACATGCTCTACAAATTTAGGTAATGATCCTTCTTTTTCAATAGTAATCTCACCACTTTTTTGTGATACAGTTAAGCCTTTTGCATTAAAGCTCATGCAGAATACAACAGTTGGTGTCTTTGCAGTTATATTGGCAAATCCACCAATACCAGCAAATGCACCTGGACCTCTGTGTGCATTAATATTTCCATATTGATCAACCTCAAGTGCACCCATAAAGCATATATCCAAACCGCCATTGTCATAAAGATCAAACTGGTTTGCCATGTCGTAGACGGACGCGGCTCCGATCATCGCGCCAAACGCCTCACCAGAAACTGGAAAACCGCCAATACCACCTGATTCAACAGTCAGTGTTACCATATCGAGCATGCCGCTCTTTCTTGCATAGCGTGAAACCATCTCCGGAATGCCAATTCCAATATTAACAATATCATCAACCCGAAGCTCTTTGGCAGCTCGTCTTCCAATGATTTTTCCGATTGTATTATCCTTGAGCATCTTTTCTGATGCCTGATCAATCTTCTCACTCCAGATATGCCATTCCTCATATGGAATTTCAAAGCTTCCAGTCAGCGCTGTATACGCTTCATTTCGCTCTTGTGGCTCTGCAACTACAATCGCATCTACCAGACAGCCCGGAATAATAGCATTTCGCGGTCGTGACGGCGTGTCTACCAGCCTATCTACCTGGACAATTACTTTTCCTCTGTTTGCCTTTACAGCCTGACAAATGGAAAGTGCATCGCCTGACATAAACATATCGTCAAAAGTAATATTTCCCTTATGGTCTGCCGCAGTTCCCTTTATCAGCGCAATTGTTATTTTCGTAAGCTTATAATAAAGAAACTCCTCACCATCCACTTCTACATGCTTTACAAGCGAATCGTCAATCGAAACTCGGTTGATTCCTGGTCCCTCCAGTCTCGGATCGACAAATATATCAAGACCAACCTTTGAAAGTGCACCTGAAAGTCCCCCTGCCTGTGCGCGAATCGCATGAGAAATACAGCCAAGCGGCAAATTGTATGCCTCAAAGCGATCCTCCAACACAAGCTTTTTTGTGCTCATCATAGCACCAAAATGACCACAAATCAACCTGTCTACTGCCCCGTCACGAATGTATCCTTCAGCATTGTGTTCAGTATCCCACACGCCAAATCCTGCACTAGAAACAATTGTCAGATGGGTAGGTGACTGCATTTTCTGATAGCGGCGATAAAGTGCCTCATGCAGCTCCACTGGATTTTCAATTCCCACAAAGGAATTAACACATATACAATCTCCATCCCGAATCAAACGGATTGCTTCATCTGATGTCATAATCTCATACATAGATTAAGCCTGCCATTTAACTTTTGCTACGCACTTCTTTACGTGACAAGCTTCTTTTCCAGCACGCATCTGCGGCTTATGAGCAATGCTCGGAGGAAGTACTGCGTAAGAACCTGTTGTCAGAATGGACTGACACATTTCTTCTGGCTCCTTCCAGAATGCAACATCACGCTTTTCATCATATTCCTCATCTGCCTCTAAACCAGTTCTGCTTACTGTGTCGATCTCCTCCTCACCGGAAATGATCCACTGAATATCTGCATAACAATTATGAGTCTCCAGACGGCAATTCTCTGCTGGCTTTGTCTCATACTCCTGAATCATAAAATAAAAATCATCATTTACCTGGTAGGTACCAACTTCAAGTGCTGCTAAATCCTGCTTTTTTAAGTAGCAAACTGCTTCTTCGATTGTCATTTCATATTCCTTCCCAAAAAGCGCCCGCATTGGCACTTTCCTGCGTATACTTTATGTAACTTTTTTGCATCTTTCATGCTTTTCTAGCTTACTTAAAAAATATTTTTTTGTCAAGCATACTACACTATGTTCTTTTTTAAATACACTTTCTGGCTTTATTCATCCACACAAAGAATCCTATATTTAAGACAATTCCAAAAACTGTTGCCACCGGTGCTGCAAATCCTATATTTGTAAGACTTGCATTTGACTGAATACTCATGTAATATGCCAGCGGAAGACGAACAAGCAATGTCTGGATCAGTCCCTGTGCCATTACCCACATAGTCTGATCGTGTCCGTTAAAATAACCAATCATACTAAATAATATAGCGGTAACAATTGTCTCCAGTGCAAAACCTTTAAGATAATCATATCCTTTTTGTATAACATCGGCGTCTGTTGTAAATATTCCTGTCAAAAGATCCCCCTTAAGAAGAACAATGGCAAACACAACCATTCCAATCAAAACACCGACACCAATTCCAGTAAACATCGCGTTTTTAGCTCTTTTTTCGTTTCCTGCTCCAACGTTTTGTGATACAAATGATGCCATTGACTGCATTAAGGAACTTGGAATCAACATCGCAAAATTTACAATTTTACACGCAACACCATATCCAGATGAAGCCTCTAATCCCAGACGGTTGACAAATGCACAAAGTGCAAGGAATGAAATCTGAGTCAAGCATTCCTGAAGCGCTAATGGAAGTCCAATTTTAAGTGCGCGTTTACATTGACTGTTAATCTTAAAATCAGCTTTTGTAATTTTAAATGGAAGCTTCTTTTTCATCAGCATCCATAGTGCAAACACAACACTTACAGCCTGTGCTGCTACAGTCGCAATCGCTGCACCTGCTGCATCCATACGAAACCCTGCTACTAATATTAAATCTCCTGCAATATTGATAACACATGCAACTGCAACAAATATCAATGGTGACTTACTGTCTCCAAGTCCTCTAAAAATAGCAGAAAGAACATTATAGGCAACAATAAAGAAAATACCGCTTCCACATATCTTTACATAAACAGAAGTCAAACTTACTGCTTCCTCTGGCGCCTGCATCAATACGGCAATAGGACGCGAAAACGCGATCATTATAACAAACAGCACTGCTGACATTACCGCAAATACAACTACAGAACCGCCAATCAGTGCACCAATTGACTGTGTCCTCTTCTCGCCAATATATCTGGCAATCAAAACAGTAATACCCATTGCGAACTGTGTTATCACAAATGTTACAAGATTTAATACCTGACTTCCTGTCGATACTGCTGAAAGACCAGATGTCGTTCCAAATCTTCCCACCACAAGAAGATCAACTGCGCCATATGCTGCCTGCAGCACAAGTGCACCAAGAATCGGAATCATAAATGGAATTAATTTTCCAAGTATACTGCCTTGCGTAAAATCTGCCTTATCATTTACTTTTTCTCTACTCAATGTCAACTCTCCTTTCGCTCATGACCTGATAAAATTTCTTTATTGTCTGAATCATACAATCTGCTTCCTCATCAGAAATCATGTCCAGATACGGAGCCAGTCTGCTGTAATAGTTTCTGTCGTACTTATCAGACAATTCTTCTCCACTTTTTGTAATCGCAATATACGTAACTCTCCCGTCTTCGTCTGAAGAAATCTTCTTGAGATATCCCTTCTCTTCCATAGCTTTGACTGTTCTCGTGACACCTGGTCTTGGAAGATTTAACGCATCACTAATATCAGATACCTTCACATACTCTTTTGTTTTCTGCATCGTATGAATAACATCAAGATATTGGATATATGCCGGACTAACACCATCTGGAAGCTTTGGAAGCAGTTCTCTGATTCTTTTTGCCATATAGCAGGCATCAAGCATCCGTTTTATTTTCTCAGAATCCATGTTTTCTCCTTTCTTGTTTTGGTGGTCAATTATAGTAATCTTCTATATAATTACCACTGATAATTATTTAGTTACCATCGGTAATTATACAATGTTGTTTTTTTAATGTCAAGCTGCTTTTTATAATAAAAAACCGGGGGCAAATTGCTGCCCCCGGTCAAAAAAAGTACACGATCAATCATGTCTTTCTTCCTTATTATCATATGTTTCACAAAATCGTGCTGCAAAGGATGCCGGCTCATCTGCTGCATATAAATGAGACAGATCTCCAAAGGACTGCATACGAAAGCTTGCAATACCTTCTCTTCTCTCCTCTGTGTACAATGTTGTCACAGAAGACGGTGCCGCTGCTGTCCCATGCCAAAGAACAACTGGTGATATTCCAAGCAAATGTCCAAGCATCACGCACTCTACACCCAAATGGCAAAACAGCACAATCGTATCCCTGTTTGCATGCTCTGCACGATAATAGCCATTCTCTCTTATATATCCATGCTTTTTTAACAGTGAATCCAGACCATCATACACCCATGCTGATTCAGTATCTGCCTTTGCCCTTTTCATAAATGGTGTGTTCATCCACTGATCCTTATCATAATATGCCGGCTCACTTGTCCAACGAGTAGGAAGCAAATCCCAGCAAACCTTATAAGTACCAGTATCCTCATCAATCGCTGGTGCCTCGAACTCGCGAAGCCACTTAAACTCAGTTGCTGTCATACCAAGCTTCTTTAATGTCAGGGATGCTGTATCCTTTGCACGGCCAAGCGGTGATGTATAAATATAGGTATGTTCCTTCTGCAGCTGTTTTTCCATGCGAACAGAAAGAAATTCTGCTTCTCTCCATCCTTTTTCTGTCAAAGAGTCAATCTCATAATTTGGATCGCCATGGCGAACAATAATAAGTCTCATTTTTCTTTCCTTTCTATATTTAATAGTTTCAATTTCCACTTATTTTCACCATGATTTTAGCATAACAGCAAAAATGTGACAAGTGCAAATATTGTTAACTTCGAATCATAATCTTCTCTGCTGCCGTGCAGGCATAAAGATCACCAAGTGTCTTCTGATAAAATTCCCGGTACGCTTTTGGGCAGGTAATCGTCAGCTTTTCAATAGGATCTTTCATCGACATCTGTTTTTGCGTCTTATCTTTTCTTACCTGTGTCAGTATTGCCTTTACATGTTCGCCAAATTCAAGATACTCTGTCTGTGTCGTTTTCGTTTGCCAAATAGTCTGATGCAGCGAAATCTCTTTTTCGTATTGACGATAATATTCCTGAAAGATATAGTCTGTCATATACGGTGTATAAATCGCATACAGCTTAAGGATTCCAAGAAGACTGTAATACAGTGCAGTCTGACCAGATCTGCAATTTTCTTCTCCATGCTTTTGTGGCTGATAAAGGCGTTCTTTTGCAATTTCAATATAAAAATCGCAGAAATCGCTCCAAAAAAGCTCATCAATTTCATGGCGTGCCTGTCCAATCTCAAATTCGTTTAGAAGCTGTGCTGCGCGAATCGTTGTCTCATTTACGCGTTCCATGATCCATCGATCTATCGGAAGCATTTTTTCTTCCTTTATCGCATTCTCTGGTGTAAACTCATTCAGCTGAAGTATTGCAAATTTAGATGCATTGTACAGCTTATTTAAAAAACGCTTTGAAATTTTTAGTTCTTCCTCGCTGAAAAATGTATCTGTTCCCAGCTTGCTGTTTGCCGCCCAATAGCGCATCGCATCCGCAGAATGTTTCTCTATCAGCATCATCGGCGAATTGGACGCATTGTTTTTTGACTTGCTAATTTTTTCTCCCGGCTTTGCCAACACAAAACCACTAATCATTATATCTTTCCACGGAATCTGTCCTGTATGATACAGACTCTTTACGATAGTATAGAATGCCCATGTACGAATGATCTCATGTGCCTGGCTACGCATTCCCATTGGAAAAATCTCATCTGAAATGTCGTCAGTCTCTTTATAGTGTGCATTGATTAATGGTGTTACTGACGATGTTGCCCATGTATCAAACACAGCCGTCTCTGGAATAAACTCATTACAGCCGCACGTACATGCTTTTAATGGACTCTGCTCAAGCGGATTTACTGGCAGTTGGCTCTCCTCTGCAAAAATCGGTTTGCCACACTTTTTGCAGTACCATACTGGAAATGGAACACCAAAATAACGCTGTCTTGAAATACACCAATCCCACTTTAAGTTTTCAACCCAAATTTTATAGCGGTTCTTCATATGCTCTGGATGCCATCGAATCTCATCTGCTGCCTTTAAAAAACGGTCCTTCTCTGAGAGAACATCAATATACCACTGTTTTGACATAATGAACTCAACTTCATGCTGACAGCGCTCATGAACAGCAACCATATGGCGAATCGTCTCTTGTTTTACCAAAAGATTTTGCTTCTTTAGTAATTCAATGATATACGCTCTGGCCTTTTTTGCAGTCATTTTCCCTATAAAATCAATCTTCTCGCTGATTGTTCCATCTGCAAGAATCACTTCCTTAGATGTTAACTTATGCTTCTGATACCACTCAACGTCGGCTGAATCACCAAATGATGCACACATAACTACGCCAGTTCCCTTGTCCATCGCTACAGTATCATCTGCAAGAATTGGAATTTCAAAATCATATAACGGAACTATTGCTTTCTGACCGATAAACTTCTTATATCGCGTATCATCTGGATGAACAAAAATGCAGGCGCATCCAGCAAGCAGTTCTGGTCTTGTTGTCGCAATCAGGAGATTGCCAATAGGTGTAGTAAAATTCAGATAGTTAAATACCGTCTCACACTCTTTTGTCTCAAGCTCGGCCTGTGCAATTGAAGTTTGGCATTCAGTACACCACAATACCGGAGATGTCTTCATGTAAGCTTTTTTCTTATTTGCCAGCTCAATAAAAGAGCGCTGTGAAATTCTTTGTGCCCGATCTGATACTGTCTGATACTGCAAATTCCAGTCTACACTAAAACCCAGACGACTCCACAGTTCTTTAAACTCGCCCTCATAAGTTCCTATCGTTTTCATACACTTTGCCCGAAATTCACTTCGAGGCATCTGATTTGCCCGAATTTTTTCATCGCGCTCAACTAAGCGCTCTGTCGGCAGTCCATTATCATCAAAACCAAATGGATAAAATACATCGTATCCCTGCATCCTCTTAAAACGCGCAATCATCTCTGCCTGTGTATAAGAAAATACATGACCAATATGAAGCTTTCCGCTTACAGTCGGCGGCGGCGTATCAATTGAAAAGATTTTTCTCTCTTTTCCATTCTGATAGCGATAGATATCATTCTCCTGCCACATTTTCTCCAATGCTTTCTCTGCTTTTTGAAAATCATACTTTTTTTCCATTACAGATTCCTCCTGAATATAAAGATTAGCCAACACAGACAAAAAAACGCCCTGAGCCAAACGCCCAGGGCGAACATACATGTCCGTGGTACCACCTAGATTCAGAAATACTTCTGCACTCAATACAATACGAGAATCTATTTTTAATTCTGATACTGCTTCCCTTGATAACGGTGGAAATCTCCGTTGGAGTCTACTAAAGCTATAAAAACTATACCTGTTCGATCCAAAGCTCAAAGGCTACTTCCATGCGTCCTTCACGAAATTTTTCACCAACCAATTTCTCTCTGTCCATCCGGAAACTGCATGTACTCCTCCTCGTCAATGCTTTTTGTCTGTAATTGTTGCGCTCAGTATATCACAAAAATATATAATGTCAAGGCTTTTTCAAACTTTTATTTATCCCAACGTCTGCACAATTTTTCAATATCTTCTGTGAAACGGCGAATATCTTTATTGGCACCTTCTCTGTATTTTTTAACAATAGCAAGAAGCTGCTGTGCTGCATCAAACAGTTTTCGATATACATCACTCATCCGGCCTTCTCTTGGCTGATAATCCTTCTTAACATACTCTCTTGTTCCTTCACGAATTTTTTGATCTGACAGCAAATCCCACGATTCTCCTGTGTATGGTGCCGTTGCATTAATCCCATAGGTAGTTGTCAAAAGAGATGCAAATGAATCTGTGACAGTATCCTCTCCATGAACAACAAATACATGTGTTGGCTTAGGTGCAATATGGCTTACCCAGCGCACAAGTCCTTCTCTGTCTGCGTGACCGCTTATTCCCGTCATGCGTGCAATTCGTGCCTTTACACAAATTTCTTCTCCAAAAATTCTTATATTTTTAGCTCCGCCTAACAGCACGCAGCCAAGGCTTCCCTCTGCCTGATAACCAGCAAATAAAATGGTGCATTCTGGTCGCCAAAGATTATGTTTTAAATGATGACGGATTCGTCCGGCATCGCACATGCCAGATGCTGAGAGAATGACCTTCGGCCTTGGATCTTCATTGATAGCACGTGATTCCTCTACGCTGACGGACAGTCGAAGTCCTGGAAAACGAATCGGATTAATTCCCTGACGCACAAGTGCCATGGCTTCCTCATCAAAGCATTCCTGTGTATTTGTCATAAAAATATTTGTAGCCTCCACAGCAAGCGGACTATCCACAAAGACTTCTGTATATTCAAATTCTGGCAGTTCATGATCTACCTTAAGCTGCCTTAAAAAATATAATATTTCCTGTGTACGTCCAACTGCAAAACAAGGGATCACTAAATTTCCGCCGGCAGCAAGTGTCTCCTTTAAAATTTGCTTTAACTCACTTTTACAGTCTAAAAGAGAAATGCCCTGATCATGACTTCTATTTCCATACGTTGATTCCATAACAACATAATCGGCATCGTCCACATATGATGGATCTTTAATCAATGGCTGATTCGTATTTCCAATATCACCGGAGAACACAATTTTCTTTGTATGTCCTGTTTCTGTCAACCATACCTCAATAGACGCTGAGCCAAGCAAATGGCCAACATCTCTCATCCTGATTTGAATGCCTGGTGCAATATCAATCTTTTTTTCATATTCACATGGAACAAAATATGTCAGCACATTTTCTGCATCCTCAATAGTATAGACAGGAACCACCGGCTCTGCATCACTTCTCTTATTTTTTCTGTTTTTCCACTCTGCTTCAGACTCCTGAATATGAGCGCTATCCTTCAACATGATTCGACATAGCTGCGTCGTTGCCTTTGTTGCAAAAATACTTCCACGAAAACCATTTTTATAAAGATACGGCAGCATTCCAGAGTGATCAATATGCGCATGCGTCAGAAAAACATAATCAATCTGGGAAATTGGAAACGGCAGTTCTTCATTCACATAAATATCACGTCCCTGCTCCATGCCACAATCAACAATAATCTTCTTATTACATGCCTCCAGACAATGACAGCTTCCTGTCACTTCATGAGCAGCTCCATTAAATGTTAATTTCATAGCAAAACCCTCCTTTTTCAGTTTTTCTTATACTTCTATATATATATATATATGATATCCACGAATTGCTCCGTTGCTATGCAACTTTCGCAATTCTAAAAACATTCGGATTCGCTGATTTTCCTTGAAAATCGCTGCATCCTCATGTTTTTGCGGGTCCCAAGCTCAAAAACCTAATCGTGCAAGCACGAACGGCTTTTGGAGCTTTTGACCCTAGTATTATATATATTATACTATTTTTATTTTTACAAATCCAGACTATTTTCTTACAATTATATTTCATGATTTTGTATAAGAGCCATTTCCTTACGATACGAAGATGGAGTCATTCCCGTTATTTTTAGAAATGTGCGGTTAAAATAACTTATGCTGTTAAAGCCACATAATGACGCTACCTCACTGATTTTTTTAGAAGATCTGGCAAGCATCTGGCTGCTGTTTAACACTCTGCATCTGTTTAGATAACAAAATGGTGTCATTCCTGTCCATGCCTGAAACAATCTGCAAAATTGACCTCTGCTTAGATGAACCAGACTGGCAAGTTCTTCAAGCGTTAAATCTTCCATGTAATGTGTCTCAATATATGACACTGATTTTTGCAGATATTCAAGCTGCGGCCTTCTTTTTTTTGCATCTGGATAAAATGACTTTAAATGATGATCATACAATTTTTGCCAGATCATTAAAAACGTTCCCTGAATCAAAAGTTCCTTTGCTGCAATTTTCTCCTCATCCATAGAAAATATAAATTTCAGCTGCGTTAATATTTCCTTATGCCAATTTTTTTCTGACGTAAATGTTACGGCATACTTCCATGATCCACTGCAAACAGGATACATATATTTTTGAAAGCATTCTGAGTTATGCGGTGAAATAAGCCATAGCGGATCAGCTACTGCGGCATGAAATAAAACAGTCCCTTTAGTTCTTGCCCAATGCATAAGTTTTGGAGGCACGAAAATACCATCTCCTTTCTTTAAAAGAAATGCATGATTTTCAATAAAAAACTCTACTTCTCCTTCCTCCACATAGAAAAACTCCAGTTCTGGATGCCAGTGAAGATAAAGTGCTGGGAAGTTTTTTTCTGGCAGCGCTGCTACACCATCTGTTTCTGTAGGAATTTCTATTTTTGTTGTATGAACAGACACTGGAACAAAATGAGATTTGTGAGGTACTGTTTCTCTATATTGATCTTTTTTCTGTGTACTCATTTTCACGCCCCTTTCTTTTCTATATCGTAACACATTTTAAAAAAATGCGCAATATAGTGCTACTTTTTGATACCATTTTTCAAGTATTTCTTTTTTATTTTTTGTATGATAAAGCTATCAAATGATGTCAATACAAGATGATAATTGACAGAAAGGTGGATTTATGAATACTATACATCAAGAGGGCAATGCCCTTATTTACGAAAATGATGGAGAACTTTTACGTATTGAACCTTGGGGCAAGAATAGTCTGCGTGTTCGCTCTGTTATGCAGGGTCCAATCTGTGATACTGACTATGCACTTATTGAGCTGAATGAAGCTGATAAAGCAATTGTGCCATCGATTTCAGTATCCGAATATGAAGCAAGTATTACAAACGGAAAAATAACAGCACGCATTGAAGTAAGCAACTGGAATCACAAATGTGTCATTTCCTACTACAACCAGAACAAAAAGCTGCTGCTTAAAGAAACAGGCGACGGCGGTGCTCTCAATAAAGACAGCAGACGCTTCCACGGAATTATTGGCGGTGCTTACAACCTGCATGTTTCCTTCGCATCTGCTCAAAATGAAAAGCTGTTTGGAATGGGTCAGTATCAGCAGGATGATCTTGACTTAAAATATACCACACTTGAACTTGCACATAGAAATTCTCAGGCAAGTGTTCCTTTTGTTCTTTCCAGTCTTGACTATGGCTTCTTATGGCATAACCCGGCTATTGGTCAGGTTACATTTGGAAAAAATGTAACAGACTGGTATGCAGCAAGCACCAAGCAGATGGATTATTGGATTACAGCCGGAGATACTCCTGATGAAATTGAGCAGGCATACGGACGAGCTGTTGGAACTACACCAATGATGCCAGAATATGGACTTGGCTTTTGGCAGTGTAAACTTCGTTATTGGAACCAGGAGCAGCTTCTTTCTGTTGCCAGAAAATACCATGAGAAAAAAATCCCAGTCGATGTGATTGTATGCGATTTCTTCCACTGGCCAAAAATGGGCGATTTCCGATTTGAAGAAGAATTCTTCCCAGATCCTGATGCAATGGTTAAGGAATTAAAAGAGATGGGCATGGAGCTTATGGTTTCTGTATGGCCGCAGATTGACACGCAAAGTGAAAATTTTGCAGAAATGAAGCAAAAAGGACTCCTTGTTAAAACAGAGCACGGTGTTGAGATTTGTATGCGTTTTGGCGGTGAAAGTGTTTTCTTTGATCCTACTAATCCTGCTGCACGCCGCTATGTATGGGATAAGTGCCGTCAAAAGTATCAAAAGAAAGAGATGACTTAATTGAAGCTGGATGAGGCGGAGCCAGAATATCTTGGCTATGATTATGATAATTATCGCTATTATCTTGGCCCTGATAATCAGATTGGAAATGTCTACCCACAATATTTCTCTCGTACTTTCTATGATGGCCTAAAGGAGCAAGGCGAAAAAGATGTTGTCAATCTTGTTCGCTGTGCATGGGCTGGTAGCCAGCGCTATGGTGCTCTCGTATGGTCTGGCGATATTCACAGCGATTGGCCTACATTCCGTCGTCAGGTAAGCGCTGGACTCAATATGGGAATTGCCGGAATTCCATGGTGGACGACAGATATTGGCGGCTTTTCCGGCGGTCGCCCAGAGGACAAGCAGTTCCAGCAGCTTCTGGTTCGTTGGTTTGAGTGGGGATGTTTCTGCCCTGTTATGCGTTTACACGGTGATCGTGAATGTGATGATAGACGAGTGTTCCATGCAGATGGGTCTCCTGCTCTCTTTACTGGTGGCAATAATGAGGTTTGGAGCTTTGGAGAAGCAAATGAAAAAATCTTAACAAGCTATATTTTCTTGAGAGAGCTGATGCGTCCATATACTAGAAAACTAATGGAGGAGGCTCATCTTTACGGAAAGCCTGTCATGCGTCCAATGTTTTATGAATTCCCAGAGCAGGATATTTGCTGGGAATTAAAGGAACAATATATGTTTGGACCTTCTATCCTCGTTGCACCGATTCTATATGAAGATCAGACTGAACGTACTGTTTATTTGCCATCTGGCTATAAATGGACTCTTCTCTCTGATGGTACCGTATATGAAGGCGGTCAAACGATACATGTAACTGCTCCACTTGAGCAAATTCCAGTGTTTATCAGTGAGGATGGTCCTGATCTTGTTGAGGGTTGGAAAAAGATTCGAGAAGAACAAGGTATTTGTTAATTTTTAGTGAGAATTTATCGCGATGTTAAAGCTGAAAAGTTATTAAAATATTGAATGAAAAAAGTGAAGTCTCTCTCAGTAGTTTGGGCTGAGGCTTCGCTTTTTTGTGTTGCTGTGTTGTTTTGAGGGTGAAAGATGGTATTTTGAGGGAGAAAAAGTGGGTGGAAAATTTTATACTTATTAAGTTATGCTACTTTTATAGTAGTTCTCCTTCCTGTACTGCCTTTTATTGCTTAAATAAGTATACCACCAGCTAAATTGTTTTGCAATACAGGAAGATCATTCGCTTTTATTTATAATTTCCAAGGCTAATCTGTTGACTTTCGAAATTTTCCACGAAAGATGTCTTCTCATAAAAATGTACTGCATGAGCAAGTAAGCCTTCGAATGTATAATAGGGATCATTTTTTTCAATTGGAAGTGTCACGATCTGTTTGATGAATCCAGCTTTATAAATCGCTGTGATCAGCTCTACTGTCTTTCTTCCATCTTCTCCCGTAATCATTGGTCTTTTTCCTGTTTCCAATGCAGTGAGAATATTGTCAATTTCTCCAATATGTCCTTCATAGGTAAGATCTGGAATTGATTCATAATAAGAATTGATTTGATCAACCAATTCCTTATTTCCACCTGGTTTCCAGAATCCATTTTCCTGACTAACCTCTGCTTTTACATCCCATGGAGCCGATAACTTTGCATTTGCGCATTGAAGTTCAATCCCCTGCTCTTCCCCGTGATGAACAACTGAACTTGTCACCTGAGCTAAGCTGTCATCATCATATCGGCAAACAGCAAATGACAAATCCTCCACCTCTGCATTGTCATGCATTACATTCGTTAACATTGCCATCACTTCTTTTGGAAGTTTGCCCTCAATCCAATTGAGCATATCAATATGATGGACTGCGTGATTTAATGTCGGACCACCGCCTTCCTTTTCCCATGTTCCTCGCCACCACAAATCATAATAGCAGTGACCTCGCCACCACAGTGAATTGACATGTGCACAACAAATCTTTCCTGCTAAACCACTATCTGCTAGCTTTTTTAATTTATAGATCGAATTGCGGAAACGATTCTGCGCGATGCAAGCAAGTGTTTTTTTGCTTCGTTTTTCAGCTTCAAGCATTTGATCACATTCAGATAAACAGGTTGCCATTGGCTTTTCTACTACTACATTGCATCCTGCATCCAACGCATGAATTGAAATTTCTGCATGTACATATGGTGGCGTACACACATGCACCAAATCAAGTTTGTTTTCCTTTTCCAGCATCGTCTCATGATCGGCATAAATTCGGCAATTTAAACCATATTCTTTTTTCATTGCCTCTGCCTTTTCTGGATAAATATCGCATAAAGCAACCACCTGGCAACGCTTTGGAAATGTCAACAATCCTTCCATATGAGCATGCGCGATATTTCCACAGCCTACAATCGCAACTTGAATCATAATCTTGCTCCTTCCTTTCTACAATTTGCACTCTTTACAAGCTTTGCCTGCATTTCAGCTTTCACACAGAGTTCGGCTGCCTTAAATGCATGTTCCTGTGTCATCGCATTTTCAGTTCGATTGATGCAGTCCAAAATCAATTGTCCAAAATAAGGATAGCCAACCTTTCCTGCTACCTCAAAATGCTGTTCGCCTTCTTTATTTACCAAAAATACATGATTGCTTGTTCCATCGTTTGTTCCAACATTTACATATTTACGAAGTTCAATATACCCCTCTGTTCCCAAAATAAAAGTTCGACCATCGCCCCATGTTGATAAGCCTTCTGGTGTAAACCAGTCAACTCGAAAATGTTCAGTCGTACCATTGTCGCCAAGCAGTATTGCATCTCCAAAATCCTCTAATCCTGGATGATCTGGATGATTATAATTTCCAACTTGACTATACTGAATTGTCGCATCTTTCACATCACAATAATATAGAAACTGTTCAATCTGATGACTTCCAATATCACACAAAATGCCACCGTATTTTTCTTTTTCAAAAAACCAATCTGGTCTACTTGCAGGATCGCCTACTCGATGTGGTCCAAATCCGTCTACATGAATTGGTGTTCCAATTGCGCCCTGTTTAATTAAATCTCCTGCGAAAACTGCCGCCTCCACATGGATGCGCTCACTATAATACACCATATACTTTCGACCAGTCTTTTTCACCATTTCCTTTGCTGCAGATAACTGCTCCAATGTGGTAAGAGGTGCTTTATCCGTAAAATAATCTTTTCCTGCGGCCATTACTCGAAGTCCCAATTCACAGCGCTTACTTGTTATTGCAGCTGAGCAGACAAGCTTTACATCTGGATCTGCTAAAATTTCTTCTTCACTTGATGCTGCTTTTGCCTGTGGAAATGCCTTCAAAAATGCCTCAACCTTCTTTGAATCCGGATCATACACCCATTTTAATGTAGCACCTGCCTCTGTCAAACCATTACACATGCCATACACATGTCCATGATCAAGTGCAATTGCCGCAATGTAAAACTCTCCTGGTTTTACAACTGGATTTGGCTTTCCTTTCGGTGCATATTTTGAACCATCTTTTTTATTCATTTTGCTTCCTCCTTTGGGTTTGCATCTGTTTCTTTGATACTGCTACTATAGCATTCTTTCATCGAAAGCACCTACATAATATCCAACTTTTCACTTTGCGAAATACGACTTTTTTATTGCGTAATTCAACTTAAAATGTTATGATAATTTATCATAAGTTTTGTAAAAGGATTTTTAAGCTGATCTAAGTAAGATACAATACCAAATTAAGATATGGAGGTAAAAAGAATCATGCGGGTCAATCCTTCAAATATAAATAATACGTTTCACACGATTCCATCCAAGGATCTTCAAAAAAAGCTCCTGATTCTTCCAAATGATTTGGGCTGTGAATATAAAACGATACAGCAAGCTGGCGGTGCCTCACCGTTTCTTCTTCACTGTCACGATGGTTGTGAGATTTTTATCATGTTAGAGGGTGAAATGAATTTTTACACAGAAATCGACGGAAAACAATTAAAACGAGGTGATGTCATTTGTATCCCACCGTATGGCTTTCATCGCGGAGAACTTTGTACTCCAGACTGCTACACTCGCATTGTAATCAATGTTCGAGATGAGCACCTACGCTGTCTATCAACGGTTCAGACCGACCTATCTGCTTGTTTTTATCGTTCCTCTAGAAAGCTTAATTTCTACCACTTAAATGAAAACGAATTAAAAGCCTGCGTTTGTTATTCGAAACAATTAACACAGGCCTTAGAAAATACGCATTTTGGCGATGATATTCTCGCAGATATTGCGATTCGCCAGCTTTTAATTCTTCTCAATGCAAAGGCAAATACAGGTTTTTCTAGCGAATATACCGGAATTATGCCAACTCTTGTCAGCCAAATTTTTTCTTATGTAGACACACATCTTGGCGAGTCTATTTCTATCGCAACGATGGCTGAGGTTCTTCATCACAATAGTACCTATATCAGTCGTTGTTTTAAACAGGTAATGGGAATTTCGCTTCAACAGTATATCATTGCAAAACGGATCTCTCTGGCACAACAACTTCTTCGAGACGGATTATCGCCAAGCGATGTGTGCTTTCAAGCAGGCTTTGGGAACTATTCCAATTTTTCTAGGACATTCTCGATCAATACTGGTATGTCCCCAAAACAGTATCAAACCCTAGTTACATCATCTTCTAGTTATCTTGTAAAATAATCTTCTTATGTATTGCCTTTATATCCGGGAGTTTTGTTAATCTCATTGTTTCTTCTCATTTTGTAAAATACGAAAAAATCTTGCCTCTAGTATCTAGTATTTCCTCTGACGGCACTCCACATGCTCTTGCAAGCTTTATTGAACCTTCAAATGCAACGTGAACATCCATTACAAACGCTTGATCCAAAATTTGCATAAAGGTTTCCATTTCCTCTGCTACAGAGCGAATATATGCCTTATACTGTCGATCCATCGCGCTTTTTAGTTGCTGAATTGATTCTAAATGCTTTTTTAAAAGTCTTTGCTCTCTTGATGACAAATGATCCTTTGCAATTTGATACATCATCACTCCTACACTGTTTCCAATCACGGCACCCAAAACTGGCACCGGAATGATCACTTGTCCTGCAAAGGATGACAATGCACTTACTGTAGCTTCCAAACAAATCATTTCCGAATTTTCAATAAATTCTTGCTCGTTCAATGCTCCCGATTGAAGAAAATGTGCCTGCTCTGCCATTCCAAAGGATGCTGTAAGGATTGCATTTGCAACTGCGGCAGGTGTCGCTGTATAATTTGTGAGTAGATAAATGCTGGTTGCACGAATTCCTCCTTTTGAAAAACCTTTGCTGGTCTTTTTCATAACGTCCAACCAATCATCTTCATTAAAATCACAAAGCCGCTTTTCTTTACATTTCTTTCGAATACTTTGGCAAAGCTCCACTCCTCCTTCAACAGCTGCACCTGCAAAAAGAGCTCTCAGCCCTTCTTTCAATGATGGTTTGCTATTGCGGTACAAATTTGCCTTTTGCTTGTCATTATATTTTTTTAAACTGCTCTTTTCCGTATTAAGTGTCTGCTTATATCGACCTTTCTGAACAGAATCATAATCTAAAGCAGATGGTTCTATTGACGTAAATGGAACCTTCCCTTTCGCAAAAAAATCATGAACCTCTCTCCACTGCTTAAGTGAAAATGTACCATCTGCTGTTGCCATCTTATTTGCTTGACCCTCAGGTATGCTTCTCAGCCATTCAATTTTCCGATAGTGATCAGCTGGAATTTGATAAACTCCACCATTTTTTATAAAAGATGGATATTTTTCTAAATGCTTTTGTATCGCCTGTAAGGATAAATGATTTCCTGCCTGAACAAATTTTTGCTGAATGAGAATGCCTGCGCGCTTTAAATCTTCTGGCCCATTATCATTGATCCATTCATAGACCGGTGCTTTTCCTGCAATTTGACTTCTAGCATTTCCAATTCCACATTCCGCAACCTCTGCAATAAATCCATGCATTCCTTTTTGTCCACCACGTCCCTTACCGTTGTTGACAATATCGTTCTCTATTATTTTCAATGTACGATCAATCATATCAGTCGCATTTTCGAAATTAACCTGTTCACTCTGAAGCCCTTTCATCAGCGAATCCAAACGACTTTGATTTAAATAATTGATCCAAGATGCAACCGCCTGCTCCTGACTGCTTTTCGCAATCCTATCAATTTTCATCGAAATCACCCATCTACCTTCTCACTTAGCTTCGCAGCAAGCGCTTTTGTGTTATTTACCAATGTTGCTAACTGGTACTGGCCGCTTTCTGAAATTTTCAAAAAATCCTTGCCACAATATTTCTTTAGTAATTGATACTGCCTTATCAGTTTGTTATGAAGCTCTTGTGTTTCTTTGGAAAGGCACTGCAACTTTACTGTTATGTTCTTTACCTTTCCTGTATTTTTGATAACTGCCCTCATTTCTTTTGTTTTTTTCCAGTTTAAACGAGTTTTTTTCGTAGCAAACAGTACAATTGATGTTAGAAGAGTGGCACCTCCAATTCCCCATCCAATTGGTCCTGCCATTGCAAGAAAGGCACTTCCTGCTGCCATTCCTCCACCACCTGACGACAATGCACCTCCTCCTAACCATGCCAATGCCGCTTTTGTCGCTGCAGCACCTGACAGTGCGGATATTGCGGTACCTGTCGAGGCAGTTCCAAAGGTAGTTGCAATCCACATTGCTGCACTTGGAGCAAAACTTGCAACGGCAATACCGCTAGTAACCCCCGCTCCAGCTCCCACTAAGGATTTTTTCGCTGATTGCAATTCTTTCTGCGCAAAATCACATGCAGTCATAAAAGTTTCTCGATGAAACCGAATTTCAGATATTTCTGTTTCAAATTCTTTTGGAGACCTCGCAATACTATTGATCAGTTTTTCTACTTTATCAATCACTATCACTGCCTGTTGCCTCTCATGAAATAATGCTTCTCCACTGCTTTTTAGATGCTCATACTCTTGATTATAGATATCTATTGCAGCCTTCAGCTCATTATCTAAATCCTGATTTTGCATTCTTACCACCTCCATTACCATTTACCAATCTATTTTTATTATAGCATTCTAAAATGACAGTAATTGTCATCTTGATTTTATTTCTTATATATTCGCATGCACTTAAATCTATATTGAATATATTTTATATCTATATCAAGCAAAAATCAATCTTATTTACAAATAATGGCATTATATACAATTTTTTATGTATATATTTACCTCATACAAAAAGACTGGTACCAAATGACTCTTTTGTCTGCCATCTAATACCAATCTCTATTTTACTTTATAAATTTAAAATCTCTGACCCTTTTGCCGTTATTTTGCAAAGTCCTCTCGGTGTGATTCGAAGCTCTGGAATGAAAGGAAGAATGCCGTTATACCACCAACACCACACCTGAATCTAATGAAGCCAAGGAGATTAAAAGATTAAATCAGCTTCTTAACGAAAAAGATAAGGAAATTGCTTTCTTAAAAAAAGCAGCGGCATTCTTCGCGAAGGAAATCGATTAGTGGTATATCGATTTATCGACGATAATAAAAATATATTTGGTTTAAGATGGCTATGCAATAAATTGGGAATTAGCCTTAATTGTTACTACAACTACAAAAAGGAGGCAAAGCGGAAATATCATGAACGCTTAGCACATATCTTTGAGCTTATAAAGTATGTTTATTACAATAATAACCGTGTTATAGGCTATAGGTCTATGCGCATTTTTATTAAGCGTTATGGATATGAAGTAAGCAATACCACTATGCATAAATACATGAATAAGCAATTGAACTTATGTGCGATAATTATGCATTCCAAGCCGGGCTATAAAGCAGGCAAAAAGAATAAAATTTTTGACAATCTCTTAAACCAAAACTTTACTGTCGACTGCAAAAACAAGGTATGGTGTACTGATTTTACATATATGCGCCAGCCAAACGGAAAATTCAGATACAACTGTTCAATTATTGATTTATATGACAGGTCAGCCATAGCCTCATTAAATAGTGATTATATCAATACAGATTTGGCAATAGATACACTGAAGACAGCCTTGAAAAAGGAAAAACATCCTAAAGTGATTCTGCACTCAGATCAGGGAGTTCAGTTTACATCATGGGATTTCGTAAATTTCTGTAAAGACAATAATATAACACAAAGTATGAGCAAGGCTGGCTGTCCTTACGATAATGCTCCGATGGAAAGGTTTTATAATACTTTTAAAAGCAACTTTTATAATGTAACTTCATTTTCAAATGTAGAGATGATGGATGAACTCACTACTAAATACATAAATTGGTACAACTATGTTTGCCCTCATTCACACAATAATTATTTAACACCAATGGAGGCTCGTTACAAGTAGGTATTTATCGAACAAAGTGTTACAAAAAAGATTGACCAGTACAGTTCCATCAATGTCAAGTTCTTTTCATAAAATCCATTCAAAAGAAAACGATAAAAAAGCCGAGGTGCATATTGCTATGTACCTCGACTTCAAAATCAATTTTATATTGTTTATTTCAATCAACCACAATAACACTTACAATTGCTCAGACAATTTTCTTAACAATGAGCCCAGATAGCATTCCCGGAAGCACTGGATGAAACGATACTTTCTTGTCTAGTAAGTCACCAGCAATTCCCACTCCTTTTCCCATTGTAAAGGCTGCCAAAATAGTTCCAATTCCAAGACCCTCTAAATGTCCAAGAAATACTGCTGTCAAGCAAGCGGTAATGACAAGGCAAATCACATCAAATCCAATTTTGATTTTCGGATAGCTTATTTTTGTAATCTGTGCAAGCTCACGTGGAAACAAATCAGTCGGCACAATTGGAAGGCCACAACGGTTGGAAATGGCAATTCCAATGCAGAGTAGCAGGTAGCTGATTACGAAATAGAGAACCTGCCATGCCAGTCCGGTTGGTAAAATACCAATCCAAAGTTCATGAAGATCCAAAAACTCACTGAACACAAAGCCTACTGCAAAGCTAAACAGATAGTTTAACACAAATTTTTTTCGCATAATCATTAAGCTGATAATCAGTGTTGCCTGAAACAGATAGGTCCAGGTTCCTAACGAAAGCTTTGGCCATGCCAATGAAAATGCATATGGAACACTTGATATTGCAGAAATGCCGGCCTTTGAATACAGCATTAAAACAACACCAAAGCTGTTAATCATAACTGCCACTAACAGTGCTAGTTCTCCACTTATTGTTTTCTTTGGCTCTTTTGTTGTTGGTTTCATTGTTTTTCCCTCTTTTTTATCTTATTTTAGAATCGCTTCGTTATCAGTACATAGATAAGAGCAATTCGTGAGTATCTATGTGTTTTTCTAATTAGTCGTGTCTTTCTTCCATATTGTCATAGGTTTC
>OGEU01001011.1_pt1 | contig 25709 bp, 17 predicted proteins | sample 1570651 | NCBI WGS metagenome assembly OGEU01 (sample SAMEA2582129, study PRJEB24529) | metagenome | biome: Human gut stool | place: China | collected 2011 | reverse complement strand
GCAATTTTATATGGCGAAGTAACCTCAATGAGTAAAACTTGAGCTGCGTTAGCAGTGGTTTTACGAATGAGATCTGGATAGTTACATTATAGCTTATACAAAATAAAAAGAGCAACCGGATTTTCCCGATTACTCTTAGCTTTCATTGCATTTCAGATGCTTTCCAATTTCCGCTTTACGCTGTATCATGGATTACCAAGAATTGCCACTGCCTCATATGGCCGCAGCTCTATTTGGCCTTTTTCGAAGGGATATCCTGACGGACTATAATTATCACAGATCACATGCCACTTCCGGTATTCTGCACGATTGGACGACGGACTTACGATCTTCTGCATCCGATCTGTAAAATTGCATGCCACCCATAATATCTGATCCTTCCAATGACGCAGGTACGCGAAGACATCAGCATTATCCTCTCCCACAAGTTCAAAATCACCATTTACGATAATCGGATATTCCTTTCTCAGGGAAATCAGTTTGCGATAGTAATTATAAACGGAATCCTCATCACCAATCTGAGCAGCAGCATTTATCCTTTTATAATTAGGATTTACCGGCATCCAAGGGACACCTGTAGTAAATCCTGCCTCATCGGTTTCGTCCCATTGCATCGGTGTACGAGCATTATCCCTGCTTTTATTTCTCAGATAACTTATCATTTTATCGTTATCTACGTGTAAGATTTCTGTATACTCATGGTAAGCATTAATACTTTCGACGTCACGGAAATCCCGGATATCCGAAAATGGATAATTGGTCATTCCAAGCTCTTCTCCCTGATAGACATAGGGAGTTCCCTGCATAAAATGCAGGCATGTAGCCAGCATTTTGGCGGATTTGTTCCACCATGTTTCATCCGTATCATTACCCAGTCTTGATACAACACGTGGCTGGTCATGATTACACCAGTACAGGCTGTTCCATGCCTTTCCATATAATTTCCTCTGCCAGTTGCTGAAGCTTCTCTTTAATTCCAATAACGGAATACGTCTGTCAGACCATTTGGAACCATCCTCTGCATTATCCAGATCCATATGCTCAAACTGAAAAACCATATTCAGCTCCGTATTATCCAAGCAGGAATATTGAACGGCATCATCCGTACCGGCAAACGGCGTCTCACCCACCGTAAGGATTCCCTCTCTGTTATGCCATACCTGACTGTTCATCTCTTTTATATAATCATGAGAGATGGGAAGGTTCACTGCATACGGTACAAAATCGCCCAAACCATCTTTTCCAATGACTCCATCGGGAAATTCCGGATTCTTACCTATATAATTAATAACATCCAGACGGAATCCATCCACTCCTTTATCCAGCCACCAATTCATCATGCGATAAATCTCATTTCTTAATTCCGCACACTGCCAATTTAATTCCGGCTGTTTTTTATGAAAAAGATGCAGATAATATTCCTGTCGTTCTTCAGAGTAGGTCCATGCGCTTCCACTGAAATTAGAACGCCAGTTGTTGGGTTCTTTCCCATCAACGCCCTTTCGCCATATATAATAATTACGATAGGGTTCTATTCCTGCTTTGCTCTTTTTAAACCACTCATGTTCATCCGAGGAATGATTCACTACCATATCAATAATAATCTTCAGATTTCTCTGATGAGCTTCTTTTAAAAGCTCATCAAAGTCATCCATGGTTCCAAACTCCTCCATAATCTTCTGATAATCACTAATATCATATCCATTATCCGCATTAGGCGATGCATAAAAGGGAGACAGCCAGATCACATCTACACCCAGATTCCGTAAATAATCCAATTTACCGATGATCCCTTGTAAATCACCTATTCCATCGCCATTACTATCCATAAAGCTGCGTGGATATATCTGATATACCACACTCTTTTGCCACCAATGCCCGTTATGGTCCATTATACTCCCTCCATGATCAGAAAACGCTGATCTTTACATTTTGACCGCATCATATAATACCTCTGTGGACTGATACAGGGTTCCGTTATTATCCTTCCTCTGATGAACAACTCCCCATTGTCTTCCATTGCACCAGAAACCATCAAAATGATCTTCATTCAGCTTCGGCTCAAAAGACTGTTCCTGTTTACGCATGTCATAGTGATATCCGAGTAAAGCCTCGTATACCGCCCAGGATGCCATTGCTCTTGTATAGTAATAACCGGATTCATTTTCACTAAAAGGATTCCTTTTAAAACCATCCTGACGGTCTCTGAGCGCTTTAACAATGGTTAATGCTTCATTCACCTGATCAGTACGGACTAACAAAGCTGCAACTTCATATTCTATCCCAGTCCAGACTTCTCCATAATATACAAACGGGAAAATCGGTTTACCACCATTTGGCCAGGTACATGGGGTAAGACCCTTTTCATCATTTAAAATATATGCTCTTTCTGCATGTACATTCTTCTTTGCTTTTTCAACAAAATTATACTCAAAAACAGACTGTACCGCCTTCTTTACATGTTCTTCAGGTAAGATATAACCCAGCTGTGCATTGAATGCCATATACTGTCCCAAAAGCTGATCTGACAGACATCCCTTTCCATACTGATAACGGTAAGCATTCACATTATCTAATACCTGCTCATAAAATTCTCCATTCCAGCTTACCTTGTCCAGTTTACCTGCACCGTCCGCTGCCAATTTACGATACCGGTCTGCCAGGTCATCACACTCCATAAATTCTGCCATTTCAGCTGCTGCTGTTAATGCCGCAATGTAGATACTGGTTGCCATACTGGAGATTCCATACAGCTCTGTATCATAGGTAACATGCTGTGGCTGCTCCAGTACTCCATCCTCATCACAATCCCATACCTTCAAAGTATAATCCAGAGTCTTTTTTACCCCATTCCAGCATTCCTTTATCAAAGAGTCATTCCCGCTGATAACCCATTCTCTGTATAATCGGATAATACAGCCGAGCTGTCCATCTGCCGCCGGTGTCATTTCCCATTGTGGTAAATCAAATGGCGTATAAGCTCTGAATGGCATGTACCCATCATCCCGTATTTCATCAACAAACTCTATCCTTCGCATTGACTGCTCCAGCTCCGGGAACAAAACAGCTACACTCTGTGCATAATTCCAGACATGTGTACAATTTCCGGGACCGCATCCAAGTGCATCATCTACACCTTCCCATCCAAGGAAATCACCGTTTTCTATTCTAAAGCATGTAGGGCTCCGCATTACCGTAATATTATCTGCTGCTGCTTCAAGTATATAGCCAGGAAGAGTTGTATCAAAAAACGCATGTGCAAACTTAGCACTCTCATCATACAATCTGTCCGCATTACCGGCTAAATAAGAAGCCACATTCCAGGCATCCTCAAAGAGTGTTGCATAGTAGTTTTTCGTAACATCATAATTTCCGTCAACGATATCCTGTTTGTCTTTGTCTAACTCAATCCACATCTTGGGTCTGTTAGGAAAGTACCAGCTGAGAATAAAAGGAAAAACTTTTTCCTCTCCCGGCTTTAATGTCTGGGTGATACATAAGGAGCCGATTTTATCTGTGAAATGCAGGAAACTGAAATCAGACTTTTCCGCCCAATTACTTCCAACCTGATCATAGATGCTTTCATTGTTGAGTCTTCCATCTGTAGAAAAATCCTGCCAGAAATCTTCTCCACCATCTGTCCACTGTCCCTGATACCAGAGAGGTTTTTTAGTAATGTATTCTTCTTTCTCTGTTGTGGATAATGCCATATTTCCCCATGTAATATGTTTATCTGAAAAATTCTTTCCCGTATACATAATTCCACGGATAACATCATCACTACGATATTCATTTTCTCTATCACCGGCATGCTTCATAAAAGAAAAATTATTATATCCTTCAAATCCTACTGCATTATTCATAGAACCGGCAATGGAAATTTCTATATTCTCTTTTGTAGTATTTTTTACCTTATAATTCAGATAAGCCCCCGGTATTCCTGAATCTTTCGCATTAAGCGGAATGAATGGTGTATACGCTTCCAGACTGATCTGAACAGGTATTTCTTCATCCTGAAATTCAATATTAACAAAGGGATATTTTGTGGTCATTACAGAACTGTCAAAACGTGGCAGACCTGCAACCTCATTCCGGAAAAAGCCCTGTGATCTGTTAAACGGCGGATTAAGCTTACTTTCCAGCACTCTGGAAATTGCTTCTCCTCCATCCTGTTTCATCCATATAGAGAAAAAAGTATATGGCATACGATTCATCTGTCCCGGCTGATTAAAAATCTGCCAGGTTGTAAGATTTCCTCTGGCTCCAAGGGAAACATTTCCGGTTCCGATCCCCCCTAACAGAAAATCCACACATCCGGCATCACCGGAATATGCCTTTTGTTCATTATTGCAAAACAATTCGTCATCTGAATATATTTTTTTCATAAATCTGATATTCTCCTTCTATTAATAATTAGCCCTTAACTGCACCTGCTGTCATACCTGCCAACATCTTCTTGCTACTGAAGAAGTAGAAAATAAATACCGGAAGTACTGTTACAGTGATGGCTGCAAATGTACCACCCCAGTCTGTCAGTCCCATGCTTCCTACGAAGTCATTTAAACCAAGTGTAATGGTTTTCATGTCCGTAGATCTGGTAAATGTATAAGCATTAATATACTCATTCCAGCAGAATACTGCCTGCATGGTTGCTACTGTGATAATAGAGTTCAATGACATCGGAACCACCATCTTAAAGAAACATCCCATCGGTGAACATCCATCAATGATCGCTGCTTCCAGCATTTCTTCAGGGAAGAATTTGCTGAATGAATAAAACAGCTGAATGGAATAAGACAGTGAAAAAGCAATCTGTGGCAAAATAATTGCCGGGTATGTATTGATCAGTCCCATCTTATTAAAAATAGTAAACAATGGAATAAGTGCAACCTGCATAGGAAGCATCAATCCAAGAAGGAAATAATTAAGGACAAATTTTCTGCCTTTGAATTTGATTTTGCTTAATGCAAATCCAGCCATCAGTGCAAATAAAAGCAGAGGAATCAGTACACCGATCAAAACAATAATACTGTTTTTAAAATAAACCCCCATCTTTCCAATTGTCCACGCCCTGACATAATTTTCCCATTGTGGAGTACGCGGCAGTGAAAAAGGTTCTGTAAAAATTTCAGTATTATTTTTTAAGGAAGAAGTCAATGTAAAAAAAACCGGATACAGACAAATAACAGCAAAAATGCTTAAAACTATATACAACATTAATATATTGATATTTTTATATATACAACATTATTCCTCGCACCCTTTTTTTTCTTATAGCATGATTATTTGAACTTATCTCCAAACCTTACTCCCTCCTTTCCTTTTTCCTTTTTTCTCGTCATCCCTATTCATAATTTTTAAAGAAATGATAGTAAGTGCAAGACTCATCAGAAACATAACTGTTGATATTGCACTACCAATTCCATAATGGTTATACTTGAATGCCTGACTATATAACAACGTTGCTGGTACATGGGTTAATCCATTCGGTCCACCTTCTGTCATAACAAAAACCATATCAAACACCTTCAATACCCCTGTTATGATCATTACTACTGATATTTTTATAGATTCCCAAATCATAGGAATCATAATATATATTACCTTTTTCCATGTATTTGCACCATCGATTGTAGCTGATTCCAAAATATCCTCCGGTATGGAATTCAAGGCTGCCAATCCTATCACAATGTAATATGTAACACTGGCCCATGTAGTAACCAAAATGATACAAATCATTGCAGTTTTAGAATCCACCAACCACCCAGTACAAAGATTTTCCATTCCAAGCTTCATTAAAAGATTATTAAGGACACCCGTTTCGTTTGGTTTTAAAATAAACTGCCATAACAATCCTGTAGCTGTAACCGGCAAAATCATCGGTATAAAATAAACTGCTTTAAAGAATTTCTGACCATGTTTTGTATAATACAAAAGAATAGCAAAGAAAAAACCAATTGGAAGCTGCGTTAACAATCCAACAAAAACAAAAAGAAGAATATTCCTCATTGCCTGATGAAACTGTGTATTATTAATAAGAGCGACAAAATTATCTATTCCCACATATTTAAGTGGAACTCCCTGTATTCCTGGCCATTCAAAAAAGGAAAAATAAAATGATTGCAATACAGGAATACACTCAAAAATGATATAAACCAAAAGTGCCGGAAGCAAAAATACAAATATGATTTTTTTATTGCGACGGTATTGTTCCATCCTTATCATCTCCGTTCTTGATATGGATAACCGCCCAGTGAAACTGTGCAGGCAGCAATTCATCGGGCAGCAACATCCTCTTATTTATTACTGATTATTATCTATTTCAGCCTGAATCGTCTTAGCAGTATCCTCTGGTGTTGTTCCAAGCATCATTCCTACTAATGAATTTCTTATAACGTCCTGCATGGATGTTATTTCATCATATTCAAAAACATCTCCTCCATATGTTGTCAGCTCATTATTAAGTGCTAGTGCCTTTTTCATGAGTGGACTCATTTCGTAACCATCGATATTGACATCAGATCTGCCCGGTAATTGATTGCAAACTTTCAAACGTACTTCTTCTGAATATGCACTATGTGTAAATTTGGCCCACTCTAGCGTAATCTCTTTTTCATATCCCTCCAATTTTCCGTTATACACATGTGCATCTGTATAAACAGCAACATTATCCTTATAATCTTCAGCATCTTCAAAGTACGGAATCGGGAAAAAATCTAACGAATCTGCAATTTCCGAAGCCTCTGCATTTGGGATGAACCAGGGCGGAACACAAATCATGGCATATTTTCCACTCAGAAAATTTGCAGTCTCTGTACTCCAGTCAATTCCTTCGAAATTTTCTTCAAAGGCCCCCCGGTCTTTAAAGCTTTTCAAAATTTCAAATGTTTCAACCATATTTTCATCTGTCCATTTTGCTTCTCTTGCACCTATTTTCTTAATATTGTCAACACCTACTTTTTTGTATGCAATACAATTATAAAGATGCCCAAGTCTCCAGGTATCCTTTGCACCCATTCCCATAGGTGTAATTCCTGCTGCATTTAATTTATCAAATGCAGCAAAAAGATCCTCCATCGTTTCCGGTACTTCGTTTATCCCTGCCTGGGCAAACAAATCCTTGTTATAAAAAATCACTTCCGGCTGCATAGCAAATGGCAATGCGTAAATTCCATCAACTCCATAACCTGACAGGTCATAAGAGGATAATGTTGGATCTACCAATCCGGAAGTAAATTCCGTATCTTCCAGTAAAGAAGATAAATCCATTGCTAAGCCGTTTTTTGCATATTCTACCAATGATGCAGCTCCATATTGCATCCACATATTGGGTAAATTTCCAGTTGCAATCGCGGTCTTTAATTTGTTATTGTATGCAGCTTCATCAACTACTGAATCATCCTGGAAGGTTACATTAGGATGCAGCTCAGAAAACTTCTCCATCATCGTCTGAAGCCACTGTGTCTGTACATCACTTCCGGCATACCTCGTTAATACAGTAATAGTTACCTCAGGATCTTCATTCTGAGCAGTATCAGTTGTTTGCGTCGCAGTATCGGAGCTTTCCTCCTTTACTTGTGAATCATCAGTTTTAGAAGCATTTCCCCCGCAGCCAGCCAATAAGCTAATTGACAAACATGCTGTAAGTAATACAGAAATAATTTTTCTTTTCATAATTTCCCTCTCTTCCATTTCTTTAAATCAGGTATTTGTGAAAGTCACTAGTCATTGTAAATAATTCGAATTATCTGTTAACACCATTACAGCACATCCTATCCTTTCCCTCAATGAAACTATTTTAGCAGAATTCTTTTTTTTTTTGTTAATTCTATATTTTCCTACATGCTCTTTCAAAATATTTTTAGATTTGTAATTTTTTTGCTTGTACTTGTCTATGAAAAAAGAGACCAACATCCGTCAGTCTCTTTTTATCACTTAACAATTTGTCTGATTGTTGTCTGTGAAATATTGCCGTTGGCAATCTTTGGGCGTCATCCCATAGATTTTCTTAAATACTTTTAGGAAATAAAAGTAATCTTCAAATCCACATGCGCTTGCAACGTTCGCAATATTTTCTCCCATAATCAATAAATGCAATGCATGCTGCATCTTCTTTTCCAATACACATTGATGAATCGTAATGCCATATCTGTCTTTAAAAATAGAATTTAATCTCCGATAACTCATACCAAAACTGGTTTCAAATTCCAATGCACTATGTTTTTTTTCTATATGATCCACAACACATTGTAAAATCTGTTCTGCAACCATGCTATTCTGATTTTTGCTGTATTGCTTCTTCATTGAAGCTACACTCAAACTATAAAGAATAGATGCTAAATGTGCTATTAATGTATCACTGCTTAAATACTGCAATTTAAAATCTCTGTGCCAGGTCACAACTAAAGATATGATATCTATATCCACAGGAAGTTTGCCGCTTAAGGAGATCCACATTTTTCCTCTCTGACATTTTTCTATTTTATCGACCTTCTTACAGTCCATATTAAAATGAAAATAGTACACATCATGCCATTCTTCTTCAACACCCCGCTGCAAAACCCCAGGCGGAAGCAAAAAATATTCCCCTCTCTTTACAGAAATCTGTATACCCTGTACTTCTATGCTCCGGCTTCCTTGCACCACAATCCCTAAAGTCCACAAGCTCATTATTCGATCAGGATGACGGTTCCGGGTAACGATTCTATCAAATTCATCTATTGATATCAGTGACTTTATTTCATACCAGATCATCTTGTAAATCCATCACCATCCCTTCAAATGATTCGTTCCATTTTCAAAAAGAGGAACAAAAAACTTTATTTAAATTTCCCTTTTTTCCATATTTTCCTTTTCTTCCATTGCTTCAGACAAACTCTACTGCTAAAGTCTGTACATATAAAACACTATACTCTAACGAAAGGAATTTTGTCTATGAAAAAATTGAATGTTGCAATTGTAGGATTAAGTTTTGGTCTTGAATTTGTTCCCATCTATCTGGAACATCCTGATGTGGAATCCCTTACTCTTGTGGAAACGAATGTAAATTTATTAAGGACTGTTCAAGAACGCTATGGCATTCCCGATGAGAACTGTTTCACCGACCTTCAGCAAGTATTGGATAATCCCAATATTGACGCTGTACATTTAGTTACACCACCATCCACCCATGCTCCTTTATCCATAAAGGTTCTGGAATCAGGTAAACATTGCGGCTGTACTATTCCAATGGGAATGAGCATTGATGAACTCCATCAGGTCATCGCCGCCCGAAAAAAATCCGGAAAGAATTCCCCCACAAGTTATTGATGAGATTCGTGAAAAAACAAATATTGTCGAAGTGATTGGGCAGTATGTGCAATTAAAAAAATCCGGCAAAAATTACATGTTTTTAGAAACTACCGTATTTCAAAGAGAGTACTTCTATGTTAAAGAACTTATGGATAAAGGTGATTTTGGAAAAATTCAGTATATGTCCTGCGCTCATTATCAAGATATGGAAGGGTGGCCGTCCTATTGGAATGGTTTTCCTCCACTCATGCATCCGACTCATGCCATCGGTCCATGCCTCATGCTCTTAGGTGCGTATCCAGAAAAGGTTTATGCTAAGGGTTCCGGTAAAATCCGTCCAGAATTAGAATCAAACTATCAAAGTCCTTTTGCATTCGAATCTGCATTGGTATCGCTTAAAGATTGTGATGTTACTATTGAATTAGAACGCTTCCTTTACGGTGTTGCCAGGAGTTACGCCGAATGTTTTAGGGTTTATGGTGAAAAACGTAGTTTTGAATGGCAACAGCTTGACGATGAAGATCCGGTTATTTTTACACGCACAGGTCAGCTTGAATACAATGAAATGTATGATATAGACGGAAACGCCGAACAGTATAGCCGTGGAAGTGAAATCACGAAAGCCCGCGTCAGTATTCCTGATTACGCGCACTTGCTTCCACCCGAAATATCAAAATTCACCAAAGAAACCGTATACAACGTAAAAAACACCCACCTGTCCTTTACACAAGGAGGCGGACATGGCGGATCACACCCTCACATGGTTCATGAGTTCATTAGATCAATCATCGAGAATCGCAAACCTGTTCCTGACGATATACTTGGTGCATACTGGACCGGTGTTGGTATTTGTGCTCATCGCTCCGCAATGGAAAACGGAAAAGAAATCCAGGTACCACAGTTCCATCTGGACTAATTTTCTGGCAAATCCGCAAATACAAGGGTAGTAAAAAATATCTATGTGCCCTCCCCCATTCATAAGGGGGGAGGGACTTTTCTTCTTCAGAATAGTCTTATGAACAGGAATATCCCTACTTATGCTCAACATATTTTTTTGGAGATATTCCGTATAACTTCTTAAAACATTTATTAAAGTAATATTCATCTTTATATCCAACCATGCCAGCTATTGATGATAACGAATATTGCGCTTGATTATCATCCAACAACCGTTTTGCTTTGTCTAATCTTACCCGTGTTAAATAATCGCTGAGATTACTTCCGCTTTCCTGTTTAAACAAATGACTCAGATAAGATGAATTTACAAATAATGCATTTGCTATTTTAGACAGAGAGAGTGTATTATCCATATAATTTTGCTCTATATATCGTTTTGCATCATTTACAATAAGACCCTGCTTCGTTTCAGAGAAATTAGAAAGCAGTTCTTCAGCTTCCAAAAAACAATTTAATACATAATGCTTCAGGTCAACACCAAGTTCAAAAGCCAGTAACTCATTTAGCATTTTATCTAACTTAAAACCAGATTCCTGTATTTGCTTTTCTTTCAAACATTGCCCAAGATCAGATAAAATCCGTATTGCCTGAAAAACCATCTCCTCCCGTGTCCGTGGATAAGAAAGCAAAATCTCTACCTGATTATAAGCATTTTCATAATTACCAGAACGTAATTCATGCAGAAGATTTCCAGAAACTGTATGGTGTAGAGGAAGATCATCCGATAACGTTGGTACCTCATCCTGATAGATGCAGCGTGCATTTCCTAATAAGAACCTCCACTTCAATGCCTGTATTGATTCATGATAGGCATCTGACATCATGGATAATCCCTGAAAGGGATCGGATATTCCTAAAGTTACAGTAAAGTTTAAAGTTTTCTGAACAGCATGACAAATATGGTGACAGGACGTTGCAAACACTTTAACCGAATCAGCGTTATCCAGGGCAGTCAGCACAACAATATGATTATCAAAGTCCTGAAATAGAATGCTTGTAAAAGATGTTTCCAAAATTTCCTGCGCGATATTGGAAATTGCAAATTTCCAAAGCTCCTTTTCTAATTGGGGAGCGAAAAGTTCTTCCAGACGATCAATAAGAATGGTCGCTATTTGAAACGTACCGGTGTCAGGACGAATCCCAGTCTGCGTTAGTGGGTATAAATCTAAGGAATTATAGTTTTCAGAACTTTCTATCAGCTTTAAAAGTAATTCTTTTTTATCCAGACGTAATTTCTGATTCTGATAATCAGATATCGTTTTTTTTATCTGGTTCTGGTTAGATAAAACATCCTTTGCTTTGCTAAGTGCCTTGATAAATTCACTGTTATTTAAAGGCTTAAGCAGGTAATCAAGCACTCCCGCTTCAATTGCTCCTTTGGCATAATCAAATTGGGAATATCCGGTTAAGATAATGATCTGTATTTCAGGATATTCCTTATTTACACTTTGAGCTAATGTAATCCCATTGATAATAGGAATATTAATATCCAATAAGAGTAAATTTGGATGTAATGCTTCTATCATTTCCATAGCCTGTCGGCCATCTTTGGCTTCTCCCACAATTTCAAATCCCAAAGCATTAAAATCAATACTCTTTTTAATCAATTCTCTTATTAATATTTCATCATCGATAATTAGTATTTTATACATTCATTCCCTCACATTCTTATGCATGGTTTGATGGTAGAATAATTCTAATCTCCGTGCCGCATCCATATGTACTATAAATATTGAGCCCATATTCAGCTCCGAAATGCAGCTTAATTCTGTCATTTACACTGCTTATACCAAATCCAGCCCGTAAATGATGCTTATCTATTGAGTCCTTTATCTCCATCAGCTGATCTTTACATATACCTACCCCATTATCTTTCACAGAAACAAAAATATTATCGCCAACATACCCTCCTTCAATGGAAATAATCCCAGGTTTTCCATTTGGTTTTATTCCATGATAGATCGCATTTTCCACAAGTGGCTGTAAAGAAAGTTTAATAATGGGACAATCAAGAATTCGATCATCTATTTCATAAGTAAAAGTCAGATTATCTGCATAACGGACTCTTTGAATCGCAATATATTGTCTGGTGATTTCTAACTCTTTACGAAAAGGTAAAACAATTTCTCTTTTTCCTAAAACTGCCCGATAAAAATTTGCCAGATTTTTTATCATATCACAAGCATCCTGGTTGCGTTCGAGCATCAACAGGGAACAAATACTTTCCAGCGTATTATATAAAAAATGAGGATTAATCTGAGCCTGAAGTGCTTGCATTTCATATTCCCTTTTCTTTTTTTCAGCAAAAAAGGTTTGATTTAACAGAGTTTTCATCTTTAGAACCATATTGTTAAAATTCATAGTCAAGTGACCCACTTCATCCATGCCATATGGAGCTAAATAAATATTCAAATTACCATTTGCCACTTCATCAACGGTTTGGGAAAGCCTGCGGAGCGGAAGGGTAATGGCCTTGGATTGATAAGAAACAAATATGAATGCAATTATCATTAGAATTCCTCCCAATGCAAGAGAAATTTCTGCCGCCAGTTTACTATCTCTTAACAAAATATTCAATGGATGCAGGCTAATCAGATACCAATCAAAACGTTCTATATAACAAACATTAATAAGATAATTCTGATCATTATAATAAAAGCAACGACTGCCTGTTTTATTGTCTCTAATCCAATTAATCAATTTTTCATTTTGGATTTCGGCACAATCTGACTCTTCGCCGGAAGCCGAGATAATATTACCATCAAAGTCTAAAATCATTATCTGCATCCCATCGTCTGATGATAGATTCGTATATAAATCCGAAAATACTTTCTCATTAACATTCAGAACGGCAAACCCAATAATACTGCCATTGTCACTGGAAATAATGTTTCTTCTTAAAGAAACTCCTCTACTTAAATCCTTCGAATCTGCTTCATAATTTAAGTCATGGATATTATCCCAAATGAGCTTATTCCAAACGCCATCCATAGTAGGCGCATATTCAGTATATTCCGATTGCAGGGAAGCATCTGAATAATTTACATTACTGGAAGCAATGGCATAGCCGTCATTGCAATATATAACGATTGAACTAATGTAAGATTTAGATATCGTCATCGGATCAAGGATACTTCGAATAAGTGGTTCATATTGATAGCGTGTGTAATAATTTGAAGTGTTTAAAGCCTTTTGAATATAATAATTTGATACCACAATACCAGAATTCATTTCTGTATTAACAAAAAGATCATTCATTCTAAGCCTGACTAACTCCAAATTCCGATTTGATGCTTCAGAATTATTAGATATAAGCATTTTAGAAAATATGACCGTGATCAATCCTGTGACAGTACACAAAAAAAACGCAAGAATAAATATTATAGTAGTAGCCATCTTTTTTGCAATAGGCAAATTTTTATAAAATTGACTGAATTTTTGTAAAACTTTTTTCATTCATAAGGCTCCCTAAATTATTCTCATTTTATAACTAATCATTTCTAATTGAAATAAATCCCAATTATAGCAATCATATAAATTGGATATCTGAAATCCACCCTTGCTCCTAACCATTGATAGTATATTGTTGTTCAAAAAATTCTCCCGTGATTTTCGTTTTACTGTTAACCATAAAGCGGCCCGTAAGCCTTGCATGCAGCTATGTCCGCAGCTTCGGTATCCCTGGTTCCAAAACTTCCCCATGCATGCGGGCGGAAGATCCTCTCTTCTTCCACGTTGTGCATAACAACCGGAATCCGAAGCATGGAAGCTAGTGTAATAAGGTCTGCGCCAACATGTCCATGGATAAAGGCTCCATGATTGGCACCCCAGTTTGCCATCACACTGTATACATCACGGAATGCACCTTCGCCCGTCGTACGTGGTACAAACCAGGTTGTCGGCCAGGTCGGATCGGTCCGGTCATCAATCTTCTTATGCACGTCTTCCGGCAGCGTAATGCTCTTTCCTTCTGCAATCTGCATCACCGGTCCCACGCCTTCTACCAGGTTCACACGAACCATCGTAAGCGGCATTTCCGCATCGGTCTTAAAGTGGGAAGAATATCCGCCACCACGGAACTGGCAAAGCTCTGCCGGGCACCAGCTTGTTGCCGTAAGGCAGGCTTCGATATCTTCATCCGTCATCTCCCACCATGGCTTCATCACGGCATTTCCCTGTATATCCTTACTTTTACCGGTTGCATCCAGACAGGTTGAACCGGAGTTAATCAGATGAATAAAGCCTTCCTTTGCCGATCCTTCCGGCTTCCAGCCGGTCACCCGTTCCATAGCCTCCGGGCTCCAGTAGCATCTGACATCCGAAAATCCACTGGCTTTTCCGGTAAGGAGATTTCCAAATACCATGGAAAGTCCATTCAGATTGTCGTTTTCTGTTGCAAACACATAGGGGGCTCTCTTTCCATCCCAGTCGAAGGTCGAATTCAGAATTGCTTCCGTGAAGTCTGCATTCGGCTTATAATCCGTCCACATGCGCTGTCCCTGGAATCCGGCAAACAGTGCATTCCTTCCAAGAGACTCCTCGACAAAGCCTTTGTCCGCAAGCTTTTCATTCCCTTCCATGATATCCTTCACAATGAGCGTCATCTTTACTACGAATTCCCATTCTTCATCCTTCTGCTGTCTGGAATGAGCTCTGCTGTCCGGATTCGGATCACATCCCTCCTTACAATGTGTCTTCACCCACGCAAGCGCTTCCCGGAACTTTTCTTCATCATAAATGCCCAGATCCATTCTGCGCAGGATTTCGGTCATGTCCACCCATTCCGGACGCATGCCCAGATACTGGATATAAAACAGCGGATCAATAAAGGATCCCATGATTCCCATGGAAACTGCACCGATTCCCACATAAGCCCGGTTCTTCATCTGTCCGACTACGGCTGCACATCTTGCAAACCGCAGAATCTTTTCCTGTACATCGGAAGGGATTTCGCTCTCTTCCATATCCTGTACATCTCTTCCGTAAATGGAATAACAGGGCAGCTTCATCTGGTTGTGTGCCGCAAGCGCAGAAGCCAGATAAACGGCTCCCGGACGCTCCGTACCGTTAAAGCCCCAGATTGCCTTAATGGTAAGCGGAGAAATATCAATCGTTTCTAACGGATAACACCAGCTCGGAGTCACACTAAGCGTTGCAACCACATTCTGCGTTTCAAAATAAGAAGCACATCTTGCTGCCTCTTCTCCTCCCGCAATGCTTCCCGGAAAAATCACCACCTTAATCGGAGTCCCGTCTGCATAAAATACATTTTCTTCAATCAGCTTTTTGGCAGCCTCTGCCATTTCACGCACTTTTCCTTCCAGTGCATCACGAATTCCCATACGTCTGGAATCTACGATGGGACGAATTCCTATTGCCGGATAACTTTTCATATCACTCTCTCCTTGTCTCTTTTTTAGCTTTATCATCTTGCCGCATCTGTTCTGATATTAATCCTTGCTTTTTATCTGAGCACACTTGAATAGTCGGAGTTCGGTCCGCTGAATACATTTCTAAGATACGCAACGGAAGCTGCCGCATCAAGATCCAGTCTCTGTTCATCTGCGCCCTTGCTTAAATCACGCCATACTTTAATATCACTGCCGACTCCACCGCCGCTTCTTACAAATGGCTCCATAACGACATTCTTGTCATATCCGATTGCCCGGAGTGCACTGCCGATCTGATACCAAGGCATTCCTCCTTTTCCGGGAAGCCGGCGGTTGTTTTCACCGACATGGAAGTGACCGAGACGGTCACCTGCCAGTAAAATTGCTTCCACCATATCATCTTCTTCGATATTCATATGGAAGGTATCCAGCATAATCTTCACTGCCGGAACGTCCACCTCTTCCACGAACTGCTTTGCTTCCGCACAGGTATTGAGCAGATAACCTTCAAAGCGGTTCAAAACCTCAAGACAGTATTCCACGCCGCATTCTCCTGCAATTTTACCGACGGTACGCACATTGGCAACACTCCTTGCCCAATCTCCTTCTTTATCGATAGGCTTCGAATAATCCACCGGCCAGTAAGAATAAATACCCCCGCCAATCGTATGAATATCCAGAATCTCCAGTTTCTTCAGAATATCGGTATAAAATGCAATCGCATTCTTAACCACCGCAGGATCGCTGCTGCCAAGATTCTCCCCTGCATTCGGTCCATATCCGGCCGTCAGCATAACTCCCGCATCTTCTGCCATCTTTTTCATTTCAAGGAGCTCGTCCTTACTGATATTCTTCAGCATCGCACAGGAAATTTCCAGAATATCAAAGCCCAGATCCTTTACCTTGGAAATGTACTTCTTCTGATCGACATTCCACTCCTTCTCCCAGTATGCAAAATAAATTCCATATTTCATTTGACTTTTTTCCCTTCTTGAATCATATTCTTGTGCCTTCCGTGCAGACTCCTCCTGCTGTCCTGAACAGTTGACTGCTGCATCCGGTTCTTATACCAGCCTGATCATCTGGAAGATTTCCACCTTCGGCAGATAAATCCGTAACGTATCACCAAGTACTTCTGTCTGAAGCTCTGTTTCCTCCGGCAGCAATACCGCCTTTTTATCTGGTTTCTTTACGTCAATATAAATATCATGCATTGACACTACCGGAGATTCTTCCTGCTCGTTGATGACGGCAAAATAATCGCTGCCATCCTTTTCCCATCCAATCACTTCTACAAATTTCGGTGCATTGGAGGTATAAACCATCTCTCCGATAAGAGATTGAAGCATTCTCGTAAAGACCTGACGGCTCATATAGGGCCGTGACATTTCAATCGGAGCAGCTGACCAGAGAAGCTTACCCTTTCCGGTATCTTTGAGAATCACGCAGGGCTCATCGGTATAGATTCCGGGAGGATTCGAGTGGATTGCCGCAAAGTCTTCCGTATCCGTCAGGGTATAAGGCAGTACTCTGGTTGCCAGCACGGTCACTCCTTCCGGATCTGTGATCCTGGCAGTCATCTGCGCCATGGGAACGGTGAGAGGTGTCAGGCTTCCAAAACCTTCGAAGATTGCCATTCCTTCTTCTGTCGGGCGCATGTAAGTAAACTGATGCTCTGTTCTTCCGGTCACTTCAATGCCAAGCAGCTTTTGCAGCCTCGGATGACCGACCGGTCCACTGATATAAAGATTTCCACCACGGTTCACGTAGCTTTCGATTTTATCCATTTCTTCATCGCGGATTGCTGCAACATGTGACAGAATCATCACATCTGCCGTCTCGCCATCGATGTTTTTCGTTCCGATTACTTCAAACGGAATATTATTTTCACGCATGATCGATGCTGCTGCCACCGGGCCATCCAGATATAGATCCGGATGAATCTTCTTCTGCATCATATCCTCACAATTTTCATTCGGATTATATTTCGCATGCGTTGCAAACCAGATCGCTGCATTGTGATGGAAATTACCGGACACATATTTCTCATAAGGACTGGTCTTTGCATAAATCCGCTTCATCAGTCCGTGATAAACCTCCGGAACAATCGATCCATCCGGGTTAATTGCATCCACAAGCAGGAATGCACCATTATGTACCAGTGCCGTGATCACATGAAGCATCAGCTCTTCTTCAGTCTTCGTCGTGGTATGATAAGCAAGCTCCGGATCACATCTTGACGTATGATATACGAACGGAAGGTTTGGAGATACATTTTTATAATACTTGTTAATAAAGGTCTGCTGCAAAAATCCACCGTAATAGTCACCACCGCAATAATCAATGGCTTCTGTCAACAGTTCACTGCTGCCATCCACCCAGCCGCCGGTGATTCTGGAAAACTGATGTTCAATCGTTACGTTCGGCTTTACGGCTTTCACACAGGCAGTTGCGAAATTCGCATACTCTGCCATCCACAGATCCCTGCGGTATACGAAGTCCAGCCAGTCCGGATCCTTCCAGTCAATTTTACGTGGAAGCTCCTTACCGGTCTCCTTCTTATAACGTTCCCTGCAGCTTGCACAATAGCACACCTCCGGGAAAAAGGTCATATCAAGGAACATTCCCTCAAAATCATACATGGTATTCATTTCCGTGAGGCAGGCCTTCACATACTCCCGGTACTCCGGATTGTTCGGACAGACAATTCCATATCGTCCGCTCTTAAAATCTTCTCCATGCCTGTATTCACGCATCATCTTTCCCTCTGCCGTAACCAGTCTCCAGGACGGATGCTCTTCATATGCCCAGTTATCAAAAATCTGCGTAAAGTACGCAATTACGGCAATTCCGTTTTCATGACAGGTTTTCACCATATCACCAAAAAAATCATACCCTTTAAGTCCCCGGTGCATCCGTCCGACCTTTGTCGGATAGTAGCATAATCCGGTATGCGGCTTTCCCTTTACCATTGCAGCCTGAACGCCTGCATCCTTCAAGGCTTCCACATACTCCTTCACATTGATCTTTGAAAGAAACTCCGGATTCCAGTCATCAATATGCATGTCCATTAAATTTCGTCTGTAGTTTCCTTTAATCCACATATTCTGCCCTCCCAACGAGCGGTTTTATTTAATTATATTCTATCCCCGTAATGTATTGAAAACAAGGAAAAAATAAGGACAAACCATATCGGATTTTTGTTATTTTCCGATTGGTTTATCCTTATTCTTATTTATTATAATAATATGAGAATCTGTCATATCCCATATTACCTTTTATCGTTTTTATGCAGTAATATCCAGTGCATGCCAGTACTCGTCATTTCCGGATCCGCAGGTTACGGTAAGCTTCTTTCCAACAACAAAAACCTTGCAGTTGTTGACACTTCTTAATGCATCCAGCTTTAATTCCATCGTTCCGCCATTGGTGTCAAGGAACAAAACCTTTTCTGTAGACTTACCGGAAACTGTTCCGGTTACGGTAATCGTTGCAGAGGTGTTCACAGATGCAGAACTGCTGCCACGTTCCCCGGTCAGGGTAGAAGCATGCCAGTAACCGTCATTTCCGTTATATCCTCCAACAGTCATCCTGTTTCCTGCAACCGTTACCAATCCGTTGATCGTGTTGGCATTGCTGTCAATCTTAAATTCCATGGTACCATCCTTAGTGTCAAGGAACAGGACGCTTTCTGTTGTCTTACCGGAAACCGTACCCGTAAAAGTATTGGTCACCGTACCTGTGGTATTGCTGTTATTTCCGCCTGTTGTCGTACCTTCTGCAACACGGTTTGCATGAAGGTACGCATCACCTCCACGGTAAAACCATACCGTCAGCTTCGTTCCCGTTGTCTTCCATTTGCCATTGGTGGTATCGGCATTTCCATCCACTTTAAATTCCATCGTTCCGTCCTTGGTATCAAGAAACAGGACATCACTTGTGGTCTTGCCGGAAACCGTACCATTTACATAGGTTCCACCCATGCTGCTACTGCTGTTATTCTGGGTATTGGACGCATCTGCAATCGAAATCGCATGCATATAGGCATCGGAGCCACGCGCACAGGTGATGTTATACTTTCTGTTGGCTACCAGTACGGAACATCCGTTGATGTTGGTCGTCTGGTCATACTTAATCTGCATCTCGCCCTGTGCGGTATCCACATAAAGGACATCGCCATTTGTCTTATCACTGATCGTTCCTGTTATAGTAGAAGTCTTGGAAGTATCAATGGTAATTCCAACAGCTGCTCCGTTATAAGTAATCTTGGTTGCATGCCAGTAACCGTCTGAGCCATGCGAAATTGCTACAGAAAGCTTTGTTTCCGGCAGAAGAATTCTCGCCTCACTGACATCGGTACTGCTGTCAATCTTAATCTCCATCTTGCCATCCTTCGTGGATAACATTAAAAGCTCTGCAGTCGTTCCCGATGCAACCGTTCCCTGTACATTTGCAGTTTCTGCTGCATATACCTCTGTCTGCAAAAACGGTGTCAACAGCATTGTCACTGCCAGACACATTGCCAGACAGTTTCTCCATCCTGTCCATTTCTTCATCGTAAATACCCCTCCTATAATCTGTCGATCATCAACTTTGTTGTAGTGGTTTTCATAATATTTTCCTTATGTAAACCATCGTACAACATAACCTCAAAAAAAGCAACTTTTTTCCACCTCTTGTAGAAAAAAGCTGCTTTTGGTTGTCATGCATATGACAAAATGATCCGGTGAATCATTTTCGAGTTCACATAAGATATTGAATTATCCACACATTACTGAAGCTCTTTATAAAACTGCTACAATAGAAAATCTATTACACACCAGTCGTATCAAAATCCGGAATGAAACTCTCCTTCGCCACATCTCCCTCCTGGATAAAAGCATTGGTAATGCCAAGCTGCAATGCATAATCCACCACCTGCTCATACTCCCGTGTGGTTACCTTACGCATGAGCTGCGGCTCCTGCTGTGCGGCCTCCTCCAGTTCCTTCTGATTTCCGCTGTGCGAAGTAAGCTGTAGCATCGGCGTGTACTGGTTCATCAGACTGATATAAATCTTATCTCCATAGGTTTCCCACAAATACCGCAAAACAGCTTTCGCATTTTTCTTATGTCCCGGCAGCAGTAAATGCCGGACAATCACCCCTCTTTGCATCATTCCCTCTTCATTAAAAAGGGGGGCTCCTGTTATTTTCACCATCTGTTCTAACGCGCGCTTCGCCACCTCCGGATAATCCCCTGCATGAGAAAGTCTCCCTGCCAGTTCTCCATCCATATATTTGAAGTCCGTAAGAAAAATGTCCACCAGACCCTCTAATGCTGCAATCACATCGGCCTTTTCATATCCGCTTCCATTGTACACAACCGGAATGCAAAGTCCCTGCTCCTTTGCCTTGAGAAGCGCCCATACAATATCCGGCAGATCATGATCCGGCGTCACCAGATTGATATTGGCTGCTCCCTGTGCCTGCAGCTCCAGAAAGATTTCTGACAGCCTCTCCCTGCTGATTTCCTTTCCTCTTGTACCGGCTGCAATATCAAAGTTCTGACAATAGACACACCTTAAGTTACATCCCGAAAAGAATACGGCGCCCGAACCCCTTTTTCCGGAAATGCATGGTTCCTCCCACATATGTAAGGCCGCTCTTGCCACCCGCAGTGTCCCATCCATCTGACAAAACCCGGTCTGTCCTTCCTTCCGGTTCACCCCGCACTCTCTCGGACAAAGCCTGCATTCTTCATAAGCTTTTTCAAACATATCCTATTCCTTATTTTCATCATTCACATCTGACTATATGCTGTATTTACCATATTCCTTTATATACTGTGCAAAAAAGGGTAATGCAAATGAAATATATCCTTGTCTTGAATTCAATATACCTCTTTTAACCAGGCGATCCCTATACATAGAATAACTTCCTGCTTTATCTCCCATAAGCTTTAGAACCTCTTCTCGTTTATACTCTTCTTTTTCAACCAGAAGTTCTGCTAGAAAACGATCCATTGCCGTCATTTCTTCCCATATTTTTTCATAAGAATACGCATAAAGTTCTGTCTTAAGTCTGAGTATTATATCATCCAATGTTTCATCATCACATTTCTTAAAATATAACACTCCCAATTCCTGAAAAGCATATGCATAACCCCGGGTAATAATTGCCATTTCACGGGCCTCATCAATGGCTATATTAAGCTTATTTCTATATACTTCTGTCATTCTTATCATATTTAAAGGCTCTGTTTTGATTGTTGTCGCTCTTCTAAAAAATGTCAGATTTTTCACATTGCAAAGTTCCTGTATGTTCTCATATAACCCCGTACATACAAAATACACTGGATATCCCGCTCTGAGCCATTTTCCATATTCAGATGCAAATTTAATCATTTCTTCTGATTTAGATACTTCATCAATCCCAATCAAAATCTTCTTTCCCTTTTTCTGAACCGCTTGTACCATCAGTTCAATTTCTACTCCAATATCAAAAAAAGCATCATTTGTCGCTTTTGTATATCCAAAACCTCCACCTGATCCCAACACGGTTGCAGAAATATTCACTCCCGTGGTTTTATCTACAGAACCATAGCCTTCCTTTACAAGCATTGCTGCTATCTGTCCCAGTATATCTCTGGTTGGATTTACATCAAAGACAAGCCAATCCTTATATTTGCTTTGATTAATTTTCAATTCCTCCTCTACTTTCGCCAGAATAACTGTTTTTCCAGATCCTCTGACTCCGGTTATTTTGTAAACAGACTCTGATGGATTATCATATGAAAAATTCTCTAATATCTCATCAATCATATTGATATGGATATATGTGGATTCCGGTGTTTTACTGAATGTAGTTGTAAATGGATTTTGCATGTGATTACCTCATTTATAATTATTTATACTTTTTCTATCTCTTTATACATTTTTATACTTTTTCTTTTATTTTATACTTTTTTATACTTTTTTCAAGTAGGTTTCCAACGAATATTTTTTCTACTTTCTTACATAATTGTTTGTTATTCATTTTCCACACTTTCAATAACATTCAAAATTTGAATTCATTCCGATTTTGCACACTACAATCTGATTTTCTCAAATACTAACTATTACACACCTATTATGGACTATGTATATTTTTATATCTATTCCTCTCCCAAATATGTTATACTTTAATCAAGTATACCATCCGTGGTATACTTGTCCATTTTACCCATAATGGAACAAAACCACTGTACTCACCCAAATGTCAAGGAGTTAAATATTATTTTATGAACACCAAGGTTTTACACACACTGGAATATGACAAGATCATTCAGTTATTAATAGACAAAGCGACATCCAATCCTGGGCGGGAACTGTGCCGCAGGCTTATTCCTTCCACGGATTTATCTGCGATTGAGGAAGCCCAGCAGGAAACAGCCGATGCACTCTCCATGCTGCTTACGAAGGGCTCTACTTCCTTTGGCGGCAACAAGGATCTGCAGTTTGCCATCAAAAGTCTGGAGATCGGCTCCGCCCTCTCCATTCCGGAGCTTCTCGGCATCGCAGGTCTTCTCCAGAATACCGCCCGCATCAAATCCTATGGACGAAAAGCGCGTGAAGAGGATGCCGATACCTCGTTGACACCCTATTTTGCAGCGTTGGAACCGCTTACCAGAGTATCGGAGGAAATCAGCCGCTGTATTCTGTCCGAAGAGGAAATTGCAGACGATGCCAGTCCGAAGCTGAAATCCATCCGCCGTTCCATCATCTTAACCGGAGACAAAATTCACTCCCAGCTGAACAGCATGGTGAACGGCTCCTACCGAACCTACCTGCAGGACAACGTTATTACGATGCGTAACGACCGCTACTGTATTCCTGTCAAGGCAGAATATAAGGGACAGGTCAGAGGTATGGTACATGATCAGTCCTCGACCGGTTCTACCTTTTTCATTGAACCGGAAGCCATTGTCAATCTGAATAACCAGTTGAAGGAGCTTTCCATTCAGGAAAAGGAAGAAATCGAAGCCATCCTTCTGTCCTTAAGTCAGCTCTGTGCCGAACACACGGAAGAGCTTGCCCGCAACCAACAGCTGATGACACAGCTTGACTTTATTTTTGCCAAGGCTTCCCTTGCACTTGACTTAAATGCAACGAAGCCGGTTTTTAATACCGATCACTATATCCAGATCCGGAAAGGACGGCATCCTCTCCTTCCTTCGAAAAAGGTGGTTCCGATTGATATCCATCTCGGAAAGGATTTTGACCTTCTGGTCATCACCGGCCCCAATACCGGTGGTAAAACCGTAAGCCTAAAAACCATCGGACTGTTTACCCTCATGGGTCAGGCAGGTCTTCACATCCCTGCGCTCGACCGCAGCGAGCTATCTATTTTTACAGAAGTATTTGCAGATATCGGTGACGAGCAGAGCATTGAGCAGAGTCTCAGTACCTTCTCCTCCCATATGACCAGCATTGTTTCCATCCTCCAGAAAGCCGATGCCGATTCCCTGTGCCTGTTTGATGAACTGGGTGCAGGAACCGATCCGACCGAAGGTGCCGCCCTTGCAATTGCAGTTCTGAACTACCTGCATGAGCGCGGAATCCGCACCGTTGCTACTACTCATTACAGCGAGCTTAAGGTCTATGCGCTTTCTACCGATTTTGTGGAGAACGCCTGCTGTGAATTTAACGTAGATACCCTTTCTCCGACCTACCGCCTGTTAATCGGCGTTCCCGGAAAAAGTAATGCCTTCGCGATTTCCAAAAAGCTCGGGCTTCCCGATCATATCATCGAAGCTGCCACCGCACAGATCGGTACACAGGATAAAAGCTTTGAGGATCTGCTCTCCGATCTTGAGGAAAGCAGGATCACCATTGAGAAGGAACGCCGCGAGATTGCTTCTTATAAGGAAGAAATCAAAGCACTCCGCGAAAAGCTGCAGCAGAAGAACGAAAAAATTGATATGGCAAAGGACCGCATCTTACGTGAAGCCAATGAGCAGGCCCGTGAAATTCTGCAGGATGCCAAGGAAACGGCCGATGAAACCATCCGGATTTTCCAGAAAGCCGGTCCCAATGTTTCTCTGAAAACGCTGGAAAAGGAGCGTGAAAAGCTCCGAGGTGAAATCGGTAAGAAGAACGACAAACTGGCTCTGAAAACGGCTCCCACCAGATCCGGGAAAAAGGTCAGGGCTGAGGACCTCAAACTCGGTGATACCGTGAAAATCCTCTCCATGGGACTTGTCGGAACCGTCAGCACGCTTCCGGATCACAAAGGAAATCTGTTCGTACAGTGCGGCATCATGCGCTCCCAGGCAAATGTCAAAGACCTTGCATACGGAGAAACCAAAGCAGCGCCCGAGAAGCCGGTTTTACAAAGAAGTCATACCGGAAGTGTGAAGATGTCCAAATCCATGCACGTTTCCGCTGAAATCAATCTTCTTGGCAAAACCGTGGACGAAGCGCTTGCCGAGCTTGATAAATATCTGGACGATGCCTACCTTGCCCATCTCCCTTCCGTCCGTGTCGTACACGGCAAGGGAACCGGCGCTCTCCGCAGTGCCGTGCAGAGCCATTTAAAGCACATTAAATATGTAAAGAGCTACCGGCTGGGGGAATATGGAGAAGGAGATGCCGGTGTCACCATTGTAACCTTTAAGGAGTAACGTTAATTTTTACATCGTAACTTTGAAGGTACTGAACAGTTACATGAGATGAATCATCTCAGGAAAGGTAGAATAATATATGGCTGCTAAACAGAAAATTTTAATTGTAGATGATGACAACAATATTGCAGAACTGATTTCGCTTTATCTTACAAAGGAATGCTTTGAAACCATGATTGCCGGCGATGGCGAGACTGCACTTACACTCGCGGACAGCTTTGCCCCCAACCTGATCCTGCTTGATCTCATGCTTCCGGGCATTGACGGCTATCAGGTCTGCCGGGAAATCCGTGCTAAATCATCCATTCCGATCATCATGCTCTCTGCCAAGGGCGAGATCTTTGATAAGGTTCTGGGATTGGAGCTCGGTGCCGACGACTATATGGAAAAGCCCTTTGATTCCAAGGAACTGGTAGCCCGTGTCAAAGCA
>OGEU01001008.1_pt1 | contig 25792 bp, 22 predicted proteins | sample 1570651 | NCBI WGS metagenome assembly OGEU01 (sample SAMEA2582129, study PRJEB24529) | metagenome | biome: Human gut stool | place: China | collected 2011 | reverse complement strand
CTACATCGTGGAATACATCGGCCAGACCCGTGGCTGGTTCTATGTGCTGCACATCATGGCCACCGCCCTGTTCGACAAGCCGGCATACAAGAACGTGATCTGCCACGGCATCGTGCTCGGTTCCGACGGTCAGAAGATGTCGAAGCATCTGCGCAACTATCCGGATGTGAACGGCGTGTTCAACGACTTCGGTTCCGACGCCATGCGTTGGTTCCTCATGAGTTCGCCGATTCTGCGTGGCGGCAACCTCATCGTGACCGCCGACGGCATCCGCGATACCGTACGTCAGGTGATGCTGCCGGTGTGGAGCTCCTACTATTTCTTCACCCTGTATGCCAACGCGGCCAATGGCGGTGCCGGTTTCGACGCTCGTTCGCTGCGTGCCGACGAGGTTGCCGCCTTGCCGGAAATGGATCGTTACCTGCTGGCCCGCACCCGCCGTCTGATCGAGAAGACCCAGGCTGCGCTGGATGACTTCCTGATTTCCGACGCCTGCGAAGCCGTGTCCGATTTCATCGACATGCTCACCAACTGGTACATTCGCAACAATCGCGACCGCTTCTGGAACGAGGACGAGAACGCGTTCAATACGCTGTACACCGTGCTTGAGGCATTCATGCGCGTAATCGCCCCGCTTGCTCCGATGGAGGCCGAAGCCGTGTGGCGTGGCCTGACCGGCGGCGAGTCCGTGCATCTGGCCGATTGGCCGTTCCTGGCTGATCCGACTTCTGGCGAGGTGACCGAACTTGGTCGCGTGCTGGTGGATGATCCGGCCTTGGTCGATGCTATGGAGAAGGTACGCGAGGTCGTTTCCAGCACGCTGTCCATGCGTAAGGCGAAGCAGATTCGCGTGCGCCAGCCGCTTTCCAAGCTGACTGTGATCGTCTCCGATCCGGATGCCGTTGCTGCCTACGCCGAAATCCTGAAGTCCGAGCTTAACGTCAAGGATGTCGAGCTGTGCACGCTTGAGGATGCCGAATCCCGCGGCCTGAAGATCATCAACGAGCTGCGCGTGAACGCCCGAGTCGCAGGTAAGCGTCTGCGCAAGGACGTGCAGTTTGCCATCAAGGCTTCCAAGTCCGGTGCCTGGCATGTCGATGCCTCCGGCGTGCCGGTGTGCGAGACCCCGAACGGTGAGATTGCACTGGAAGAGGGTGAATATGAGCTGATCAACAGCGTGGAGGAGAAGAACGCCGAAGAGGCCGCCAGCTCCGTGTCCGCTGCGCTGCCGACCGGTGGTTTCGTGATTCTCGACACCGAGCTGAACGACGACCTGATTGCCGAAGGCTATGCTCGCGACGTGATCCGTGCCGTGCAGGATGCCCGCAAGGCTGCCGATCTGGAGATCTCCGACCGTATTGCGTTGAAGTTGACCGTTCCGACGGGTGACGTGGCGAAGGTCGAGCAATTCAAGGACCTTGTGGCTTCCGAAACGCTTGCCACCTCCTTCGAGGTTGTGGCCGGCGCCGAGGGCTCCGAGTTGGCAGTTGAGGTTGCCAAGGCCTGAGCCGGTCTGCGAGGTTGATAACCTCATAATCTAGGCGGTGAGCCGTGTTCCGTGTGGGCGCGACTTGCCGCCTTTCGCATGGGGGCTTCCCACGTATGTATTTGGCGTCTATCTGTATGCCTGTTGGCTGGATTTGTGATTATTCATACGTGCGGCTACAGTTATGCATTGGCTTTAAGCCCTACGACTTGATTTGTGTTCCGTGCGCATGTTCGGTCATGCATGCGGGAGCAGATCGTTGAGCGAATGGTTCTCAGTACCATCCATGTGAGTCAAGCACACATATGAGAAGCAGTCGCACTGCCGGAAGACGTGGGTTATCGCGGGTTTATTCCTGTGGCAACCCGCCCTTTCGGTTTTTATTCTGTGTAAATAACTCCCTTCGCCTACAGTTCAATTTGGCGTCATTTTTCTCTGATCTTGTCTGAAAAGGATGTTTGCCGTTGTCTTTCAGGTTTTGCAAAAAGCTGGTTTTCTTCCAACGATTTACGATTGCCATGTTGGAGTGCGGATCAACTGTAGCCTTCGGAAGTTGACGCTCTTCTGCTTCGGATGCGTATAGTAATCCTACATTTCTATTCATTTAATTAAGTCATAGAAGCGACGATGGATTTGCCTTCTGGGACAAAAGGTATAGGATAAGGAAACGTAAAGGAAGAAGGGTCTCTGGCGGATTTGCAGATCCGCCAGAGACCTGCGAAACGGAAAGAAGGTGATAAGGCATCATGGCCGCCGCCCGCTTTCTGGCTCGTATTTCTAAGGCATAGAAACATGAGCCAGTATAGCAGGCGGAAAAGAGAAACGCGGTGTTCGTCTTTTCGCCGCAAAGCCGCCCGCATTCATTGAGGTATTTCAACTCAGTTGATGAAGCCTGGTTCTGCTGGCATCCCTGCACTACGATGCAGGGACTTCCATAAAACGAGTTTTCAAATATAAAAAGTGTCGATTTTTGCATTACCCATAAGGCTTATGCGCGGTGGATTGCATACAAAAGTCGATTGAGAAAATCCGTTTCTGTGTTGGTGTGCGTGGCGTAACCGCCATGTTCATCAACACATCCTAAACTAATTGTCAAGATGGTATGAACGTAGTCGTTCATGTACCAAAAACATAAGAAAGGACGCAAAAATGCGTGCTATTACTATCGAGGATCTGAATGCTGCCGCTCATATCGGCGGAGCCGGAAGTTTGGTCATGCGTCAGGAGCTGGAACCCGCAAGTGGCCCGGATGGTGTGATTGCTCCTGCGAAATATACCATGGAGAAAGTCGCTACATATATATATGAGATGCGCTTCATGGAGGGGCGAGAAGAACCCGTAAAGGTAGTGCTCATCGACTCCAAGACGTCTTTTGCGAATCGTGCTGAAGGGACGACGACAGAAGCGATGCATAATGGTAGTGGAATCCTCTCTAAGATGCCTCATATCGCGGTCGAATATGACACTGTTGCCGGTAGGAAGACTTTCTATGATAATCAACTTCCACATCGTGCTTTTGACGGGCACATCCGCGTTGGAGAATATGAAGGTGCGTCCACTTCCCAAGCGGAGGCGTATATGAATGCGCGCAATTCTACCCTAGAGAATCTGCTCCCGCTTTTCGAATTGTCTCCCGAAACCGTCATCTTCGGAGGTTGGGATTCCACTCGTAGTAAGAATCAGTTGAGAATTCCATCCGTTCTGGTGGGAGAGACTTATGGTATTTTGGCTGAGCAGGAGGAAGATCCTGCAATTCACAGAGCAGGCGCTCGCGTTGATCCGGTTGGTGCCAGTGTAAACGTGGCATCTAAAGACGACCGCACGAAGATTGTCGGCGACAGCATCGATTTGAGCGATAGCACTAAGACAAGCTTTGAAAAGTCAGGGAAAGGCTCTGTCATTGGATTGGGGGCCATTCCTCCAAGTGCTAAGAAAGATTTGCTGGATGGTGTCTCTGTTCGTAGCGTCATTTCTACTCGTGTGTTGAGTTTCGCCACCGTGCGCACTTTCCATTTTGGTAAGGGTGTTGAAGGTGATGCGGCAATTCGCGCTCTTATTATTGCGGTACTTTTGCGAGATGTTGCTGGCTATGACGAGAACCCCTTTATTCGTGCGAATTGCTTCCTTGCGGAGAAGGATAAGCCGGCTGTGGTGTTGAACAAGCGCTATGGTGAAAAGGAGGAGTTGGAACCTCTTACCGTAAAAGCGACAGAGGCTCTTCTGGAAGAAGCTTATGCTCAGGCGCATGAGAAGGCTGGAATTACTTGGGAAGGCCAGGAATTCCTTGTCCAGGGCAATCCTGCGGTTCTTGCCAATGCGTCTGCCGAAGATGATTCGAAGGACAACAACTGATATGGCTTTTGCAATATCGGCCTATTTCCCGCTTGGTTTTTATCAGGGCAGCGATTCCGGCAGTAAACCAGAATCGTACCCTTCGCTCAATCGGTTGTACTCCGCGCTTGTTTCTGCGGCATATTTGACGTTTGGTTTCGAGAAGGTTGACGCTGAGTATGGACTGACAGATGAGCAAATTCATGATGCTTTGAATTGGTTCGAGGATAATCCTCCGCAAGAAATACTATTTCCCCGTGTTATCAGAGCTGGAAGCAGAGCTACTGTATACCGGAATAAGGGTAATGTTCAAAATAAGAAGAAACCTAAAGATAAGGTTTCCCCTGCAGAGGCTTACATCGCCACCGCATATGAGCAGTATCCTGAATCTGGAATGTTGCTGACTTGGGCATGGCATGAGAACCCTTCACCTGAAGTTTTTAAAACGCTGAATTTGCTTTGCGATGAAGTTCCTTATTTAGGTGAGGCTTGTTCCGTCGTGGAGCTGCATGCGCATGAGGACTATGTTTTCCCCGCTGCCGCCGAGGATTGTGTGTGGACGCTTTCTTCTGATTCAGCATTGGGGAGCATCTTCAGGAAGGGAAGGCCTCTCTCCTTTCCGAGGAGGGGCCGTCTCGATGATTTGAAGAAAGCGTTTGTCGCTGCGAACCCTGCGCCGAAAGGCAAGAAGAGAGCAGCATCTATCAGCGATAAGGAAGATGAACAAAATTTCCTTAACGAGTACCTTCCCCTGCAAACGGAGGGGCAGGCCAGATACATTCCTCCTTCTGCGCAGAAAGAGGACGCTCTCAAGGCTCCATGGGCAACAGCATTCTATCTCGAGATTGACAGAGTCGATGGCAAACAAGGAGATGACGGCAAGGCCGAATGGAGACCAGAAGAATCTGAACTTGTCGGTTGGGCCGTAGCGCTTCACCGTTTTCTTGTGAAGCAGTGGGGCCCTGATCCATCTCTTGCGCTGATTGGTAAATATGCTCCGGGCATGAGCAGACCAGCCAACAATGTGTCCATTCAGATTTTAGATTCCGGGTTTAAATTGGCATATGCCCAGAAGCTTCGGAAAGAACTCACTGGGAAAGGACCAGGCTTTCTGATTATGCTTCCGCATGACATGTTGAAATCTGATGTTCAAAAATTACATGATGTTTGTAAACGGACTAAGGGTAAAACCCTGTACTATGCACCGAACAAGCCTTCTTTGCAACTTGGGGATATTACGATAATCGATGCTGAGCATCTTTGGAAACCAGTGACTGAAGGGATGTGTCGATACTGGACACTCAGACCAATGGCCATTGCCGAGACGCGTCCCATTCCTAGTCCAAAACATAATCGTAAATGGGGTGTTCAAGAAGCCATCTGTCTGGCTTTGGGGCATGTTTGGCGCGACAGATATGCCCCTAAAGCCAATCAAGGGGGACAAGCTAAAGCTAGTCGAGAAGAGCGTTATTGGAATTTTGTGGATGCGGTAAAGGCAAAAACGTCAAACTTCCGCATCTTTGATTGGCGTGCTGTGTATCGCGTTAACATGGCGGATTACGTGCATCATACGGATTCCTCCAACGTTCTGCATGGTATGCAGGCATTGATTGCGATTTCCGATGCTGCAGATTCACTGGATTGTGCAGCAATGGCAATTGGCCAGAGTCGTCACTTAGGAGGGGGATTCTTGGTGCCAGTGGATTTTGATCTAAGTGCACTTCAACCGGATGAAAATTTCGGAAAGGGGGTTCCGGCATGGCTGAAATGAGCCTGGAACAAAGGCAGTATCTTACTGCGAAATTTGAAGAATTTGTTGCTGCAGTTCATTCAGATGTTAAGGAAAACCAGCCGGTTCGAAAGCCTTATCAATGGCAAATCAGGTTGATGCTACACGTTGCCGAGCATGGGTGTTGGCCGCAAGGCATCGGTGCTCCGACTGCATCGGGTAAAACGAGCGTGATTGACATTCATGTGTTCCTTAACGCTATGGCTGGTCTTATCTCCACTGAGGAGAGCGCGGATACTCAGATACTTGCTGACTTGCCATTGCAACGTATCCCACGCCGTTTGGCGCTTACTGTGAATCGTCGTTCATTGGTCGATGACCAGTTTGATGAGGCGTGCGCGTTGCAAAACAAGATGCAGTCTGAAAACGACAAAGACGATGGACTCGACGTATACCGCAAAGGTTTGAATCTACGTTCTGCTGTCAATGATGGAATCAAGCGTGAACTCCCGAATCCTCAGATGATTGTCGTTGAGCTTCGCGGTGGTGCTAGCCCGGATCGTGAGTGGCGCTATTATCCACAGACCTGTGCGGTAATTTGCGCAACACCGGACATGTTTGGTAGCCGCTTGTTATTCCGCGGCTATGGTACCAGTGCGACAATGCGTTCAATGGAGGCCGGGCTTCTTGCTTACGATACGGTGTTGATTGCAGATGAAGCACATCTGAGTCGACAGCTGTTGAGGACAGCACGGCAGGTGACTCGTATTGAGAATATGGCCATGACTTCTCTTACTGGTCAAGTCACTTCTTTGCAGGTTGTGGAAACTACCGCAACTCCTACATCCGATGATGTAGAAAGTCTGGTTTCCGTTAGGGAATCGGACTTCGGAATTGATTCTGCGCTGAGAAAGCGTCTTTGTACTTCAAAGCCTGTATTCACCAGTTTTGACTTTGAAAAACCTAAGGACGAAATAGAAGCGATTGCTTTACGGTGTTTTGAATTGATTCAAGACAATGAGAAATCTGATAGGTCTAGTGATTCGAACCCCCATGTTCTTGGCTGCATTCTGAATACCGTTGAGAATGCCAAAGCGGTCGCTAAAGAGCTTGATAAGCGGTGCAAGAAGGAAGGCATCCAACGTCCTATCGACGTATATGTCGGTCCGATGCGTGCTTATGATAAACGCAAGGTGGCTGAAAGGCTTAAGTCTGTCCCATCGATGAATCCGCAAAACGCACCATGTTGTATCATCGGCACACAGACTTTGGAGGTTGGCGTCGATGTTGATTTCGCTAACATGGTGACTGAAATTGCACCTGGTTCTGCGTTGGTGCAGCGTGCGGGACGAGTGAATCGTCGAGGACTAAGATCTAGTGGGCCCGTGTATGTGTTTGGTCTTGATTTGAGACAATCGACGGAAAAGAAGCAAACTAGGGCTACCATCCCGTATTCGCCTGAAGATATTCAGAAAACACGAGATTGGTTGAATGCTTTAAGTAAAACTGAGTCTGGCGACCCCGACATCAGTGCATGGTCTGTGAATCGGACTGTACTAGCAGGAACGCCAACCCCAGGAGAACGGCAGCGTAGGTTGCTATTCCAGCGTTTGGAACCGTGGGACGTTGAGAATCTTTCCGTCACCGACGAAGAACTGTGCGCTGACATAAGTGAGAGTGGTCTTCAGCAAGGGCATTCAGATCTCAATCTTTGGCTACGGGATGAACTAAATTCAGATGATCCTGATGTCAGCATCGTGGTGCGCCATCTACCTTGGGATGGCACACTGGCTACTCAGCTTTTGGAAGTGACTCAGCCTGAGAACGACGAGCTGTTTCCAGTTGGAAAGTGGTGTGGACTCGAGAGTCTCTTTAAAACATTGGCGAGACAAGATGATAAAGCCCATAGGAGAGGTGCGAGAATCGATACCGTCAACATTAGAGGGGAAAAAAGCACGGTTGAATTTCCTCACAGGGTGTTCAGGTACCGTGCTTCTGAGCCTGAAGGTCACCGTGTGGTGTGTTTGCGTGCGCAAGATGCTGCACAAAACACGGTGAAATCGGGCGACGTGCTCATTCTTGATGATTATGAGAAAGTCTTTTCTAAATTTTCTGAAGATTCCTTTGAGACTGCCGTCATCTTTGATCCAGAAGGCTCTGATAGCGCAAGCGACGTGTTCAATCGGTGTACTTCCTCTGCTTTAATAACGGATTCCTCCGTTTCGGATGATTCAAGAGTTGCTAAAGCGTTTCGGTTTATTCAGAAAATCGAAGAAGAAGAGTCTTCAGAAAACGGCGAGGAACTGTCTGATACTGCCGAAGAAGACATGCAGGAGTCGCTTCGCTTGCTTCGTGCGGCGACTGTTGGTGCAGTAGATTCGGCAGGGCGCGCAGAGAACAAGGAGTATTCTCTAATCTGGCATGTTGTCGAAGGCCCTGAAGTCCGTTATACCGACATCGGAGGCAATGCAGTTCAACGTAATGTCCAATGGGTTGTCAGCGGTGTATCTGAGAGTATGCCGGACTCTGAATCGAATCAGGAAATTCTGTCATCTAGGAAGAAAACACTGTTTTTGGGCGGTATTTCAAGTGATCCTGCCGAGCCTAGACGCAAAGAAGGCCATCAAAATCATGTCGCTCGACGCGCGCAAGCACTCGGTACTCTTATTGGGCTTGGCCCTATGATGGTGGAAGACTTGCGTATTGCCGGTGAATATCATGACGAAGGCAAGAAAGACAAGCGTTTCCAGAGAATGCTTTGCCGAAATCGACAGAAAGAAATTGAAAAAGGACCCTGGGCGAAAAGCCGATTATTCATATCTCGCTCATGGGAACAGGAATTCCGCAATACGTACAGACTTCACGGTTGGCGTCATGAGCAGCGTTCCGTCGTGGAATTCTTATATTCTTGCGAAAAGAATGAGCAACTGGCAATCATGAGTGAGCCTGATAAACAGCTTGTTGAGAGACTTATTGGCACATCACATGGTCATGGTCGTTCAGCATTTCGGCATGGAACAGAGTATCTACTTCCTCAGGAAGGAGGCGCCTCTCGTAATGCAAATCCAAGATTAAACGACATCTCGGATCGACTATTCGAAATGGGGGAATGGGAAACTCTTATTGACCGTACCAATCAGCGGTATGGTTTCTGGGGTGTTTCATACCTTGAGGCACTGCTTCGTGCGGCTGACATTACGTGTTCGAAAGAAGGTCTGTGATGAGTGTCGTTATTCCTGCGAATGCTACTGATGCATTTTCACATCTGTTCATGGTCGGTCTTGCTTCGATTCTCGAAGATGCCGACAGTGATAGGGTCTGCCTCTTCCGTTGGCGGGATACATTACAAGCGTTTGAGTTGAAGACCGATGATGGTTTAGATATCGAGCGGATGTCGGAAATCGTTAGCGAACATGCCCAAAGATGGTCACAATCATTGCCGTTGACATCCGAGAACGACTATACAGTCACTAAGGAGTCTGACATTCCCGGTGAAACATTCCATGCAACTATGTCTCCAAGATTAAGCAGTCTGGGCGTCCCTTGTGGGTGGCACAAGCTCCAGGAAGACAGAGAGGCTGCTATTGATGCTATGCAAACTGCTGGTGATTACCGTTATTTCGGCGCGCTTGGTCAACCCTCATACTGGTCTGGCGAACAGAGCGGCAAATTGCGTTCTGACTTTGGCGCTTCGCGGTGGGAGATGGTAACTCGTAATAAAGGCCAAGAGTTTATTGGTGGTCGATTGTTGCCTTTATCTCGGTGTGTTGCAGCACGATCCATCGAGAATGTTCGTGATGGGTTGCTCGGAACGAAAATAGAGGATGAAGTTGGGCACAACGATTCGATGAGCCGCGCGGCGACTGGACTTCATGCTCCGGCTAGAACGGATAATGCTCGAGCGTGGTGCGCCTTGGTAGGAGTTGCTGCTTTCCCAACTCGCGTTACAACTATTGGAAACGATAGGTCTCGTGACAGTAGTGCGGCATTATTCCAGCTTAAAGGACAAATTCGCTTCGCAATTTTGCCTTTGTTCGACCAATACTGGACAACATCGAAGTACCGTTCCATTGTTCGTAGTGAAGCACTCGCGAAATTTGGCATTCAATATGCTTGCACTGCTAGTGAGCAATCATATTTTGCAAGTGCATCGTCTGACTGGCTTGGGGAAAAAGGCGTTCTGGCATGTTGTTTCTTTAACCAGTTCATGTCGGATAACAAAAGTGCTCCAGAACGATGGCTAAAACCCGGCATAATCGTTCCAGTGAAGGAAATGGAATAGCAAGTACGGAGGAAACTTATGGAAGATGACCCCATTCCGATTAGTCTGGTCGCCAACTACATGTTTTGTCCACGTAGGGCATGGCTGGAATCGGTTGGAGAAAAAGTTGATTCGGATCAAATTATGCGAGGGACATACGACCATCGCAAGGTTGATAGATTCGATGGTGCTCCCGATGCGGATTCATATCAAGCTGTGAACATCAGGCATGAGGAATGGGGCGTTAGCGGCAAGCTTGATGCAGCCAAAATGACGGATGACGGTGTTGTTATTCGTGAATACAAGGCGACACCTGTGAAGCGAGCAATGACTATCACTGAGGCGATGCGAACGCAACTCGCTTTGCAGGCTGCTTGCCTTGAAGCCATGGGTTTTCATGTGGCAGGGACGGAAATTTTCTTCACCACTCACCATCGACGAGTCGACGTTGAACTCAATGAAGAAGACTTTGAGAACGCTCATAAGGCTGTGGAAGAGACCCGAGCGTTAATCAACTCTGAACAAGCGCCTGAGCCGTTGGAGGATAGCACGCGATGCATGCGTTGCTCTCACGTGGGAATCTGCCTGCCTGAAGAACGTAAGCTATGCGCGGTGGCGCATCGTGTGATGGTTTCATCCCCTGATAATCAAGTGACTCATCTTGCTACTCCTGGTTCGAAAGCCTTTATCAGGTCTGGGCGAATGATAGTTCAGAAAAACGGCGAAGAACTTGCCTCAATTCCAATTGACACCATGCAAGGATTGCAAATCTATGGTAATACCGACTTGTCGAGTGGTTTGATTCGTGAGTTGATGTGGCGTGATATTCCAATCGTTTGGTGCAGTGGAACGGGGCGTATGTATGGTTGGTCTGTTCCCTCGTATGGGCCTAATGGCGAACAACGTGTCGAGCAGCATGTGGCTTCTCATGAGGGCCGGCTTGGACTCGCACGAGAATTCATCATCGCCAAAATTCATAACCAGTCTGTTCTGTTGCGTCGCTCAGAGTCGGATAATCCAGTACTACCTCGGTTGCGACATATCGAAAAACAAGTCGGTAATGCGAACAGATGGCAGGACGTGCTTGGTCTTGAAGGAGAGTCTGCTGCATTATATTTTTCCCAGTTCAAGCATCTCATCAAAGTTGATCGTCAGGCTGAATGGCATTGGATTGCCCGTATGAGGCGGCCAGCGCCCGATGCGTTGAATTCTTTGCTTGATTTTACTTATACATTGTTGCTGTCTGATTGTGTCCGTGCGCTGATTTCTTGTGGGCTTGATCCTCATGCTGGCTTTCTGCACAGCAGCAAACGTAATAAGCCTGCGTTGGCACTGGACCTGATGGAAGAATTCAGAGCGCCAATTGCTGATTCTGTGGTGCAAACAGTAATCAACAACGGTGAAATCAACGCAACAGGATTTACAGATGCACTTGGATCGGTACGTATGATGGACGAAACTCGTAAAGCCGTAATCAAAGCATATGAACGAAGAATGGCTACAGAAATAACCCATCCCATCTTTAAATATAAGGCATCTTGGCGAAGGACTATTGAGATTCAAGCTCGGATGATTTTGGGATATCTCGACGGAACACAAGCTGAATATCGTGGAATCAGAATTCGCTAAGAAGCTATGGCATGGTTAACCAGAAACGTGGCTATTTAGTTGCATATGATGTGAGCGATGATTACCGTCGCAGTCATGTAGCGAAGATTCTTCAGCATTATGGAGAACGGCTGCAATACAGTGTTTTTCTGTTGCAAGTGCGCCCCTCAATGATGCTCAACGTACGTATGAAGATTGAGAAAGAGATTGACTATGGAACCGATTCCGTTGTGTTCTGCTCATTGGGGACAATTGCGCAGACGGAAGAGGGATTGGATTTTCTGGGGCATCGAGGATATGCAGACTTAGAAATTCCCACAATTATTTGATTTCAGTCAAAACGGCTGGGCTGTTTGATAACTAAAGAGTGTTTCGTCTTGCATGCGCACGAGAGGTGAATCACTTCTGAGACGCGCGGCAAGCGCTCGCATGCGGAAAATGGCGTTTCTGTGGGATTCAGCGTTCCCAGATTCGCATTTTTCATAGGGTATGAAGTACATCGCTCGCATAATTGCTTGAGATACATGTCACCACAACGCTCTACACTAAGACTATTCCTGAGCTCTAATACTCAGGACTTCATTGAGGTCTTTACAATTCCGTCGACATCAATGGGGTAATGGACGACATTCCTGAGCTCTAATACTCAGGACTTCATTGAGGTGATCTCCCCGGTCGTGGGATTAAGCTGGGCTATGCCTAATTCCTGAGCTCTAATACTCAGGACTTCATTGAGGTAACGGTCGCAACGGCCACACCATCACCCATATCACAATTCCTGAGCTCTAATACTCAGGACTTCATTGAGGTCTGGGTAATAAGTTGACTGGTTTTATTGTCGATTCCGGCTACATTCCTGAGCTCTAATACTCAGGACTTCATTGAGGTTCGGCATAGTCGCCGTCATATTGTTCCAGAAACCTGATTCCTGAGCTCTAATACTCAGGACTTCATTGAGGTGCGATCCGTATGGCAGATAGACAAGGGAAACAAGGTCGATTCCTGAGCTCTAATACTCAGGACTTCATTGAGGTTCGTGGAACATTCCTATCTGGCCGTAGAATTTCAATCATTCCTGAGCTCTAATACTCAGGACTTCATTGAGGTGCGCGAGCGGCTGAGAGGAATTTGCTCCAGTCGTCGATTCCTGAGCTCTAATACTCAGGACTTCATTGAGGTGGTGGGCAATGCTTTCACTGAAATTATATCATGCCGCAATTCCTGAGCTCTAATACTCAGGACTTCATTGAGGTGAGCGTAACCGATTCCAAAAGCGCCACGGCATTCAATTCCTGAGCTCTAATACTCAGGACTTCATTGAGGTGACAACAACGTGTCGACCGCCAATCAACAACTCGCGAAATTCCTGAGCTCTAATACTCAGGACTTCATTGAGGTACGGAAGTAACCGAAGTGAAATCCACATACGGCCACAAATTCCTGAGCTCTAATACTCAGGACTTCATTGAGGTGTCCACGCCGAAAGTGACCGGTCCGCCTTCCGGTGCGATTCCTGAGCTCTAATACTCAGGACTTCATTGAGGTGTCTCGTCGAAAATCGGGTAATACTGCGGGGACAGATTCCTGAGCTCTAATACTCAGGACTTCATTGAGGTCGCGATATCGTCGCGTGGGACAGGCAGAAGCAGGAAGATTCCTGAGCTCTAATACTCAGGACTTCATTGAGGTTTACGGCTTCCCGGCCGGCAATGTCAAGGAGCGTATCTTATTCCTGAGCTCTAATACTCAGGACTTCATTGAGGTCACACAAAAAAAAACAACGCAACACCAAAACACAAAAAATTCCTGAGCTCTAATACTCAGGACTTCATTGAGGTTTGCGGTATTTTTGCGGTGCCGCGTCTGCCGGAAGGAATTCCTGAGCTCTAATACTCAGGACTTCATTGAGGTAAGCATAGGGGGTCCGTCACTCCTAACCCGTTCGCGAAATTCCTGAGCTCTAATACTCAGGACTTCATTGAGGTGCGATAAAAGGGGTGAGAATACCGGGGTCGGTCACATTCCTGAGCTCTAATACTCAGGACTTCATTGAGGTAATGGCAGCATGCGCACCATCGACACCACGCTCGAAACATTCCTGAGCTCTAATACTCAGGACTTCATTGAGGTTGCAATGTTTTTCGTTTCGCCGTTTGTACCGATCTGCACATTCCTGAGCTCTAATACTCAGGACTTCATTGAGGTCGGCCTGTAGTCGGATTGTACGTGAGGGCCGAAGTATTCCTGAGCTCTAATACTCAGGACTTCATTGAGGTAGAAAGTGAGCACAGTATGAATCTTAGAGACTTGAGATTCCTGAGCTCTAATACTCAGGACTTCATTGAGGTTGGCTCGCTTGGGCGAAAGGCACCGGCAGTCGCACCGATTCCTGAGCTCTAATACTCAGGACTTCATTGAGGTATGCGTCCGGGTCGTTAATAAGCCACGGATTGATTATTCCTGAGCTCTAATACTCAGGACTTCATTGAGGTTCAGATCAGAGAGAAGGACTAACCGGAATGGCTACCGTATTCCTGAGCTCTAATACTCAGGACTTCATTGAGGTTGCCGTCAGCTAAGCTGACGGCTTTTTATTAGCATAGGATCAGTTGTTTTTCCACGGCTTTCGAGCCATGACATCAAGGATTGATATGGCACAGGAACATTTCGATATCGCGATTATCGGCGGCGGTCCGGGCGGCTATTCCACGGCGTTACGTGCCGCGGAGCTCGACAAATCGGTGGTGCTGATCGAACGCGACGCCACACTGGGCGGCACCTGCCTGAATCGAGGCTGCATTCCTTCGAAGACGCTACTCACCGCCACGCATGCCGTGGAGAATATGCGTCACGCCAAGGCGATGGGTATCAACGTGTCAGTGGAGAGCATTGATTTCGGCAAACTGCGCACGTTCCGCACGCAGACCGTGGACACCATGACCAAGGGATTGGCGGGATTGCTGGCACATCGCGGCGTCACCATCGTACGCGGAGAGGCCGTAATGCAGCCTTGCGGAAGCGTACATGTCACGCCGGTCGAAGGTCTTGGCCACATATTGCGATTCGTGAAGGCAGGCGTCGGCGAACCTATCGATGGCGAACTGGAGATCGTTGCCGAAGACATCGTGATCGCCACTGGTTCACGGCCGTCGCCGCTGCCGGACAATCCATTCGCCGGTGCATTGATAGATTCCACACAGGCATTGGAACTGGATACCTTCCCTTCAAGCGCTGTGATCATCGGTGCCGGAGCCGTGGCGCTGGAATTCGCCTCCATGTGGCGTACGGCCGGCTGCGACGTGACGTTGCTGATTCGCAAAGACCGGGTGCTCTCCGCATGGGAGCGCCGCACATCGGCGACGTTGACTCGCGAGCTGAAGCGGCGTGGCGTGAACATCATCACGCACAGCCATGTGACCCATGTGGAAACCGGTGCCAATCTGGGCGCGACCGTGCACTATACGAGGGAAGGATCCGAAGCGGACATGAGCGCCTACGGCGAGGTCGTACTCGCCGCCATTGGACGCATACCGAATACCGACGCAGACTGGTTCGAGGCCTGCAAGCTGGAACGTGACGCCCGGGGATTTATCGGCATCGATGCATTTGGCCGCACCAATCTCGACCATGTGTGGGCTTTGGGTGACATCACCTCCGGCCATTCCTTGGCGCACCGTGCCTTTGAGCAGGGCATCGTCATCGCGGAGAAGATCGCCGGGCTCGATCCGAAACCGGTTGACGACGACACGATTCCGCAAGTCGTATTCTCCTTCCCCGAAGCGGCATGCGTGGGCTTGAGCCTTGATGAGGCACGGGCGCGGAAGGACGTGGTCAATGCCCAGGAAACCGTGTATCCGATGCTGTCGAATTCACGTATGCTGATGAGCGGCTCGGGCGGGTCGCTATCCATCGTCAGCGGTGCCTATGCGGACAATCCCGAAGTGCCGCTGGTGCTGGGCGCACATATCGTAAGTCCCATCGCCAGCGATCTGATCGCGGAGGCCGAGCAGTTGGTGGGCAATCATGTGCCATTGCATGATGCGGCCCGCCTGATTCACCCTCATCCGACATTCAGCGAAACGTTCGGCGAAGCGTTGCTCAAGGCGGATGGCAGGCCTCTCCATACCCGCTGACCGGCGTGGGAGGGCCGGCGGCCCCGCAGTCGATGCTTACACTACGGCATAGCACCTGATAGACTACTGTTCCAGTGTGTTCAACCACGTAACCAAGTGAGGAAATTGATGGCAGACAAAGAAGAGCCAAAGAAGAAGCAGAACACAATCAAACAGATCATTCAGATCTTCAAATACACCTACTCGGAAGACAAGGCACTCCCCTGGCTGTGCGGAAGCGTGTTCGTGGCACCGGTCATCGTGTTCATCGTGCTTGGCATCGTGTTCAAATGGTCGGTTATCGGCTGGATCACCTCAATGATCCTTGCCATCATGATCGGCCTGCTGTTCGCCACCATGATGCTCACCAATCGTGCCGACAAGGTCGGCTATGCCAAGCTCGAAGGGCGTCCCGGCGCCGCCATCAGCGTTCTTGGCAACGTCAGCAAGGCGGGTTTCAACTTCCCGCAGGAGCCGGTGTGGGTCGATCCGAAGACCAAGGATGCCATTTGGCGTGGCACCGGCTATAACGGCATCTACCTGCTTGGCGAAGGCGATTACGGCCGTGTGACGCGCGCCATGGATCGCCAGGAGCACAACATCAAGGGCGTGACCGCCGGTTCCGAAATCCCGGTCTATCGAATCTGCGTAGGCAAGGGGCCGAAGCAGGTCAGCCTGAAGAATCTGCGCAAGACCGTGCTCAAGTGCAAGTCCTATGAGCCGACGCATCACAAGAACAAGCTGATTGCGGCCATCCATCCGAAGCGTCGCTTCATGCTCACCAGGACCGAATTGAATGTTCTGAACGAACGTCTGCGTACTTTGCAGATGAAGAACGGCATGAACATCCCGAAGGGCATCGATCCGACGCGCCCACAGAGGATCAGCCGTCGCGCCATGCGTGGCCGCTGACGGTACATGCATGCGAACGCACTAGGAATCCCCGATCTGATTCGTCAGATCGGGGATTTTCAATTGTTGCGTCGATTCATCGTCCCAGACGTTCGATCCGTCCATAACATGAACGGATCCCCACCGTTGCATTTCGTCCCGCGAAACGTCGCAACCCCTATTTTTCGCGCAATCATGGAAGGAATACGTCATCTCGAAACATTCTCGTAACCCAAGTGGCGAGTGTGTGAAACGCGTTTTTCTAGACTAATAGCCTGTAAGTTACTTATTCGAAAGGAGCGGTCCCGTGACTGCACTCGAAACCAAGGCTGATGCTGAGGCCCTTATCAATAAGGAAGGCGTTGAATACGTCTCCGTTCGCTTCACCGATCTGATCGGCGTTCAGCAGCACTTCACTGTGCCGGCAAGCGAGTTCCTGAAGGATGCCTTCACCGACGGCATGCCGTTCGATGGTTCCTCCGTGGAAGGCTTCCAGGCCATCAACGAGTCCGACATGAAGCTGGTGCCGGATGTTTCCACCGCATTCATCGACCCGTTCCGCAAGCACAAGACCCTCGACGTGGCCTTCTCCATCGTCGATCCGCTGACCGATGAGCCGTACTCCCGCGACCCGCGTCAGGTCGCCGGCAAGGCCGAGGCTTACCTGAAGTCCACCGGCATCGCCGATACCGCCTCCTTCGCTCCGGAAGCCGAGTTCTTCATCTTCGACAAGGTGCGCTTCGAGAACAGCATGCAGCGCTCCTTCTACGAGGTGGACTCCGTTGAGGCTCCGTGGAACACCGGTGTTGACACCGAAGACGACGGCACCCCGAACATTGCGTTCAAGAACCGCGTCAAGCGCGGCTACTTCCCGGTTCCGCCGATCGACCACACCCAGGATCTGCGCGACGACATGGTCGCCAACCTGCAGAAGGTCGGTCTGATCCTCGAGCGTTCCCATCACGAGGTCGCCGGCGCAGGCCAGCAGGAGATCAACTACCGCTTCAACTCCCTGCAGCACGCAGGCGATGACCTGATGAAGTACAAGTACGTCGTTCACGAGACCGCCGCTCTGGCAGGCAAGGCCGCAACCTTCATGCCGAAGCCGATCGCAGGCGACAACGGTACCGGCATGCACTGCCACCAGTCCCTGTGGAAGGACGGCAAGCCGCTGTTCTACGATGAGAAGAACTATGGTGGCCTGTCTGACATCGCCCGCTGGTACATCGGCGGTCTGATCAAGCACTCTTCCTCTGTGCTCGCCTTCACCAACCCGTCTCTGAACTCCTACCACCGTCTGGTTCCGGGCTTCGAGGCTCCGGTCAACCTGGTGTACTCCGCTCGTAACCGTTCCGCCGCCATCCGTATCCCGCTGGCCGGCACCTCCCCGGCTGCGAAGCGTATCGAGTTCCGCGCTCCGGATCCGTCCTGCAACCCGTTCCTCGCCTTCTCCGCCCAGATGATGGCAGGCCTCGACGGTATCCTGAACCACATCGAGCCCCCGGAGCCGGTCGACAAGGATCTGTACGAGCTGCCGCCGGAAGAGCACGCTGGCATCAAGCAGGTGCCGAGCTCCCTGGCCGAGGCCATGGACGCTCTGGAAGAGGATCACGACTTCCTCACCGCCGGCGACGTCTTCACCGATGATCTGATCGAGACCTGGCTGGGCATCAAGCGTGGCGAGATCGATCAGGCTCGTCTGGCCCCGACTCCGCTGGAGTACGAGCTGTACTTCCACATCTGATAGTCATTAGGGCAAAACGTAGTCGGCAGTAGGCTTTTCGCACTGTTCAGAGTGACCTACTGCACCTATGCTGCACCTATCGGAACACGAGAAACCCCACTTCGTTCACAATCGGACGCGAGTGGGGTTTTCTCATGCCTGCCATGCAGTCAGCGAGATGAGCCATTCATCCAAATCCGCGCCGTCGGATGCGCACGGTCGACGTGTAGGCGTAGCAGGCGATGAGGTCGCCGCGGCGCATGGCCTGACGGATGGTCTTCTCCGTCAAACCGCACAAGGCGGCCGCCTCCGGCATCCCTAGCGATACCAGTGTCACTATTGTATGGAGGGGTTTAGATTCAACAGAATCATCAATTCTGAATAACAGTTCATCACCTCGAGAAGCTGTCACAAAATTAGTCACAATCGTTCCCTCGCAAAGAGCAAATTCTCAATCGTCGTATCAGCCGTTTATAAGATGATTGGAACGTTGAATGATTTCGGCTTCATTATTACCAGAAATGAGGAATTTCCTGTCAGAATCAACAGAATTATGAGCGATACCTTTTTTCCTCCCCACAGATTCTAAAACTGCCCAATCCGGAATTTCTCTTTCCTTTGGCCAGTTCAATCCAGCAGTTTCTAGTAGCATGCCATATTGGGATGATCGTGTGATATTTGTATTCGCATCGACAAGGCCAAGTTCCAATAAAAAGTTAACTTTACTCTGATCTACGCCATAAGCGGCTATCAGCTCTTGCTTAATTAGCCCTCCTCCTCTGCGTGCCGCCATTTCCCCAAATATGAAATCACCAGTTTCATTCTTATAGAATTCAATATGCATCACATTTGGGACCGTCTGATCTTTGAAAGATTTAATTAATTGCTTTGTCAGTCGGAGTAGTTCAGAGTAGTCAGCGCTGTTCTCGTCTAACATTACGGAACCAGTATTTTGTTTCTCGAAATCTAGCGGTGGGACAAAATATCGTGATGGCGAAATCAGGATCAAACCAGAATTGATATAGACCACATCCACATGATAGACAGAACCAGAGCAGTATTCTTCTAGATAATACTGGTTTGAATGTACGCTTCTGACAATTTCCGGCTTAGCGGCTAAAGCAGATAAGTCGTCTTTCGAATGCAGTATCGTAATGCCTGCAGACCCTGCACCCCATCGAGGCTTGAGAATAACCGTCTCCCAACGATCGAACGCCGAAATAATATCTCCAAAGCATTTGCAAGAGGTATAGGGAATAATCTTTAACCCAGCATTAAGGGCTGACTGCTTCATCGTAACTTTATCTCGACAGCTCAACGCTAATTCATACTTTAAACCGGGAATTTCAAAATAAACTTCTCGCCTCCGCAACCCTCAGCACATCTTCTTCCGAGCCAGAAATTATCCTATCTGGTCTAAATTTCTTAACAACATCAAAGAATTCTGCAGTAGCGCTATCAGAGGAATAATTAGAAACTTCAATTTTTTGGATGACGGAATTCGGCCAACTATGGCGTATGGCTCGATCGTTCGATGTTAAGACTATAACTTCTAAACAATCAAAGCATTCTTGGACTTCTTCAATCCATTTTGGATAATTCGAGAAAGATTTGGGTTGTTGTAACAATAGTACTTTCATATCATTTCCCCCTGTTGTATTCGCCAAAGCATGAGACATTAACTTTGACCTCATCATTAAAATATTGCGCCTTCACTTCAATTGGACAACCATATGAATACGGATACTTGCTTCCCTCGGGTTAAATCCGCTAAAAGTGAAGACACTTCGTTCCTATGGGAAGAACGAGTTGCATTCAGAAAGTATGTGGGACAAGCTTCTGGACATGCATGCGGAGAGTTTGCTCGAAATGAGTTCCAAACGGTCTCTTGACGTAACATTTTTTCATATTCCGCACTAATAGCAAGTAATTCTTCATTAACTGCATTAAATCTGCCGTGATGGTGGAAAACGGAATCGAACTGCTAATCCAACCCGTCATTGAAGAGAAGAACAGGGCAGCCAACTTGTTCGCGTCCATTTCGAGTTACATCGATAACAATGTTGTCAAGGTTGAGGCATTTCGAAGCTGCTTTAGTCAACGCTGCTAAGGAAAGTTTATCCAATAGGCCATATTGTCCTCCATCCCTTTCTTGCAGCGAACAGATGGAGTTATCGCTGATACCACACAGCGGTGATGAAACTGCGGAGTTACTTCCACCGCTTTCAGAACACCAGGAAGCAGAGAGACTGTCATTTCTCTTAATATCGGGAAGCCGCTCTACCGTTTTTCTTCCTTTTTTATCCTTAGCAGCCTCGCTATTGGGATGTTCGAGGGCATTTGTCAATATCTTCTCAAGTATGAATATTTTTTGTGGGTGCATGTGACTCCTCTTTTAGTGGCAGATAGCCCTTTTCCCATGTTTGTCAATTTGGTTAGCAGCGATTACCGGCATTATTCCCACCAACGCTAATGTGCACCAGTACCAAGGTGTCATTCCTGCAGGGCGTAGTGCCGGAACAATCCAACCGCCAAGGAATGAACCTACTGATTCACCAATAGCCGCAATTATCAACCGATAATTCAGAATGTCCATCAAAGGTTTATCTGGCTGTACTTCTACTAGAGCAATATTGATTAATGGTGCGTAGATACATTCTGCAATGGAAATAACAATCAATGATACAATGCATATCCACCAGTAGGACGAAACTCCACAGGCAAATATCGCAAAGGAAATGCCATAGATCCCCAAGCTTTTGATTATGAATGAGGTAGCATTATGCCCATTAGTCATACCTCGTGAAATAAATTTACTCACTGGCATTTGCAGTGCTATGACTGACATGGCATCAATAGAATAGAACAATCCTCTTATGACTGGACTATCGGATAACGAATAGAATTCCAATGCCATTCCTGCAAAAAGCTGACCGTTCATTAACGACATCAGGTCGCTAGCGCCAGCCAGAACACATCGGACACCTGCGCCGACACCTCGATGAGGCGGTCGCCATATCCATGGACCTGAGTGGGCGGTCGGTCGGCGATGGGAACGTAATCGGTCTTCGAGTCAGTCATGCTCATGCCTAGCCCGTCGCCGTCCGTCTGTCGCGTCAGCCCTGGCATTGCCTACATCGGTGCGTCTGAGATACGTGAGACTCCTCGAACCTGATGGAAGGTTCCGGGGCGTCTCGCACGATATATTGCTATGCCGTTCAGCTCTCGCACACGAATGGAACCCAGCTTCTTGGACAACGGATACCGGTCGCCTTCCATTCGACGTATCGGCATAGTTGAAGTCGACGTTCGTGGGGTGGCGTCGTTACCTGACTTGGACTCATATCCACTACTGTTTCACTTGTCGGAGATTAAAGAACGACACTATCTGGAAAGGAAAGACAATGCCGAACGAAACCATTACCGGAACGAATGCGGACCCTCAGATCAAACCGGAGGACACGCAGCTTTCGACCCCACCCCAGACCCACAGGAGCACTCCTCCGCGCAATGTCGGTCGGATTGCGCAATGGGTGGCTATCGTGGTATCGGTCATCGCGCTATTGCTTGGCATCGTGGCGAACCTACGCGTGTCCGCGATGCAGGACGGTATCAGCAGGAGCGCAAGCGAATCGGCAAGCGCCCTATCCTCCGATGGTACGTCGGCATCTTCCGGTTCGGATACCAAGGCCATGAAGAAGACCGGCAAGAAGACCGAGGTGAAGACGGTCGAATACACGGCGGCCGAGGGCAGCGTGCTGGAAGGCGATTACGTACTTGACGGCTATTGCAATCGCCATCTGAAATTGGTCAAGCTAGAGGTGACCGGCACCAAGGCGACGCTCACCTCCGAACTGACCAATAATGGCACCGAGAGTGATTCTTGGTCATTCTCTGCGACGGTATTCCAGAATGGTCAGCAAACGGGTATCGGAGTCATCAGCACTGACGGTCAGATTCAGGCCGGCTACACGGCAACCGTCACCACGGAGTTCGACATCAAGGACGCCACCCAGCCGATCAGCCTTGAAGTCGAACTGTCGTATGACCAAAAACTCCAAATCGAGTACAGTCCACAGAACTAAAGGAAAGCGAGAATCGGTGAGCCTGCGTACATCTCTCACAGCCTGTACGACCGCTCAAAAAAGCCGTCTCTATGTCCCCCATCGATCTTGGGACATAGAGACGGCTTTCATATCATGCGCTCATGGCGCACATGACGCCAACCCAGTCTAAGGACGGAATTGCACGGCTGGTCGAAGCCAAGAAGCCTAGTCCGCCGGATTAGTGAGGTTCCACTCGGCAAGCCAACCGACCATCTCACCCTCACCAAACATGTACCGGAGGCTCAGATCAAAGCGACGACGAGTACCTCCCGCCATGTCCTCTCGACGGGCACGACCAGCATGCAGGGGCTGTCCTGCACTCGTATATCAGGTCGAGACCGTCGACCAAGTCAGACTCCTTGTCGAATCGGCCGCCCTGTGGCGCGCCTTTCAGTTTTTCTCCGTGATTGGATACATTCACCATCCTAAGGAAACCAGGTCAGACCGTCACAGGCTGCCGCATGAACTCCTTGTCGAGAATCTCACCCGGCGTGGAAAAGGATCGGTCTTTCCCTACGCATATCAAATAGGCAGTGCGCCGTCACAAATCCTCAAGGTCGTCCGGAATCGGACTGTCGTCAAGATTGATGGTGAAGAGACGGTATTTGCCGGCATACAGACCGGCCTCGTACTCGGTGGTGAAGCCCATTTTGCGGAACAATTCGACTGTTCGTTCGTCGCGATAGTCGGAATACGCCGTCACCAACGGACTACGCTTGTTCCGTAAGGCGTTACTCTTGATACATATCAGCGCATCACGCAATGCGAAAAACCCCATTCGGATTCCCCTGCAGTCCACCGAGCGGGCGAGTGCCGAAATATGGTAGTGTCCCCTGTCATTGAACCACGTACCGCCATCCACGAGACGAATCCAGCAAACGGACGTCACCTCATCCGTTTTCCAATCCACCATGCGCATGGAAAGCCGCACTCGGTCCTTCTCGCCGCTCACCGTATATGGAAGCGCCGAGATCATGCATTCGACCTCGTACTCCCACGGTTGAAGGAACCGATCGCCGACCTTGATGGCTGTCGCCATTGCCCCTGACCCTCTTTCCACCGGAATGGCGCATCGCATGGGGGCGATGTCATCCCAATGATCCAGGCTCAGGTCAACCCATCGTAATTCGCGTGCGACGTTCAGCATCAAGACGTTCCATATAGCAGCGGAGAGCCATGCATGACATGCGCTCGTCTCGTTCCACCCAGCGACGGTACTCCTTCCGTATTATTCTCAGCTCCTCCTCAGTGGGTCTTCCCCGCATGTCGGATTATCCTTTCTTACGGTTTCATATACCTACAGCCTAGGCCATTCGTCATACAAAACAGGATTCTGCGCAAAACATTTTACAGCCATATCCCAATATTAGAAGTAATTCTTCCCGCAAGAATCGGTTTAAATCGTGCTTTCTGCATTTCTCCGTGATTAGCGAAACAGCCGCCCCACCTAATGGCGGGACGGCTGCATGTCATGCGCCGCGGCATTCCTCATGCCATCGGCATCGACTTATGGCCGCTCCTCGATGATGCGCCGGATTTCCTTGAGATCATCGGCGAAATAGATGCCGCGCTGACGTTCGGGAGTGGAGAATCCTGCAGTGATCATGCGATCGAGCAGCGACTTCATATCGTCATAGAAACCATTGAGATTGTAGAAGATGCAAGGTTGGGTCAGCTGGTTGAGGCAGATCTTCGAAACGACCTCGCTAACCTCCTCAAGCGTACCGGTGCCGCCGGGAAAGGCAATGAACACGTCGCCAAGTTCGATCATCTTGGTGCGACGTTCCGTGATATTCGATACGACATGTAATTCGGTGAGACCGTTATGTTCAACGCCTCGGTCCACGAACATCTGCGCCTCGATGCCGGTCACCTCGCCACCCTGCTCAAGCACGGTGTCGGCAATCACCGCCATCAGTCCTTCGTCGGAACCGCCATATACCAAGCGGTGCCCGTTTTGGGCGATCCATGTGGCCAGTTCCACCACGGCTTGCTTATATACGGGGTTGTCGCCTTCGTGAGCTCCTAAATACACCGTGACATCCATGCTTGTACCTCCAACATTCATGGGATGATGTCGCACTCCCAACCGCAATCAGACAATAATCAGATAATCAGTGTAACGAACTGATGCTCGCAAACCAATCGAAAGTGGCAAGAAACACTCGCAAGCCGTGCATGTCTTTCATGGATGCGCAAAAGCCCCGTACCCGACCTGCCAAATTCATGACATGTCGAATACGGGGCAAGGCGAAGGGTGACGATCCTGCTGTGACAAATCGCTGCCGTTGCACAACACTTTTCCCTCTGTGGGATTCGCAAGCCCGGAAATCAGTAACAGCATAGTGGTTTTGCCAGCGCTGGGGCATCGCTCTGTGCGTTGCCGGACTGCTGCGAATCCGGAGAATTGTTATCGGTATTGGAATCCTGCGAGCCGGCAGAGTCGCTGCAATCATTTGTCGGACCCTGCATATCGCGACCGAACTGCGCCCTCTGGCTGGTCTGCTGCGACTGCTGCTGGAATGAATCTGGAAAGTTTTCTGAATTAAAAACGTGACATGGATGGGGCATTCGTTGTGGCAATGGTGTTAGGCTAACGCGTATGCCTATAAAATCCGAAGTCATTGCGAATCCCAAGTCGGAGCGCGTTCGCCGCGTGTCCGAACTCGCCGATCGAAAAGGGCGGAAACGGTCTGGCCGTTTCATGGTGGAAGGCCCGCAATCGGTGCGCGAGCTGCTGACATGGCATCCAGGACTTGTCGAGGACCTCTACGTTGAGGTCGAGTCGGCACAGCCCGATGCCTCGTTTGCGACACCTGCCGTCGCGCAGATGGCGGGCAAGGCCATGCAATCCGGCGTGTATGTGCACAAGGTCACTCATGCGGTGATGCACCGTATGAGCGTCGACGCGCAAGGCGTGCTTGCCGTCGCGGATATGCAGGCTTTCCTTGATTCGTCCGCCGTTCCGGACGATTTCGACGGGCATGCGATGGTCGCCGCGTTTTGGCAGGTTCGCGATCCCGGTAACGCCGGAACCGTGATTCGTTCCGCCGATGCGGCCGGCTGCTCCGCCGTGGTATTGGTCGACGACTGCGTGGACATGTTCAATCCGAAAGTGGTCCGCTCCACCGCGGGATCACTGTTCCACCTTCCGATTCTGACCATGGGAACGGACGACTTCTTCGCATGGTGCGATACTCACGAGCTGGCAGTGTATGCGGCCGATGTATACGGCACGGATTCCCGACAACCGGAATCCCTGACGGATGTAATTGCCGCGCCGGAAACGCTTGCCGGGGCCAAAGCGGTGTTGTTCGGCAATGAGGCGCGTGGATTGACCAAGGAAGTTTTGGAACGAACCGATAGGATCGTGTCCATACCGCTCTATGGCAAAGCGGAATCCTTGAACCTCGGCACCAGTTCGGCGGTAATGTTGCTGAGCTTGGCTATGTCGAGTCATGTTGAAAGAATGTAAAGTCGGAAAACGTTGAAATTGCGCGTTTTTCGCGTAAAACAAACGGGAAATGAGAAAGGTATCTCGTGGC
>OGEU01001001.1_pt1 | contig 25898 bp, 27 predicted proteins | sample 1570651 | NCBI WGS metagenome assembly OGEU01 (sample SAMEA2582129, study PRJEB24529) | metagenome | biome: Human gut stool | place: China | collected 2011 | reverse complement strand
GCTTCTTCTGCAATCAGATTCCGGATATTCTGCATACGGTTATCCAGCTCCGCGCTCTGTCTTGCGCAGTCGTAGAGTTCATCCTGCAGATATTTGACATGATTTTCGGGAATATTTTTCTTGTAGCGCATCTTGTGCTCCAGACTCGCCCAGAAATCCATCGCGATCGTACGGAACTGTACTTCCACGTAAACCAGTTTCTTTGTATCCTGTAAAAAGATCGGCACCTGAACGATCAGATGAAGACTGCGGTAGCCGCTCTCCTTCGGATGCTGAATATAGTCCTTCCGCTCAATCAGCGTAATGTCATCCTGTTTCAGAAAACTGTCTGCCAGCTTATAAATATCGCTTGGAAAAGAACAGATCACGCGCACACCGGCGATATCGCGGATATTTTCCTCGATAGACTCCAGTGTGACCGGGATGTCTTTCACGCGGATTTTCCGCATAATGCTCTCATACGATTTGACCCTTGTTTTGATTCCTTCGATCGGGTTCTGGTCATAGGAAAGCGAGTATTCCTGATTCAGCACCCGGAACTTTGTCTCGATTTCCATAATGGCGCACTGATAATACGACATCAGAAGATCGAACGGCTTTTTGTTCTTCTGCATCATCTCAATAAACTCATCCGATAAAAGATTCTGCTTTACAAATTCATCCCGTTTTGTCCCAATCAGGTTTTTTCCCTGTTTTTTTATTTCCTCCAGTACTTCGAGGTTTTTCATCATCCGTTTTTTCGTCCTCCCAAAACTGCGTTCTCTGTCCTTTATGCTATCATTTTAGGCCTGTAAAGTCAAATTTTTTCTTCTTTTACTCTACCTTCAGCATCCGGTAGCCAACCCCGATATGCGTCTGGATATACTGCGGCGAATCCGGCTCGGATTCCAGCTTTTTGCGCAGCGTAGCCATAAAAACACGCAGCGAGGCCACATCATTGTCCCAGGAACTGCCCCAGACTTCGTGGGTGATATACGTATGGGTCAGCACTTTGCCGCAATTCTTGGCCATGACGCAGAGCAGCCTGTACTCGATGGGCGTCAGGTGCAGTTCCTGCCCTTTTAAGGTGGCACAGCCAGCCGCAAAATCAATTTGCAGATCACCGTTGGTAAAAACCGAACAACCGGCGGCGTTTTGCAGCATCGAGATGCGGCGGAACGTTACCCGCAGCCGCGCCAGCAGCTCCTCTACCGAGAACGGTTTCGTCAGGTAGTCGTCGGCGCCGCTGTCCAAGGCTTCGATTTTATCGCTGTCCTCGCTGCGGGCACTGATAACGATGATGGGCATCGCAGACCAACTGCGAATACGGCGAATCACCTCGATACCGTCCAGATCAGGCAGACCAAGATCCAACAGCATCACATCCGGTGCATGGATCGTTGCCTGTTGGAGTGCTTCGGACGCAGTAGCCGCCGCAATGTACTTGTAATCCTGCGTTTTCAGTGTCGTGGTAATCAGGTTGCGGATAGGCGCATCGTCCTCCACAACCAGAATCAAGGGTTTATTCATGCAAAGAAACCTCCCCAAGGGGCAGTGTAAAAGTAAAGATGCAGCCGTGCGGCTTATTGTCGGACAGTGTAATGGTGCCGCCGTGGGCTGCGATGATCGTGCGGCATAAGGCCAGTCCCAGCCCAAGGCTGCGGCGGCTGTCCGAAATGCGTTTTTCCCCGGTGGAGAACATTTCAAAGACCTTTTCTTTTGCTTCGTCGGGAATACCGGGGCCGTCATCGCTTACCCGAATTACGGCGCTTTCCCCCTGCGCCGCAGCGGAAAGGACAATGTGCGACCCGGCAGGCGTGTATTTGATGGCATTATCCACCAGATTGATCAGGACCTGCACAACCAGCTTGGCATCCATGTGCGCCAGCAGCAGATCATCGTCCATCTGTACAGTAATCGTGTGCTGCTCACTGTGCCGGTTTGTATGGCGCAGGGCTTCTTCAAACACTTCACTTACTAACTCTGTAGAGATGGACAGATTCATCCGCCCATCCTCAATGCGGGAGATGGAAAGAATGTTCTCCACCAGATTGATGAGCCACATAGAGTCGTCGTAGATGTCCAGAAATGTTTGCTTGCGGGTGGGGTCGTCCATCTTCTCATAGTTGCTGATGAGGTTGGAGGCATTGCCGGAAATGGATGTCAGCGGGGTACGCAGGTCGTGGGAAATCGTGCGCAGCAAATCGGCGCGCAGCTGTTCATTCTTGGCGCGGACGGCAGCGCGCTCTTTCTCCTCGGCATTGCGGATATTCTGAATCGCCAATGTGACCGTAATGATGGAAACGATCAGCATAATGGCAAAGGTGACAGGGTAGCCGCGCTCGTATGCGTGCAGCGTCAGGCGGGGCTCTGTAAAGCAAAAATTGAAAAGAAGCACGCTGGAAAACGAGCTTAAAAAGCCGTAGAAATAGCTTTTGGTAAAAAGCGAGGTCAGCAATGTCCCCAGAATATACACCGATATGATATTTCTGGTAAAAGAGAAATACCAGAAAATATTGCCGATGCCGGTTGCAGCGGTCAGAATCAGCACTGTGATCAAAAGATCCTTTGCCTGTCGGACGGCCTGCTCTTTCATTGTATCGGGAGATGGCTTTTTAATATTCACAGCAAATCCTCCCTTCTGAAGGGTATCATACCATATTTCGGGCGGCATTACCAGCGCCGGAAGCCTTCACGCCGCTCAAATTGTGCGCGGCGAACGCTGCGCCAGAACGCATCACACCGGGCACCGATAAAAACAAGAAAAAGTCCTGCGGCCAGAAACAGCAAAATCAGCAGTGCCGTTCTCAAATGAACCACTTCCCCTGCAAACGATCAGATATGAAAGCACCGGCTCAGGGCCTTGCCCTCGCCCAGCACCAGCAATGTGCCGTCACCGGGCAGAACCGTGTCCGAGTCAATGTTGACGTCGGCAATCCCGTTGCGCTTGATGCCCAGAATGTTGATGCTGTATTTCTTGCGGATATTGATGTCGCCAACGGTCTTTCCGATCCACGCGGACGGCACAGATACTTCCAGAATGGCGTGGTCGTGGTCCAGCTCGATATAATCCAGCACATGGTCGGACCCGTAGCGGATGGCCGCCCACTTGGCCAGCTGCTTTTCCGGGTAAAGCACCTCATCCGCACCGTTGCGCAGCAGAAATTTAGCCTGCACATCCCGTTCCGCACGGGAGACGACCATTTTTGCGCCCAGCTCCTTCAGCAGAGAAGTGGTTTCGAGTGAGCTCTGAAAATTTCCGCTGATCGCCACAATACAGACATCAAAATTGCGGACGCCCAACGCCTCCAAGAATTCCGCGTTGGTGCTGTCGCCGATTTGGGCGTTGGTCACAATGCTCAGAACGGCGTTGACGCGGTCCTCGTTTTCGTCCACCGCCATGACCTCATGGCCGAGCTTGTTCAGCTCCTCTGCGATGTGGCGGCCAAATCGACCCAACCCGATCAGTAAAATAGATTTCATGGTATGTACCTTTCTTTATCCTACGGTGATGCGTTCCTGCGGCAGCCGTGCCGCGCTGCTTTTGCTGCCGGAGAGCGCTGCGTAAATCATAGTCAGTCCGCCGACGCGCCCAATGAACATCAAGAAAATTAAAATCCCCTGTGAGACGATTCCAAGATGCGGTGTCAACCCCAGAGACAGCCCTACGGTAGCAATGGCCGAGGTCGTTTCAAACAGACATTCGGACAGCGGCAGCGTCTCCACCGTGCTGATGACAAACGCTCCCGTCAGCGAAAGGACGAGATACAGTGTAAAAATAGCTGCGGCATCATAGACCGCTTTTTCTTCCATCCGCCGCCCGAACATTTCGGGGCTTTTCTGCCTGCGGAATACAGCAAACGCATTGGCGACAAGCACCGCCGCCGTTGTTGTCTTGATGCCGCCCGCCGTAGAACCCGGTGAACCGCCGATGAACATCAGCAGAATGGTAAGGCCGCGCCCGCTGCTGGACAGTGACGTATAGTCTGCCGTATTGAATCCCGCTGTTCGGGGCGTTACGGACTGGAACAGCGAGAGCAGCAGCCGCTCCCGCAGGGTGCTGCCTTTGAATTCAAAGCAGAAAAAGTATAGCGTTGGCAGCAAAATTAAGAGCGCTGTTGCCGTCAGAATAACTTTGCTCTGCAGCCGATAGCGATGAAAGCAAAGCCGATTGCACCGCACGTCATCCCATGTCAGAAAGCCGATGCCGCCCACAACGATCAGGGCGGAAATCGTCAGGTTGATAACCGGGTCTGCGCGATATGCGGTCAGCGAGACAAAAGGCATGTCGGGGGTACCCATTAAATCAAAGCCCGCATTGCAGAAAGCGGAGACGGAATGAAAAACGGCTTTCCATATCCCGGAAACGCCGAAATCCCGGCAGAAAACCGGGAGCATACAAAGCGCGCCGATTCCTTCTATCATCAAAGAGGTACGGATCACAAAGCCTGTCAGCCGCACAATGCCACCCACTTTGGGGGCGGACATAGCTTCCTGCATCCGCCCGCGCTGGGACAGGGAAATGCGCCGACCTGATAAAAGCGAGAAAGACGCGCCGACTGTGATCACACCCAAGCCGCCGATTTGGATCAGCACCATCAACACGGCCTGACCAAACGCTGACCAGTGAGAAGCCGTATCCCGCACAACCAGCCCTGTGACACAGACGGCGGAGGTTGCTGTGAATAATGCCTCATGGAAAGGGGTGACGGTGCGCTCCTGCGCAGAGATCGGCAGCATCAGAAGTGCCGCCCCGATAAGGATAACCGCTGCAAACAGCAGAATTATGGACTGAAAGTAATTGAGCTTACAGGCTAAACGCCGATGAGATGGCAAAAGGAATCACACTCCAGCAGAATTTTCGTACAATACAGTATCCAGTCCGTCACCCGTATTGCGGAGAAAACCGGCGGCACAAGTACCTTTACCCATCAGAACGGCACCTTCACCGCCAAAGTCATGCTCTGCGGATAAGAGAATATTCTGACAGCGCCCGGCGCGACAAACCGCAGTGGGCCGGGCGGCTGTCCCCTGCTTTTACGAAAGGAAAGGAGCAACACAATGGAGCAGCTCTTGCGCCAACGCGCAGAATCGATTTGGACAGCGGCCATCCGGTCCGTTTTGCCGGATGAGGCGGTGCGCCGCGCTTTGGAGCATTTTCACCCGCAGGGGCGTGTGTTTCTCGTGGCGGCGGGCAAGGCCGCGTGGCAGATGGCCCATGCGGCGCTGGCCGTGCTGGGCCGTGTGGACGGCGGGATCGTCATCACAAAATACGGCCATGTCAGGGGGCCGCGGCCCGGCGTGACCTGCTGCGAGGCAGGGCATCCGGTGCCGGACGACAACAGCTTTGCGGCCACCCAACAGGCGCTGGCGCTTGTCAGCGGTCTGCGGGCGGACGACACCGTGCTGTTTCTGCTCTCCGGCGGCGGCAGCGCGCTGTTTGAAAAACCGCTGCTGCCCGCTGAGGAGCTGCAGGCCATCACACAGGCGCTTTTGGCCTGCGGTGCGGATATTGTTGAGATCAACACGATCCGCAAGCGGCTGTCTGCCGTCAAGGGCGGGCGGTTCGCGCTGGCCTGTGCGCCCGCCGCAGTGTACAGCGTGGTGCTCAGCGACATTCTCGGCGACCCGCTCGATATGATCGCCAGCGGCCCGGTCTGTCCGGACAGCTCGACCTGCGCGCAGGCTGCTGCCATTGCGGAAAAATACCGGCTGACGCTCTCCCCCGCCGCCGCGGCCCTGCTGCGGCAGGAAACGCCCAAAACGCTGCCCAACGTGACCACAAAAATCACCGGCAGCGTGCGGGAGCTGTGCCGTGCCGCTGCGGACGCCTGCCGCGCCGAGGGGTACGAGCCGGTTTTGCTGACAGACTGCCTTTGCTGTGAGGCCCGGGAGGCCGGCAGCCTTCTGGGAAGCATTGCCCGCACCCACGCAGGGCAGGGCCGCAAGCGGGCCTTTATCGCGGGCGGCGAGACTGTTGTGCATCTGACCGGCCATGGGCTTGGCGGGCGCAATCAGGAGCTTGCCTTAGCCGCAGCCCCGGCGCTGGCCGGGCTGCGCGGGTGCTGTGTTTTCTCGGTGGGCAGCGACGGCACCGACGGTCCCACCGATGCCGCGGGCGGCTACGCGGACGGCGAAGCCTTAGCCGCCCTCACTGCGGCGGGCCTGGACGTGCCCCGTGCACTGGCCGACAACGACGCCTACCATGCCTTACAGGCCGTTGGCGGTCTGATCATGACCGGCCCCACCGGCACAAACGTCAACGACGTGGCAGTTGTGCTGACGGAATGACAAAAAGCAGACCGCTTAAAAACGCCATCCTCTGTTTGCTTCTGTAATTTTCTTTTGGACGGGAAAGCCCCGCCGCTCTCATGGCGAGGGAGCGGCGGGGCCTTTTCCGTATGTATCAGTATTCAACGCCCTCGCGCGCGGCGATGCCCCGGGTGTAGGGGTGCTTGACGGCGCGCAGCTCGGTGGAGTAGTCGGCGGCGTCCTGCATCCAGGCGGCGGGCTCACGCCCGGTCAGGACGACCTCTGCCCCCTGTTCGGCGCGGGCGGCGGCCTCCCGCAGCAGAGCTTCCTCCACAAGGTCATTTTTGCAGGCGGCACAGGCTTCGTCCAGCACCAGCAGGTCAAAGCTGCCCTGTAAAATCGTCTGTAACGTCCGGGTGTTCGTCCGGCGTGCCTCGGCGCGCTCTGCGTCGGTCATAAGCCAGGTGAATTTCGCGTTGGGGCAGGCGTAGACGACTGCCCCGCAGCGGCGCAGCATTTCAATTTCACCGCTGGAGCCGTCTTTTAAAAATTGCAGGATGACCACCCTGCGGCCATGGCCCAGCGCCCGCAGCGCCAGCCCCATGGCGGCGGTAGTCTTTCCCTTGCCGTCGCCCCAGTACAGATGCAGCATGGCTGTTCTCCCCTTGCAGTAAATTTCCATCTTATTATAGCACACCCTCCGCGCCGCTTGCAAATACCGGCAGTTGACAAAGGCACGTCGGTTATGCTAAGCTAACCTCTGCTGTGAACACCATGTACAGGCATGGTGCTTTTTATGCTGTATGAGTTAGAATAAGCTAACACAAGTCAGGAGGAATCCTCATGAACCAGAAGTCCAACAAGCTGACCGTGCCCGATCTGATCTCTGTCGGCGTCTTTACCGCGCTGTACTTTGTGCTTGTCACCGTGGCGACCTTCGCCTGTGCACTGCTGCCGGGCGTGGGCAACATTCTGCTGCCCGCCGTGGCCGCGCTGATCTCCGGCAGCGTCTATATGCTGCTGGCCGCCAAGCTGCAAAAATTCGGCGGCATCACGATCATGGGCCTTGTGATGGGCCTGTTCTTCTTCGTCTCCGGCCATTTTGTGCTGTCGTTCGCGGCCAACATCATCTGCGGCGTCGCGGCAGACCTGGTGGCCGCTGCTGGCAAATACCGCAGCAAAAAGCTGCTGCTGGCCAGCTACGTCGTGTTTTCCTATGGCCTGACCGGCCCGATTTTGCCGCTGTGGTTCATGAAATCCGCCTACATAGCCAACCTGACAGCCCGCGGCAAGGACGCCGCCTACATCGACACGCTGTTTGCACCCATCAACAGCGGCAGCTTTGTGGTCAGCATGTTGGCAATTTTGATTTGCGCCCTTGTGGGCGGCTTCTTCGGCCAGAAGATGCTGAAGAAGCACTTTGAAAAGGCGGGGATCGTTGCATGACCTTCCGCATGGACCCGCGCGCCAAGCTCTATCTGCTGCTGCTTGCCAACCTGATGCTTCTCTTTCACGTCGGCACCGGGGCGGAGGCCGCTGCCACGGCGCTGTGCCTGCTGCTGTTCTTCCTGTCGGGCAAGGCCCGCGCGGGGGTACGGCTGTCGGTGCTGTACTTTGGTCTGCTGGCCGTGGACCTCTTTGTCGTGCCCCGCGCCGGGGAGAGCGTGCTGTTGAATCTGCTCTCCCTCGTCTCGGTCGGCGTGCGGATGATGCTGCCCTGCATCATCACCGGCGCCTATGCGTTTTCAACGACGACAGTCGGGGAGCTGACCGCCGCGCTGCGCCGGATGCACCTGCCGGAGAGCATCATCATCCCCTGTGCCGTCGTCGTGCGGTTCTTTCCCACCGTGGGCGAGGATTACCGCCACATCCGCGCGGCCATGGCCATGCGGGGCATTGCCGCGGGCCGCGGTGCGCTGCTGCGCCATCCCGTGCAGTCGCTGGAATACATCCTGATGCCGCTTTTGATGAACAGCAACAATGTGGCGCAGGATCTTTCCGCCGCCGCACTGACCAAGGGCATCGGCCTGCCGGGGCGGCATACCTGCATGACCGAGCTGCGGCTGACCGCGTGGGATTTCCTCTATCCCGCGCTCTGCACGCTGCCCCTGCTCTGGAAGGCGGTGACGCTGCTGTGATCGAAGCCGAAAACGCAAGCTTTACCTATCAAAGTGCCCCCTCCCCCGCCCTGCAGGACGTCACGCTGACGGTGCAGCCCGGGGAATGCGTCGTCCTCTGTGGCCGGAGCGGCTGCGGCAAGACGACGTTCACCCATCTGCTGAACGGCCTTTCCCCGGAATTTTATCCCGGCACCCTGACAGGCCGCTGCACGGCGGCGGGGCTGGCCGCGGGCGAGGCCGCCATCGAAGCCTATGTGCCGCAGGTCGGCAGCGTGTTCCAGAACCCCAAGACCCAGTATTTCAACGTGGACACGACGGCGGAGCTGGCCTTTCCCTGTGAGAACGCCGGCATGGAGCCGCAGGCCATCCGCCGCCGCGTGGACGAGGTCGTCGAACAGTTCCAGCTCGGCCCGCTGATGGACCGCAGCGTTTTCAAGCTGTCGGGCGGGGAAAAGCAGCGCGTCGCGTTCGCGGCGGCCTGTATGCTCGGCCCACGGCTGTTGGTGCTGGACGAGCCGACGAGCAACCTGGACGCCGCCGCCATCGCGCAGCTGCACGATATGATCGCCGTGATGAAGCGGCAGGGCGTGACCGTTGTGCTGGCGGAGCACCGCCTTGCCTGGATCACCGATCTGGCGGACAGGTATTTCTTCTTTGCGGCGGGCCGCCTGGCCGCGCAGTGGTCCGCTGCGGAGTTTGCCGCGCTGCCTGCGGACACATTGGCCGGGTACGGTCTGCGCGCCCGCACGCTGGACGACTGCCGCGCCGGAATCCGCGCAAAGCAGAGCGCCCGATGCCCCGGCACGCCGGTGCTCACGCTGGAGGGCGTCACGCTGGGCTGCGACAAAAAGCACCCGCTGCGCACCCTGCCCGATATGAGCTTTGCCGCCGGTGAGATCGTCGCCCTGATGGGGCGCAACGGCATCGGCAAATCGACGATGGCCCGCACGCTCTGCGGCCTGCTGGAGCCGGTCAGCGGCAAAATCTGCCGGAACGGCAGACCCGCCAACGCAAGGGAGCGGCTCAGGAGCAGCTTCCTTGTCATGCAGGATGTGAACTATCAGCTGTTCAGCGACAGCGTGCGGGAGGAGGTGCTGCTCGGCGCAGCCCACCCGGAGCGGTGCGACGCCGTTTTGCAGGCGCTGGGGCTGGACGGTCTGGCGGACCGCCACCCGATGAGCCTTTCCGGCGGGCAGAAGCAGCGGGTCGTCGTAGCGGCGGCCATGCTGTCCGACAAGCCTCTGATCTTACTGGACGAGCCGACGAGCGGCCTTGACCTGGGCAGTATGCAGCAGGTCGGGCAGCTTTTGCAGGAATGGAAGGCGCAGGGCAAGACCCTGCTTGTCATCACCCACGATGAGGAGCTGGCCGCCAACTGGTGTGACCGCGTCATACGCTGGGACGATACGGAAGGAGTGTGACCCCCATGGAATTTCACCCGAACGACTGGCTGGGCCGCTGGCAGAATTTTGAGAGCTATATCACCAGCACTGACCCGTATTTGCAGCTTGCCTGGCAGGAGGCCGAGGCCGCCGCTGCTGCGCTGCCGATGTTTAAAAGTGGCGCGAAGCAGTTCTGGCAGACGGCCTGCGTAACGACGAGCATCGGCAACCCGCACACGCTGGGCGGCTGGACTATCACCCCCGCCGACGGCGGCAAGCTCTGCATCGCGTGGACGGACGCCGACGGGAACGCCCTCGGCCGGGCGGTCTATCATCTGGACCACGTTTTGGAGCGCGGGCTTGAGGGCAAGGAGAACGCCCTTTTCGTCGCCGAGGACGTCCCCGCCGACTGGCCGTTCCGCTGCCTGCTGGCAATGGAGCCGATGCCGCCCCGCGCGGCCCGGCTGCAGGGCGGGCTTTTAAGCCACCTGCATTTCCAGTACGCCAGCGGTCCCGAGCACCTGTTTGACCACGACACCCACGCCCTGCGCAGCCCGCTGTGGTACGCCACGATGTGCGACGGCGACGGCACGCTGTTAGAGCAGTGCAACATCGTCCGCGCTCTGCACCGCCTGCCTGTGTGGGAGGAACTGCCGGAGCTGTGAGAGGATAAGAAAAAGGCTATCCGATTTTGGTGTCGGATAGCCTTTTTTATAGCATGTAGGGGAGGGATTCATCCCTCCCGGGAACAGAGCGGCAGCCGCAGCGTTCCCCGGAGCGGTCAAGACCGCTCCCTACAACCCTTTATAAAATGGCTCTGTAGGGAGGGGTCTTGACCCCTCCGCACAGACTTGCCGTTGCAGTAAACGGCCCGGGAGGGATACATCCCTCCCCTACGACCTTACTCCTCGCCCTCCGGCTCGGTCTTGATCGTAATGTTCCGGTCCGTCTTGGCCTCGATGCTGTTGGCGCGGACAATGTCGCGCATGTCGATGCCGGTGGCCTCCTTCATGGCCTCCATCGTCTGGGCCATCAGCACCGGCACATTGCCGGAGACACCCGACACGCCGGACGCATCGCCGCCGATGATGGACACCTTGTCGATGCTGGACAGGGGCTGCGCGACGCTCCTGGCAATTTCAGGCAGGACCTTGATCATCATTTCGGCCACAGCGGCGTCGTTGTACTGCTTGTAGGCTTCGGCCTTCTGCTTCATCGCCTCGGCCTCTGCCAGGCCCTTCTGGCGGATGGCCTCCGCCTCGGCCTTGCCGACCAGCGCGATGCCCTCGGCCTCCTGCTGCTTGGCAAACTTCGCGGCCTCGGCGGCACGCTCGGCCTCATACTTCTGGGCCTCGGCCTCCTTCTGGCGGCGGTACAGCTCGGCGTCGGCCTGCTTGCGGACCTCGGCATCCAGCTTGCGCTGCTGGACCTCGGCCTCCTGGGCGGCCAGGTCGACCATCTTCTTCTGGCGGGCGATCTCGGCGTCGGCCTCGGACTCCTTGACCTCCTTGGCGCGCAGGTTCGTCTGGATCATACCGGCGGCGTTCGCGTCGGCGGCGGCCTTGTCAGCCTCGGCCTTCAGCTTGGACTTTGCCAGCTCCAGCTCGTTGTTGCGCTGGGCAATGGCGGTCTGGGCTTCGATCTCCTTCTCGTTCGCGGCCATGGCGGCGGCAGCCTTCGCGCAGGAGACGTCGCGCTCGGCCTCGGCCTTGGCGATGGAGGCACGCTTTTTCACAAGCTCCTCCTGCTCGACGCCGATGGCTTCAATAACGCCGTGGTTGTGGCCCATGGCGTCCACGGCGTCCTTGACGTCCTGCACGTTGAAGGTCACGACCTCCAAGCCCATCTTGGCCAGGTCGGGGCGTGCGTTCTCCACGACGCTGACGGCCATCTGCTTGCGGTTTGTCAGGATCTGGTCCACGGTCATCTCGGACACAATCTCACGCAGGTTGCCCTGCAGCACATCGTTGATCTTTTCATTGATGTGCGCCTCGTCCATGCCGAGGAAGTTCGAGATTGCGGACTGCTGGCGGGAATTGATGTACTTGCGGATGTCGTCATATCCGGCGTTGCGGACCTCCTCGTCCGAGACGGTGGAGTTCTCGCTGTAGACCTGGACGGTGACGACGCTGTCGAGCCAGAGGGAGACGCCCTCCTTGGTTTTAACGCCCGTTTCCGGCGTTTTCACGTCGATTTTCAACAGGCGCATGTTCAGGCGGTCTGCGCGCTGCACAATGGGCAGCACAAAGACGCCGCGCCCGCAGACGACCTTCGGGCGGGAGAGGCCGAAGCCTGTCACGACGATGGCCTGGGTCGGCGGGGCCTTCTTGTAGCAGAGAAAGCAGAAGGCAATGACGGCCGCGGCAGCAGCGGCAGCAATAATGAATCCCATACTCTTGTTCCTCCTTCAGAACACATTGGGCCGCAAAAAAAAGCGGCAGCGATAAGGGTCGTCATCAGCGGGTTTTCTTGCTGATGATGCTACCATTATAGCTGCCGCCCGTGCTCCAAAACAGGACAGGTTTCGCAAAATACAGGGTGCTATTTTGCTGTTTACAGCGCGTCCTTCGCGCTTTTACATTTGTTTGGTAGGTTTTACTTTTTCGGCCAGCAGGCACAGCACTACGGTCAGCACCATGTCGGGCAGCGTGTAGCCCACCGGCGTGTCAACGCCCATCAGCAGGCGGTAGGCGATAAAGCCCACGAGCCAGATAACAAGGTTGCGCGCGTCGGCAGCCACGGCAAAGCGGTCCCGGTGCAAAATAAAGTGGTCTGCGATCTGCACGGCGATCATCGGCGCGAACACCGAGCCGATCAGGTACAGAATCCTGTGGGAGAACTGCGCCGAGCAGGACACCTTCCTTGAAGCCATGGCAGACGCCGCCTCCACCGTGGCAAAGCACTTTGCGGGCAAGATTGCCTATGTCGCCGTCATGAAGAACCTTTCCGTTGACTGCGACTGCTGCGCCGTGGCCGAGGACCCCTGCATGAACGATGTGGGCATCCTCTCGAGCCTTGACCCCGTCGCGCTGGACCGCGCCTGCATCGATCTGGTCATAAACAGCAACGACCCGGGCCGCGACCACTTTATGGAGCGCGTCAACAGCCGCCACGGCACCCACACCATCGACACCGCCGAGGCCCTTGGCATCGGCACGCAGGCGTATGAGCTGGTGAAGGTGTAAACGCCCATTTGCCTGAAGAAGCTATAAGCCGAAAAAAAGCATCCGCCGTGCAGAGAGGCGTCTCTCTGCACGGCGGATGTTGTTATTGTCGGTTCAGTATCTTTTCCAAGTCTGTTTTCGGGTCGCCCGTTGGCGTCAGGTTGTACTGCTTAACGAGAAAGTCCAGTACATTCGGTGAGACGAACGCCGGGAGCGTGGGGCCAAGGTAGATATTGCGCAGCCCCAGATACAGCAGCGTCAGCAAAATGCAGACAGCCTTCTGCTCATACCACGACAGCACCAGCGTAAGCGGCAGGTCGTTGACGCCGCAGCCAAACGCCTCGGCCAGCGCCAGCGCAATGCGAATGGCGCTGTAGGCGTCGTTGCACTGCCCGCAATCCAGAACGCGCGGGATGCCTTCGATGCTGCCCAGATCCATATCGTTCAGCCGGTACTTGCCGCAGGCCAGCGTCAGAATCAGCGTGTCGGGCGGCGTCATCCGTGCAAAGTCCGTGTAGTAGCTGCGCGTCGGTGCTGCACCGTCGCAGCCGCCGATCAGGAAAAAGTGGCGTATCTTCCCCTCCCGGACCAGCCGGACGATCTGCTCTGCGTGGGACAGCACCGCATTGCGGGCAAAGCCGGTCATGACCGTGCTGCCGCCGTTCATCCCGGTCATCGGGTGATCCTCGGGGTAGCCGCCGCATTCCAGCGCCTTTTCAATGACCGGGGTGAAATCCTTGTCGTCCCCGATGTGGGTCAGCTCCGGGTAGGACACCACCGACGTCGTGAACACACGGTCACTGTAGCTCTGCCGCACCGGCATCAGACAGTTCGTTGTGAACAGGATGGGCGCGGGGATGTTGTGGAACTCTGACTGCTGGTTCTGCCAGCCCGTGCCGAAGTTGCCTTTGAGGTGCGGATATTTTTTCAGTTCCGGGTAGCCGTGGGCGGGCAGCATCTCACTGTGGGTGTAGATGTTGATGCCCCTGCCCGCGGTCTGGTCCAGCAGCAGCTTCAGATCGTGCAGGTCGTGGCCGCTGACCACGATGAAGGGGCCCTTCTCAATCGTCAGCGGCACCGTGACCGGCACGGGGTCACCGTATGCGCCGGTGTTGGCTGCGTCCAGCAGCGCCATACAGGCCAGATTGACTTCTCCGGTTTTCAGCACCAGCGCCAGCAGCTCGTCAGGCGTTTTCTCTGCGCCGATGGCCTCGAGTGCCTCATAGAAAAAGGCGTTCACAGCGGGGTCTGTTCTCCCCAGTGCGCGGGCGTGGTACGCATAGGCCGCCATGCCTTTGAGCCCAAAGAGGATCAGCGATTTCAACGAGCGCACGTCCTCCCCCGCCGCCCAAAGCGCGGCAAGGTCGTAATCGTCAAGCTGCCCGGGGCCGACGGCAGCCTTTTCCTTTTCGATTTCCGCCTTGCATTGCAGGATAGTTTCGTTGTTGAAGTTCACGTTCGTGATCGTCGTGAACAGGCCCTTCAAAATCAATTCATCGGTGTGCGGTGTCGGTGTCCCAGCCCGCGCCGCCCGCGCCAGCCCGATAAGTGCCCCGATCAGCTCATCCTGATAGTTGGCGGTGTCGGCCTTTTTGCCGCAGACACCGGCCTTGCCGTCGCAGCCGGTGTTATGCGCCGTTTGTTGGCACTGAAAGCAGAACATTTCTCGCATTTGGTTTCCTCCTGTCAGCAGAATCATCACCTTCTATTCTGCCCGCCAGGAGGATTTTTTATACCGTTCTCACGGCTGCGGTGTCGCGCCCTCCTGCTCCATCTTGCGCAGCGTTTCCTGCCGGAGGGCCTCCCGCAGTGCCTGCATATAGGGCGAGAACTGCGACTGCTCCACGCCGTAGGTCAGGTTCAGCGCATACTCCTGCGGCTCCCAGGTCGCAATCGCGGACTCGTTGTGCTGGACGATGGCCTCCATTTTATCCAGCGCCTTGTAGATTTTGGCCTCCGTCGTCTGCAAGGCGGCCATCTCCGCGTACAGCGTCCGCATCTCGGTACAGACCGGTTCGGGCAGTGAATCGACCCAGCGGGAAAGCAGTGCTTCCTCGGCGGCCTCATCGGCGGCGGTCTTGTCAAACGCCGGGATGTCCCCGGTAAAGCACTCGCCCAGATCGTGGATCAGGCACATGCGGATGACCTTGTCCATGTCCGCCTGCGGAAATTCATCCCGCAGCCAGAACGCCATGAGCGCAATGCGCCAGCTGTGCTCGGCCACGCTCTCATGCCGTCCCTTCGATGTATAGCAATGCCGCGTTGTGTCCTTGAGTTTTTCCGCTGTGTGCAGCGCCTCCAACAGCTTTTCCGGTTCCATGTGCAGACCTCCCCTGTTTTTACCGCTATTGTAGCAGATATAAAACGCAGTTGCAAGGCGGAGATTTTTTCTGATTTTTTCTTTTTTTCGCAGAAAGTTTCTCGCAATACAGGGCATTAAAAGTACAATTTGGAAACATTTAATTTACTATTACTGTTTGTAAATCATTCTGCCGTTATAAAACTCTGTAGGGGCGAGCATTGCTCGCCCGTGCCCGCGCGCTATGTGCAAGGCCTTCCCGGAAAGACATTGCTGCACCAGGTTGGCGGGCGAACAATGTTCGCCCCTACATTCTCTCTATAACAAAGCAGGTGCTTTTTCTTACTTTTTTTCATTTTTTCAAGAAATTCTCTCGCAATACTCCTTTTCTCTCCCCTGCCCTGCCACAAACTTCCTATAAAAAAAGACTCGCAAATCCATTGCGAGTCCTTTTCTGTAACAATTATTGCTTCTGTAATTCCTGCAGCAAGGGATTGTGCAGCAGCAGCCCCACGATTTGATAGCGGTAGCTTTTGACCGTCTGCCCCTGGGATTCCGAGTAAAGCCCGCGGGCACAGCCACTTTCCCGGTCAAACAGCGCGTCGATCAGCTGCAGCTGCTCCGCTGTGACCAGCAGCGTGACCTGTCCCTTCGTGTCGAGGCCGCGGCCATGGGTCGGCATATACTTTTCGCGGCAGTCAAACGACGGCAGCATGTAATAGCTCTCGGGGTGCTTCTCTGCCTCGATGCGCCGCGCGGATGCTGCGTCCTCATCCCCGCACACGCAGTGGTCCAGTCCGACCTGCCGGAGCTTGGCCAGCTCCTCCTGCAAAATGCGGTTGGCCAGCGTACCGATCTTACTGTCCTGCCACAATGCTTCCATTTCAAGCAGGTCGTAAATTTTGCGGTGCAGGCGGATACGCAGCCTATACTTCCTGGGTTTCATCGGCGCTGCGCTCCACCTTTGCAATGATTTCCCGCAGCCGTGTGGCCGTGGCGATCATCTCGTCCAGCTCCTTCATGGCCTGCCGGCGCTCCTCGTGGGTATATTTTTCTGCAAGGCGCTTCTCGGGGTTTTTCCTGCGCAGCATCGTTTCCAGGCGGCTTGTCTGGCTGGACAGCTTGCCCGTAATTTTGCTCTGTGCCTTGGCGCCGGCGGTCTTTTCCCTGACCTCCCGGATGACCTCTGTCTGCTCGACCTGCGCGGCGGGCTGCTCCGGCGGGATGGTCTTGACCTTTCGGATGGTCTCCTTCAGACACGCCATCTCCTTCTGGACCGTGAACACCGCAGCGACCAACGCCTCGTGGGCATCCTGCATACTGCTGGTGTCGGCCACCGTCCGCAGTGCATCCACGAATCGCCCGCGAATCGCTTTTTTCTCGTCCTGAATGGCTGCGCTGCCCGGGCCGTTGTACGCAATAGCATAGAGCTGCTGCAGCATTTGGGCAGCGATTCTCTGTTCCTCGGGCGTCATCCGCAAAAAGCTCTCCGCCTCGCTGCGCAGCACAAAGCCACGGTCCAGCAGATCCTTGAGACCCTCATTCAGATTTTTTTCAATGCTCAGATCCTTATCGATCTGCCGCCCGTTGATGGGCGTTGCCTCCTTGATGGCCTTTTTTGCCTCGGCTGCTGTCAGGTTGTACGGCTCTGCCTGCAGGCAGGACACCAGCTCGGCAACCGCCTTGCGGCGGATCATCTCGTTGGCAAAGCCGCCGCGCACCTGCAGGTTGGCGCTCAGCAGCATGACCTTTTTCTCGTTGTCGCTCAGCGGTGTTGTGACAACACGGCAGTTTTTGACTGTGTTCCACTTTGCGTCACCGCGCGCCTGCAAATAATTCAATGCCTTATAGCGGCGCTCGCCGGAGAGCAGAACGTACTTCGTCTGTTTGCCATCCGTCCGCGGATATACGACCAGATTGTGCATCAGGCCGTTGCGGTCAATGTCGTTGGCCAGTGTTTCCACATCCTCGTCGGTGTCCAGCTGGCGGAAAATCGCATTGTCCGGGTTCAGCTCGATGTCCTGCAAGGCAATTTCCCGCAGCTCATAGGCAAGCTCGGCGCGGTTCTGCGTGGCCAGATTGGCAATCAGGCTGCCGGAGGCGTTGTTGTTTCCGGCGCTGAAAACCGCCTCGGTGGACGGAATGCCCACCTCGACCTTGGATCTGCCGGGCTTCTTTTTCATAGCCATCTTACTTTTCCTCCAATTCCGCCAGGCGCTTTTTCAGCTCCTCATACGCCGCCACATAGCTTTTGGCCGGGGGCTGCGTGCGGGCCGAGTAGCAGACCGGCACGCAGCGGTTGATGCTGTTATCCACACTCTTGCCAAAGGCGATTTCCGCGTTGAACAGCGTTGCGCCGAGCTTGGCCCGGCAGTCACTGCGGATGTCCTGCGAGGCTGCACTTTTCTGCACCATCGTCAGCATCACGCCGACGCCCTTGATGCGGGAGGTTTTGCTCTTGCGCATCTCATTGCAGAGCACATAGGTGCGGAACGCCGAGTCCTCCGAGAAGGAATCGCACTTCAGCGGGATCAGCACATAGTCCGCCGCGGCAATTGCGTTGGAGAGCAGCAGGCTGTCCCGGCTTGGCTGGGTGTCGATCAGGATATAATCGTACTCGTCCTTGACCTGGCGCAGGAAATAGTCCAGCACGTCGGTATCGCTGGCCAGATACTTCGGATCGCCGCGGTCATAGTCCCGCTGGGCGTCCGTGTACAAATCCTCCAGTCGCTTGGACAGGCGCGGCGTCTGGTCGTTGGCCGGGATCAGGTCCACGTTTTCATATTCCGACTCGACGATAAAATCTCTGGTCTGTGTGTTGTAGCGGAAGCCGTCGATCATATCATACAGACTGCGGTTGGCAAAGGCCTTGCTGGTAATGGCGCTGCCGCCTGTCAGGGCAAACGTCAGGTTGCCCTGCGGGTCGGTATCCAGGCAAAGCACCTTTTTGCCCTCGTCGCCCATCAGATAGGCAAGGTTAGAGGTCGTTACGGTTTTTCCGCAGCCGCCTTTTTCCACCGCAATGGTTATCACTGTTGCAGCCATTCGCTTGTTCCCCATTTCATCATGTAGTTATAACACCGTGGCAAATTATTTTTTATGTCGTTTTCGTCTATGTATAGTATACCACATTTGCCAGCATCGTCAACAGCACTTTTGCAGTTTTGGCAGGGCTTTTCTGCCGCAGAGAAGCCTTATAACTCCGTGGCAAATTTTTATATAAAGAAAAAAGCATATAGACACGCCCATGCCGCAGCTTTTTGCGGACCGGGTATCCATACGCTTTTTGTTATGCCTTTTGGTCTTATAACTCCGTGGCAAATTTATTCGTCAAAGACGGACAGATCTGCCTTGAAATGATCCGTTGCACCAGCGCTGCGCAGCTCGTCCCTGCCGCTCGGGATGACCGTAATATCCTCCATCGCGTTGTATACAATGGTCGCGTTGTACTGCGGCGACTTGAGCTGGCCGTGCTCCTTTTTGGTCAGCATCATCCGCGCCATGCCAAGCGCCCAGCAGGTCAAATCGTGCTGCTGGGCCAGGATGCGGTTCAGCGCGTCGCGGGTCTCCTGCGCCTGCTTTGCCCTTTTCTCGCTGTTGGTGTTGGTCAGCAGACGCGCCGTGTATACCAGCACCGAGGACACCGCACTGTACAGCTCCGGTGAAATTTTTTCCTGCAGGGTCTGGCTGCGCGCCCTGCTTTCCAGCACGCGAACAGCCCGCGTCACCGTCATGGTAAACAGCTCGTCCCCCAGCGGCTCTGCCACGGATACAGCTGCCGCGCTTCGTTCCGGCTCGGTGGTTTTCCGCGTCCTTCTGCGGCGCGGGACTTCCTCATTGCGAGCGCTTTTCTGCGCGTGCAGCTGGCGCACTGCGTCCATCTCCTGCGCGGATTTGTAGCGGATGAATAGGTACAGCCGCTCGTATTTTCTGCCGCCGCGGATGCGGACCGGGATATAGTCAAACCAGAGGTCGGTCATCTGGTTGATCTCATCCCTGGCCTTGGTCAGGACGTAGCGCTCAAAATCGTGGAAGTTGCTGTACTTTTCGGTCAGCGGCTTTTCCTTGTCCTTTTTGCGCTTTTCCGGCGGGGGAGAGAGCTGCTCCTTCAGCTCCTGAATGTCAAACACTTTGTACTTGAAGCCGCGGATGTCCTGCGCCTTGTCCGGGAAACGGTCCAGTATCTCTTTTGTGACCGGCTGAAACACCAGGCCGTTCGTGTAGCCGTAATCGGTGTCTCCATTGTCGTAGGAGAGCAAAATTTCGTAAAAACGCATGGAGTAGGTGCTGTTCATCGTCAGCAGATATTCCACGTTGTAGGAGGTATAGTTGCTTTTCAGCTGGGAAAGATAGGGGAGGATCTCCGGATTGAAGCGCACGCGGATCTGCTTGTCCCGGTCATTCACGGTGGAGCCGCGCTGCAGCCAGGACAGAACCTTGTACTGGTGGCCGTCGCTGGCCGGGTCCAGGCTCCAGAAGGAGCGGTCCTCCAAACTTTTGACGGTGTCCTTCAGGTATTCCAGATAGGTGTTGTCGTGCATGTTGACCCCGGCCAGCCGCCCGAAGTCGGAAAAGCTCAACGAATAAACGCGGTCCGCATCCGGGGTCTCCTTGGGGTTGATCTGTGCCATCATCGCCAGCAGCACCTTTTGCTCCAGCTTTGGCAGGGCATATTTTGTCTTTTGGATCAGGTCATTACTCTTGGTGATGATCGATTCCGACGCCGGGTTGTACTTGGGTACATTGCCTGCAGAGCGGGTGCGGCGGTGCTTTTGTGGCGGCGTGTTTTCCTGCGCAGGGAGGTCCGGGTCATAGTATTCGCCTTCAATGATGGTGTCATTTTTCCGCTTTTCAGACATAGACCTACACCCCCACAAATACAGTACATTAAGCATACACGCAATTGCGGAAAATGTCAACGCCTTCTCGCAATAAAAAATAAATGTGCCATTTGTATTTTTTTTCTTATAATTATTATTTATTATTTTATAAATTTATCTCTTTATATATAATAAGTAGATTGCGAGTTTTCTTCTGCTGAATTGAGAGAAAAATTCCTATGAAAAAAGAGTTTTCTTCCCACGAAAAAAGAGAAATATTCTGCTGTGCTGAGAGTTTTCTTCTGCTGATTTTGCCAGAATAAAACTCTCAATTCGGCAGAAAAAAACTCGCAGTACGCAAGCGGCTGCGGGCAAAGCAGACAGCGAAATGCGAGTTTTCTTCTGCGCTGTTGAGAGAAAAATGCTGCGCAGTGAAAAAATCAGTTCGCGGCTTTTCCAGCGGAGCAGGGGAGAGCGCAGTGACAAAAAAGAGAGGGCAGAGGGGAAAAAGGCTTATTGAGAGAAATTTTCTGACAACAAAAGAAAAAAACAGAAAAATTCTCCTTTTTGTATTGCGAGTTTTATTCTGAACAAAAAATTCTCTGAGAATCTTCGATAGTACGTAAAAGTATACGAAAAAAGCAAAACGTATTGCGAGAAATCTTCTCCACTGAAAAAGTAACACAAAAGAAACAAAGTGTAATAATTTATATATAATATACAAAACGGCAAACAAAATCATGCACATCCGGGGAAACCGGCAGGGAAGGGGAGAGGGCCGACAGGAGAAACACAGCTTTTCTAAAATGCAGACTGCCAAAAGGCGACGCAGAGCCGCAGGGAAATATTTTTATAAAAATGCAGAAAAAAACTCTCAATAGACGCTCGCGGTGGGACTATTGAGAGTTTTTTTCTGCAAAAAATAAAGAAAATTCAGAAAAATGCAGCCGTCCGCAAGGGCCGTTAGCATCTCCTTATTACCGGGAGCAGGTCACAGCATCTGTTGCCGTATAGTCAAACAGGCCGTCGTTTTTCTCCTCCAGAGCCTTGATCATGTGGTAGGTGTATTCGTTGTAGGGCGTCGGGATGCCTAACTCGCGCCCCATGCGCATGAGCGCACCGCAGAACATATCGATTTCTGTGTGCCGCCCGGCGTCGAGGTCCTGCAGGGTGGAGTAGCGCGCGGTTGGCGGCACGGTGCGGCCGTGGGTGGAGGCCGCAGCTGCCTTGGAGAGGTCGATCCCCTTGGCGGCGGCAATGGCCTCCAGCTCGCGGCGCAGGCCGTCGCTGATGGCCTTTATATGGGCACTGTCGCTGTAGCAGCCGACGCCTGCGCCGAGGATCGCCTGCGGCAGATTGTTGCAGACGTTTAGCCGAAACTTGGACCAGATCTCCTCGCGGATATGCTCGGTCACACGGAAATGAATGCCTGTGTCCGCAAACAGCGCCCGCACCGCCTGCACCCGGTCACTGTCAAACGGTGCGGTCAGCTCCCCGTAGATGATGCCGATGGTCGTTTCCGGGTCAAACCGCACACCGTCCTCGGTGCGGTGGGAGGCCACCTTGATGAGCGCGGGCAGCACATGAGCCGCGCCGACCTGTGCGGCGATGAGCTCCTCACTGTCAACGCCGTTCATCAGGCTCATGACAACGGTGCGTTCGCTCACAATGGTGCGGATGCTGTCCAGCGCGCCGGGCAGTGCGCCGTATTTCAGCGCGACGATCAGCAGATCGACGCCGTGGGCCTGCTGCGGGGTCCAGACCTGCGGGTGATAGACCTGCCCGTTGATCGTGCAGCCGTTTTGCCGCAGCCGCTCGGCGCGGGGACCCTCCGCCACGACGCCAAGCTGCAGGCTGTTGGCAGCGGCCTTGTCGGCCAGGCCCCACAGCACATAGCAGCCGACGGCTCCGGCCCCCAAAATAGCAACAGATTGAATTTTCATCGTCTACATCCTCCCGTCAGCCGGTACGGCCCGGCTGGATGATGCGGATCAGCTCCTTATCCAGCTGCAGGGTGCAGTGCCACGGATTTACAATAATGCCCGCGATTTCCGGTGCGGAGAGCGCTGCGGCAAACAGCTTGTCAATGTCTGCAAGGAAGGTCGATTTCACCGTATCAGGGCTTTTCATCTGCTCCTCAAACGAGGTGAAGGCGTACCACCAGCTTGCGCCGTCCGCCGTCGTCACGACCCGGGGCTGCACCTGCCCGCCACCGGGGACAGGCTCGACGGCCACGATCCACTGCCCGCCTGCCTGCATACAGCGGCGGACGACGGTCAGTGTGTGGGCCAGCTGCTCCGGGGTAGGGGACTGCTGCAGCTGCAAAATGGCAGTTTCGATGGTTTGATTCATCTGTAAGGATTTATCTTGCGGCATCGGGAACATCCTTTCCGATTTACGATTTGTCTGTTTCCTTTAGACAATACCGCACAATTCCCGCCCAACGGCTTACGCACCGCTCCGGCGGCTGCGGCACTTAGAACTATGTGGTATTGCCTTTATTATACCAGCGATTTTCCAAAATGCAAAATTTCCGCGGAACGGCATTGACGAACCCGCGCTGCCGCGGTACAATGCAAAGTAACCAAGCAAACAGATAGGAATAAACAACAGGGGTGATCTACCAATGCAGCCGCTTTCTGACCGTACCGCAGGCTTTACCGATTCCGTCATCCGCCGCATGACCCGTATCTCCAACCAATACGGCGCGGTGCCGGGCTCGAGCTTTTTCCGGGAGCCTGTCAACCACCTGATCCGCTTCCACTTTGCCAAGAAGGACGAGACGCTGAACGACGCGCTGAACCGCCTTGAGGCGCTGCGCAGCAAAATTCCGGCAAGAGCAGCGCGGTAAGGTTTTATAACTCCGTGGCAAATTTAAAATGTAAAAGAGCAGCCGACCCGCTGACAGAGCTACAGCGGGTCGGCTGCCTTTTTTATCGTGCGGTTTTCGGTTTATAATCTCGCATTTCCGGAATCGCTCCGCCTGCCACGGCCCACAGGTACAGGCTGGCCACGCTGCAATAGGGGCTGAACCGGCGGCGGTACTTTTCAAACAGCTTGCGGTCAATTTTGCGGTGGTGGTAGACCATCCGCAGACCGCGTTGGATGGCAAGGTCGTCGTAGCTGAAAATGTTGGGCCGCTGCATACAGAACAGCAAAATCATCTCCGCTGTCCAAACACCGATGCCTTTCAGGGCGCTCAATTCGCGGATGGCGTCCTCGTCACTTTTCTGCCGGATGCCCTCCGGATCGAACGCACCGCTGTGGACGCGCTCGGCAAAATCGGTGATGTACTCCGCCTTGCGAAAGGTCATGCCCAGCGCCTGCAATTTGGGAACACCGGCAGCCAGGATCGTCTCGGCGTTCACGGTGCCCAGTGCGTCCTGCATCCGCTGCCAGATCGTGGCCTGCGCCTTCGTCGAGATCTGTTGGCCGATGATGTGGTGTACCACCGCCGAAAACAAATCGGTATCGACGACGCGGTCCACATGCCCGATTTTGTCGATGACCTCACACAGCCGCTTGTCCCTGGCGCGCAGGCAGGCAAGCTCGGCTTCCCCGTAGGCAAAAAACATCGGCGTTTACTCCTTTACGGCGTCGGGCAGTACGTCGCCCAGCGCCAGCACGGCATTGCGCACGCATTCGGGGCAGGGGCAGAGCGGCACGCCGGTGGCAACGCCCTTCAGCTCCTTGCAGATAGTCGCGCCGCACCGCTGCTCAAAGCTCCGGACCAGTGCGCGTGCCACAGCGGGCGTGCCGCGGCCCTCCGTCAGGATGCCGGCCACCATCACAGCGCCGATCAGTGCGCCGCAGGTGCTCTCCAGGCAGCCCATACCGGCAGCGTAGCCTGCCGCCAGCATCCGCAGGGTGTCGCCCTCGACGGGCAGCATGTCCTCAAATACCTTTACAACAGACTGGGTGCAGTTGCACTGCCCGGTGGTTTTTAATTCTGCAGCTGCGGCTGCACGTTCGGTAAGGGTCATGGTGCAAGCCTCCTTGTCAGTGGCAGTGATGCCCGCCGCAGTGGTGCTCGCCGTCGTGGTGGCCGCAGTGAACAGCAGTGGGGTCATGGACGAGCTTTCCAGCCAGCAGCGCCAGCACGGCTTGGTCGGCGTCGCCGCTGACACCGGCGTACAGCCTGATGTTGGCCCCGGCTACGGCAGTCTGCGCGCCCGCGCCGATGCTGCCGCAGATCAGCGTGTCAACGCCGCCGCGCATCAGAAAGGCCGTCACGGCGCTGTGGCCGCTGCCCGCGGTCTCGACGACCTCGGTGTGTAAAATCATGCCGCTCTCGATGGTGTAGAATTTAAACTGCGGTGCATGGCCGAAGTGCGGGAAAACCTGGCCGTTTTGATAGGGAATTGCAATTTTCATGGTAGTGCTCCTTTATCTGTCATTACCCATGATTATAGGGGATTGGCGGGAAAAAGGCAACAGTCTTGGATATTTTGCAAAATACGGATAGAGCTTTGCAGCGGAATGCGGTATAATGATAAAAAAGGCTGCGGGCCGTTACGGCCTGTTTTTCAGCCGGTGAGGTGCATATACGATGACATATATTCAGCATTATGATGCCCCGTTGGGCCGTATCCTGCTGGCGGCGGACGAAGTCGGGCTGACCGGGCTGTGGTTCGACGGTGCAAAATATTTTGCCGACGGACTGCCCGCCGAGCATACCGAACGGGAAACGCCGGTCCTTTCCCAGGCCCGGCGCTGGCTTGACCTTTACTTTGCGGGGCGGGAGCCGGGCTTTCTGCCGCCGCTGCACCCGGCTGGCTCGGCGTTTCAGCAGGCGGTGTGGGCGCTGCTGCTGCAAATTCCCTACGGGCAGACCGTGACCTACGGTGAGCTCGCGCGGCAGCTTGCGGAAAAGCAGGGAAGGCCCCGGATGTCCGCGCAGGCCGTGGGCGGTGCTGTCGGGCATAACAAAATTTCTATTATCATTCCGTGTCATCGCGTGGTCGGCACCGGCGGCAGCCTGACCGGATATGCCGGAGGCATTGACAGAAAGGTAAAGCTGCTGGCGCTGGAGCAGACCGACATGACCCGCTTTTTTGTGCCCAAAACGGGCACGGCGCTGCTATAATTTGTACAGTTGATTACAAAATGTCATACCGTGATAAAGGAAGGCTCAAATTATGAAGCACCGCATTGTGACCGCTGCGCAGATGAAGGAGATCGAGCGTGCAGGCAACGCCAACGGCCTGCCCTATCTGCAAATGATGGAAAACGCCGGGCTGGCCGCCTACACCCAGCTGCGGGCGCGCCTTCCGCAGGGTGGGGCATTGCTCATTGTCTGCGGCAAGGGCAACAACGGCGGAGACGGCCTTGTGATGGCCCGCGCCGCCGCCCAAGATGGCTGGCGCGTGGTCGTCCTGCTGGCCGAGGGCGACCCTAAAACGCCCGATGCCATGACGAACTATGCACGCCTGGCAGATCTGCCGGTCACCAAATGCCGCGATGCGGCAGCGCTGGCAGCACAGCCCTTTGACGCCGTCGTGGATGCTTTGTATGGCACCGGGTTTCACGGCATCCTTCGCCCGGCCGGGCTGGCTGCCTGTGCGCTGATGAATCGTCAACGGGAAAGCGGCGCATTCGTGCTGGCCGTCGATCTGCCCAGCGGCATCAACACCGATACGGGGGAGGCCGCCGAGGGAGCCGTCCGCGCAGACCTGACCGTGACGTTTGACAGCTGCAAGCCCCTTCACACAGCTCCAAGCTCCGCACCCTTCTGCGGTGAGATCGTCTGTGCCGACATCGGCATCCGGGACGAATGGCACCCGGCAGGTCTTGCACAGCTTTAAACGCGGAATTTTGCCCTTACAAAAAAGAGGCTGTTGCACAAGGAAAAAATCCAAGTGCAGCAGCCTCTTTACGGTTAA
>OGEU01000998.1_pt1 | contig 25975 bp, 25 predicted proteins | sample 1570651 | NCBI WGS metagenome assembly OGEU01 (sample SAMEA2582129, study PRJEB24529) | metagenome | biome: Human gut stool | place: China | collected 2011 | reverse complement strand
TTTATAAAAGTTCTATAAACAAAAGTATACATTTTGTGCAGAGGAGTCTGAGCAGCAGCCCGAGATGACAGCGTGTTACTGCTCAGCTCAACTTGTCAAGAGAGTGAAAAAATAGGATGACAACGGTTGTATTTAGTGCTATACTTAATCCAGTGTCAAGGGTAAGTACACCTCATTAAATATGTCCAAAATGTTAACAAGGACATCCAGTGCCTGTCCCCGGCAAAAAATGGTGAGTATAACCGCACACGAGAAAAATGGCAGCTCAGCGACAAGTTGTTTGAGATTGCCACGAGAGCTGTGAGTGATGATCGTACCAAGCGTCAGCAATCAATCAGACAGTTCACGGCAGAATGGGAGGCGGCACAATAATGAAAGCTATCGCATTTTGCGGACTTGCGTGTTGCGTTTGCTCCGAAAATAAAGGCTGTGTAGGTTGCCAAGACGGAGGCTGTGAAAGCCACGGCTGGTGCAAAAACTATAACTGTTGTAAAGAAAAAGGGCTGAACGGCTGTTGGGAATGTTCTGAATTTCCTTGCACCGGATGTATGCTTGATAAACCCCGTATTCGTGCTTTTGCAAAGTTTGCAAGAAGATACGGTGTAGAGGAACTTGAAAAATGCCTCCTTAGAAATAAGGAAAAAGGCATTGTTTATCACTATGAAGGTCAGCTCGTTGGCGACTACGACAAGTGCCAGACCGAAGAAGAAATCATTGAAATGATTAAGACCGGAAATAAGCTGTTCGGTCTGCCGTGTTACTGTGGTCATGATTGTTCAAAGTGTGTTACCTATATTGCAACGCAAACCAATAATGAAGATCTGCGCAGACAGGCTCAGAGCTTTTATAAAGAGAGTTTTGGACTTTACATTCCTCTTGAAAAATTCTACTGCAACGGTGGCAGATCAAAGAACGTGTTTGAGTTGTGCAAGGAGTGTCCCTTCAAAAAGTGTTGTATAGAGCGAGGTATTATTGTCAAAGTTGGCGGTAATGGTGATCCCAATCATCCTGCGTACACTCATAAAATTGTTTATGATTATAAAACCTTGTGTGCTGCCTTTGAAAAAGCGGGTTTTGTTGTTGATCTGCTTGAATACTGCGATGAAAACGGAACATTCCATTATAAATACTGGAATGAACTTGATGGAAAAATCGGACGTTCATTACGTTTTGACACACGAAATAAAGACGGCAAACTGGGCATGGTGTCGATTATTATTGATGCCAAGAAGCCGATAGTTATAGGAGAAAAATAATGGCGACTTGGATTACACACTTAATGATTGCGGATGGCGTTCTTGAACGTATTCCGAACTTAGATAGACATGGTTTCTGCGTTGGTAATATCGCACCGGATTGCAACGTAGAAAATGAAGATTGGACAGCCTTTACGCCGTCCAGAGAAGTAACGCATTGGATGCAGAGTGAGCGAAAGAAAGCCTCGGATTGCGATGCTTTCTGCGACGAGTACATCTTGAAGCGTAAAGACAAAATCAAATCTGCAGAAGAATATGCGTTTCTGCTCGGCTACTACTGTCATTTGATTACGAAAGCATCCAGTGCCTGTCCCCGGCAAAAAAGTATAAACTTTATAAAAGTTCTATAAACAAAAGTTTACATTTTGAACAGAGGAGACTGAGCAGCAGCACGAGAGGGTAGCGTGTTACTGCTCAGCTCAACTTATCAAGAGAGTGAAAAAATAGGATGATAACGGTTGTAATTAGTGCTATACTTAATCCAGTGTCGAGATTACCATTGGTGCCAGACCCCTGGTACTAAACTGTAAACGTAAAATGAACAAAAAATGACTAAAAAGTCGAATGCTGTCGAATCAGTGTCTGTATTAGGCAAAATAAAGCCGTGTGAATTCAAACACGGTAGCTGCTCAAAACTTCATACACCTCTCCGTGGTGAGCAGCAGGCAACTGTCTTATGATTGGCTGAGATGTGAAGGAAAAGGTAGGAATTCTACTATGAAGTTATATCATAAAATTTTTAAGAGTCATGCTGATATGTCGGTGTATCTTGAAAATATGAATTCACTTATCTCATATGACGAGGAACTTTTAAATCGTTTAACCAAGGCTCGCAATCCGGATGAGCTTCATGATGCAAAGTGCTCTGTTTTGAGAGACTTTCATGATATATATGCTTTTGACGCAAGTGAAAATACCGGGTGCCAGACCCCCCGTACTAGACCACATTGGTGCCAGACCCCCGGTACTAAACTGTAAACGCAAAATGAACAAAAAATGACTAAAAAGTCGAATGCTGTCGAATTAGTTTCTGTATTAGGCAAAATAAAGCCGTGTGGAAATCCACACGGTAGCTGCTCTTATAATCACACACCGCTACGAGGTGAGCAGCAGGCAACAATCTATTATGATCGGCGAAGATGCGAGAAAGTAAAAATACCATGAAATCAAGTAAGCAAGAAAACCTTGCTTATGTATGATGTGTAGGAGGAATCCTGTGAAATATTCAGAGCAAACACTTCAAAATTGGACTGCTCCGTTATCTCAGACAGAGGAACAGAGAGCAGAGAACACAATTAAAATGATTAGAGATGCCATCAATTCCTGTAACGATTTGAAATATAAGGATATTGATATATTTATACAGGGATCATATGCAAACAATACTAATGTCCGTTCAGAGAGTGATGTAGATGTTTGCGTGATGCTTAGGGATACATTTCACACAGTCTACGCCCAGGGAAAAGGAAGAGAAGACTATGGGTTTTCAGCATCCAATTTTACTTTTCAAGAGTATCGTGATTTAGTGAAGAAGGCTCTTCAAGATAAATTCAGAACCGAATATGTTTATGATGGAAACAAATCTCTAAAAATAAATGAAAATACATATCATGTAAAGGCGGATGTGGTTCCTTCATTTCAATTGAGAAATTATTACTATGAAAATAGTATTAATCCCAGCAGGTACATAGAGGGAGTTTGGCTTCTGGCTAAAACTGGTGAGGAAGTAAAAAATTATCCTAAACGTCATAAAGCAAATGGCGTGACTACCACATTGGTGCCAGACCCCCGGTACTAAACTGTAAACGTAAAATGAACAAAAAATGACTAAAAAGTCGAATGTTGTCGAAGGATTTTTGTTGCGGAGCTTGTCGAAATATGATATATTACAAATGTACTAAAAATAAAGGAAATGCAAGATGCATTAGAGAAGGGAGTTGTCTAAATGCAGCTCCCTTAAATTTGAAAGCCCGAGAGGGCATTGTTAAGGAGATAGGAAGATTAGGTACCACCATGGTGCAAAACACCTTACAAGATTGGAAGGAAAAATATGTATAGAAAAGTAATGCTTTCGCTGACATTATTGTCTTTGATTTTATTATCGTTAATAGCATGGAAAGTTGGTGTATTCAAAGAAATTGCAGATTTGCCATTTTTTCCGTTGGTAGAGAAGATTATCACAAATACTTATTTTTCTGGTGTGTCTTGCAGTATCATTGGTGTCGTTATTATTTATAAATGGCAAGTGTGGTATAGCAAGAGAAAGCTAAAGCAGGACTTTAGATGCAATGAATGCATTCAAGATATATATAGTGGTATAGAAATAGTCAGCAATTATGCGTCATCAATTCCAGAGAAAGAAAACGAGGATTGTGATACTGAACTTCGTAAGAAAAACGCACAGGAATATGTTGATTTTTATCAGAAGAATAAAGGCTATATCCATTATGCAAATTTGGCACTATCATATGAAGGAAATAATTTACTTATTGAATCTATCCAATCTTGTTTTTTTATTAATCTTAATTTTAAGTTACTGGAGATTCTGAATAATGTGAAGAATAGGCTGCCAAATCTCAGAAATAAATATCCTGAAATTGAGGAACTAGAGAATAAATACAAAGAAACTGCCGATGAGGAAATTATGTTACGATTGGGAGAAAAGTTGGCTTTGTACTTTGTAGATGCAAAATTTATGGCAGACTACTGGAAAGAACTGCTTGATTATTTGGGGTATGATCCAACGTTTGTTAAGTTGTTTGTAGAAACTTACAACACACGATATAAAATTAAAGACGATGTAAAGTCACCAATGTCGGTTAGAAACAGCCATATGATTGAGGTTAAGAGAGCAGTTAGAAGGGCGATTTTAAGAGACAAATTTAGTAATTTTTGGAAAAAATAATGTTAGGTCATTAGTGACTTAATGTATAAAGTACTAATAAAAATTGATGGAGAGTATTTATACATGTTAGAAGCATTTGAAAATGGAAGTATGGATATAGTTTCTCTATTAGTTATTATTTATTGTATAAGTATAGCTTATAGAAAAAGATATTCATTAACAGGCTATTTATATGTAAAGGAGCAATTAAACCTGTTAAGTGCGTATTGTACGGTTTTTGCAATAGTAATGTATATATATTATTATTTAGAAGAAAAATTTCATTACGATAGTAAATATATGAATGGAATTATTTTAATATTGTTTATTCTTATAGCAGGATTGTTGAGCAGAGTTTGTTATGAAAAGTATTTTGCTAATAGATTAAGTAAGTATCAAGCAAGTGATGAGGACAGAATAGTATTAATATTAGCTGCATTTATTGCGATAAGCATAAGACTGGTAGCAAGTGGAGTTGTAAAGTTAGTAGTTCCAGTATCAATAGTTTTAGGAAAATTTATATGGTTAGATACAGAGTCAATAGAAGACATAAAGAAACTTGTAAAAACAGAGCATAAAAGGATCATTGAAACTGCGATATTATTAGTTCTTGGTGTATTAATTCTTTCAATATTAGTAGATTGGTTTAATATGCCAAGATATATGCATCCATTAATAGTGAATAATCTTGGGGCAAATGAGCCACTTGTCCGGTGTGCTTGAGCCGCCATTCCGTTCTTGAGTGAGCCACTATTCCGGTAGCATTGAGCCATATTGCGTTATAATAGATTTATACACAATCATTGTGTAAATCTATTATGAAGGGGGTCATTATCATGACCAAATATCGCGAAATTTTGCGTCTGGCAAGCTTGGGCTTTAGTAATCGAAGCATTGCATTAAGTGTTCCGTGCTCAAGGAACACGGTTGCGAAAGTCTTGAAAATGGCACAGGAATTAAAACTGTGCTGGCCTTTACAAGACAATCAAACTGATGAAGTTCTTGAAAAATTGTTTTATCCACAATTAAATAATCGTCCTCAGAAACGTGAGCCGGATTATGATTACATCCGCAAAGAGCTGCTACGCAATGGAGTAAGTAAGAAACTCCTGTGGACAGAATATATGGAGGATTGCCGTGCTAACGGAGACGAACCACTCATGTATTCACAGTTCTGCTATCACATCCAACAGGATGAACAAAAACATCGTGCTACCATGCATATCAACCGCAAACCTGGCGAACAGGTTGAGGTGGACTGGGCTGGTGACCCGGCAACTATCATCGATCCTGATACCGGTGAAATCTTAAAAGCATACATCTTTGTTGGTGTAATGACGTATAGCCAGTATGCATATGTAGAAGCCTTTCTGGATATGAAGCAGAAATCATGGATTATTGCTCATGTTCATATGTATGAGTACTTTGGTGGTGTTGCTCGTATCCTTGTGCCGGATAACTGTAAAACTGCAGTTATTCACAATGGTGGTTGGAAAGATCAGCAGTTGAATGAAACTTATCAAGAACTGGCTGAACACTATGGCACGGCTATCATTCCAGCTCGCGTCAGAACTCCCAAAGATAAGCCAAATGCAGAAGGAACGGTAGGAAATATATCCACCTGGATAACTGCTGCAATTCGAGATGAACAGTTCTTCTCTCTGGCAGAGTTAAACTGTGCAATCCGAGGTAAACTTGAACAATTCAATCAAAAGCTCTTTCAAAAGAAAGAAGGTAGTCGACAAAGCTTATTTCTTGAAGAAGAAAAACCAGTTCTGCTGCCATTACCAACTAACCGCTTTGAACTGAGTGACTGGAAGACTGCTACAGTTCAGTTCAACTATCACATATCTGTGGACGGAATGCTATACTCCGTACCTTATGAGTACATCAAAAAGAAAGTTGATGTAAAGATAACCGACACTACCATTGAAATTTTTTATAACCACAACCGCATTGCCTCCCATCGTCGCTTGAAAGGACGATCTGGACAGTATAGCACCATTATCGAACATATGCCGGAAGATCATCAGAAATATCTGGAGTGGAACGGTGACCGTTTTCGCAAATGGGCTGAGGGAATCGGCATAAATACGTACACTGTTATCAATGCAATATTAACCTCCAAACGTGTGGAACAACAGGCTTATCGAAGTTGTATGGGGCTTTTGAAACTGACTGAGAAATACTCAGATTCACTTCTTGAAGCCGCTTGTGAAAAGGCTTTGTCTTATACTTCTTCACCCAGTTACAAAAGTATTAAAAACATCCTTGTAACAGGATCTGTAAAAGTAGATTCGGAAACACAAAAATCCAAGACCACACATAAGGCACACGGCATCACAAGAGGTGCTGATTATTATCGGAGGTAAATACACATGACAAATCAGAGTACAATAGATAAATTAATTGAAATGCGCCTTACAGCTATGGCAGATGCATTTCGTAACCAACTGAATGATCCCAAGTTTAAAGATGTCCCGTTTGAAGATCGCTTCGGAATGTTAGTCGATATCGAATATAGCAATCGCAAGAATAATCGTCAAAAGCGCCTTATTCATAATGCTGGATTCGATCAGCCAGAAGCAAACATCATGGATATCAACTACACTTCTGGTCGTAAGCTAAACAGGGAGCTTATCAATAGACTTGCAACCTGCGAATATATATCAGAACATCGTAATCTATTTATTACGGGTGCAACCGGTTGTGGTAAGACTTACATGGCTTGTGCCTTTGGCATGGAAGCATGTATGCAGTATTACAGTACCAAGTATGTTCGTATGCCAGATCTGCTTATGGATCTGGAGATTGCACGTGCAGAAGGAAACTATCGCAAAGTAATGGCTAAGTATTCGAATCCAATGCTTCTCATTCTTGACGAATGGATGCTCTTGAAGCCAACAGATGCGGAACAGAAAGATATTTTTGAACTTCTTCATCGAAGACGTAAGAAGTCATCTACAATCTTTTGTTCTCAGTATTGCTTTGAAGAATGGTACGATCAACTTGGCGGTGAAGCAAGTCCCCTTGCTGATGCAATCATTGATCGTATTGCTCATGATAGTTATCGCATTAACATCACTAGCATCGATACTGCTCATGACAAATCAATGCGCGAAGTATATGGTTTGGATAAAACACTACGAGAATAATTTATAAACAATGTGGCTCAGTCCGTCTGGACAGGTGGCTCACACCACACTGGACTGGCGGCTGTGCCGCACGAGAATATTCAACATTTTTCATCCATCGAACAGCTGTTCTCGATTCTTCCGCTCCTAAGCGACAAATCATAAGGGGGTCAGATGAAGCTAGCTTTTTCTTTATGTAAGCTGTAGCCCCCCCACTTCTAAAGGTTGATTTCCAATATACTGTATATGGTAATACAAATCTCTAAGTTTATTCTTTATAACTTTAACATTATAAGTTTGGTTATCCGACATAACTATTTCCTTTCATTAAATAATTATTTGCTTCCAAGGTCAATTTTTATAATTCCATGGATATTTTTCCTTTTTTCTATTGGTGGAGGTGTCATATAATCTCCATATCCATCTGTCAGAAATTCTTTATATCCTACTGGTGCCGAAAAAAAAGTATCTTCAAATTTCAAAGAAATGTATTTTGAAAAATATTCTTTTTTCATCGCCCAGACTCCAAGTTTCTCAGCAACTTGCGGATATATCAATTCACTTTTTTCTGTATTTGCAACCTTTACTATTTTCATATAGTGCTTCTGAATTCTATCTTTGCTGACAAACTGCGAAACAAAACGAACAGGTAAATAAATCATCCATCTCTTCCAATTAATTGTTTCATTTTCCATCCACGGTTTATAATTAACTTTAGTTTTCAATAACATTTTCAAAAAAGTTAATTTTGTAATAAGTTTTCTTCTTTTATTTTTGTCATTTGGTAAATTATCGTAAGGAAATAGATCAATAAAAATCCCACAGTTTGCATCGCTGTCCTGAGCAATTCTCTCTTGATAAATTGTTCCCTTCTTTCGTATTTTTGCAAAAGCATATCCATATTCTCTATCTGAATCCCAAGTTTGCAAGAAAAATTCGGACGACAGATTTTTCTTGGCTGTAGCAATAAATTTTTCATAATTATCTCGCGTAAAGCCGAAATCCAAATCATCATCCCATGGAATAAATCCCTTATGCCTTACAGCTCCTAACAAAGTTCCTCCATCCATAAAATATGAAATATTATTCTGTTCACAGATTCTTTTAACTTCTTTTGCTATCTCCAACTGTATAAGTTGAACATTCCTCAACATGACATCATCCATTATTTTTTTCCTCGACATTTCTCTTAAACTTGAGTATTAATTCATTCTCACAATTGTTTTAAGTTTTCTCTTAACTTTTCCGAATATGGATACTTTTGGTTTTACAAACTTTAACAATTCATCACAATTTTCCCCTGCATCAAGCGCAGCAAAAAAAGCATTTCTATTAGGATGAGGTGAAACAGATTTTCGACTGTCAGCCGTATTAGGAAGTAGTTCTTCTATGTTCCCCTCTTTATAAGTCATTTCGCCCATAATTTTTTTCAATAAGTCCATTCCTTTTTCACTATGCACAAATACTATAGAGGTTCCCTTATCATCGTCCATCTCTGGATATATATTATCAATGCCCCAACAGTCTCCTATTGTTATATCAGAAGGTCTTGATAAATTTTTAAACTTGCATGCATAGCATGACGGCCTCAAGCAAATGTTTGATAAAAACATTTGCATAAACGGATCTTCTGCAAAGATCCGTTCGTACGCCTTATTATTAGAAAATTCCAATAATAAGGCGAACGTTTTCCAGCCATATTTCTTATGTCTGAAAAACGTTCGCCGCACATGTCCATTGTGCAGCACCTCTTGACTTCTCAAATATCTATTCCAGACTTTAGGACTAGGTACTCCATGACACAAAACATCAAGAGTTAACAAATTAGGATATTCTTTTTTCAAGTACCCTTTAAGCCCTGCAATCTGACATGCAGTCCCACTATATAGCACCTGACGTCCCGCATCTAACGCTACTTTAGCTTCATAATAAGTGTTTTCTATCCTACTTTGTAAATATTTACTTCCTTGCAATCTTGTTATTTCTTCAATATGCTCAATACCTATATGCGACACCATAAATTCATCATCAAAAGCCGCACCAAATACCATACCACCTTTATGTAATACATTTTCTGCTAATAGAGTAAATATTCCTCCCGATGAACTTCTAAGCCTAACATCTTCTATATCCGCAAATGCCGCATATGCAGGATAGTGTAACATTTCATTGCTATTAGAGTCTGCGTTAATAATTGGACATGCTTTTTTACACAATCCACATTGTACACATGTGCTTAAATCAACTTCCGGATATGTGAATCCTTCATAGTCCGTTCTCATTGTGATGCATTTTTTGACACATGCCTGCGCGCAAGCAGAGCATCCGCAGCAGTCTTTTTTATTCAAAATTTCTATTTGATTAACAACTACTTTTTCTTTAGATAGTGCTTTTTTTAGATATTCAAATGAACGTTCTCTTTCTTTTTCTATGTATTTATCAACACATTCCCAATCAATGCTGCTATCTTCAAGATTTTTTTTATAAATTACTTTATCTTTTTGTATTCCACATTGTCTCAGTAGTGAAGTAAAGCGTGAATTTTGGTTTGCATGCTGATCCCTTCTGTTAAAAATATACAACTTCGTATGAAATATAATCGAAAAAACAGAAGCATGAAACGAATCTGTGCAAACATAGGTAGCGTTATTTATTAACCATATAAACTCTAAAGGATTAATAACTTTACATTTTCCTTTTAAGGCATTTATAATCTCTGCATTATTTTGCTTTGCTATTTTTTTTATAGCCGTTTGATATTCAGCACTTATTTCTCCTAACATATAAACCAGAATATATGGCTTCTTTAAATTAAATTTAGGCTTAATGGCCAACATTTCCCACTCTTGCCTTTTTAATAATAATGTAGGATCTACATGCGTTTCGACTGGAGTCGAACAGAGATTTCTAACTATTCTTTCTCCACTATCCTCTCTCACTGAAATCGAAGAAAATTCTGCTAAGTAATGCCTTATATCGTCCTTTCTAGAATCAGACAGCATATCAAGATTATCAACTCCAAAACTTGCAGCATACGAAATTTTTCTATTTTTCGGCACAAAGCCCAAAAGTTCAAACTCTGTTGCAAATCCAAAAGTTGGATTCCACACCTGGTCGCTTCCCGTAATGAAATATTCATATCCCGTCGGTTCTTTGCTGAATCTTCCATTATTATATGTTACATTGCTATATTGCAAATTTTTCGAACAACATTTCCGAAAATTTTCATTTCGCTTTTCATTTTCTCTGTAACCGTTATAATTCAGTATCCATTTCACCAAATTTGTAAATGAAAAAATTTTTTTATTAAATAGTGGTGAATTTGTAAGATTCAAAATGGTTTCTGCCTCAAATCCAAGTTCATTAACAATTTTTTGCATAGCTATATTTTGAAGCACATTTCCATAATTAGCATTTTTGGTCAACGTGATAATTCCAACTTTCTTCATACACCCTCCTACTCTTTAATAATGAATGTAATACTTATACACGTTTTTTACTGATCAACTGCAAAATAAAATCCCTATTTTTTATTGCCCACAACAAACAAATTATACAGAGAACTGCCAGAATGCTGTATCGCAATAATACAACTCGATAGAAAAGAGCTGGGCACATAATTAATACTGAGAAAACAATTGTCATCACGATTATTACAGATGCATTAAACGGGTTTTCTACTTTCTTCTCTTTGCATACTCTGCTCATAAACATATAATGCAGTCCTGCATAAATATAGTAAGAAACCATTGTTGCATAACTTGCTGCTATATAACCGTATTTTTGAATCAAAATATAATCAAGAATAATGTTTATTACTGCAACTGTCACAGATGAAAACAACATTGCATTCTGCTTATGAAAATAAATTTCAACATTTCCAAAATTACAATAAATAAAATACATAAACATACCGATCAGCAACGGTGGTGTCGCCCAAATTGCTGATTTGTATTCAGAAGGTGCCAAAACACCAATAACTTCTGGAACAATAAATGATGTTAATACAAATCCTACTCCTACTAATGAAACTATCTTGTAGACATTCTTCCCAATTTCCTTCATTTTTTTTGCTTCCAGCATCTCATAAATCCATGGAGTCACCGCTTGGTTGATACTTACTGTTACTATATTCATAATGCTTGTTACATTTGTAGATATACTATAGATTCCAGCTGCTGAAGATCCACAAAGAGTATTTATAAGAACTCGATCCGATTGTGTCATTATTGTGCTAGATAAATAATGCGGTATTAAAGGCAGATTAAACTTTATACCATATTTCCAGTATTTTAAATCAACAGCTTTCTTTCCTCTGGTTAAATTCAAAAAGTAAACAATGCCATATACAATAACATGCGTAATAACTGTACCTAGGATTCTTGCTTCTGCCTTATGTTCTGCCGAATTTAATACAAGTATTACACTTAAAGCTGGCATTAACAGCGAAGACAATATTGTAAAAACGGCCACACTCTTATATTTATATTCATATCTATTTCTTATTGACCAAAATGACATACCTGCTGAAAAAACAATGTCTATCATCATCAAAAGCATAATTGGTTTTGACAAGCCAATTACATCTGCCAATTGTCTATAGAATACAAATAATACACTAAATACAATCAAAGAAAGTATTGTAGTTAATGTCTGCATAGAAGATGTAAATCCGTCTTTATCACTCTTGTACTCAATCATGGCGTTATTATATACGCCATTATATAAATAAAGTGTGCAAAGGACAGTAAGAATGGCCTCCCATGAATTGTACATTGAAACAACTCCAAAATCGCTTGTTCCCATAACTCTCGTAAAAATTGGAGTAGTTAGAAAGCCTATGGCTTTTTGTAGCACACTACATGCTAAATACCACATAGACGCCTTTACTGGCAATGTCATATTGGTATACAACTGGCTTATTTTTTTTAAATTAGTTTTCATTTATTTCTCCGATTCTTCATGCGATTTCCCTTATAATGTCAACTATTTTTTTCTTCAACTCAGTTTTATACCGTTCAAAAATTGCTATAACCCTATCAATCAATTTCAAATTTTTCATATACTGATCACAAATAATTCTAATCTCCTTACTATGATCAGTAGCTTTTTTCCCCGAAAGGCCATTGTGTAGTTGTCGATAAGCAGTCCCCGTTTCATATGTCGGCTGAAAAAAGACTCCAATTCTTGCTAATCTCATCAACAAATCCAAATCTTCATAAAAATTGCGAGGATAATTATAAGCTCCAACTTTAAGAACGGTTTCTTTTCTAATACAATAATCTCTAGGTACTCTTTTTTGTTTAGATAAAGAAATAAGTGTTTTTAATACTCTATTTCCTTTCATAAATTCATTTTTTCTCCGTCTTCTGTTAGTTCTACACGGAATTACCTTTCCATCCTCATCTACCAAAACAGTAGTAGAATAAGCAAGTCCCTGATAACCTTTTTCCTCCAATAATTCAAGCTGTTTCATTTCATTTTTTAATTTATCCACATTGATATAAAAATCATCTGAGTCAATGAATGTCACATAATCATAACTTGCGTTCTGTAGTCCTAAATTTCTTGCCTTTGAAACTCCACCATTTGTTTTTGGATATATGAGCTTTATAGTTTCATTTTCCTTTGCCAATTTTTCAATAATTCTTCTTGAATTGTCCGTTGAACAATCATCTACTATTATTATTTCTTTTGGCATATAGCTTTGCTCTAGCACACTATTTACGCATTTTTCTATATATTTCTCTTTATTATAGTTAGGAATTATTATTGAAATCCCTTCCATAAACCCACTTCCTCACTTCCTGGATATTAATTTTCTATATTAAAACGTTTTATTGCAAGCGTATATCCCCAAAAAATTGCAACATAATTAATAATTCTTGATTCTATTCCAAAATAGCTAACAAAAGTCAAAAATCCTAATAGTACAATTGAAAAAGTAAATGCTGGTGCTATTTCGCTTTTCTTTTTTATTAGAAGCAATAATTCTTTTATCATACTAAGTAAAAAAGATACATAAACAGTTACACCAATAATTCCATAATCATATAGAGTATTAAGATAATCATTATGTGCTAGATTTCCATTTAAAATGTACATATAACCACGGTATTTATAAAATCTAAACGCATGATAACCATGTCCTATCAATTTTTCGCTCAATGTCGATGCATTAAATGCCTCCAAAACATTTTCCCAAATTGCGCTGCGCCCATTTGTATCACCATTCAACATTTCATTTAATCTTTCAACTATATCCAATTTCATTAGCTTTGTCACAAAATACATTGCCAAAAAAATTACAAAAATTGCAAGAATATATTTTGCCATTCTATTAACTATAGCTTTAACATTTCTTCCTTGAACTTTAGCTTTTACAAGGAAATACCCCATTATTCCGACAGCTAAAACAAGGATACAACTCCGCTTACTTGTCATTAGCATGATAAGAAATGTACATATTAAATAAATTACATTAAACTTAATGCCATGCTCCATATCCATTTCATATAATGAAAATGGGACCAGTGCTAAAAGCACATATGTTGGAAACATTTCACTCGTTCCTGGAATTATCCCCAAAATATGTTCAATGACCAAAACAAATGAATATCCCAAACATACAATTTTTGTTATCTTTAGAATTCTAAAAAGAGATACCTCTGAAATACAATTTTGAGCCGTGACCTCATAAGCAGTAAGAAATAGAAGAGGCCATAAAGCTGCATCTGTAAAATCATTTATAGAAGTTTTGGTAACAATAAGAATATTAAGTGTCACTATCAGCACATAAGATACTGCCAAAAATGTAGAACCCCATATTGTTACCTTACTCTTGATATTTTGAAGAATAATTAATAGCGCAAATACAAAGCAAATAAGTCTAGCTAATAAGTATCCCATAGGTTCGCTATTTGAAAATGTTAAAATTCTATATGCAAAAAAGCAAGACATAAGCAATACGCAAACCAGTTCACCATATAACAGATATTTTTGTATCGCTTTCTTACTCATTTTTTTTTAACTCCTTCATCATTGTAGAAATATCTGCAAATAAATCACAGTTATTTTTTAACCATTTCTTATCTCTCTCCCACCATTTGATTGACAGTAAATAATTAATTTGTTCTTCTTCAAACCTTTTTCCAATTATTTTTGCCGGAACACCTGCTACAATCGCATATGGAGGTACATCTTTCGTAACTAAAGCATTCGCAGCAACAACTGCTCCATTTCCAATTGTCACACCAGCAAGAATTGAGGCACCATCACAAATCCAAACATCATTTTCAATCTTCACATAATACTGATTATCTGGATCAACATAAGATTCTTCACAGTATTTTTGTTTTTCCACATATGTAAAACCAGCTTGTTTCTGCAAAGAAAAAAAAGCCGGATGTATCGATACAAATTCATGAACCGGATGATTTCCGTGAATAATTCGCACATTTGGCCCAATACACGTATATCTTCCTACATTGCAACCTTCTATGCTGCTATTATGTCCAACATAAGTTGCATACCCCAAACTCGATGATACTATTTTTGCATATCTGTCTATAAAATTATTTCCTTCAAATTTGCAGTCAAAAGATACTTTTGAGCATCGTGCAAACCTACATTTTCTTTTTTTTAATTTTATTTTTTTTATAGTACTTTCAATACTTTCTCGAATTGCACTCATATTCTACTCAACCTTTTTTATAAATTTAGCAGGATTCCCCGCCCATATTTCATAATCTGGAATAGATCTAGCAACAACAGATCCCGCTCCCACAATGCTTCTTTCACCAATTGTAACTCCTTTAAGAACTATGGTGTGAGCACCGATGAATGCACCATCTTTTATTACAACGGGGGCATGTTTTACTCCTAAATCTACAGTTCCCATTCTCTCATTAAAATCCAAAGAATGAAAATCATTATCATAAATTTTGCAATTTCCTCCTATCAAAACATTATTTCCTATTGCAATCGAATCTACCGCAACAAGAGCACTATTTGATATTCCGGTATTATCCCCAATTGTTATAGTTGCATTATTTTTTGCAAATAAAATAGTTTTCACGTCACCACCAATCGGATTAGTTTCTCTGCAAGAAGTGATTGATACATTTTCGCCTATAGTGATTGTACCTGTTCCTCTAACAAATAATGTCCCATGTGTGGATAGCCTTTTTCCACAATTAATTTTTCTCAATCTCAGCGTCAAAAGATTGATGACATGACTTGGAAACCATTTAATTGCTATAATTGTTCTCTTTAGTCCCATATTTATTAAATCATATTCCTTTCAAAACTCGATACACTCTCGTTCCCTTAATCATATTGACCATTTGATTTCTAACTGTTTTTATAATCTCTATACTTTTTACTTTTATTTGGGGTTCTCCATAAGATAACGCCATTCTGCTTCCTTCTTTAAATACAGCCTTAGAATGTGTATCACTCACTCCTCCAGCTTTAAATTTTGTCAAACATTGGTCAATATAATCAAACTTTTTCCCTGCTTTATACATTCTATAAAGTAATTCTTTATCCATGCAGTATTTATAAGTCACATCAAACAAACCACATTCCTCATAAGCTTTTTTCTTTACAAATGTAGATGGATGAATCAAAATCATGTTATACAACAGTTTACTTAAATCATGTTTAGGTTTAAACACATACTCTAAATTTCTTTCGCTATCAACCCAATAGCAATTCCCATAGTATATATCCACATCTATTTTTTTACATTCATTTTTCAATATCTCCGATGTTTCCGGAAGCAATTCATCATCTGCATTAATCAACCCAATTAATGTTCCAGATGCCATTTTTATTCCTTTATTAAACGCATCACTAATCCCTTTGTCTCTTTCTGAAATGTGCTTAAATAGTATTCCCTTTTCTGCAAAAGATTTCTCGTAACTACAAACTCGATTGTACGTTTTGTCTTTTGACCCTCCATCAATAATAATGTATTCATATACTGGACATGTCTGATTTAAAACTGATTTTATAGTTCTATCTATACACTGTTCAGCATTATAGCAAACAGTAACAATTGACAATTTCATATTATATTTCTCCTCATATTTCATTCTTTAGGCTTTCATAGACATCAATAAGCATTGCATAGTTTCTTTTTTCTGTGTATTTTTCATAATATTTAGATGCTGTACTTTCACATATACTATTGCATTTCATTACGCAAGTAATCATATCTTCTATAGAGTCAAATTGAAATTTATAACCTGTTATTCCCTCTTCAACAACACTTCCAGCATTTCCCAAATCAGAACAAATGACAGGCGTTCCAACACTAAACGCTTCCACAATGCTCATCGGAAATCCTTCATACCACTGGGTAGGCAATACAAGTGCTTTGCTGTTTGCTATTATCTTTAGAGCCTCATCATTTGGCACAAATCCACGCATTTCAATGTTCACATCGTTTTTTCTAATGAACGACTTACACCAATCTTCCATTGGACCGGTACCACAAACAATTAACTTTGGGGCTTCTTCTCCCATACGTTTCCAGGCTTCAAAAAGTAAGTCAATTCCTTTTAGCTTATCTAATCTTCCTGCAAAAACAAATTGATCTTTTCTATCCTTTTCTGGAATATATTCATTTTTGCATTCAACGAAATTAGGCTTTACAAATACCCTTTCCGGTTTAATTTGCTTTAATCCCAACAGTTTTTGCTTATTAAAATCAGTCAAGCAAATATAATTGATTTTTCCGTAAATTCCTGTCATTCGATGGAATGCAGTACTAAGTACACATGCCAATGTCTGAATTTTACTTCCTCGATAGCAACGGTGTTTTACTGCGCATTTCAAACCATACTTTACGCAATCTTCACAAATATGCCCATCTCTATAAAAAGTCGCACCGGGACAGAGTAGCCGAAAATTATGTATCGTCTGAACCACTGGAACCTTCATGCGTCTTGCCGCATAATAGACCGCTGGACTCACCAGATTAAGTGTGTTATGAACATGAACGATTTCTATCTTCTCATCTCTTATCAACTTCTTGATGTCTCGGTATGTTCTTGGATTAAACACTGTTGTAATTGGAAGAAAAACTTTCTGAAGTTTTGACATTTGCTTCAATTCTGCATTATTACGGCTATATAAGATTACTTTATGGCCATGCTTCTCAAGCATTTTCTTTTCATTGGCAACAACTGTATCTTCTCCACCTGGAATCTGGTAATAATTATGTACAATCAAAATATTCTTTTTTTTTGCATTGTCCACAGTCATTACCTCACTTTCCCCTTATCATTGCATTCCAAATAAACTTCGTATTAGTACTCCAATATCTCTTAAACAGTCTCTTCGGATCTTGTACTAAGCGATACACCCATTCCAGGTTATGTTTCTGCATCCACATCGGAGCACGCTTAATATTCTCTGCATAATAGTCAAATCCAGCTCCAACGCCAAGCATTAAACCATCAATCTTACCCTGATGTGCTGCCATCCACTTTTCCTGTTTAGGTGCACCTAAACCAATCCAGACAAAATCCGGATTGGCCTCATTAATGCGTTCAATAACAGCCTTATCTTCCTCTTCCGTCAGAGGTCTAAACGGCGGACTATACATTCCAGCAATTTTAATTCCTGGATAGTTTTCTTTCAATTTTTTCTCAAGCAGTTCAAGAGTTTCTTGTTTGCTACCATAAAAATAATGACGATACCCTTTCTTTGCAGAAATTTTAAAAATTTCTCCCATTAAACTTGGACCAGTAGTTCGCGCCATGTTTTTACAGCCACGTCTACGTCCAACAGTAGAAAGAGGACCGCCATCTGGAATTGCCATTAACCCACCATTCTGGACTGCACAATATGATGCATCCTCATAGCTTGTTACTGTTGTATGTACATTAGAGACACAAATATAATCTCCCTTTATGTCTAAAAGATTTTTATCAAGGTACTCCACTAACCATTCCATGTTAATCGCCGCAATGTTTACGCCTAAAATATTGCATGTCGGGATCTGAGCCTTATCTACAGTTCTCTTATATACTATTTTCTCTTGCCCTTTTCCTTTAGTACCTTTCTTCATTCTTCAAACTCCTCTATCTCTATTTTTCTTTCTTACTTTCAAGCAATTTCAAGTGTTTTCAAATAGTCTCTAACCAGTTTTACATACTCTTTATACATCTTATTTATCTCTTCTGTACGTTCATATGCATCATGAGAAATTTTTTTATGCCGATCACCCAGATCAGTGTTGTCAAACAATTCTACAAATTCCTCCAATTGCATTTTACATAAGCTTCGTATTTCATTAACCATTTCATAAATTTCTTCCGTTATAAATGGTGCATTTTGCTCAACAACATTCTGCAATGCACCTGTTGAAATATTTGCTGCATGGTAAAGTTGAAGATTCTCTTTGTATGCCTCATTCTTATCAATAGGTGTACTACTACAGCCACTAGGAATCATCAAAGATATGTCCCTCACCATATTACACATAGCTTTCGAAACTTGTTGATTAATTTCTATTTCTCTATCAAAGTACGCCTTACTTACATATCGCTTTCCTGCCATCCTAGATTTATCTTCTGCTAATTGTTTATTCAATTGTGATTTATATGTTTCAAATCTTTCATCTAACTCGAGTTGATATCGTTTTTGAAGCGCAGTTGCAATGTTATTAGCAGAATACTTTATCATTGCTGCAATCACTATGCTTCCTCCACCAAGAGCAGCTAAAAATTCTGGCGCTATTTCTAAAAAATCTTTCATATAATCCCCTTACTTATATTTTATAACCCAGTACTTTCCCCTCTCACAACATAGCGCTTCGCCATCCCACCTTCATCCATGTGGGCCAGCGAAGCACTATGTTCCTCAACCTTAAGAAACGCGACAACGCGACGATTTCCTCCAGTCAATTCTTTTATCATTAGTCTTCGCCCTCGCTTACGCTCCGGCTTCGACTAATTGCTCACCTTTACATCGACCCCTCTTTGCCTAACACGGTCTTCACCGTCTTAAACAAGATCTTAATGTCGAGTGCAGGACTCCATTCCTTAATATACTTTGTATCGAGTCTTACTACTTCCTCAAAGTCTGTGATATCACTTCTTCCGCTGACCTGCCACATACCGGTAATACCTGGCTTGATTGCAAGTCTTGCTCTGTGGTGAAGCTCATACTCAGATACCTCACCCGGCAACGGTGGACGTGTACCGACGATACTCATATCGCCCTTCAACACGTTAAAGAACTGCGGAAACTCATCCAAGCTCGTCACTCGAATAAAATTACCGATGCCAGTCTTCTTGGTGCCGTCCGGCAAGATCTTATTGCCAATAACACGCGGATCAAAATCAAGCTTAAACATCTTGCCATCTGCTACACGGTTTTGTTTCATCAGCTCCGCCTTTCTGGCCTCTGCATCCATGTACATGCTTCTGAACTTGTAGATCTTAAACTTCTTACCATTCTTACCGATTCTCTCCTGAGAGAAGAAAATCGGTCCAGGAGAACTAATATAAATCACCGGTGCGATAAAGATAAAGATGATACAGGTTAGTAAGCATCCAACAAGACCACCTGCGATATCCATCACTCTTTTAAACAAAAGCTGCTTTGCGGATGCATAGTTTAGACTGGTTGTCAATACTGTATAAGAACCAACCTTCTCAACAAACTGGCGTCTGTCCTCTGCATCTGCAATCTTAGACATCTTCAAATGAATTGTCACACCAGTCTCTTCCATTTTCTTGATTAACTCTTCTGGATACGGAGCTTCATCTGGTACAACAACCAACACCTCATCAATCCATTGTTGACACACATACATTGGAGCATCTTCACTGTTTGCCACTACCTTCACGCCGACAATACTCTGCCCCGCCATATCTGCATCGACAATCACCAGACCGCTCAGCAAGAATTTACCGTAATTGTTAACCTGAACAGTCTCCACAACCTTTTTTGCCTCTGCCTTTGTCGTAACAATCAGTAGTGACCGACAGTTTCGCTCCCACTTACCGCTTGCTAGCACCTTCTTCCATGCAAATCTAGACGCATATGCGAACACAAAGTAAAGAACTAGTGTAATACCAAACATCAGTCTAGAGAATGCTGCACCCTCCTGCATAAAGAACAGATAGGCACTGCCAATCAAGCCGACTGCCAACACATTTCCAGCTGTCGCAATCAATTCTCTGTAACGCCCTCTCAGTGTCACATGTGTGAGTGTATCGAGCATAAACATTGCTGCCAGATCGGCAAACTCTAGCACAATCGCCATATTGCGGTATACAAGATCTGCATACGGATTTACTCCTAATCCCTTTAATACATAGGCCAGATAGAAAGCCACCTGCAGACAAATCATATCAATCAGGATAAAGTCGATATGCTTGAACCAGCCTTCAGATTCTTTTCTGTACATTACTTCTTTTTGCTCCTCCCTTATACAGCCGCAGCACCCCCCCCGAAACTCGAGAGTGATTCTGCGGCTGTCTTCCTCGAAAGTCTAATTTTTTTTGCTTTTCTATTATTATCCTACATTCTTACAGACAAGTCAAGAACCATTTTTGCCAAAATACAACAAAGTTTGCAAGGGAGTGTCAGCGATTGTCACTTATGTCTGCTGAAACTTTATATGACTTATGATTATAGTAATCTTCCATTCCATTTTTAATTACTCCGTATACACAACACCCTTTTTCAAGATTATATTCGCATACTGAGCTGTCTCTCCAGTTGCTACCACGCAATACGCCTTTTTTGCTCTCTCATAGTAAGCAAAACGTTCCATAAACGTTACTGGAGTTCCCGGCTCTTTCTCTTCCAAGATTTGCTTATAATCGTCCCAGATTGTCGGTACCACTGGATCCCCTGGAACCACTTCCATTAAAATGAAGCGATCTTTCTCATAGGTATCAAGTGGAAACAATGGCAAAATGGCTTTTAGCAAATCTGCAGCGCCAATTCCATCCGCACGGATCACACGCTTTCCTGTTGTCTCTGACGGAAAGTTCGCATCTGCCAAAACAATCTCATCTCCATGACCCATCTCGCATAAAATCTTTAACAGCTCCGGACTAATCAATGGTGAAATTCCTTTTAACATACCTAAAATCTCCTTATCTTCTCACACGAACTGGCATTGCCATACGGAAACACCACTATCCTGGAACACTTCATACAGACGCTCCTGAAGTTCGGCTGCGGTTACGCCCTTCTTTAACACAACTTGCAAGAATCCGCCTCCTCCAGCACCACAAATCATCTTTGCATCAATTAAATCTTCTACTGCCTTAAAGATCATATCAATACAAATGTTCGTACAACCGCTGTCAAGGCGCTTACTCAACTTCCAATGCTCATTTAAAAGTCTTGCAAATGCATCAACATCGCCCTTTTCCAACTCAAATCGCATCAAAACAGCGCTTCTTTGAATTTCATATAACACTTCTACTGCATCAATATTTCCACCGACATATCGACCTACCACATCACGAAGCAAATTTCTTGCCAGCCTGCGCTGTCCGGAATAGATCAAGCAGAAACGCTCATCAAGCTCTTTCTTTGTCTTTTCGCTAATCACACATGGCGTGCAGGTAATCTGCTGTCTGACTGCTGCATGAGATGTTACCATCTTAATTCCCGGTGCAAGTCCCCCAACCTGATCCTGCCAGCCACCTCCAGTCGACATGATCTGCTCCATGCAAAGCACACGGTTGTACAGTTCCTCATCTTCCAACTTGCGCCCTGTGATTTGATACAGAGCCTTCACACAGGCACCTGCCAAAATTGAGGATGTCCCAAGTCCTGAGCCTCTTGGAATGTTAATTACGCGTGTAGACAGATACAAGCCGCCACCAAGTTGCTCTGTAATCTCCTCTACGGAACGATTTTCACAGTAAGGGATCACACCACATGCAATCAAAGCTGCCTTATGAAGTGCAAAAGGATCATATGGGTTACTAGAATCCTGAAGTTGCTTCATGTCAGTAAATTCTTGCTCGGCTCCGCTGTCTGCACTTGCAAGGACAATTCTATTTCCTTTAATCTTTCGTGCAATCGCTTCAATCGGATAATTTCCATCTAACAACACTGCTGCATTTAAAACCGTTCCACCATGCTCCATACAATACGGAGGTGTATCACTCCAGCCGCCGCCCCAGTTAACACGAACTGGAAGACGTACAATCGCCTCATCCTCTGCCAGTACTGTATCCTTACTCCAGCTAAGACCTGCCACTGCTGTATCCAACACGGCACTTCCAATCGTGCCAAAGCACTGATCCATATACGATTCTTTTACCAGTGATAGCATATAGTAAATACGGATCTTTCGGCTAAACTGCTCCAGATCACGACTGTCTAGTCGCTCTGCCTCTCTTAAAAGCAACCGCTCTACTCTGGGTGAAATGCTATTACCACAAGCTTCAAATGCCCTCTTCAAATCAGTCTTATTGTCAATTGCCTCAAGCAATGATTCCACACGTACCTTATCATCAAGCTTATCCTGCCATGGAAGAATAGCTGTCACATCTGCCATATTGAAGGAATCCTTCAGTGAGACAAATGCCTCATTTACTGGAAAACCCTGTGCATACGCTTCAAGAGTTGCGTCCACCGCTTCTCTCATCGTTTTTCTAATTGGATAGATCTTGGCTGTCCAAAGTGGCTCTGTTAATTCGTTTCCAAACAATTTGCACTCTTTTGGATTGTCATTGACATCATACATACGAGCAACAAACTGCTCCTCACCAAGCTTTAATCCGTGAATGACTGCTCCATCTGGAATTGTCTGACCATCTAAAGTAACGCCAGATACAACACAATTTGCTCCAATCACAGTTCCATGGTGCACATAGCTATCCTCTATGTAGCTGCCCCTTCCGATCTTTGCACGTTTGCTAATATAACTGTTACTAGCTGCGTAGCCGTTTCGCATATTGGTACTATTGGTATTCACAAAGCTGCTCCATCCAAGATAGACAAATTGCTCCATGCCCTCTGTCATCAGATAGCGAAGCTCTCTTGTTGTTCCAAAGTGAATAAATGCTGCTGGCGACATACGAATTAGTTTCATGTGGAATGGATGAAGCACTTCCCACAATTTGGTACGGCACTCGTGAAGCTCTGGTGTGAAGTCTCCCTCTGGTGTCTCCTTATAGTACTGCTCTAACGTAGATTCCGATGCAAGCGGATACAAAAAGTCTGCATAGAAAGAAAGTCTTGTCTTCTCATTTACATAAGCATCAAAGTTCTCTGGCGTATCGACCAATTGATACAATGACTTTAATAGTTCTGTATCCATAATCACTGCACCTGTATCAATGTCGACATTTCCATGTACATCCGTTGCTCCAAGCTCATGAAGCTGTTCTACTGTCTTTTTATGTAAAAATCCACCTACATTTCCATTCTTGTCTACTCGATATACGCCGTGATTTTTCCCAATTTCTGCTGGTTCTTTGATTGAAAGTGCCGCCGCTCCGCTTCCATAAAAATCAATCTGGAGTGGATTAAATAAGAGAAGTACATCACCAGAACATACCAACATTCCAGTACGGATGCGTGCAGCCACACCGCACATTGAAATCATAAACTCATCAAATAAAGTGGATCTTCTTCCGTTCGGAAGCAGACGTGGAACTGGTGAAAACAACTTTCCGCATGCTGAATACTGAGGCACACGCTTGCTATCTCCTCCTGAATGAATGACAAGGATTCGCTTGTCATCAAAGCTTCCTGCATCCTCATAGATGTAACGCAGCACATTTAATGTGGCACCGCCGCTTCCTACTCGCTTTCCATCTGGGTCAGGAAGAACCGCATAGTGAATGGACTTTGGAAGCATTCCATGCTCTAATCGATACTGAATCTGCATACGGTAGGATTGTGCCTGTGACTCATTCGATGCCGTTAGGATTACATAATCCCAGAGCGGCATTTTCTGAGTATTCAGCACTTCCATATATTGCCTTGTGCAATCCTCATAAGACTGCTGTAAAAATAACGTTTTGTGTGACATTCTATCTTTTCCTTTCGCCTATTGTTTTTCCCTCATTATAAATCATTTTTTCACAATCGTCCATCAAAAACAGGAACTTCAGTATTTAATTTTATCCAAAACACTAATATCTTTGCCGATCTGAACCTCAATCACCTTTAATTCTGTATCAGCAATGATCGTATGGCGACATCCTGCCTTCATCTCGATTACATCTCCCGGCTTTACCGTCTGCTCTTTCTCATCTAAGATAACACGACCTGTTCCTGAAACCACCGTCCAAACCTCATCGCGAAACTCATGACTGTGATAATTCATTCGATGATTTGGATTTAGTGTAACTTTGATTGTTAAGCTTTCTTTCTCAACATCTAGCACGCGAAAGCTTCCCCAAGATTTCTCTGCAAACATAACTCTATGATCCAATGTATTGACAAGAGGCTTGATATAACTTGACTGTTTTTTGTCGGAGACCAGTATACCGTCTGGACTTGCTGATACAACGACATCCTTTAATCCCATACAGAGAACGGGAAGATTCAGTTCATTTACCACATGTACATTCTCACAAGTCTCACTAAACAATGCCTGTCCAACATTTCTGCTATCCATTGCCTCGGTAAGTGTATTCCAAGTTCCAAGATCCTTCCACATTCCAGAAAAACGCATTACTTCAATTTTTTCTTCATGCTCAACAACTGCGTAATCGAAACTAATTTTCTGCAATGTTTCATATTTATCAAACAAATCCTGATAGTCGGTAAAATCAATCAGCTGATGCGCACGTTCCAATACGTAACCAAGACGAAGTGCAAACACACCACCATTCCAAAGTGCTCCCTGTGCAATATAAGACTGTGCAACATCCTCTGTAGGTTTCTCTTTAAACATGGATACTGAGCTGATGTTTTCTCTTGACTCTGGAATAATATAGCCATATTTTGCACTCGGATAGGTTGGCTCAATTCCCATCAACACCAAATTGGCCTCGCTTTGGGTTGCTCGTTTTCCAAGCTCCTCTAATGCTTCAAAATAGTCATTATCTACATATGGGTCAACCGGACAAATGACAATTGCCTCATCTAAAGGGAAATGCTTTTTGTCTCTTAAATAGGCTGCTGCTAATGCAATTGCCGGAAACGTATCTCTTCTGCATGGTTCGACGCTAATACCTACATCTTCACCTAACTGGTTGTGAATTGCCGATACCTGCGATTTTGATGTTGCAATTGTTACATTGGCATTCGGGTCCACCAAACGAATCTGACGGTATACTCTCTGAACCATAGATTCAAGCATTCCATCTTCTCCATGAAAAATTTTAATAAATTGTTTTGAACGAATATCATTTGAAAGTGGCCACAGACGCTGTCCTGATCCGCCAGATAATAATACAATGTTCATTTTTCTCTTTCTCCTATTCATGTTTGTACAAAAAGGCCGCTGCCCAGATTCGGGTAACGGCCTCCTTCCATTTCGTTATCGTTCAGCCCTCATCGGGTTATTTAAAAAGTCTTCATAGGACAAACGAATGCCCTCTTCAAGTTCTGTCTTGTAAGTCCATCCAAGATTGGTTGCTTTTGATACGTCAAGAAGCTTTCTCGGTGTACCATTTGGCTTTGTCGTGTCCCAATTGATCTGTCCAGTAAATCCGATAACCTTTGCTACGAGCTCGGTCAGTTCCGTGATTGTC
>OGEU01000978.1_pt1 | contig 26245 bp, 21 predicted proteins | sample 1570651 | NCBI WGS metagenome assembly OGEU01 (sample SAMEA2582129, study PRJEB24529) | metagenome | biome: Human gut stool | place: China | collected 2011 | reverse complement strand
GCTTCTTTGCCTTGCCGTCATATGCGTAGGTCGAAGTGGAAAGTGTCACGCTTGCCTTTGAAATGCTCTGCTTTGTGACTGCAAGAGCCGGTATTGTTGCCGTTTCAAGCCTTGCATGGCATACCGTACACTCTTTGTGCTTCGAGCCTTTCACGCCGACCGCGGGCTGTTTGTCGATTATCCAACTGCTGGAGGTGTGACCTTTGGCGGGAATGGTTTTGGTTTCGGTCTTGCCGCAAGACGCGCATTTTCTTGTCTGAGTGCCGCTTTCAGTGCAGGTTGCAGCTTTTGTGGTGCTCCAGCTTCCGAAATTGTGACCCGTCGCCTTGATAACGGTTTGTGCCTTTATCACTTCGCCGCAAACCGAGCAGTGCGAACCCTCGGTCTTACCGTCGGTGGTGCAGGTCGCTGGCACGGCTTTGTCGATAACTTCGGTGTGACCATTAGCCTTGATCGTTTCCGTCTTTGTATCGCCGCATTCCAAGCAAGTATAGGTCTTAACACCCTCTGCCGTGCAGGTCGGCTGTTTAGTAATTTTTCCATCGTCATACTTGTGACCCGTCGCCTTGATGACCGTCTGCGCCTTTATCACTTCGCCGCAAACAGAGCAGTGCGAGCCTTCGGTTTTGCCATCGGTGGTGCAGGTGGCGGGGACTGCCTTATCTATAACTTCGGTGTGACCTTTGGCAGGGATAATTTCTGTATAGGTGTCGCCGCAGTCGCAGGTAAATGTTTTTTTCCCTCTTCTGTGCAGGTGGGCTGTTTGGTTATTTCTTCTATGTATGAATGGGTGTGGGTAAGGACATAATTGTAATGGATATTGGCATTTGTTAATTTTCCATTTTCATCATCTATTCTGATTTTTGCCCAATCATCTGCTGACCCCGTGTAATATACGTCAGTAAGGGTTGTACAATTAAAAAATGAGTCAGAATTTATCGTTGTCATACTAGTAGGAATAATTAAATACTCCAGACAACTGCAACCATAAAAAGCTTCTACTCCTATTGTAGTTATATTTTCTGTTAATGTTATGTTTTTTAAGCTTTTGCAATTATAGAATGTCCTATATCCAATCTCTGATATGTTTTTTGGCAGAACCACGGTTGTAAGCTTTTCGCAGTTATAAAAAATTCCTTCACCAATATTTCTAATGCTTCTAGAAATAAAAACACTTGTTATTTGGTCGCAATTGGAAAAAGCGTAGTTTTCTATAGATTCAACTGAATTTGGAAAAAATATATTTAATAAATTCGAACAATCTGAAAAAGCATGATGTCCAATAGTAGTTACGCTATTTGGAATATTATAATTTTTTCTTTCATTTGCACACGGATACTGTATTATTTCAGATTGATTTTTATTAAACAATATGCCATCGTCTGATGAATAATACTTATTTTTACTATCTACCATTATATTTGTTAATTTCTCGCAAGAGCCAAAAGCAAGAAAACCGATTTTTTTGACATTGTATCCTATTTCTACCATCTGAATGTTTTTACAATTATAGAAAGAATATTCACCAATAATAAATGTGCTATCGGGGATGGATATTTTTGATAGATTATAGCAGCTATTAAAAGAATAACGACCAATTGAGATTACATTATCAGGAATTACAATATCACTAAGTGAACAGCAATCCTCAAAAGCCATATCCCCTATACTTTGAACACTATCTGGTATGGTTATATTTGTAAGGCTATTGCAAAACCCAAACGTGTATTCATTAATTGTTTTTATATCACTAGGTAGATTAACACTTTTTAAATATCTACATAAATAAAAAGCACCAACATCTATATTTTTCACACTGTTTGGAATACTAACAGTTGATAAATTATAATTGTCGCCATACTCATTTATATAACCATCTTGAGCAAATGCATACGATCCAATTTCTGTTACCATATAACTATAGTCATTATACAGAATGTATTCCGGAATATAAACATTTACAGCACTTGAATCACATCGTGCTACCTTGACCTCACCTTCACCCGTAACCTCATAAGTCAAATACCCCGAAGTAAACCTAGTTCCAACCGCCGCGGACTCGGGAACTTTCGTATCTTCACTTGCGTTATAGCCCGACATCTTGTTATAAAAATCTTTTGCCAGACCAACGTATTTATCCAGCGTTTGGCATATGCTTATCTCGCTGTTAAGCGCACTGCAATAGTCATTATACGCTGTCTGATTCGTTGACGAAAACAGATTCTTTATTGAGTTGTACGCGCCGTCAATAAGCGTTTCGCCAAGATATTCTTTCGTAATACCTGATGAATAGGCTATGAAAGCAAGGTACTGCGAGTATGCGTTTACAAATTCCTGCGCCGATTCCTCTGTGCCGCTGTTGATATAGTTGTCACGCATATCTATATACGTCTGCATCACATCTGCATGGATAATGTAGAGGATAGTAAGCTGTATTCTGCTTTCAGCCATGCCTTTTTCATTAAACGCCCAGTCGATACCCGCCATTCCGAGCTTTATACTGGAAAAACCGGGTATTTCAATTTTAAATTTTTTCTTGAAAAAATCTTTGATCGAATCCCAGACTACTCCGTTGAACGTTTCCATTCCGGTCTGCAAAAATTCGTTCCATACAACATTGCTTAGTTCGTCGTTATACTTAGCAGTAATATCGTCAATGGCTTTTATAAGAGCCTTATCATCGGTATTATCTTTGATCTTCTGAAGAAAATCAAGCCTTGTAGTGCTTGCTTCCTGAAGAGCCATAAGCTTTGAAAGCTTTTTAAAATAATCTTTAGCAGTTTCTGCACCATCGATAAGTGCGTCATAAGCCGAAACATTGACTTCGTTGAATCTCTTCAGATAATTCTGCTCTTTAGCAAAATCAGCGGCGTCCTCTTTTGACATACCTTTGATCTTGTTGTCAAAAGCTTCATCACTTAAAATTTCATTGTCTAAGACTTTCTTTTCAATTTTATACATGAATTTTGTAGTGGATTTCTCAATATCAGATTTAAACTCATCTGACTGATACTGATATGTAAGGTAATCCATGATTATTGTTTCATATACAAACTGTTGTCTTGTAAACACCGAATCTTCGCCTACAAATTCAAAACTGAAAGCCTTTTCAGCATTCAGCCAGAGCGTGTCCGCCGAGATAAGCCAACTGTTGTCTACTACCTCTTCCGCTGTTTGTTTAAACAGCCAATCACGGGTAGTAGGCGTATATGCCAGTATAGGGTCATGGTCAAAGATCCTTTCTCCGTCAGGCAAGATCGCTCTGTCAAGCAAGCTATCGGCAGTAAAAATATCTGCGCTGTCATATTTAAAATCGTTCGTACCGGCCTGTGCGGAAGCAGCAGCTTTGTAGGCAAAATTATATCCGCTTTCAGAAAACGGAAGCGTCAGTGCGCCCAATGCCAATGTTAAAGCTGTTGCAAAAGCCATTATTTTCATAAATAAGCCCCCTTTATATAACTATTTTATCAATATCATGGATGTTATGTCAATACTTTTGGCGAAAATAGCACTTTTTTTAGCGAAATTGAACTGACCCCAAAAAGTTAGACATAGATTCAAAAGAAAATTTTGTTATGCAGCTTCCTGTCTGAAATCTATAGGAGATAGACCATTAAGCTTAAGCTTGATGCGTTTGTTGTTGTACCATTCTATGTATTCATGAAGCTCTTCAATAAAATGCTCGACAGAATGAAATTCCTGCAAATAGAAAAGCTCTGTTTTCAGCAAGCCGAAGAAATTCTCGGCAACAGGTGGCCCTGCGAAAAATTCTCTGTAAATTCACCAACTGTGATAAAAAACGATGTTGTGGAGCGGCTTGAAAAACAGCCGCTCCTTTTTTTACAGTATACAATAACTACCGTAATTTGTCAAGTTTCTTCAGCAGTCAGTCTGTCGGGATACATAATTTCCAATTTTCCCAAAACTCTGCCCCAGTTTCTCAGCGGCATAGTCCACTTCTTGGCTATCTCGTGGGTCGCTAAATACAAAGCCTTCAAAAGCGCCGTATCGCTGGGGAATACGCTTCTCTGCTTGTTCAGACGGCGATAGCCGCTGTTAAGGCTTTCAATGGCATTGGTGGTGTAAATGACCTTTCTGACCTGTGCGGAAACCTTGAAGATTGGCGAGATCACATCCCAATTTTTGTACCAGCTCTTCATGGCGTTGGGATAATCTTTCTCCCACTTTTCCGTTACACGTTCAAGCTGTTCAAGAGCGGCGTCCTCCGACGGAGCGTGGCTATCATGTATTCCCAGCTTTTCAACCTACTCTGCACCAAAGCAGATAATTCCCCAGGTGGAAAGCTGACCTATCATGTACGCTGTTTGTTAGACGAGTTCGCCAATATTGGCGAAATACCGCAGTTTGAGAAGCTCATTGCGACTATCCAAAGCCGTGAAATATCGGCAAGTATCATCTTGCAAGCTAAGAGCCAGCTAAAGGCTATCTACAAAGACAATGCAGACACGATCGAAGGCAACTGTGATACGATGCTGTTTTTGGGCGGTAAGGAGAAGTCCACGCTGAAAGAAATTTCGGAGAGCTTAGGTAAAGAAAGAAGCGGATAGGCTTTCAAGGCCTGCACAGCAGAAGCGTGACAGTCAGAGGACGCTTGCCCGATATATGGAAAACGAACAAGCTGCAAAGAGAAAGAAAAGTCAGCTTGAATAAAGGATAAATAACCTCGGATGCCATTATGATACTTGGACATAAGAAAACGACCAAACAGGAGAATATCCACTCTTGTATGGTCGTTATTTCTTTTGTCACCGATTGAAGCTTTCTTTTTATAGCTTTTCTATATTGAATTTATAAGCCATAGTCTTAAATTTAAGATATATTTCCCTGTCTGAAAGTTTTGCGTTGACTATTGAACTAAAACAAATAGAAACCTACATTATCTTGCATCATAGATTTTGACTCTTCACTTACCTCACGAATATAAATGTAAATTTGAAGTATTTATATATTTAAGCCTTTCACAACTTAAAATAAATATCAGGCAGAATTACTGCCGTTTCGGTTTCGTCTTCTTTGCCTTTCCAAGCGCATATAAAACGTATTTTTGCGTCATAAAGTTTGTATCCGTCTGCAATTAATTTTTTGACCTTTTCATAACAAGCTGAAGAGAACTGCAAAACAGGCAACAGTCTCTCTTTATATCGAATATACAATCTGTTGTTTTGTGCGTACAGGTGCGTGCCGCTTCGCAGTTGCAGTATCAGCAGCTTTTTATCCTTGAAAAAGTCAAGATACACATCTCGGTGAGATAACTGCATTATCAGTTCGGTAGGCTTAGAGTATGAGTGCAGGTCGATCTCGTCTGTGGACGCTGCATCTGTAAATTTATCAAAGACATCACCCGTGTAGTGCATGTGCAGAAGTGATTTTGCCCTTGTTATCCCAACATATAGTTTTCTTTTTGATTCGTCGGTATCAATGTCAGGATCATTCAGCATCATAAAAACATTGTCAAACTCTCTGCCTTTTGACTTGTGCATAGTTGACACAGTGACCACACCCTGCTTGCTCTGATAAAAGTCCTCTATTTTTGATTCGTGCAGGAACATATCAAAGTCAGTGCGATATTTTCTTGCATTGGTTTCTGCAAAAGCGGTGAGAATATCAAGTATCAACGGCAGACATTCGCTATTGCAGTATTGCTGTTTCAGCTTTTCAATGGCATTTTCCCATTGGGTATCGCTTATAACGGGCGTGACCTCCTCACCCTCTACTTGAAGCTTCTTCAAAAAGTAACGTATCTCCGCTATGTCATACATATCAAAGCCGTCGATAGATTGGATAAGCTTTGCGGGAATATTCCGTTGTTTGAGAATGCCCATTACGATCAGAGCTTCTCTGTTTGTGTTTGTAAGGACGCAGGTAGTTCCTGCCACATTTTCAGCCTCTATATCGTCCACCACGGCAGTTTCTATGTATTTTCCACTGTGCTTTATAAGCTTTGTTTCACCGCTGAACTGCGAAACAGCTACAATATCCTCATCCTTCATTCTGTCAGATATTTCTTTTACGAATCTATTGGCGAAAGAAACTACGCTCTGACAGCTTCTGTAATTATCAACAAGAGAGTATTGTTTAGCATTGTGCTCAGTGATGAGCTTTTTTAGAAATGCCGAATCAGAGCCTCTGAACTGATATATGTTTTGGTCATCATCACCCACGGCAATAACACGCATATCATCATTACGCTCCATAAGTGCTTCCACAAGCTGATATTCATATTTATCCATATCCTGTGCTTCGTCGATAACAAGCACTGTTTTGGTTATTCGGCCAAGGTCTACATCACCACTTTTTATAAGCTCGCCTGCGTCCTTGACGATATTTTCTGAATCTTCGATATTTCCGATTTTACCAAGCAGATCAAAGCAATATGAATGGAAAGTCTTTATTTCCACAAAGCTTGCCGCATTACCGATGAGCTTTTTTAGACGCTGTTTAAACTCGATAGCTGCCGCCCTTGAAAAAGTCAGCATGAGAAGCTGTTCGTGCTTTACGTCCTCCAACAGCAGTAAAGCCGCCAGCTTATGCACCAGCACTCTTGTTTTACCGCTTCCGGGGCCTGCTGAAACAACAATGTGTTGAGATGTATTGTCACGAATTATCTCAAGCTGTCTTTCAGAAAGTGTGTCAAAAAGCTGACTGTATTTTGCAGGCGTGATATTTCTTACTATCTGAGTGGCACGCTCCCCCGAAAAATACTGCGACAAGAATTTCTTATAATCCATTTGGAAATAGTCATTGACAAAACGCAGAGCTTCATCATAGTTTCGCACCATCATATTTGCGTATTCGCCAACAATATGTATCTGCTGTATTTTCTGCTGATAAAATTCATTCAACTGTTTGTAGTCCTCAAGCTTGTACCTGATCTTATTATCGAGAACAAGCCTTTTTATCCTCATTCCGCTGTACAGAACAAGAAATCCGCCCTCAAGCTTGATAGCATTTATTTTGGAAAGAAACAGCAACGCTTCCTCGATGTCCTCCTCCGAAACGTCAGCGTCATATGCGTTCATAAGCTCAAGGATAGAAAACCCTACCAAGACTTCTTCTTTTTCGCCTGATACAAAGTCGCTGTTTTCAAATAGGTAATGAATGATAAACTCAGCAATGCGATAACTTTTTTCACGTTTTTCGGCAAGGGTCTTGATATTAAGCTTTGGAACTATAAGCACTTTATTTGTGGCGGCGTCCTGCTCTTTCTGAACGTAGCTTCGTATTGTCCAATAATAAAACAACGTTTTGATCGAATTGACAGAGCTTGACTTTATTCCGTTTGCAAGTGCCGCTTCGTTAAGTTCTTTGTAATTCATACAAAGTTTGTCTGCGTCAATGTAGTTAAGCAAGAACTTTTCAAGTGTCTGAAATTTGCGCAGCACAAGAAGCGATTTGTTCTCAGTATCTGTTTTGAAAATATACGCTGTGAGGTCTTTGGTATCGGCAAGAAGTTTATCTTCTCTCATCATTTGGATCGAGTGGATAATATCTGATTTCTGTAAGCCTAAACGGTCTGCGAGATAATCGACTCTCGACTCAGCGTCATCATTGCCTGCTCTGGAAATGCTCTTGCTTGATATTAGCGAGCTGATTATTCGTTTGGCTGTAACACGTTCCTGCTCGTCAGTAAAACGCAAAGACGACTCTATCTGCTGAGATGCTTCTATCATATTCTTTACAAGTATGCTGGTCGCATATACTCTGGGAACATTTTTACCTCTTTGAAGATAACCTGCATTTTCAAGAGCCTGTATCGCCGTTTTCACTCTCGTTTCTATGTCGGCAACGCTGTCGTCCCAGCCGGCTTGCCTTGCTACTTCAAGCGGCGAACAGCATACCTCAGGACGTGTTTTGGTCAGGTCTTTTACAGCTTTCCAGACCTGCTGTATCTCGCTTATGCTTAATTTTGTCTGATTGAGCAGCATAAAATGCTTATCAAGGTCGCTGTCATTGAACAATACATAACATTCTGCCTGAAGGGACGGGTCACGTCCTGCACGGCCGGCCTCCTGCACATAGTTCTCCAAAGAATCTGAAATATCATAATGCACAACGAGCTTGACGTTGGCCTTGTCAACTCCCATGCCAAAAGCCGATGTAGCAACGATGATCTGTATCTCATCATTAATGAAAGCTTCCTGATTTTCCTGCTTTTCACTGCTCTCCATTTTTCCGTTGAAAGCTCGGGCTTTAAATCCGTCGCTCGTAAGCTTTTCGGCAAGTATTCTTGTACGTTTAGTCCTCGATACATATACTATGGTGGGACAATTTTTCTGCTCGATAAGTGAGCGCAGAGCATCATATTTCTCAGCGTCGGTTTCTTTATACAAAACCTCATAGCGGAGGTTCGTTCTTGACGCACTTGTTGCAAACAGTTCAAGCTCAATGTCAAGCTTATTCTTGAAATATTCTTTGATGTCGCTTATAACTTTCTGCTTTGCCGTTGCAGTAAAGCAAGACACAGGTATCTTGCAGCCGTCGCCCTTCTTCTCCTGCAACTCTCTTATAAAATCGCCGATATACAAATAGTCAACACGGAAATCCTGTCCCCACGCAGAAAAGCAGTGGGCCTCATCAATAACAAATCTTGCAATATGGCGTGACAAAAACAGCCTCTCGATCGTAACAGAACGAAGCGACTCAGGAGAAATATACAGAATAGAAGCCAGCCCTGATTCAACTCGATCGATAGCCTCAGCTCTTTCAATAGGGCTTAGCAAACCGTTTATGGTAACAGCGTCAGCGATACCTCTATTTTCAAGGTTATCCACCTGATCTTTCATTAAGGACTGCAAAGGCGAAATGACAACAGTCAGCGCCCTTTCGGTCTCGCCTGCCATAAGTGCGGGGATCTGGAATGTAAGTGATTTACCGCCGCCGGTTGGGAAGATAGCCAGCAGAGATCTATGCTCAGCGGCGGCATTCACTGCATTTTCCTGCAACGGCTCACCATTATATGTACGAAAATCAGGGTATCCAAAGTATTTGCTGAGATATTTTTTAGGATCAAGTTCAGACTTGCAGTAGCCGCATTTGCCACATGACGTATTTCTTAATGCTTTCAGAACTGCGTCGACCTTTGGATAATTCATTATCACCCACCTTGGTATAAGCGAATATTTTTCAGTCGCAGATATCATAGCAAGTGAGTAAGCAAGCTCAACCGGTGAATAGGTAATAAAATCTGATAATGGTGCGTTTTCGCATATTCTGCCTGAAAAATAAACTAATATAGCGGTTTCAAGGTCGTCATCTGCTGAATAGTCAAGATATGAGAAAAAGCCTGAAAAATATGGACAGTCTTTCAAAAGCATATAGTATATCTGTTTCAGTTCATTATCAAGGCTCTGAAAAGCATTTATCTCATCATAAAATAGGCTCATTGCTTTCAGAGAGTCATTCAGCGGATTGTTAAGTTCATCGGTACACAGCTTATCGTCCTTCAAAAGCTTATGATAAGGTCTGTTCGGGAACATCAAAGGTGAAAGGTAGAGAGTGTCGATATATTCAGCATTTTCGGGAGCGGCTATGTATTTTGAGTCGTGGTCAATAATATTGTGTCCGCAAAGATACTTTGCGTTTGAAATGAACGAATGAAACTCGCTGAAAGAACCCGTATGCAATTTTTTCTCCGCTTTCGCTAACTGCTCCGAAATCGTAAGCTTTGTTATCGGCTTCGCTGACTTCTGTATCGACGAATATTATTGGTTTCATTCATTCACCCCATTATATTATTTTTGTACTAATAAGTTAATCAATATGTATATTATACCATGAAAATAGAGGGCTTTCAATACTTTTGGTGGAAAATGCTTGAGCTGATATGATTTATAGCATAAAGACGTGAACAAAACAGAACAAAAACTGTTTATACGAATTACTCATTTTTACAAAAATTGCAAGAGCAAGGGAAATGTTTCTTGTTGACTTTTTGGTAAAATGCGATATAATATTTTCAATAGATAAAATTGGACATATTATGGAGGTTAACTAAGAAAATGACATATGAAGAACTAAATAAGTACATGAAAAATTATGTTGAAAACGATATAACAGGAAGAGCGATCATGCTTACTTCAGCCTGGGGTTCGGGAAAAAGCTATTATGTAAAAAATATTTTGAAAAAGCATTTGGAGTCTGACGAGGGCGGAAAACATGATTGCGTTATTGTTTCATTATACGGGATTACAAGCATTGCAGATATAAGCAAGGCTATCTACGTTGATTTGCGTACTTTAATAAAAGAGCCAAAGTCTGAATTAGCGACTACTGCTGGTGTTGCTGCTAAAATTATTGGCAAAACGCTCTTAAATGGGTTGACTAGTATAGCTAACGTCGACATTGCAAAACTAAGCGATGACGATTTTCAAAAAGTTTACGAGTCTATAAATCTAACAGGTAAACTTATCGTTTTAGAGGATATAGAAAGAACTAAGATCGATCTTATTGAATTGATGGGATATGTTAACAACTTATGCGAATGCGACGGGGTAAAAATACTGTTGGTCGCAAACGAAAAAGAGATATCTCCTTTGGGCGAATCAAATGAGACAGACAACAGTATTAAATCTACATATCGCAAGATAAAAGAGAAAACAGTATCTGATACATTGCAGTTTTCAGCAGACTATAAGCAGACTATAAATAGTATTATAGATTCTTTTAATAATGATGATCTGAAAGAAATAAAGGACTGCGTGAATGTTAGAAGAAATGGGATATTTCAAACAGAAATAAATAATTATCGTGAATTTATAGTGGCTTGTCAAAAAACTTGTGATATATTTAAATTCATGAATGAGAATAACATCGAATCTAATGCAGAATTCAAAAAAAGCGTTTTTGTGGGAATTGCATTCTATTTGCAGAAACGACTTACAGATCATAGTTTGAAATTTGAAGCAAATTCTATTTTTGATGTATCACTGTCAGAGTATAACAAGTATCCTCTGTTGAGATTTTGCTATGATTATATAAATCGGCAAATATTGGATATTGATGATATAAAATTGGCTATAAAAGAGTATGATCGCTACCTCTTATTTGTAGACCAAAAAGAAGATGATGTCGATATTTTGGTATTAATTCAATATAATCTTTATAACGAATCTGAAGTTAAAGAAGCTATAAACAATATATATAGTAAATTAGATGATATTAAGAAAATCAGTTTAAATAAATACTCAAAAATAGTTTCTTACCTCATATTACTTAAGTATGATATTGGTTTGGAGATAGATGATTATGACAAAATAATAAACAAAATAGTTCAGAACATAAAAAAGGCAAATCCAAGCAACATTAAATTTTTCTCTTATTTTTTAGAGTTTAGCAATCCAAATGATAAAAGGGAATTTGACAATATCAAAGAAATAATACTAAACGAATTAAAAAATAATGCCAAAATAGAATTTTCAAAAGATTTAGAAGGATATCGTAAGTATATTGATAAAACTTTGGAATTAGGCGATGATTTGAGAAAAACAAATGTAAACTACATGATCGAACAAATGTCTTTGGATGACCTGAAAGAGTACTTGCAGGAATTTACTCCAAAAGATTTGGATGGCATAAAACATATACTATGGTCGTTGGATTTTAGTCTAATCAATGAGAAAAATTGTAATGCAATTAAAGAATTTCAAAAACATATTCAAAAGATAATCAAAGACAACACAGACTTAGATAAAATCAAGAAGTTTCAATTAAATCATACTTATGAAATAATCAGCACTAAATTAGCAAAAATTCATATGAATTAACAGCGATAAGTACCCGCCCCTGTACTGAAAAACACAGTACATGGGCGGTTCTTTTTTCACCTCTTCCTCAAAAACTCAATAACACTAAACTTGTATATCCTCCACCTGCTGCCTATCTTGAACCCCTCTATCTCCCCTGTTTTAAGATAACGGAGCATAGAGTTTTTGCCTATCTTTAAAACCTGCTGACATTCTTTAGCGGTAAGTATATCGGGAATATCGTCAAACATAATTTATCATTCCTTTCAAAAAATATCGGTTTATCTTAATGTTCGACGGTTTAAATAGGCTTTTTACGGAAACTTGATCTTTACAAATATACATCATCTTTATGAAGTAACGCAAATGCGGAAAGGAGGGCGTTACGATGAACAAAGCTAAAGTCATACTCGTGCTTGTGGGCAGCGTGCTGGTGGAGATAGCACAGGAGATCATCACCTACATCGCAGAAAAGGACGAGTGAACACCATAGGCAGGCCTCGGGTCTGCCTTTAATTTTTGTATTTTGTAAAGGAGTTTTAAAATGAGCGAACTTACCCATTGCAGCATTTGCGGCTGCGCTTTAGAGGACGAGGCGGAATGCTATGAAGTCGAAAACGAGATACTTTGTCAGGATTGCTACGATAACGAAACTGTGGTATGCGACCATTGTGGCGAACGCTGTATCGAACAGAATACCGTGAGCGATGAGAATACTATCCTCTGTACAGATTGCTATGATAATCATTATTACCGCTGTTCAAACTGCGAAACTATCGTGCATTCCGACGATACGTACTGGCACGGCGATAATGCCTATTGCCGTGAATGTTATGACGATTGCTGTGATAACGGCGATTACATCAACGATTATTACTACAAGCCTAAGCCCGTGTTTTACAAGCTGCCGAAAGAAGACAACGTGCGTTTTTACGGCGTTGAACTGGAGATAGACGGTGCGGGAAGATACGATGATAACGCGGAAAAGATATATGATACAGCTAATAGTCAGAACGAAGTGCTTTACATAAAGTCTGACGGCTCACTGGACGAGGGAATGGAACTTGTCAGCCACCCTTGTTCAATAGATTTTCATCGAAAGAAATTCCCGTGGGACGAGATAGTAAAAAAAGCCATTGCCCTTGGCTACCGTTCGCATAATACGTCTACCTGCGGACTTCACGTCCATATAGGCCGAAAGCAGCTTGGATATTCCTACGAGGAACAGGAAGAAGTCATAAGCAGAATAATGTTCTTTTTCGAGAGCCATTGGAACGAGCTTTTCAAGTTCTCACGGCGTACTGCATACAGCGTTGACCGCTGGGCAGCAAGACACGGTTACAATGACAAGCCGAAAGAGATACTTGAAAAGGCAAAGAAAAGCACTAAGGGCAGATATGCCTGTGTGAACATAACAAATGCTGATACTGTGGAGATAAGGCTGTTCAGGGGCACTCTGAAATTCAACAGCTTTATGGCTACGCTTGAACTTGTTGACAGCATATGCGAAAATGCAGTTTGCCTTAATGACGATGAGCTGAACAAGCAATCCTGGGCGGATTTTGTGCTGGGCATAAAGCCTGAATATACAGAGCTTATCAGGTATCTGAAAGAGAAAAGGCTCTATGTTAACGAGCCTGTCAGCGAGGAGGATTAACTATGTGTGCGATATTTGGATTTGTGAATTACAGACGTTCGCTCAGCAGGAGCGAGATGAAAGAACTTATCAACAGATTATCCGTCGAGTCAGAGGTGAGGGGTAAAGACGCAACGGGAATAGCGTATGTGAAACACGGCGAACTTAAAGTTTTCAAGAGAGCAAAACCTGCTCACAAGGTAAGGCTTTATGTGCCTGAGGACACAGTTATCCTCACAGGTCACACGAGAATGACTACCCAAGGCGACGCCAGATACATTTACAATAACCACCCGTTCACAGGCAAAACTGCGGACGGGTCTTTTGCTTTATGTCACAACGGCGTGCTTTACAACGACAGTCAGCTTGCAAAATCTGAACGTTTGCCGAAAAGCAAGATAGAAACTGACAGCTACGTTGCCGCACAGCTTATCGAGAAATACGGCAGACTTGACTTCAAGACCATAGCAAAGATGTCAGAGGCGGTAGAAGGCTCTTTCGTATTCACGATACTTAGCGACAAGAACAAGCTTTTCATCGCAAAGGGCGACAATCCGCTCTGCCTTATCCATTACAAGCAGTTAGGGCTGTATGTGTACACGTCCACAGAGGACATTATGAAGAACGTGCTGAAAGGCAGTTTCCTTGAAAAGCTGCCTTTTGAAGTGATAAAGGGCACAGAGGGAGAGATCATAAGCATTGACAAGCGTGGGCGTTTTGAGAAAAGCAGTTTTATTCCAAACGAATTTTGCTATGGCTGGAACTATTATGGATACAGAAAGCCCGCTTATGACGATGATGAACTTTTTGATATATGCGGAATGTTCGGGGTATCGCAGGAAGATCTTATGCTGCTTTACGATATGGGCTACACGGACGAGGAGATAGAGGGTATGCTTTGCGACAGGAGTATGTTGATGGAATGTATCGAGGAGGCTAGGGTGCTGGTGGGGGAATATTATTAGGAGGTATTTTATGGCATACACATTCAGCGGAAGCAGATACGTCACAAGCGGCGTGGCAGAAAACTTCCCTATTGAATTGCAAGTGGCGTTATTTTCAGCCGTAGAGCAAATGCGAGAAAAGGTCAGCGGACAGCTTGATTATCTGCAAGTTTTCGAGATAGTGACAGAGGTCAAAGGGCAGAAAAAAATTCCTGCACATTTATCATATGCAGGAATGCCCCGAGGCTAAGCTTAAATATTTCATACCGACCGACGTGGAGGTAAACGGCAGGGCGTATATGATCGACGATGTGGATCATATTACGCTGCTGTTGGCGGAGGAGTATTGAGTTGAAAAGGAATCACAGCTTTCGAGGGGGCTGTGATTTTTTTGTACTGAACTCACCTCTCCTGTACCTATTTACCTTATAATCATGCTTCAAAGTGTCGGTCTTGTCTATGTGGCAGACGTACAAATTTACCTTTTCCCCTCTCACCGCCTATTCCCATTAGCAAGATCATTAACAATATCTGCAATGTTCTCCAGCTGCCTTTTGTTGAGCTTTTTCAGGTCAGAGATCAGCTTACTCAGCTCTTTTGGCTGCTCGGCGTCGGCGTCGAAAAACTCCTGTGGCGTAATGCCCAGATACTCGCAGATATAAAAGAAAGAGGTCATAGAGGGCAGGGCTTTTCCTGTTTCGATATTGTTTATATACCCTGCGTTCTGTCCAATAGATAAGCTCATATCCCTTGCGGAAACACCTTTCTGTGTGCGAAGTTTTGAGATCCTCAAAGCAAAATTATTGTCATACATGAATTTGTTCTCGTACATTATTTGCACCCCCATATATAATATTTTATCCTATATCATTATGCATTATGTCGGAATTTTTCCTATAAAGGGGTTGAAATATGTGAAATAATGTGATATAATGATGTAAAGTATTTGAAATAATGCGATATTTGTATAAGAAGCGGATTGTGCCATGTTTTTTGTTAAAATAAAAAAATATCTTACGAAAACGTTATACTAAGCAGCCAGCTTAACAAAAGTGAAAAAGAATGTGTTATAATTAACATACAAAAACGTATTATTATGTCAGTTATAGCTGATAATTGACAAATCAATAAGGAAAAGGAGTTTTTGACATGAACGAAAACATCAACAAGAAATTTGACGTAAAAAACTTTGACTATGATAAGTGCTATGAAGAAGTAAAGGAAAATGCTTCAAAAAATATCAATATCATAGTGTGCGGAGCTACCGGCGTTGGCAAAAGCAGCCTTATAAACGACTTCTTCGAGTTTGATAAGGATAGTGCCGCTCCTGTCGGAAGCAGCGGAAAACCGCAGACAAGGGGCATACACGAGTATCATTCAAAGAGCATTACCTTGTTCGACACTGAGGGCTACGAGGTAGAAAGCTCGTCTACGCCGGAAAACAGCGCTTTTTACAAAAATATAATAGATCTTATCGACGAACGCAAAAATACATATTCTGCGGATTTGGGTATGCACATCCACGAGGTTTGGTACTGCATAAATAACCGCTTCATGGATCTCGATGAAAGGCTGATAAAAGACATACAGGCGAGAAATATCCCCGTGTGCGTTATTATTACAAAGGTGGATAATCTTGACGAGAACGAAGTCGCTCAGATAAAGGACGCTGTCGGCGAAGCCGGAAAACGCAATAGGATAAACGGCATTGAGGTGTTTACCTATTCTACTAACAGCGATCTTGGCGACGAGTATGTGCAGAAATCTGAGATAAACAGCTGGGCACATCATAATCTTGACGATTACCTCAGAGAAAGCTTTATCCCGTCGCTCAAAAAAGCGCAGGGTCAAATGGCAGAAATGATGATAAAGCACAAGATACCGAAATACGCGGCTTTAGCCGCAGGTATTGTTACGGCTACATCATTTGTACCCGTGCCACTTTCCGATTCGGTACCGCTTATGGGCATACAGGTAAAAATGGCGATGGATATTTTAAGCTGCTACGGAATAGATAATGATATGAAGGGCGCTGTGAAAAATTTAGCCGGAGCGGGCTTCGTTTCTTATATAGGAAAAACGCTGGCTTCTCAGCTGCTTTCGGTGATCCCATTTGTCGGCGGCGCGGCGAAAGCTACGGTAAATGTTTCAGTGGCAACTACTGTTACGGCTACCCTAGGCGTTGCGATAACGAAGATCTGTGAGGAGTATACTAAAGCCTGCATTGAGGGTGGCGGTTCAAAAGATCTTATGCTAACAAAGATCTCCGACTTCTTTACTGGTGAAAATCTGAAAAAGGTAATGAAAGAGATCAGCAAGGGCAACGAGCAGAACATTGTAAAGAAAATAGTAAAAGCTGCAGTTGATATGTTCAAGGATACGAAAAAAGGAGCAAAAAAATAATGGAAGGCGACAAGATAAAAACTAATATACTGATAGCCGGCAAATCGGGCGTTGGCAAAAGCAGTCTGCTGAATTACATATTTGGCGAAGAGGTCGCAGAGACGGGTGCGGGAAAGCCCGTAACGGCGGAGGGTCTGCACGAATATTCTTTCGAGCTGAAAGATAACGACCGAATATCTTTTTCGATATGCGACAGCTGGGGTCTTGAACCCGATAAAGCGGACGAATGGCACAAGCAGATAATCGAAAAGGTAGCAGAATACGGCAAGCACTCTATCAATGAATGGTTCAGCACCATAATCTACTGCCTTAGCGCCGACTCTGACAGAGTGGAAGATTTTGAGATAAGCATAATAAACAACCTTATAGCTGAGAAAAACAACGTAAACGTTGTGATAACCCACTGCAAATCTGAGAACGACGACAGAGCGGAGCGCATGAAAAGGCGCATAGTTGAAGACGGCGGCGTTTTGGCTGACTCGGTGATATTTGTAAACAACTATGAGAAAAAACTTATTTCTGGCGAGGTAAAAAAGTTTGGACGCGAAGAGGTAGTAAACTGCATTATCCGCAACTTGTGGAACAATTACAAGGTAAAAGTGCCGTATAAAATAAAAGAGCACGCTAACCAAATGTTTCGCAGCGAGCACGATAAGCTTCATGATATGGTGGCAAGTACAAGCTTTGTTCTGCGAAAGCATCATAAGCTGGATGAATTTGAAGAGAAGATAAACAAAGAATTCACCGAGTTCGTTTATAATTCTGTAAGAAAACTAAATAAAGAGTTTAACGATGCGTATGATTATTATCAGCAGCTGTCACAAGAGTATTACGCGATCGTTTTTGGTATGGACGCGTTAAAGCTGCTGAACGACCCAATAATGTTTTTTGACGCAACAAAGGCTTTCAAAGAAGAAGTAAGTCAGCAGGTGGAAAGGATCGCCGAATCAACGGGAAAAATACTGAAATTCATGAACCAGGACGTTACCAAAGAGCTTATGAAAAAGCTTTTTGCAGAGATAAAGATAAACGTAAAGACGGCAAAAGCTATCAAAAATGACCTTCATGAAACGGTGGACAAGTACATTGTAAGAACGAAAGGCGTAGTTTTTGAAGAGATCGAGAAAACTGAGGAAAAGCTGCTTGCTATCGAGATCAAGATATAGGGGGTGCAACCAAATGACCATAAAAAAGCTAACAGCAATAGTCCTCACGGGCGCGCTGTTGCTGCTCACCGCTTGTTCTGACAGCGATTCAGGCAGCGTCAAAAAAAGCAAGAAGAAAGACTACTACACCATTGGCGAAACTTGGACAGTTGATGGGCAGTGGTCGCTTACCATCACGGGAGTCACGGAAACGACTGAGCGCAACGAGTATGCGGACGAAAAACCTGCGGCGGTCTATATCGTGGACTACGAATATACAAACATCGGTTACGAGGACGAGGACGGCATAGCAAAGGGCATTTTCTTTGACATGGAGGACACCATAATAGACAGCAATGGCGTTATGGGTTACAGTTACCCGGGCGACGTTGCGAGAAACCCAAATGAAGCGCCTATCGGAAGCACCTGCAAGGCTCAGGCTTGCATTGGTGTGGACAATGCGGGTGATTTCAGGATCACTGAGAGCCATTATGATTCAGACGGTGACGAACATTCGGCGACTTTTCTTATCGAGGTCGGCGGAAAATCGGCAGACGAAAAATCTGACAGCGCCGCTCAGCCGACGGAAACTACCACCACAACGACCGCCGAGGCGACCACGACTAAGCCCGTGACCACGCTTGCGCCGTATGACATTTACGACGACACGGTGTATGCGAACGACCTTATCTACGAAACGGCGGACGATATTTTTGCCGAACTGGGCGACGATTTCAGCATGGATTTTATATCAGTGGGGCAGGAAAACATCATCGCCGTGGAGAACGACGACGTGTACCCGAACACGAAGATAGGCTTTTACACCATGGACATACAGAACATCGGCACGCTTGATTTTCCGTACGCGATACACGTCACGCCGGGCGGATACATCACCGAGGGCGTGCAGGTTGGAATGACGTACAACGAGCTGAAAGCCATTTGCCCGAGCCTGGAGGGCGCAACGCTTGACGGCGGAACGTTCGGCCCGACGGCGTGGATAAACATAGACGGCAACGCGTGGGGCATAGAGTTCGACGTATCACAGGCAGACCGCGAGCGGCTAGGCATGACGGTAGGCGTAGCTGTTGATCTTTCGGAGCTTAATCCTAAGAGTACACTAGGGTATTATATTAGTTCGCTGAGCTGAGGTAGGCTAAGCGGGCTTTTCGATCAAATTACTATGGGTAAAAAAAAATCGCCGATACGAGTCTTTGTGCCTGTATCGGTGATTTTTTTGTACTCCCGTATCAATTTATAAGCCATCGCCTCATTTTATACGGCTTTTATTAGACTTTTATAAGACAAATTACAATTTTATAAGAATTTAATCTTGACAAATTCTAATAAAATCAGTATAATTATATTATGGAGGCGATAAAATGCTGGATAATGAACTTGTAGATATGGTGAAACAAATACAGCTTGTTCGCAGCGAGAGCAACAAGATAGAGATAAAAGCGGCAAATAAGGGCTGCCCTAAGGTGCGTGATTCGCTGTCCTCTTTTTCAAATCAGTCGGGCGGAGGCGTTATTATTTTCGGCGTAGATGAAAATGACGGCTACGCTGTCTGTGGAGTATATGACGCTGCTGACCTTATGAAAAAGGTCGAGGCGCAGTGTCAGGAAATGACTCCTGTGATAAGACCGCTGTTTTCCGTTGCATCTATCGACGGCAAAACTGTCGTATCTGCCGAGATACAGGAGATAGATAATGCTGACAAACCCTGCTTTTACAGCGGTGTGGGCAGGCTGAAAGGCTCATATGTCAGGTCGGACGACGCTGACAGACTTATGACGGAATATGAGGTTTACAGCTATGAGGCTTTCAAAAAAAGCATTCACGACGAGCTGAGAACTTGCGAAAGAGCCTTTGAAAAGGACATTCAGACCAACACATTCAAGCTCTATTTTGACTTGCTGAAAAGCAAGAAGCCTAATCTTGCCGAGCTTTCAAATGAGGAAATATGCCGCTTGCAAGGTTTCACGGACGAGGGCAAACCGACTTTGGCAGGGATAATGCTTTTCTCAAACTACCCGCAGGCATTTTTTCCGCAGCTTTGCATAACGGCTGTGTCTGTGCCCGGAACTGAGATAAGCAGTACGGCAAGCGTCGGCGAACGTTTTATAGACAATCAGCGAATAGACGGAACACTTGTGCAGATGCTGAATGATGCTTTGGTGTTCGTGCGCAAAAATATGAAAACTGCGACTATCATAGACCCGAACACGGGCAAGCGAACGGACAAGACGGAATATCCTGTAATTGCTATAAGAGAGCTTATCCTGAACGCTCTTATCCACAGAGATTACAGTATCCACACGGACACGACGCCTATAACCATAAAGATGTTCAGCGACCGTTTTGAGATAGAAAATCCCGGCGGACTTTACGGCAGAATGACGCTTGACAGATTGGGAAAAGTGTCTGCCGACACAAGAAACCCTAAGATAGCGGGTGCTATGGAGATACTCGGTGAAACGGAGAACAGATACAGCGGCATACCTACGATAATAAATGCAATGGAAGAAAGTGGTTTGCCTGCGCCGAAATTCGAGAGCGACAGAGGCGTATTCAAGGTGACGTTGTACAACAGCGCCGCCGAAAGCGTGCCGATAGATGACATTGAAACTGAGATACTTGAATTCTGTAAAACGCCGAGAAGCAGGAATGAGATAGCGGAGTTTTTCAATGGCAGAATGACGATCGCTTACGTTATGGAAAGGTACGTCAAGCCAATGATAGCAAGCAGCAGGCTTATTATGACGATACCTGAGAAGCCTAAGAGTAAGTATCAGAAGTATTTGGCAAGGTGAGAAAAAAGTTAGAGTGGATAATTATGAATGGAAATGCAAATCGGAATTTGTGGAGGAGAATATGAAATGAAAATCTATGATATTTCTCAAGAGGTTTTAGGCTGTCAGGTATATCCAGGCGACCCGACACCGAAAAAAATGGTGATTTCTTCAATGGAAAAAGGCGATTTGTATAACCTGACGGCTTTTAGTATGTGCGCTCACAACGGCACGCATATAGATGCGCCATTTCATTTTATCAAAGACGGAAAAACTGTAGATTCCGTAAGTTTAAATACATTTATAGGAATGGCTTATGTTGCAGAATATAATGGAATCGTTTCTGCCGATGATGCCACGGAAATACTTGAAAAAGCGAAAAAACAGAATTCAGAAGCGGCAAAGAGAATTCTTATCAAAGGAGATGCAGAGGTCTCTGCGGAAGCAGCTAAAGTGTTTGCTGAATCAAACATTTTACTGCTTGGTAATGAATCTCAAACTGTCGGTCCTGAAAATGCTCCGATGGAAGTACACCTTATCCTATTAGGAGCTGGCGCTGTATTGCTTGAAGGGATACGTTTAGCAGAAGTTTCAGAGGGAGTTTATTTCTTAAACGCAGCACCATTAAATCTATCAGGTGCGGACGGTTCGCCTTGCAGAGCTATACTGATTGCTGCTGAAAGATAAATTCCAACTTATAGATGTACAACAAAATTATCATCAAGATAACAGCTACGCTCTGTGCCGATTTGACAGCACGGGTGTGACTTGTTTTTTATGCGATCCTGCTTGCTTTCCCCGCAGAAAAATGGTATAATGAGAATAACAAAATTTTTCAAGAAGGCAAACTGTATGGGCGTATACGTCCGTTTCGCTTGTGAATAATAGCTATAAGGAGATGGTGTTGTGCTTAGAATATTTTTTGGAAAACACCCTAAAGAAATATACAATACTGAGGTTTATTATGCAAATCAGTATGATAAAATGTGGGTCACGGAACCATTCGCAAAGAAAATCATTAAGGATATTGATGACTCAACTGTAATCGGCCCCGATCTTATAGAAAACGATATTTTCGGCAAATTCAATTCTACGGAATTGTCAGCGGGCGTTAAGACTCTTCTGCTGATATATAATCAGCCTAAAAAGATCTTCAATATTTCAAACTGCGGCGATAACTGTGCAAAGTATCTGCTTGAAATGGCTGAAAATAAGGATATTACGGTGTCATTGCATCATTTGATGGACTTTGGAAAGTCTTTTTCTGTGAAAATAATAAATGAAGGGAAAAGAAAAGTGATTACAGACCCAATTGAATATTTGATGCTTGCAGATAGATATTTGAGGGGTGAAGAAAATGAGGGGTAAAATAAAAATACAAATAAAAAACAGGCACATAACGTTTAATTTTACTCTTGAGAGAAATGTAACGATATTGACAGGTGACAGCGGCACCGGAAAAACGAAACTCATCAACATGGTGAGAAACTATTCCGAACTTGGTGAACAAAGTGGTGTAATTTTAAAGTGCAGTAAACCTTGCCTTGTATTGTCAAATGCTAATTGGGAAACCATTCTTGAAAAAACTCACGAGAGCATTGTTTTTGTTGAAGAAAGTACACCATTTCTATCTTCTTATGAGTTTGCAAAAGCGATTCAGGGTTCTGATAATTATTATGTTCTTGTAACAAGAGAGCCGTTGGCGCAAATTCCATACAGTATAGATGCTATCAGGAAGATCCATAAAAATGGTGCAAAACCGAAGTTCGAGAAGATATATAAGAACATTTCAAAAAATGATATATCAGCATTTCCGTATGATATTGTAATCGTTGAAGACAGCAGGTCGGGTCTTCAGTTTTTTAAGAAAGCAACTGAAGATCACGATCTCGAATGTATCAGTTCTAACGGAAAGAGCGGAATTGTAAAATTACTGGAACAGCATAAAGGTAAGCGTATTCTTGTAATAGCCGACGCTGCGGCACTTGGTTCAGAAATCAAAGAGCTTATGTATTTAAGGTCTGTATCAAATAATAAGATCGATCTTTTTTTGCCGGAGAGTTTTGAATGGCTTATTCTTCGCTCGGCGATTTTTGACCGTAACGATAATGTTCAAGAGATTTTGGCTGACCCGGCAGAACATATAGATTGTGAAAAGTATTTCAGTTGGGAGCGTTTTTTTACTGCATTGCTGGTGGCAGAAACTAATGGCAGAGCAAACCTTGAGTATCACGAGAACAAGAGCCATATCCCTTCCGGATATTTATCCGAACAAAATATTTATTCTATTTTAAATGCAATGGAATAATAATAGACAAGCCATACTATGTGTTGATTTGATTGCACAGGGTGTGGCTGTTATTTCGATTCAGCTTGCTTTCCCCGCAGAAAAATGGTATAATAAGAATAACAAATATTTTCAAAAAACGTGATGATAACACTTTAAATACAGGTAAGAGGATTAGATGCCTCTGACCGTAGATATTATAGAGCTTTATTTTTAGATTGTGATGTACTTGATATGACTATAAAATCGCCCTTGAATAAATCTATCTATACCGAATGGCTTGAAAGTGACATAGGTTTATGATATACACTTAATAAAAGCAATTGATAGGCAATTTTCGTTATACTAACCTTGATAATATATATATTAGATACATTACCATTTTCAATATTGAAAGGTTGAAATTGACAGCTAAATTGTAGCGTTGCGAGCTGAACTTAAAAAGTTTATTGAGTTTAAAACAAAAAAACAGAGAAAGAGAGTATGTAAAATGTCGGACAAATCAAATATGTTTTGGTCAGTTTATAAGAAGTTAGAAAGTGACGTTGTAGATTTATCATACTATATTCATTTTTCAGATGAAACAAGTGAAAACGGGCACAACCAAATATGGACATTTTCAAATAAAATAGCAGACCTATTAATCGCTATAAGTATACAGATAGAGTCTTTGTTTTTAGAATTATACAAAATAGAATTTAAGTGCAGTTCAGATAATATAGGAGCTGCAATTAAGCAGATTGATAAGAAGTGGAACTTGTCGGACAAACAGGTAAAGATAATCTCGCCCAATATGTATTTTACTGATACACATGGTTTTGGAAATGAATTTGCCCCAATGGGATATATCTCCCATGATGAAAATGATTATTATGTTGCATACTGTTCAGTAAAACATAATCGAATAAATGAATTACATAAAGCTAATATAAACTCATTAATAAGGGCATTAGCAGCACTATTTATATTGAATATATATTATTCTTTTGAAGAAATCCAAATAGACAAAATATCAGATTATAATTACACTTTAAACTCCAATGTCTTTATAGTGAAATTTTCCATAAACGAATGCTCGTCGAATGATATTTTATTTGTAGAAGAAGATGCTGACTATCTGAAAAAAATGTCGGAATTTTCCAAAGGGATTCCAGATTTTGAAAGCGAAGAATTTCTTAGATATCAAGATGAAACCCCCGAACCTAAAAGATATACCATAAAAATAAATAAACAGTAGAAACTCTAAAATGCCGAAAATTAACGAAAAACTTTACGAGATTATTTTTGAACAGGTCTCTAATCTTGATTTACGCATAAAAAAATGATATAATTAAAGCAGATTGTTTATTGCAAAAAGTTAGGGGTTTATTATGAGTAAATATGTTTGGTGCGAGGATAGTGCTTCTGGGTTTGAATTTTGGAAAAACATTTTCAAAGTGATAAATCCTGAGTTTACTGTACAAACTAAAAGAAATAATACAGAATTACGAAAGGCAGCATCAAGAATTGAAGCTGATGGCAACGAATACTATATTCTAATAGATAGTTCTGTTGATAATCATGATGTTGTACGTGAAGTGAAAAAGTTAAAAGAATGCGTAGAACAAAAAGAAAACGTTCAAATAAAAGAAATCCATTCATTTGAATTTGCGCTTTTATCTTTTCAAAAATTAGAGGATTGGGTATTTGCTAAAGACGATGAATTGAAAGATAAGAGAATAGACTTGCTTAGAGCAAAAGATGTTTTTGTAGATATACAATTGAATTCTAGGAGTCAAGAAAAACTTATAGAACTTAAGAATAGTCTTAACTATTCAAACAACTACAACACAGAGCAGTTGTCAGCAAAACTGTTGTACGACATTACACGTAATACAGGATTTGAAACTGACAAGGGACATCTTGGAGAGTGCTTTGTTAATAACTGTTGTGAAATGGAAAACAGACAAGCAGACGACATTTGCGGTTTGGATACAAATAGGCTTTCTTCGGAAGATAAGGCAAGACAAATTTATCAGTGTTCCATTTTAAAAGATATGTTGCAGTTAGAGAGGTAATAAATGATTACAATATATAAACACGGTCAGATTCCAAAATCAATAGAAACTGTTAAATTGAACGATGTTTATTTTAACAAATATACTGCTCAAATGCTGGATAGTAGGGCAAATGAGATAATTGAAAAAATTGACCACGCTGAATTGACCGGGCCATATACAATTAAATCACGTTTTGACGGGACAACGCTGAACACTGATAAGCTTTCCAGTGGCTGCAAGACGGTATTGAATATAATGTACAATACTGATAAGATTTTTGACATAAGAGAATGTGGTGATAATGCTCTTGATATGATCTATTCTCTTGACGAAGGAAAGATCTGTTGTGATTATCCGCTTATATCATTTGATATGACACGAGTGAACGTGTACGATAAGAGTAAGAAGAAATGCAGAGAAATAGATGATTATGAAGAATTGAAGGAGTGGTGGAGCGATGAAGATTAAACCGATCGTGATGCAAGAGATCAATACTACCCACACCTCGTTCATCGTTGATCTGCATCTCGATTACAACGTTACTTTTATCACAGGCGACTCTGGCGTTGGCAAATCCGCTCTGTATTCATTTATTGAAGAACTGTCTGCAAATGATAAAAGAATAAGGTGCTTTAATTACCTTGACCAAAAAAAGAATTACAAAGCTTCAATAAAAAATTCGAAGGATAAGCTTTTTGTAATAGACAATGCAGATATTCTGTTGGACGATAAAATGAGGCAGTATATTGCTTTTGATGCGCAAAACCAATATGTAATAATAGGGCGAAACCCCACCGGCTTAATGCTTGAGTTAGATGAGATCTACGAGTTGTCAAGCGAGAATATCAATGGCAGAACACTATTATCATTAAAGAAAAGCTTTTAAACGATGAGTTGGAAGATAGATTCTAAAAAAGCTGTTTAATTTTTTCAGCCCAATAAAATCTAAACTGTTTTATAGTAGAATCCCCACCACCCCACCATATCCACCTACGCCAATTTTACGCCAAAATGGCGTAGGTTTTGTAAGAATATATAAACTTTCGTAAAAAGCAAAAACGTCGCAAATCCGGTAAAATCAAGGGTTTGCGAGCTTTTGAAAAGATATAAAAAGGCGGTGTGGGTATTTCCCTACTATGAAGACGTTGGAATAAACATAGTAAGATAATTTGTAGAATTAGTGGGCAATTCCAATCGGAGTTGCCCATTTTTAAAACAAACAGAAATACAAATC
>OGEU01000974.1_pt1 | contig 26270 bp, 20 predicted proteins | sample 1570651 | NCBI WGS metagenome assembly OGEU01 (sample SAMEA2582129, study PRJEB24529) | metagenome | biome: Human gut stool | place: China | collected 2011 | reverse complement strand
AAAGCTGTCAAAAAAGGTTCTGACTCAACTATTACCTCGCTATATAATTTATTTGACTCAATCGAAGATAAAGAAGCATATTTAGAAGCAACATTATATAACTTGGCATTAAGTTATACTGGAACACCAGAGAAAAATATAACTGCATATAAAAAACATATACAGAAAGATTTAGTAAAATCCTTAATAGATAATCTGCAATCTGAAATAAATAAATCTTATACAAATATAAAAGAGTTATTTAAAGATCTTAAAAAATTGAATTTTGAAAGTAAGATAAAAGATGAAGAACAAAAGGTAGCTAAGAAACAAAAAGGGAAGAAAAAACAAGAATGGGATAAAAAATACAAAATTTTCTCAAAGTTAAATTCAATGCTATTAATTGACTCAGAAAACCTATCACAAACTACACCACTCCCTGGAAATATATATTATAAAAAAAATACAGTAAAAGATGAGAAATATTTTAATAAACTAATAAAAACTAAATTTACTGCCAAAGAAGAGAGTGAAATTAATACTACTATAAATAAGATAATTACTATTGAAATAACACCACCTTGTGATTTTAGCAATTCAAAAAAACAAGAGCGTTCTAGAATAATTCAAGGCTTTATGCTAGATTATAACGAAAAAATAAAAGATAAATTTAAATCAGAACGATTTTATCAGATTTGCCCCTTATCAATTAAGAACTATGATGAACCGCAAATGATAGTTCTTGATTTTTATAAGTTTCAAACAATTACAGAAAAACAGTTATCCAAAAAAGATGTATATGAAATAGCCATGAAAGCTAAAAATAATCTTTTTGCAGATATTTTGCAAAAGCTATCGTCTCATATGTCTAGATTAGGATTAGCAATTTTAGAGCCTTAAATATATAAAACGCCAGCCTAATAAGCTGGCGTTTTGAACATTAAAGTTCCTCAATCGCCTTATACTGCTCACGAATTTTTTCTAATCCAGATTGGTATTCCGCTTGTTTTTCGCGTTCTTTCGCAATCACCGCTTCAGGTGCTTTAGCCACGAAAGCTTCGTTGCTAAGTTTGTTCTCGATGCGTTTAACTTCATTTTGATATTTTTCAATCTCTTTAGTTAAACGGGCAAGCTCGGCTTCTTTATTGATAAAGCCAGCCATTGGCACGAGCAATTCAGCATTGCCAACGAGTTTCGCTACCGCAAGTGGTGCTGTTTCGTTTGCCGCTAACACTTGAACGTTGTCTAATTTCGCCATGGCTTTTAAAAGAGCGGTCTGTTTTTCGAGAATTTTTGCATTTTCTGCGCTTAAATTACGGAATAACAGATCTAAGCCTTTGCTTGGTGCGATATTGCTTTCTGCACGGATATTACGTACCGCAACAATCACTTCTTTTAACCACTCAATTTCAGCTTCTGCTTCTGGATCAAAAGCACTCTCTTCCACTTTCGGGAAAGGTTGCAACATAATGCTGTCAGCCGTAATGCCCACAAATCCTTTCACTTTTTGCCAAATTTCTTCGGTAATAAATGGAATAAGCGGATGTGCTAAACGTAATAATTTTTCTAACACATGAACCAAGGTTTGGCTTGCCGCACGGATTTGTGCTGCATTGCCGTTGGCAAATACTGGTTTAGTCAATTCTAAATACCAGTCACAGAATTGGTTCCAAGTAAACTCATAAATCGCATTGGCACAAAGGTCAAAACGATATTGGCTTAATGAGTTACGGAAAGTTTCCACTGTGCGGTTGAATTCTGATTGAATCCAACGATCCGCCAATGAGAACTCAATCTCACCTTCGCTTAAATCTAATTTTTCATTCGTTAAGACGAAACGGCTTGCATTCCATAATTTATTACAGAAGTTACGGTAGCCTTCTAGGCGTTTCATATCCCAGTTGATGTCACGACCGTTTGAAGCCAATGCCGCTAATGTGAAACGCAATGCATCTGTACCGTGAGCCGCAATACCTTCAGCAAATTCTTTGCGCGTTGCTTTAGCAATTTTCTCTGCTAATTGCGGCTGCATCATGTTGCCAGTACGTTTTTCAAGTAAATCGTCAAGGCTAATGCCGTCAATCATATCGATTGGGTCAAGCACGTTACCTTTCGATTTCGACATTTTTTGGCCTTGCTCATCACGGATTAAGCCTGTTACGTACACCGTTTTGAATGGTACTTGTGGTTTGCCGTTTTCATCTTTCACGAAGTGCATCGTAAACATAATCATACGCGCAACCCAGAAGAAGATGATGTCGAAGCCGGTGATTAACACATCCGTTGGGTGGAACATTTTGAGTTCTTTAGTTTGCTCTGGCCAACCTAAAGTGGAGAATGTCCATAAACCTGATGAGAACCACGTGTCTAACACGTCTTCATCTTGTTTAAGTTCAACCGTAGAATCTAAGTTATATTTTGACCGCACTTCTTCTTCGTTACGCGCAACATACACGTTACCTTCCGCGTCATACCACGCAGGAATACGGTGTCCCCACCAAAGTTGGCGAGAGATACACCAATCTTGAATATCACGCATCCAAGAGAAGTAAAGGTTTTCATATTGTTTCGGTACGAATTGGATTTCGCCGTCTTCCACCGCTTTAATCGCCACATCAGCAAGCGGTTTCACGCTCACATACCATTGGTCGGTTAGCATCGGCTCGATTGGCACACCACCACGGTCGCCATAAGGCACTTTGAGATCGTGTGGTTTGATTTCGTCTAATAAACCTAGCGCTTCAAAATCTGCCACGATTTTCTTACGTGCAGCGAAACGCTCTAAACCACGGTAATCCGCAGGAATCGTCGCTTCATAGCCGGCAAGTGGTTTGCCGTCAGTACCGATAATTTCCGCTTCATCACGAATATCCGCATTTAAGGTTAACACGTTGACCATCGGCAAGCTGTGACGTTTACCCACTTCGTAGTCATTGAAGTCATGCGCTGGGGTAATTTTCACCACACCCGTACCGAATTCACGATCAACGTATTCATCCGCAATAATCGGAATTTCACGGTTTGCCAATGGCAGAACCACTGTTTTACCGATTAAAGATTGATAACGCTCATCTTCAGGATGCACCGCAACCGCCGTATCGCCCAACATGGTTTCTGGACGTGTAGTTGCCACCACTAAATAATCTTTACCATCTGCCGTTTTCGCACCGTTGGCTAACGGATAACGGAAATGCCAAAGGGAACCTTTGCTCTCTTTGTTTTCCACTTCTAAATCAGAAATCGCGGTGTGAAGTTTTGGATCCCAGTTTACTAAGCGTTTGCCACGGTAAATCAAACCTTCTTCATGCAAGCGAACAAACACTTCTTTTACCGCGTTAGATAAACCATCGTCCATCGTGAAACGCTCACGTTCCCAGTCGATAGAGTTACCTAAACGGCGCATTTGTTGGCTGATTGTGCCACCAGAATAGGCTTTCCAATCCCAGATTTTGTTGATAAACGCTTCACGACCATAATCGTGGCGAGTTTTGCCTTCTTCAGCCGCGATTTTTCTCTCCACCACCATTTGGGTTGCGATACCCGCGTGGTCTGTCCCCGCTTGCCATAAGGTGTTATGCCCTTCCATACGGTTAAAACGGATTAAGGTATCCATTAAGGTTTGTTGGAAAGCATGCCCCATGTGTAGAGAACCGGTTACGTTCGGCGGCGGAATCGCAATGCAATAGCTCGGCGCATTTTCATTTTCAGACGGTTTAAAATAACCGCTCTCTTCCCAATGTTGATAAAGGGCTTGTTCTACCGCAGACGGATTAAAACGGTCTGCCATTTCGAATTTTTGTGTCATTTATTTTTCTCTTACTTAGTAGGGTGAGTATAAACACACCGTTATATTAAATACTTGGCACGTTGACATACGCACCCAACCAATCATTAACTTTCTTTTCAAGTATGGTTAATATTTTAGCGTTATTCAATGAGTTTAAAATTAATTACCCAAAACTCACTTTCACTTGGATAAATTGCCTTAATCACTTTTCGCAATTCAACCAAACTCATATTTTCCTGAGCTGCGTGCTGTTCCGCCAGTTCATCAAGAGTAATCGGCGACACACTTAACACTTCAATCGTGCAGAAATATTGATTATCTTCCAATCGACCAACACGTAAGATATCGCCTGCTTTAAAATGGCTTTCGGATTTATCCCGAATAGTAATCGTTTTACGCCCAGCGAGAATATCGGCTTCGAATCGTTGATAAAAGGTAATATCGTTCATAAAGTGCGGTCACAAAAAATCTATTTTTTATTTTGAGGGCGAATTATTCACGCCCTCATATTGGTCAGGATGAGATTATTCCTTAATCCCTCTTAATTCATCTTTAATGCGTTGAATTTCTAAGAATAAACGGCGTTCTTCTTGACGGCAGAAACTATCACCACTTAAGTTTTTCGCGTCAGCAGAACAACGAACTTGTTTATATTGTTTTTCTAGCACATTCAATACCGATTTTTTCTGCTTGTGCTTAGCACTTTCTTTCGATGTTTTTTCAGCAGGAATTACGCGTGGTTTCTGAGCCGTTGCCGCTTGTTGTGCTACAACCGTTTCCTTTTTCTCTGATACTTTTTCTGCCGCATCATCCGCTTTCGTCTCTTTTTTAACTTCGGCTTTCACAGCTTCAGATTTTTCATCTGCTTTTTTTACATCAGCTTTAACGTCTGCACTTTCTGTTTTTTCAGCTTTTTCAGCAGTTTGGGTTTCTGCGACTAATTCTTTTGATTTTTCAACCGCACTTTCTGCTTTTTCTGTTGGTGCAGGTATTCTTACTGCTTTCTCAACTTGGGTTGATGTGTTTTCTTTATTGTCACAAGCCGATAATAAGGTGCTTGCGCCAAGAATCAGGCTTAAAGCCACTTTAGCGTTTAAATTCATGTTAATTTCCTAGGTTTTAAAGTTAAAAATATTAAGTGTTTTCAGTAGAAAGCGTCCAACCCTGTGAGCGAAGAATTTTATAACGTTCACGCGCTTGAGCTTTTTGCGTTTCTTCTACCGGTACAAAATCAATTAATTGTGTAAAGCTGTGGCTAAAATCCGGCACTTCCATTTGCAAATTGATCAGCAAATCTCGACGTTGGGCATTACGTTTGCCTTTCCAACTAATCTCAATTGGCGGTGCATATTGTGTTGCTTCGCCTGAAAGATTATGAGGGACAAACTCATTCGGATCCCGTTGCCATAATGCTTCATCAATTAAAAATGCTTGCTCTTCTGTTTCGCACGCGATTAAAACTCGCTTGCCTAAACGCCACGCTTGAGCGGCAAGATCACAGGCAAGTTGCTCAACTGTTATCTTCTTTTCTGGATTTAAGAGATAAAATTGTGCGTTTTTTGCCATGATTGCGACTTCTCCATTTATCGTTTTGTAAACTGGCGGATTTTATCAAAAAAGCACTAAAAAATAAATCATCAACAAAGTGATTAACGTAAATAGAAAAAACACGGAAATTTTTTACCGCACTTTTATGATCTACATCACAAAAGTAACTTTTAACCTTTATGTTACATTCCATTCATAACTCGTAGGTGTTAGAATTTCGAAGATTTATTTTTATTTTCGATGATAGGAGTATCACATGGCATTTCGTATTGAAAAAGACACTATGGGCGAAGTTCAAGTTCCTGCAGATAAATACTGGGCAGCACAAACCGAACGTTCCCGTAACAACTTCAAAATTGGTCCGGCTGCCTCTATGCCGCACGAAATTATTGAAGCGTTTGGTTATTTGAAAAAAGCCGCTGCTTTCGCAAACTGTGATTTAGGTGTATTACCTGCAGAGAAACGTGATTTAATCGCGACCGCCTGTGATGAAATCCTGGCAGGGAAATTAGACGACCAATTCCCATTAGTCATTTGGCAAACTGGTTCAGGTACACAATCAAATATGAACGTGAACGAAGTGGTGGCAAACCGTGCTCACGTTTTACATGGCGGTAAATTAGGTGAAAAATCATTCATCCATCCAAATGATGATGTGAACAAATCCCAATCTTCAAACGATACCTTCCCAACTGCAATGCACATTGCCGCATACAAAAAAGTGGTCGAACACACCATTCCTTGCGTGGAACGTCTACAAAAAACGTTCGCACAAAAATCAGCAGAATTTAAAGATGTGGTAAAAATTGGCCGTACTCACTTAATGGATGCCACCCCATTAACATTAGGCCAAGAATTCTCTGCATACGCCGCACAATTAGATTTTGGTTTACGTGCACTAAGAAATACCCTTCCACACTTAAGTCAATTAGCACTTGGTGGTACTGCAGTGGGTACTGGTTTGAACACACCAAAAGGCTATGATGTGAAAGTGGCGGATTACATCGCGCAATTCACTGGCTTACCATTCGTGACTGCAGAAAACAAATTCGAAGCGTTAGCTGCACACGATGCAATCGTTGAAACTCACGGTGCAATTAAACAATTAGCGATGAGCTTATTCAAAATTGCAAACGACATTCGTTTATTAGCATCAGGCCCACGTTCTGGTATCGGTGAAATCTTAATTCCTGAAAATGAACCAGGCTCTTCAATCATGCCGGGTAAAGTGAACCCAACTCAATGTGAAGCATTAACCATGGTATGTGCACAAGTATTCGGTAACGATACCACTATCTCTTTCGTTGGCTCACAAGGTCATTTCCAATTAAACGTATTTAACCCTGTCATGGTGGCGAATTTCTTACAATCTGCACAATTATTGGGTGATGCTTGCGTATCATTTGATGAACACTGCGCAACCGGTATTCAACCAAACTACCCTCGCATTAAACAACAATTGGAAAATTCATTGATGTTAGTAACCGCACTTAATACCCACATCGGTTACGAAAATGCAGCGAAAATTGCGAAAACTGCACACAAAAACGGTACAACCTTACGTGAAGAAGCGATTAACTTAGGCTTAGTTTCAGCCGAAGATTTCGACAAATGGGTTCGCCCAGAAGATATGGTGGGTAGCTTAAAATAAACTCACCCAATAATTTGATGTCAAAGGCAGGTATATCCTGCCTTTTTATTTGTTTTTTTAAAGGGCTTTTTTGTTATAATCACGGCAATATTTTTGACATGAAAAAAACTATGAAACTGAAATTTATTATTGCTGCCATTTCAGCCTTATTTTCCACCGCACTTTTTGCCCAATGGCAACCGGTCGGCAATGCTGAATACACATGGGGGCCATTCCATGTTTATACTGTCGGCTTATATTCTGAAACGGGTTCCTATGAAAAAAATGAACGTCCGTTAATGTTTTCGATTAAATATGAAAAACCAGTAGAAGGAAAAAACTTCGCCATTGCTTTAACCAAAGAAATGGAATCACAAAATTTGAGTAAAGATGACACCACGGCATGGCTCAAAAAAATGCAGGAAATCTTTCCTGATTTTTCACCAAGCGACATCTTAAATTTTGTTGCCTTAGCGGATAAAGGCTATTTTGTGTTAAATGACACCGTGTTAGATCACGAATTCGATCAAAAATTTACACAAGCGTTTATTGATGTGTGGCTTTCAGATAAAAGTAGTTTTATCAAATTACAACCGCAATTATTAGGTAAAGAAAAACCGGCTCACGATAGCAAAGAATTTCAACATCAACCGGCAAGCGAGCCTTTTGATGAAGAAAATACAATGCCGGAATTACCACCAAATTACGATTTTAAACAAGACGCAAAAGGATAAACAACAAGGGCGAACATGATATAGTTCGCCCTTTTCTTTTATTGTTTCACTTGCTGTTCTAAAAACAAGATCATCTGCAATGCAATATCAATGCCACTGGTCTTCTCAATCATTTCTAAACCAGGACTGGCATTCACTTCAAGGACCAATACCCCTTCTTTTGAACGAATCAAATCAACACCAGCTACCGCAAGCCCTAATGCTTTAGTCGCACGGATTGCAATGGATTTTTCATCTTCGGTGAGTTTAACTTTTTCTGCTGTGCCACCACGGTGAAAATTCGCACGAAACTCGCCATCTTGCCCAATACGCTGCATTGTTGCTACGACTTTATCACCGATCACAAAACAGCGAATATCAGTCCCTTTTGCCTCTTCTACAAAATCTTGTAACAAGACAGACACATTCGCATCTTTTAACGTTTCTAAAATACTGACCGCACTTTGTAGACGTTCAGCCAAGATCACGCCAATACCTTGTGATCCTTTTAAGGTTTTAATAATCATTGGGGCGGTTGTTTGATTAATAGCTTGTTTCGGCTCAACTTCACAACCGGATAAGACTGAACTCGGTACTGCAATACCTTGCTCTAATAACATCTGCAAACTACGCCATTTATCGCGTGCGGCTAAAAATGCCTGTTCTTTATTGAGGCAATAGATACCTTTTCCTTGGAAATGACGCAATACTGCACAGCCCATTTGGGTACTTGTCGTCCCAAAACGTGGTAACACTGCATCGTAACCGGGCAATAAATAAGGCTCACTTTCTGCATTTTGTTGATAATACAAAGAAAAGTGCGGTTGATTTTTGTCGAGTTTTAAAATGCAACGATTAGGATCCAAAATATCCATTTGATGCCCGCAACTTTCTGCTGCTTCTTTTAAACGCTGGCAGCTATAAAGGCGAGGCTCACGGCAAAGCATCAATAATTTCATTCAGTTATATCCTTAGGAAAAGAGGAGTTGATATATTACACCAATCACAATAATCCTGAAAAATGATTTCTGCTTTTGTGGAAATAGAGTAAAATTATTAGGAATTTTGTTTAAATAAAAGGAAAATTTTATGTTCGTAGTTATTTTTGGTCGTCCAGGCTGCCCTTATTGTGTACGTGCAAAAAACCTTGCTGAAAAATTAAAAGGTGAAGTAGCGGATTTCGATTATCGCTATGTAGATATTATCGCTGAAGGCATTTCTAAAGCAGATTTATCAAAATCTGTCGGTAAAGAAGTGGAAACTGTGCCACAAATCTTTATCGATGAAAAACCAATCGGCGGTTGCACTGATTTCGAAGCATTAATGAAAGAACAATTTAACGTTGTTGCTTAATTTTGGCTAAAAATATAAAAGTGCGGTTAATTTCAACCGCACTTTTTTATTTCATCTTAGTGAATTTGCAACGAGATCGCCCAATCCCATTCTGTTTCACTCAAACGATATTGCGCTTTTAACGCAGGTCCACAAGAATTGGAGCCTACCCCACTCATTTTATAATCCAGACACAAGATTGTACTGCCACTTTTCTCCAAATCATATTGGTGCTTTTTACTGCCCAATTCTTCTTGAGAATAAGGGGAAACATTCATACTAAAAGGCGCATGACTTTGCACGCTAAAGCAATCAGATGAATTTGCCACCTTCACTTCAGTACAACCATAGTGACTGCCATTTTCTTGCGGTTTCAAATAAGGCACATGATTACTTTCTGGCGTTGTTTTATAACGACCTAAAGCCGTGGCGTGATGTTTATCCAGATAACTTTCCGTTGGGCCATAGCCCACATACTCCACTTGATTAAATCCTTGGTTAAGGAAAAAACGCAAGCCAAAACGTGGTAAGAATGGCAAGTGCGGTTGTTTTTCAGCATGAATATTGATGCGAAGTAATCCATTTTGCTCAATACGATACACCACATTCAATGTCAAAATTCGTGCTTTTGATACGGCAACCAATCCTAATTTAAAGGTAATTTCAACCGCACTTTCCTGCTCGATTAAACGGTAATCATAAACACGACTCGTCGCACGATCGTAACCCGCAGCAAGCCAATGTGCTTTCATTAAACTATCGTTATCCAAAGGCGCTCGCCAAATATTGAAATCGGTAGGTTGATTCAACCAAGGCTCGCCATCTTTGCGAATTTGTTGAATAGTGCCTTTATATTGATCAAACTGGTATTCAATATCTGCCACTTTAACTGAAATTAAATTGGCATATTCTGAAACAGAAATCGATTGATAATTTGGTTTGAGTTCATTTGTGGATAATTGTGATTGCTCCGACAAAATAATCTGATCAAATCCCAAACTATGTCCTTGAGGAATTAAACCTGTTTCTGTTTTTTGATGATAGGTCAAGGTCAAAATTTGTAATGAACCGTTACTTGCTGGCAATGGTAAAGGTAAAAGTGCGGTTGATTTTGGCGCAATTTTTAAATCATCTATTTGGCCTTCTTGTACAACAGAAAAGTCCTCTGTTATTTGATAATGAATCGAAATAGCCTCTGCCGTATCCGAAAAATCTAAATAATTTTTGAGTTCAATGTGACCATTTTTTAAGGTAGCACGAAGTGGACGATACACATTTTTGTATTCCAATAAATTACTTTGAATTTGACGATCTGCCGTCACTAATCCATCGGCACAAAAATTACCGTCATTCGGCATGTCATTAAAATCCCCGCCATAGCCCATCTTGCTTGAGTTTGGCAAATAAGGCGAATGATGGCACCACTCCCACACAAAGCCACCACAAGCGCCAGCATGTCGTTCCATAGCTTGGAAATAATCTTCTGTGTCTCCGCAAGAATTCCCCATCGCATGCAAATATTCACAGAAAAGATACGGCTTTTGATTTTGGGCATCGGCAAAATAAGCATCCAATTCTTCCGTACTGGTGTACATTTCGCTATGAAAATCTAAATTGGATGTGTCATTTTGATGCGCTGAATGTTGAAAGATCGCATTTTCATAATGCACTAAGCGACTTGGATCACGCTGTTTCACCCAAGCGGCTGCTTGCTCAAAATTCTCGCCGTAACCACTTTCATTTCCCAATGACCAAATCACAACAGAAGGCCGATTTTTATCTCGCTCAACATTGGCATAAGTGCGGTCTAAAATGGCTTGATTAAATTCAGGGCTTCGAGCCATATAGCAATAATTGTCGATTGTTTTTTGACGAATTGCTTCATGATCAATCTCTGTTTTTACCCCTAATAAAATGCTTGTTTCTGGCGACTCTACATAAACTGCATTCGTGCCGTGTGATTCAATATCACTTTCCGCAATCATATAAAAACCATATTCATCACACAATTCAGTAAACCAAGGTGCATTCGGATAATGCGCTGTGCGAATGGCATTAAAATTATGCTGTTTCATTAAGCGTAAATCTTGCAACGCTTGTTCTCGACTAATGACATAACCCGTTTTCGGATCGCTATCATGACGATTCACACCTTTAAACTTAATGGATTGCCCATTAAATAGCATGACGCCATTTTTGACTTCAATATGACGCAAGCCGACCTTTTGGCAAATCACTTCAGAGCCATATTGCAAAATCAACGTGTATAAACGAGGGTTCTCCGCATGCCATAATTGTGCATTTTCAATTTCAGCATGAAATGCATGCCCTTTTTGTTCAATTATCAATTCGCCTTGAGGATCAAATAATTGCCAAGAAATTGATTGTTCGCATTCGGCAAACTGACAGGCTACATACAATTGAGCCTTGGTAAGCTCTTGATTAAATAGTGTTTGAATGAATAAATCTTGTAAGTAATTTCTTTCTCGCTCTAACAGATAAACATCTCGGAAAATACTGGACATTCGGAATTTATCTTGGTCTTCCAAATAACTACCATCACACCATTTCAGCACTAAAACATGTAAATGATTTTCCCCTTGTTGTAAAAAGTCAGTGATATCAAATTCGCTAGTGCAATGACTAATTTGGCTGTAGCCCGCAAATTGTTGATTCACATAGACAAATAAGCAGCTATCTACTCCTTCAAAATTTAAGAGATACCGTTTTTCTGCATTGATTTCGACATTAAAAACGCGATGATATAAACCACAAGGGTTTTCAATGGGCACATAAGGCGGATCAAAAGGGAAAGGATAATTTACGTTGGTATATTGATGATTATCGTAACCATGATTTTGCCAGTTGGAAGGAACGGGGATTTTATCCGTAAAGGAAAAATGAAGGAAATCTTGAGGCAAGTGAGTATAGCTTTCAAAATAAGCAAAATCCCATTCACCATTTAGTAAGGTAAAGTAAGGGGAAAATTCTCGTGTCTTTTTGACCGCACTTTCTGCTGAAGAAAAAGGAATAAAATAAGCATGATGTGGTGTGGTATTCACATGTAAGGTTTGCGGATCTTCAAAATAGCGAGGCAACGACATAAAAACTCCCAATGCAATTTAGACACATAAAAAGGGCGCCAAGAATGACGCCACTATACCTAAAATCTTCGACTAATCTAGTGATAAGTTCACAAATCGTGATACTTATCACATTAATTTTTATGGCAATTTTGCCAAGAAGGCATAACCGCCTTTTTCACTCATTATTTCAACATTAGAAGCCGCTGTAATGAATGCTGACTCACCTTGTTTCAAGGTAAGTGCGGCTGATTTTTCTTGTATTTTTAACTCGCCTTGCATCACCAATAAAATGCCTGCACTTTGAAGATTCAATTCAGTATGTTGTTGTGGTTCAACACGAATTTGAGCTAAAGCAAAATCGTTTACTGGCGTTTTATAAGTAAATTCTGACTGATTTTGAGGTGCGGCTGAGATAATTTGAGGTGTTACTTCGCGACAATCTACAATTTTTAATAATTCGACAATATCGACATATTTTGGTGTTAATCCACCACGAACCACATTATCAGAACATGCCATTAACTCCACGTTTTGTCCGCGAAGGTAAGCATGAGGAATACCCGCATCTTGGAAAATACCCTCTCCTTCTTTTAAATGCACGATATTAAAGAGATAAAAACACACCAAGCCAGCATCTAATTTTTCAGGCGAAATCGCCATGGCTTCCATGGTATAAAGCACCCAATAATCGGGGTTATCTAGCCTCAACTCGCCATTTTTATAAGGCTGTTGGTTAGCTTCAATAATAGGTAATAGCCAATTTGCGAGCGTTGATTGATCCGCCAACATCACATCTGCATAAAATTCAGCAAGGCTTTGCTTACCTAATTTTTCAGCCAAAGGTTGCAAAGAGGGGCGTGCATTTAATGTCGCAAGAATTTGATCCTTTGTTTTAAAACCGTGTAAAAGCCAAAAACCTGATAACGCAATCATCATTTCTGGTTTGTGATTTCTATCTTTATAAGTCCGCGTGCTGTCTGTTAATGCCACGCCTTTTGCATTTTCAGCCTCAAAGCCCTTTTCAGCTTGATCTTTAGTCGGATGCAATTGAATCGATAACGGCTTTTTAACATCTAAAATCTTTAACAAATAAGGGAGTTCATCACCAAATTGCTGACGACTTGCTTGCCCAAGTGCGGTCGGATTTTGCGATAAAAATTCAATAAGGGATTGTTTACCTGTTACATTCTCAATATCAGAAGGCGCTGATGGATGCGCGCCTAACCACCACTCCGCACAAGGTTGATCTTTCGCTGAATTTAATCCAATCAATGATGCAATATAGTTTTTTCCGCCCCATGCATAATGCTGTACTTGGCCAGTTAATCGATAAATCATTTTTGCCTTCTTTAAAAAGAACAAGTATAAAAAAATCCGCTCATTTAAAGCGGATCTTTTAATCAGTGAATCTTATTTTGTTAAACTTAGAACAACAGATTCTCCAGCAATCACTTCACCTGATTTTTTCTCGATAGATGAAATTTCATCCATGTTAGAGATAACCACTGGTGTTAAAACTGATTTTGCTTTTGATTCTAATGTTGCTAAATCAAATTCGATTACTGTGTCGCCGCGTTTTACGCTTTGACCTTCTTGTGCGATGCGAGTGAATCCTTCACCTTTTAATTCAACGGTATCAATACCGAAGTGAACGAATAATTCAACACCCTCTTTTGATTCCATTGAAAATGCATGGTTGGTTTCAAAAATTTTACCAATTACACCATCAACAGGCGCCACAATTTTGTTACCAGTTGGGCGAATTGCAATACCATCACCCACGATTTTTTCAGAGAAAACAACATCTGGTACATCTTCGATATTCACAATCTCACCAGAAAGTGGCGCATAAATTTCGACTTCCACTGTTTTGTTTTCTTTTGAACCAAATAATTTGTCAAATAAGCCCATTTTAATCTCCTATCTATTAAAGATGGCTAGTATTTTAACGTAAAACTCTGTTTTTGTATCTAGTTTAACGATTTTTCTGCTAAAAAAGCTTGAATTAATTGCTCAATTTCAGCAGCGGTTGGTTTTTGTAATGCTTCATCAGCTAAGGCTTTCACCTCTTGATAATTCACATGACGAATTAATTTTTTAATACGTGGCACAGAAATTGCACTCATACTAAATTCATCTAAGCCCATACCGAGTAACAATAAGGTTGCTCGTTCATCGCCGGCTAACTCACCACACATACCTGTCCATTTACCTTCTGCATGAGAAGCATCAATCACTTGTTTGATCAAGCCTAGTACTGAAGGAGACATTGGATTGTATAAGTGAGAAATTAATTCATTACCACGGTCAACAGCTAAAGTATATTGCGTTAAATCGTTTGTACCAATACTAAAGAAATCCACTTCTTTCGCTAAGAATTTCGCATTCACCGCTGCAGATGGTGTTTCAACCATGACACCCACTTGGATATTTTCATCAAAAGCTTTACCTTCTGCACGCAATTCTGCTTTTAAGGTTTCAAGCACTGATTTTAATTCACGAATTTCTTCTACCGAAATAATCATCGGGAACATCACAGCAAGTTTACCAAATGCAGACGCACGTAATACGGCTCTTAATTGCGCGTGTAAAATCTCACGACGATCAAGGGCAATACGTACTGCACGCCATCCTAAGAATGGGTTCATTTCTTTTGGTAAATTTAAATATGGAAGCTCTTTATCACCGCCGATATCCATGGTACGTAATACAACTAAACGACCTTCCATTGCTTCAACCACTTCTTTATAAGCAATAAATTGCTCTTCTTCGCTCGGCAATTGATCGCGATCCATAAAGAGGAATTCTGTACGGTATAAACCTACCCCTTCTGCACCATTACGATGTGCCCCTTCGCAATCGCGAATCGTACCAATATTGGCTACCACATCAACTTTATGGCCATCAAGGGTCACTGCAGGCAAATCTTTTAATTTCGCTAATTCTGCTTTTTCTTCAGCGAGTTTTGCTTCTAAGGTTTTTAATTCGTCAATTTCAGCTTGAGTCGGATTCACGTAAACACGGTTGTTTACCGCATCTAAAATAAGATAATCACCTGTATTCACTCGTGCTGTGACATCATTTGTCCCGACAATGGCCGGCAATTCAAGTGAACGAGCCATAATTGAGGTGTGAGATGTTCTACCACCAATATCAGTAATAAAACCTAATACTTTTTCTAAGTTTAATTGAGCGGTTTCTGATGGAGTTAAATCGTAAGCCACAAGGATGGATTCTTCAGTAATATCACCAAGATCCACAATATGCATGCCTAAAATATTTTTGATTAAACGATTACCGATATCGCGAATATCACCCGCACGTTCTTTTAAGTATTCATCATCAATTTCAGACAACATTTCAACTTGTTGATCGATGATTTTACTTGCTGCCACACTCGCATTCACTTTGTTTGAACGAAGATAATCAATAATTTCCTCTTCTAACTCTTCATCTTCAAGGATCATTAAATGGCCTTCAAAGATGGCCGCTTTTTCTTCACCTAAGGATTTTAATGCACGTTGATGAATAGAATTAAGTTGCTCAACTGCCGCTTCACGACCTGCATAAAAACGGGCAACTTCTGCCTCAACTTGATCTTCTGAAATTTTTTGCGTATCAAGAACAATTTTTTCTTCTTTTAATACTAAGGCTTTACCAAAAACGATACCTGGTGACGCTGGAATACCTGTAATCATACTTTTACCTTCCGAGATAATTTATTAAAGGTTAGATAAACAATAGCCATAGAATAGAAATCCTATGGCTAATCGTAAATTATTCTAAAGTAGGAATTAATGCTACTAAATGTTCAACGGCTTGTTGTTCGTCTTCACCTTCCGCCGAGATGGTGATTACAGTTCCTTGCGTTAAGCCTAAGGTTTGTAGCTTAAATAGGCTTTTCGCACTTGCACTTTTACCACCGGAAGTCACTGTTACATCAGAAGCAAATGCTTTCGCTTCTTTAACAAATTGCGCCGCTGGACGGGTGTGTAAACCATTAGGAGCTGTAATTTCTACATCTTTTGAGAACATAATGTTACCTCTATAGTAATTGTAAAATTTAGTCTATAAATCCGCTGTAGTATCTCTATTAAATGCCCAATAATCAAGGCTAAACACAAAAAAACTTGAGCTACATCACGAAATTAGGGGTACTTTATACCTAATTTACAGTAAATTGTCTACTACACAGAAAAATGACGTTGTGATTTTGTCTCACTTAAACTTTCAATTAAGCGATGATAATTCTCATAACGTATCGGTGAAATCCGACCTGCTTCTACCGCTTCACGTAAGGCACAGCCTGGATCATTCAAATGTTTACAATCACGGAACTTACACGTGCCTAAGACATATTGAAATTCACGATAGCCTTTGGTGATCTGATCTGGCTCCAAATGCCATAAACCAAACTCACGAATACCTGGTGAATCAATCAAATTACCGCCTTGTGGCAAATGATATAAACGAGAAGAAGTTGTGGTATGTTGCCCCAAGCCTGAGGTTTCACTGATGCCACCGACTTGCGCATTGACCGTTGGTAAAATATGGTTAATTAAACTGGATTTGCCTACCCCTGACTGCCCCACAAAAATGGATGTTCCATCACTTAAAAGTGCGGTCAATTTTTCCATATTTTTTCCGGTTTCAGCAGAAATGATGATGGTCTGATAACCAATATCACGGTAGATCTGTAACTGGCTTTCCACTTCCTGCTCTTGCTCGGCATCCAGTAAATCGCCTTTATTCACCACAATGACAGGTTCGATCCCCGCATTTTCACACACCACTAAATAACGATCGATAATATTGAGTGAAAGCACTGGCACAACGGCTGAGACAATAATAATACGATCGATATTGGCCGCAATCGGTTTCAGCCCATCATAATAATCTGGACGAGCAATTTCATTTTGTCTTGGGTGAATGGCTTCAATCACACCGCTCACACCTTGGAGCTGTTCATTGCCTTGTCGCCAAATCACTTTGTCTCCAACCACGAGACTAGAAAGTGTACGACGTAAATTACAGCGGAAAATTTCGCCTTGTGCGTTTTCTACGTCTGCATGAACCGAATAACGCGTGACCACTACCCCATCTTGGCTTTCACCTAGCATATCATCTTGCCATTCCACTTCTTTCTTCTTGTGGCGATGCAAGGCTTTCGCGTTATTTGATTGAATTCGACGAGTTTGATTTTGCGTTAGTTTACGTTTGCTCATAAAGTGCGGTCGTTTTTTCCGATGTTTTTCGTTAAAATAAACGGGATTAAAAAATGTTCATAGGATACCTTATATTATGCAATTAGATAAACAAAATCTGATTTGGATCGATTTAGAAATGACAGGATTAGATCCTGAAAAAGAACGAATTATTGAAATCGCAACCATCGTGACAGATAAAGATCTCAATATTTTAGCGGAAGGACCTGTGATTGCGGTGCATCAAAGTGATGAATTATTAAACAAAATGTCGGAATGGTGCGTAAAAACCCACACAGCTAATGGCTTAGTTGATCGTGTCAAAGCGAGCAAACTCACCGAACGTGCAGCAGAATTACAAACATTAGATTTTTTAAAACGATGGGTACCAAAAGGTGCTTCACCGATTTGTGGCAACAGCATCGCACAAGATAAACGCTTTCTTTATAAATATATGCCTGATTTAGCTGATTATTTCCATTATCGTCATCTAGATGTGAGCACGTTAAAAGAATTAGCCGCTCGCTGGAAACCAGAAATTTTAGACGGGTTCAAAAAAGGCAATACTCATTTAGCCCTTGATGATATTCGAGAGTCAATAAAAGAGTTAGCTTACTACCGTGATCACTTTATTAATCTGGGTTGATGAAAACTTAGGCAAACTCAATCATTTGCGAAATCTGCGCTTGCGTTGAATAAATTTTTTCGTATAATGTTGCCTCATTCACCAATGTGAAATGCGGGAATAGCTCAGTTGGTAGAGCACGACCTTGCCAAGGTCGGGGTCGCGAGTTCGAGCCTCGTTTCCCGCTCCAAATTCTCAATCCGTTGCTGAAAAGCAGCGGATTTTTTATTGTATTTTCCCTACATATTCCCTTCAAAATACGATAAAATCCCCCAGAAACTTTAACCTAAAAAATCACTCTAAGAATGACCGAATTAACCCAATACATTCCTGATGAAGGCACGATGCTCCGTTTTGGTAAAAAACTGGCAGAAGTGCTTGTAAAACAACCGAAAGATAATGCCATTGTGCTTTATTTTAATGGCGATCTTGGTGCAGGGAAAACCACCCTGACTCGTGGAATGGTGCAAGGTTTAGGCTACCAAGGCAATGTCAAAAGCCCTACTTATACGTTAGTGGAAGAATATAGCATTGCAGGGAAAATGATTTATCATTTCGATTTATATCGTCTTGCCGATCCTGAAGAATTGGAATTTATGGGCATTCGTGATTATTTCAGCCAAAATTGTATCTGCTTAATCGAATGGGCAGAAAAAGGTGAAGGCATCTTGCCTGAGGCTGATTTACTAGTAAATATTGATTATTACGACGATGCTCGCAACATTACGCTAATTGCTCAAAACTCAGTGGGTGAGCATATTTTGACACAACTATAAAATTGATTTACATGAAAGCAAAATTTTCGTTTCTTTTTGGAATATTTTCTCTAATTTCTACCACCGTATTTGCCGCCCCACAATGGACAATTGCCATTGATCCCGGCCACGGCGGTAAAGATCCCGGTGCTATCGGAAAAAATTTAGGCATTTATGAAAAGAATGTCACCCTTTCTATCGCGCGAGAATTAAAAGCCTTATTAGATAAAGATCCTAATTTCAAAGGTGTCTTAACACGCAGTAGCGATTACTACATTTCCGTGCCAGAACGTTCTGAAATCGCACGTAAATATAAAGCAAATTTTCTCGTGTCTATCCATGCCGACTCCTCTCTTAATGCAGACCAACGTGGCGCATCAGTTTGGGTACTATCCAATCGCCGTGCCAATGATGAAATGGGACAATGGTTAGAAGATGATGAAAAACGCTCTGAGCTTTTAGGTGGTGCAGGAAAAGTACTTTCCAATAACAATGACAAATATTTAGATCAAACCGTACTCGATCTACAATTTGGTCATAGCCAACGTACAGGCTATGAACTTGGTAACAGCATTTTACGTCGTTTTGCTCGCGTGACCTCATTAAGCCGCAGTACCCCACAACATGCAAGCCTTGGCGTATTACGCTCTCCCGATATTCCTTCAGTTCTGGTGGAAACGGGATTCCTTTCCAATATGGAAGAAGAACAGAAACTGAATACCATTGCTTATCGTCGTCGTATTGCTTATATGATTTACGAAGGTTTGGTTGCTTATCGTAATGGTAATTTAAAAGCAATTGCCGTTCCACCTAGTGATGAGCAAGACAGCAAATCTACAAAATCAAACGATAAAAACAATGAAAAATCTGACCGCACTTCTGATGTGAAAGACAGCGGTATTCGCCATAAAGTGAAATCAGGCGAAAGCATTGGTAGCCTAGCAAATAAATACGATGTGAAAGTCAGCGAAATTATTGAGTTGAATAAACTGAAACGCAAAGAACTTTGGTTAAATGAAACCATTAAGATTCCTGATAATGGCAAAGGCAAAAAAGCGGAAGAACCAACTAAAAAAGAAGAGAAAAACATCGAAAAATCTGACCGCACTTCCGATGTCAAAGACAGCGGTATTCGCCATAAAGTGAAACCAGGTGAAAGCATTGGTAGTCTGGCGAACAAATATGATGTCAAAGTCAGTGAAATTATTGAATTAAATAAACTAAAACGTAAAGAACTTTGGCTGAATGAAACCATCAAAATTCCAGATAACGGCAAGGGTAAAAAGGTAGAAGAAAAACCTAAATCGGATGATAAAGCCAAAGCCGATAACAAAGGAAAAAACAGCAAAATTGTTGAAGCTGAAAAAGCGGTTTCTAAAAAAGATCAAAAACAAGAAAAAGCTGAGAATAAAAAAGAGCCTGAGAAAAAAGGTAACGATAAAAAAGATACTTCTTCAAAAGGAAATGAGAAGAAAGATGATGGCAAGAAAGAAACCCCGCTTTACCATACAGTGAAAGCCGATCAAACTATCTATGCTATCTCTCGTGAATACAATGTACCGGTTAATCGTCTTTTAAAACTGAACCCAACATTGAAAAATGGCAAAGTCGTGACTGGGCAAAAAATCAAACTTAAAGAAAAATAAGGAATCCTATGGCAATCAAAATTCTTTCTCCACAGCTGGCTAATCAGATTGCCGCAGGTGAAGTGGTCGAACGCCCTGCCTCTGTGGTGAAAGAATTGGTGGAAAACAGCCTTGATGCCGGTGCCAATAAAATTCATATTGATATTGAAAACGGCGGCGCCAGTCTGATTCGTATTCGAGATAATGGCAGTGGCATTCCTAAAGAAGAATTAAGCCTCGCACTCGCTCGACACGCAACCAGTAAAATTGCCGATCTTGATGATCTCGAAGCCATTTTAAGTTTAGGTTTCCGCGGTGAAGCCCTTGCTAGTATCAGCTCGGTTTCTCGTCTCACGCTTACCTCTCGCACAGCTGAGCAAAATGAAGCGTGGCAGGTTTACGCACAGGGACGAGAGATGGAAACTACAATTAAACCTGCGTCTCATCCAGTCGGTACAACAGTTGAAGTGGCGAATCTCTTTTTTAACACGCCTGCTCGTCGTAAATTCTTACGCACCGATAAAACAGAATTTGCTCATATTGATGAAGTCATTCGCCGTATTGCTTTAGCGAAATTTAATATCGCTTTTACGCTCACACATAACGGCAAAATTGTTCGACAATACCGCCCTGCGACAAATGAAGAACAACAACTAAAACGCGTTGCCGCTATTTGTGGCGATGATTTTGTTCAACATGCCTTACGTATTGATTGGAAACATGATGATTTACATCTTTCTGGCTGGGTGGCGACACCTGAATTTACCCGTTCTCAAAATGATTTGAGCTATTGCTATATCAATGGACGAATGGTGCGTGATAAAGTGATCACCCACGCCATTCGTCAAGCTTATGCGGAGCATTTACATACTGAGCAATACCCTGCATTTGTACTATTTATCGATCTCAATCCACATGATGTCGATGTCAACGTGCACCCAACAAAACACGAGGTGCGTTTCCATCAAGCGCGTTTAATTCATGATTTTATCTGCCAAGGCGTAACAAATGCACTCAATGCCATTCCTCAAGCTGAATTGGATTTAATGCCAGCGATGAATGAGGCAAGAGAGCCTTCGGCTTCATATCAACCTCACTATGAAACAAAACCTAATCGTGCAGCGGCAGGGCAAAATATTTTCGCTTCGCATTATAATCAGCCTCGTGAAAAACAATCAGAAAATCGACCGCACTTTTCAAACCGTAGTGAGTACGTTCCGTCATATGGTTATCGTGAACAACCAACAAAGACTGAACAACGCTTATATGGGGAATTAGTACGTCCTGCGGAAAATTCTCAACTTTTAACAACACCTGTCGTTGAACAACTCCCACAGACAAGTGAAACAGGCTATTTACGCGCATTGGCATTAATTGAAAACAAAGCGTTGCTTTTACAACAAAATCAGCAGTTTTATTTGATGTCATTAGCTAAATTGCAAACCTTAAATTATGAATTAACCTTACAACAAGGTGAAATTCCACAACAACCATTGCTCATTCCGATTATTTTCCGCTTAGATGAAAAACAATTTGAACAATGGCAAAAACAAAAAGCTTTTTTCCAACAAAGTGGTTTTGAATTTATTGAAAATGAAGCTCAGCTACGTCTTACATTAAATAAAGTGCCTGCAATTTTACGTACACAAAACTTACAAAAATGTGTGGTGAGCCTGCTTGCTGAACATGTAGAAAATATGCCTGATTTTCTGACCGCACTTTGTCAGACGCTAGAGATGAAACCGATTGAGGTGTTAGCAGATGCAGTCAGCTTATTAAGTGAAACGGAACGCTTACTGAATAAAGCTCATCAAGAAAAATTTAATACATTACTGAAACCGATTAACTGGCAGCCTTTTTTAAGCGATTTGTAATATGACACAAAAAACTGACTCCAAACCAACTGCACTTTTTCTGATGGGGCCAACGGCCTCAGGAAAAACAGATCTTGCTATTCAATTACGTCAAAGCCTGCCAGTGGAAGTGATCAGTGTTGATTCTGCATTAATTTATAAAGGCATGGATATTGGCACGGCAAAGCCTTCTAAAGAAGAACTTGCCCTTGCTCCTCACCGCTTAATCGATATTCTAGATCCCGCTGAAAGTTATTCTGCGATGAATTTTCGTGACGATGCACTCAGAGAAATGGCCGATATTACCGCGCAAGGTAAAATTCCGCTTTTGGTTGGCGGCACCATGTTGTATTACAAAGCATTGATTGAAGGACTTTCTCCTCTTCCATCTGCTGATGAAAATTTACGCTTAGAGATTGAAGAAAAAGCACAGAAATTTGGCTGGCCAGCACTTCATCAAGAATTACAAAAAATTGATCCTATTTCAGCAGAGCGTATTAATCCAAATGATTCACAGCGCATTAATCGTGCATTAGAAGTATTCTATTTAACGGGCAAATCATTAACGGAATTAACTGAACAAAAAGGCGAAGAATTGCCTTATCAATTTTTACAATTTGCTATTGCTCCAGAAGATCGTGCGGTGTTACATCAACGTATCGAACAACGTTTCCATAAAATGATCGAATTAGGTTTCCAAGAAGAGGTTGAAAAACTCTATCAACGAGAAGATCTCCATCCTGATTTGCCTTCTATCCGCTGTGTGGGCTATCGACAAATGTGGGAATATTTACGTGGTGACTATGATCATGAAGAAATGGTCTTCCGTGGCATTTGTGCGACTCGCCAATTAGCAAAACGACAAATCACCTGGCTGCGCGGCTGGAAAACACCATTAAATTGGCTAGATAGTCTGCAACCGCAACAAGCCAAAGAAATCGTATTACGCAAGATTGACGAACATTTTAAGGGGTAAATTATGGCGCTTTCACTTCCGCTTTCGACTGAAAAACTCATTCAACTTGGCGAAGTGCTTTGCCAACATTTCCCTGAAATGAATCTTGATAAAATAACCCAACAAATCGAGCGGGACGAAACAGATCTCACGACAACAATCGGACAAATAAACTATGCCATCAGTCTGTCTGATTTCTTGGAAAAAGTCTTAAAAAAACACCCGCACTTTTTAGCCCAATGGTGGCAAACACCTCCTCAATTTTCAGATTGTCAACATTATGCTAGCCGTTTAGCTGACCAACTCTCCACTATCCAAAACGAAGAACAGCTTTACAAAACGCTACGAGATTTTCGTAATCAAGAAATGGCAAAACTTAGTTTCTGTCAAAGCTTGAATCTTGCCACCGTAGAAGAAATTTTTATTCGTCTTTCTCAACTTGCTGAAAGTCTTATCATTGGTGCGAGAGATTGGCTGTACAAACAAGCTTGTGAAGAAATGGGCACACCTTGCGATGAAAATGGCAACCCACAGCAACTCTATATTCTTGGCATGGGAAAATTAGGTGGTTTTGAGCTAAATTTCTCCTCTGATATTGATTTAATTTTTACTTACCCTTCACAGGGAGAAACCGTTGGTGCAAGACGAGCCGTTGATAACGCCAAATTTTTTACGCGTTTAGGACAACGTCTGATCAATGCTTTAGATCAATTCACGCCAGATGGTTTTGTCTATCGTACGGATATGCGCCTTCGCCCTTTTGGTGACAGTGGTGCACTTGCCTTAAGTTTTTCTGCAATGGAGCAATATTACCAAGATCAAGGGCGAGACTGGGAACGCTATGCCATGATTAAAGGGCGTATTTTAGGCGCTGATGCGCAAGATCCCTATGTAAAAACCTTGCAGCAATTACTTCGCCCCTTTGTGTATCGACGCTATATTGATTTTAGTGTGATTCAAGCTTTACGTGAAATGAAAGGTAAAATCGAGCGCGAAGTACGTCGTCGTGGCTTAAAAGACAATATTAAACTAGGTGCAGGTGGGATTCGAGAAATCGAATTTATTGTGCAAGTTTTTCAACTGATTCGAGGTGGACGTGAGATTAAGCTCCAACAACATGAATTGCTTAAACTTCTCCCCGAAATACGAGATCTTGGTTTAATTACGCCTCAACAATATCATGAATTAAGAGACGCTTATATCTTCCTTCGTCGTACTGAAAACGTGCTACAAGCCATTGATGATCAACAAACGCAACTACTTCCAACAGATGAAGAAAATCGCCTTAGATTAATAGTTGCTTGTCGAGAATACACTTACTTAGATGAGAACAATCAAACTACGATAAAATCTTATCCAATTGAAAACTGGGATGATTTCTATCAAATACTACAAGCACACCAACAAAAAGTGCGGTCAGTTTTTGATGCATTAATTGGTGAAGAAAAAGATGAACGTACCGATGACAATAATCAGTGGATTGATTTTTTAGAAAGTGATCTTGATGACATTGAACAAATGTTGGTTGATAATCACATTGATGATGACGCAATTTCCGATATTTTAGATAAACTTATTCAATTCAAAGAGGGGCTTGCGCGCCGTGTTATTGGCTCTCGTGGTCGAGAAGTTTTAGCTCACTTATTGCCAAATATCTTCACTCAAATATTTGAACAAAAAAATTACCGCACTTTATTGCCACGCATCCTCAACATTGTCGATAAAATTGCGAGTAGAACGACGTATTTAGAATTACTCTTAGAAAATCCTCAAGCCATTAAGCAGCTTATTGAACTATGTGCGCAATCCCAGATGATTGCCGAACAAGTCGCTCGTTACCCTATTCTACTCGATGAATTATTAAATACTGAAGCGCTACGTAATCCATTGCCGTTCACACAGTATCCTGATGAATTGAAGCAATATATGCTGCGATTACCGCAAGATGATGAAGAACAATTTATTGACGGTTTACGCCAATTCAAACAGTCTATTTTATTACGCGTTGCAGCCGCCGATATTCTTAACGTATTGCCTGTGATGAAAGTGAGCGATCATCTCACTTATCTAGCTGAAGCAATTATTGATGCCGTTGTCAATTTTGCCTGGCAACAAGTTAGTCAACGCTTTGGTGTACCTGAACATCTAGTAGGTAAAACAGAAAAAGGCTTTTTAGTCATTGGCTACGGTAAATTAGGCGGAATTGAACTCGGATATAAATCCGATTTGGATTTAGTCTTTTTATACCAAGCGGTTGAAGGCCAAACTATTGGTGGGAAAAAATCCATTGATAGCAATCAATTCTATTTAAGATTGGCTCAAAAAATTGTCAGCATCTTTAGTATGAATACCAGTGCAGGCATACTTTACGATGTTGATATGCGATTACGTCCTTCAGGCGATTCAGGCTTATTAGGCTGTTCGCTTCAAGCATTTGAAAACTATCAACTCAATGAAGCATGGACTTGGGAAAAGCAAGCACTTGTCCGCAGTCGTGCCATTTTTGGTGAAACTGAATTAAAAGCAGAATTTGAAAAAATTCGCTGTAATGTACTTTCCGCACAAAGAGATATTAATCAGCTAAAAATTGAAGTAAGAGAAATGCGTGAAAAAATGTACGACCATTTATCTCATACAAAAGAAGGCTTTTTTAATATCAAAACAGATCGTGGTGGTATTACCGATATTGAATTTATCGCCCAGTATCTGATGCTCGCGAATGCCCCAGCTAATCCAATATTAACCAAATGGTCTGATAATGTCCGTATCTTTGATTCAATGGCAGAATATCACATTATTTCTCTAACAGAATGTGAAAAGCTCAAATCCTGTTACGTGACACTGCGTAATAAAATCCATCACCTAAACTTATTAGGAAAGCCTGTCATTGTTGATGATTCGGAATTTATAGAAGAAAGAGAATTTGTTTGTTCTTTATGGAATAAGCTATTTTCTTAAAAGATTAAAGGAGTCTATCCCCCAATATTTGGGATAAACTCCTTTTTATATATTCTCTACATAAAACAGCCTAACTTTCTACAGCACTTATATTATCAAAGTAATCTTTAACTAAACTCCATAAACAAAAACCCCAAGCCATTTAGCTCGGGGTTCTACATTCACTACCTGGCGGTGTCCTACTCTCACATGGGGAAGCCCCACACTACCATCGGCGCAT
>OGEU01000954.1_pt1 | contig 26578 bp, 28 predicted proteins | sample 1570651 | NCBI WGS metagenome assembly OGEU01 (sample SAMEA2582129, study PRJEB24529) | metagenome | biome: Human gut stool | place: China | collected 2011 | reverse complement strand
GTGACTTGATTATAATAGTATAAATTACAAAAATATATAAATATGCATATCTATAAATATACTTATAACATATATATAATGATTTTACAAGCAAAAATGTGTAAAAATATTTTGATTTTACAGATAGTCTGTTATAATTAAATAACAAATAGGTAATTGCGAAACCGGATAAAAGTACCGGAACTTACAGCGGTGGCATGAAATTAAATAGCAAAATATGTGAGGAAATAGGTATGGCTGCAAAATTAAATAAAATTACAATATATATCACATCAACAGAAGTATTTTTTAATAGGGATGCTGATGGCAATAGAGTGTTTGATGAAAAATTATATAAAAAAGCATATAATATTGTTACTGAAGTGCGACGTAGTAAAGCTGACAAATTGAGATTTAATGAGGATAAATGCCGTTGTATTGCCGCTGGATTGTTATTAAATTATGCTTTAAGACAAGAAAAAGTGGATAATCATAGTGAAATTGTAATGGTGGATATAATTAAGGCATGTGATGGATATGATAAATCATATGATTATAAAATTAAATATCAGAAAAAAGGTAAACCGTATTTTAAAGATTACAAAGAATTGAATTTTAATATTACACATTCAGGAAAATATGTTGCATGTGCTATTTCTGATAAACCGATAGGAATTGATATGGAAGGAAACAGAAAAGATGTATGCAGCGTTGCAAGACGTTTTTTTAATAAAGATGAATCTGAATGGGTGTGCATGGCTGAGTCGGAATCGGAACAGAAAGAAAGATTTTTGAAAATATGGACATTTAAAGAAGCATATTCAAAGATGACAGGTGATGGAATCGCATTATGTTTAAAACAGCCATATTTTCAAGGCTTAAAAAATCTGAATGTGATAGAAAAATCATTTGAGGAGTATAGAATATGTGTTGTCAAAAAATAAATTTATTATACTTATGTATGGTTATCAAATCATATTTTTAATTAGAAAAATCCCGGCAAAGTAGTATTATGAGGTGTCACCTCAGATCTTTACCGGGATTTATTTATTTTTATTTATTTTCCTGATAATCAAGAGCTGCTTTGATAAATCCTCTGAAAAGCGGATGTGGTCTGTTAGGACGAGACTTTAATTCAGGATGTGCCTGAGTTGCAAGGAACCATGGATGTGAAGGAATTTCAACCATCTCAACGATTCTTCCGTCAGGAGAAATACCTGAAAGCTTCATGCCGTTTTCTGTAAGAACTTTTCTGTAATCATTATTAACTTCATAACGATGACGATGACGCTCATGAATCTGCTCTTCACCATAAAGCTCGTAAGCCTTGCTTGTTTTATCAAGAACACAAGGATAAGAGCCAAGTCTTAATGTGCCACCGATATCATCAATGCCTTCCTGATCAGGCATAAGATGAATTACAGGGTGTGTAGTATCCGGCTTTAATTCAACGCTGTGTGCATCTGTATAACCGATTACATCTCTTGCAAATTCAACGATAGATAACTGCATTCCGAGGCAGAGACCAAGGAATGGTACATTGTGTTCTCTTGCATAGCGGATTGCCTGAATCTTGCCTTCAATACCTCTGTCGCCGAAACCACCAGGAACAAGGATTCCTGATACATCGCCAAGAATTTCAGCTGCATTTTCAGCTGTAACAGTTTCTGAATCAACCCATTTGATAGTTACATCAGCTGAATTGTATACACCGCCGTGCTTTAATGCTTCGACTACACTGATGTAAGCATCGTGAAGCTGTATATATTTACCAACAAGGGCAACAGTAACTTTCTTTGTAGGATTTTTCCATGCTTTACACATTGCACGCCATTCGTCAAGATCCGGTTCTGGACAGTCAAGCTGGAGACATTCACATGCAACCTGTGCAAGGTGTTCATCTTCCATTGCAAGTGGTGCATCATAAAGAATTTCAACATCAAGATTCTGAAGTACGTGTGACTTAGGTACGTTACAGAATAAAGCAATCTTATCCTTAATTCCAGGTTCAAGAGGATGCTCAGTACGGCATACAAGAATATCCGGCTGGATACCCATTCCCTGAAGTTCTTTTACACTTGCCTGTGTCGGCTTTGTCTTCATCTCACCTGAAGCCTTGAGGTAAGGTATGAGAGTAACGTGACAAAGGATAGCATTCTCACGTCCTACTTCGTGCTGGAACTGACGGATTGCTTCAAGGAAAGGCTGGCTTTCGATATCACCTACAGTACCACCGACTTCGATGATGGCAATCTTAGTTTTATCATCTGAGTAGTCGCGGTAAAATCTGCTTTTGATTTCGTTAGTGATATGAGGAATAACCTGAACAGTGCCTCCACCAAAATCACCGCGGCGTTCTTTCTGAAGAACTGACCAGTAAACCTTACCTGTAGTTACGTTAGAATTTTTATTAAGACTTTCGTCAATGAATCTTTCATAATGTCCGAGGTCAAGGTCAGTCTCGGCTCCATCATCGGTAACAAATACTTCACCATGCTGAATAGGATTCATGGTGCCTGGGTCGATATTGATATATGGATCAAACTTCTGCATAGTTACTGAAAAACCGCGGGCTTTCAATAAACGTCCTAATGACGCAGCAGTTATTCCTTTTCCAAGTCCTGAAACGACACCACCGGTGACGAATACATATTTTACGGGCATTATTTCCTCCATTCTGCCGGGTTGCGGCTGTAAAAAATTGTTATTAAAAATACATTAAAAATAAATATCCGGCAGCACAAAATAAAACACTACCGGGACAAATCATTTAATATTTAAAACCATTATACAACGAGTCGTTATTAATTTCCACATATTTTTTCAAAATAAATAGATAAATATATTACAGAGGGGCATGATAAAATTATAAAGTTAGTATAAAATAAGTAAAATTAGTTGTTTTTGATTGATTTATAAAATATTAATCTATATAATTAAGAAGACAATCATATTATTTTTTGATAATAAACTCAGCAATATACATAAGTGCTGTTTTATTATAAAATTAGAAATGGAGAATATATGGGAAACTGGGAAAATGATAACAGAAATTCCGGCGATAATGTAAATGGCAGACCACTTAATAACGGCAATGGCAGTAATCCGTCACCGGATAATAATAATAACCGTAACGGACAGGGGTATGGCGGATATAATCCACAGGGCAACGCCGGCGGTAATGGTTATAACGGCGGATATGGCAATAATGGCGGCAATGGCTATAACAGCGGTAACAGAGGTTACAACGGAATGCCTAACGGACCGCAGGGAGGACCTAATGGGTATGGACCGGGTAATTATAACAACTATAATAATTACAATAATGGACCGGGCAATAACCGCAATAATAATGGCAACAGAGGCGGCGGAAGAAATAATAATAACGAGAAGAAGCCAAAGAACTGGAATACAATAATACTGCTTACGATAGCATGTGTTGTTACATTTATCGGTATCACATTTCTTAATGGAATGTTAAAGAATGCAACATATAAAGAGATTTCATATTCTGAATTTCTTAATATGATTGATGAGAACAAGATTTCAAAAGTTAAGTTTGAACAGGATAGAATTATAATAACTCCTTCAGATGATACGATTGAAGATACCGCAATGGGAAAGATTAAGTACACATATTACACAGCATATATTAATGATGATGAACTTGTGCAGACATTGAAGGAACATTCAGATATTACAATAGCAGGTTATATTCCTGACTCAAGTTCATCTGTTATAGATTTCCTTCTTGCATATGTACTTCCATTGCTCCTTATGATATTCCTTTTCTCATTCATATATAGAAAGATTGCAAAAGGAAGCGGTATGATGGGCGGCATGGGCGTCGGCAAAAATACTGCCAAAGTATATGTACAGAAGAAGACAGGTGTTACATTTAAAGATGTTGCCGGTCAGGATGAGGCAAAAGAATCACTTACAGAGATTGTTGATTTCCTTCACAATCCTGATAAATATGCAAGAATAGGTGCTAAGCTTCCAAAGGGTGCACTTCTTGTAGGACCTCCGGGTACAGGTAAGACACTCCTTGCAAAAGCAGTAGCCGGTGAAGCCAATGTGCCGTTTTTTTCTCTTGCAGGTTCAGATTTCGTAGAGATGTTTGTCGGTGTAGGTGCGTCAAGAGTAAGAGATTTGTTTAAAGAAGCACAGAAGCTTGCACCATGTATTATTTTCATTGATGAGATTGATGCAATCGGTAAGAGCCGTGATTCGAGATATGGCGGTGGTAATGATGAACGTGAACAGACATTGAACCAGCTCCTTGCGGAGATGGATGGTTTTGATTCATCTAAGGGACTTTTTATTCTTGCTGCGACTAACAGACCGGAAGTGCTTGATAAGGCACTTTTAAGACCGGGTCGTCTTGACAGAAGAATTATTGTAGATAAACCGGATTTAAAGGGAAGAATAGATACACTTAAGGTTCATTCAAAAGATGTTCTTATGGACGATACTGTTGATTTGGAAGCAATTGGACTTGCGACAAGTGGTGCTGTTGGTTCAGACCTTGCAAATATGATTAATGAGGCTGCTATTGCAGCCGTCAAGGATGGCAGAAATGTAGTTTCACAGAAAGACCTTTTTGAGGCTGTCGAAGTTGTAATTGCAGGTAAAGAGAAGAAAGACAGGATTCTTAGCCGTGAGGAAAAGAGAACTGTCGCATACCATGAAGTGGGTCATGCACTTATTACAGCATTAAAGAAAGATGCTGAACCGGTCCAGAAGATTACTATTGTTCCAAGAACAATGGGGTCACTTGGTTATGTAATGCAGGTGCCTGAGGAAGAGAAGTATCTTATGACAAAAGATGAGCTTATGGCAAGACTTGTTACACTTCTTGGCGGACGTGCTGCAGAAGAGATTGTATTTGATACTGTTACAACCGGTGCATCAAATGATATTGAAAAGGCTACACAGATGGCAAGAGCCATGATTACACAGTATGGCATGTCAGAAAAATTTGGTCTTATGAGTCTTGAGACAGTTGAAAACAAGTATCTTGACGGTAATGCAAGACTTAACTGTTCAGATGAGACAGCAGCCATAATTGATGAAGAAGTAAAAGATTTATTGAAGAGATGTTTTGAAGAAGCTAAACAGCTTCTTTCAGAAAACAGGGATGTCCTTGATGAAATTGCCAAGTTCCTTTATGAGAAAGAGACAATTACAGGTAAGGAATTTATGAAGATTTATAGAGAAGTAAAAGGAATTCCGGAACCAGTGGACACAAGTGCAATGTCTAAGTCAGAAAAAGTTGCAGAGAGCGTAACATTTGCAGAAGACGGAAGTTATTCGTCAACTGTAAGCGGTCCTGTAGATGATTTCTGGGATAATGTTGGAAAAAATAAATCGAACAGCTACGAGAATAATTCTGGAAAACAGGAAGATTCTCAAAATACAGAAAACACAAAAAACAATACAAATAATTAAAATATGTTTCAGAAAAAGGGGTAATAATGGAATTTACACATTTACATGTCCATACGGAGTATTCGCTTCTTGATGGTTCAAGCAAGATAAAAGAGATTACATCAAGAGCAAAAGAGCTTGGAATGAAGAGTCTTGCAATAACTGACCACGGAGTAATGTACGGTGTGATAGATTTCTACAAAGCAGCAAAAGAAGTTGGCATAAAGCCGATTCTTGGATGTGAGGTATATGTTGCCCCGGGTTCAAGATTTGATAAGCAGCCGGGAGAATCAGAGAGCAGATATTATCATCTGGTCCTCCTTGCTGAAAATAATACCGGATACAAAAATCTTATGAAAATTGTTTCAAGAGGATTCACGGAAGGATTTTATTATAAGCCGCGTGTTGATTATGAAGTGCTGGAGCAGTTTCATGAGGGTATTATCGCATTAAGTGCGTGTCTTGCAGGTGAAGTACAAAGATATCTTGCAAGAGGCATGTACGAGGCAGGTTGTGAGGCAGCAAAGCGGTATGAAGGTATTTTTGGTAAAGGTAATTTCTTTCTTGAACTGCAGGATCATGGAATCCCTGAACAAAAGTATGTCAATCCCCAGTTAATCCGCATGTCGCAGGAATTGGGGATTGATTTAGTATGTACCAATGATGTGCATTATACATATGCACAGGATGCTGATGCACATGATATTCTTCTTTGTATACAGACAGGTAAAAAAGTTACAGATGAAAATAGAATGAGATATGACGGTGGACAGTATTATCTTAAATCGCCGGAAGAAATGGCGGAACTGTTTCCGTATGCACCACAGGCTCTTGAAAATACATGCAAAATAGCTGAAAGATGTAATGTTGAGATTGAATTTGGCGTAACAAAAGTACCTCACTTTGAAGTACCGCAGGGGTTTGATTCATGGACATATCTCAATCATCTTTGTAATGAGGGCATGAAACGAAGATATCCGGATGCAGATGAAGAAAAAAAGAAGCGTCTTGAGTACGAATTGTCGGTTATTCATAAGATGGGTTATGTGGATTATTTCCTTATAGTATGGGACTATATTAATTATGCAAAGACACATGGGATAGCTGTAGGACCGGGAAGAGGTTCAGCAGCGGGAAGTATTGTATCATATTGCCTCGGAATAACAGACATTGACCCGATAAAGTATAGTCTTATTTTTGAACGTTTTCTTAATCCGGAGCGAGTATCAATGCCCGATATTGACGTGGATTTCTGCTATGAGAGACGACAGGAAGTTATAGATTATGTAGTGGAAAAATATGGCAAGGATTGTGTTGTTCAGATTGTAACATTCGGAACGATGGCGGCAAGAGCTGTAATAAAGGATGTTGGGCGAGTGCTTGACCTTCCATATGCAATGGTTGATAATATTGCAAAAATGGTACCTAGAGAAATAGGAATAACAATAGATAAAGCAATACAGGAAAATCCGGATTTGCGTAATGCATATGAAAATGATGCACAGGTCCATGATTTAATTGATAAGAGTAAACGACTTGAAGGATTACCTCGTCATGCTTCAATGCATGCGGCTGGCGTGCTTATAAGCCAGAAAGCCGTAGATGAGTATGTTCCTGTGGCGACAGGGGCAGACGGTGCTGTAGTGGCACAGTTTGTTATGACAACGCTTGAAGAACTTGGCCTTTTAAAGATGGATTTTCTGGGGCTTAGAACACTTACAGTAATTCAGGATGCCGAAAAGCTGGCGAGAAAGAAAAATCCGGAATTTTCAATAGATAATATTAATTATGAAGATAAAAATGTCTATGACATGATAAGCACCGGTAAATGTGAAGGTATATTCCAGCTTGAAAGTGCGGGAATGAAGAACTTCATGAAAGAATTAAAGCCGCAGAGCATAGAAGACCTGATAGCCGGAATATCGCTTTACAGACCGGGACCTATGGATTTCATTCCACAGTATATAAAAGGAAAGAATAATCCAGGAGATATTACGTATGACTGTCCTATGCTTGAACCGATATTAAAGCCGACATACGGCTGTATTGTATATCAGGAGCAGGTAATGCGGATAGTGCGTGACCTCGCCGGATATTCGCTTGGACGAAGTGACCTTGTCCGTCGTGCAATGTCTAAGAAAAAGACGTCTGTCATGGAAAAAGAAAGGCAGAATTTCATATATGGCAATCCGGAGGAAAATGTACCGGGTTGTATAAGTAATGGAATAGATGAAAAAACGGCTAATAAGATTTACGATGATATGATTGACTTTGCAAAGTACGCATTTAATAAGTCACATGCGGCATGTTATGCGGTTGTTGCGTATCAGACAGCATATTTAAAGACATATTACCCCGTGGAATTTATGGCGGCTCTTATGACGTCTGTTGTCGATAATACTGATAAGGTGGCGGGTTATATCTATGCATGCCGTCAGATGAATATACAGATGCTTCCTCCTGACGTAAATACTTCGGATATGGAATTTTCGGTTGAAGACAATGCGATAAGATTCGGTCTTTCAGCTGTAAAATCGCTTGGAAGACCGACGATAAAAGCTATAATTGATGAAAGAAATAAAAGCCGTTTTACAAGTATGCAGGATTTTATAAGCAGATTGTATACAGACTTAAACAAGCGTACGCTCGAAAATCTTATAAAATCGGGGGCGTTTGACACATTTGGAAATAACAGACGCCAGATGATGAGCGTGTATGCACGCATGCTTGATAATGAGGCAAAGCAGGGAAAAGATGCGATTTCGGGACAGATGTCGCTTTTTGACCTTGTTGATGAGAGTGAAAAATCACAATTTGAGATAAAAATGCCGGATGTAAGTGAGTATACAAAGGAAGATATTCTTGCATTTGAAAAAGAAGTGCTTGGAGTCTATGTAAGCGGACATCCGCTTGATGAATATGCTGCTATGTGGAAAAAACATATTTCAGCAATGTCCACAGATTTTGAGATTGATGATGAGACAGGTGAGCCGAAAGTCAAAGTGGATTCAAAGGCAACAATCGGCGGAATGATTATGGCAAAATCGGTGAAACCTACAAAAACAGGGCAGCTTATGGCATATCTTACGATAGAGGATTTGGTGGGAACTGTTGAAGTAATTGTATTTCCGAGGACATTTTCGACATATAGGAATATAATAGAAGGAACTGATAAATTATTCATAACAGGCAGAGTTAATGCTAATGCAGATGAAAATGCGAAGCTTATATGTGAGAGTGTAGTCCCTTTTGAAGATGTTCCGCGAAAATTATGGATAAGATTTGCAAGCGAGGAAGAATATCTTAAAAAGGCGTCGGATTTAGCGGAAGAATTAAAATATTCAGACGGAAAAGATTCAATTATAATTTACTGCACAAAAGAAAATAAGAGGATTGCACTTCCGCAGAGCAGAAACATCAGGATTACACCTGATATTCTGGCATCACTCAGGGCACAGTACGGTATTAAAAATGTTGAAACAACATAGTTGAAATACGGACGCGATTGCGGTAATATTATTTTAAGATATTCATAGGAAGAGCAGAAAGGAAGGAGTAGTTATGGCAAAGGAAATAAAAACAATTGGTGTTTTAACAAGCGGTGGTGATGCACCGGGAATGAATGCAGCGATAAGAGCTGTTGTCAGAACTGCACTGAACAAAGGGCTTAAAGTTAAAGGCATACAAAAAGGATATAATGGTCTTATTAATGATGAAGTTATAGACATGGATAAGAAGAGCGTTTCTGACATTATCCAGAGAGGCGGAACTATTCTTTACACAGCAAGATGTCTTGAGTTTATGACTGCAGATGGACAGAAAAAGGCAGCAGAAGTATGCAAAAAACACGGCATTGATGGCATAGTTGTAATTGGCGGTGACGGCTCATTTCGAGGTGCACAGAAGCTTGCTGAGAATGGTGTCAACACAATTGGACTTCCGGGAACAATTGACCTGGATATAGCATGTACTGATTACACAATAGGATTTGATACAGCTGTAAATACTGCCATGGAAGCTATTGATAAAATTCGTGATACATCTACATCACATGAAAGATGCAGTATTATTGAAGTAATGGGTAGAAATGCAGGTTATATAGCACTCTGGTGTGGTATTGCTAATGGTGCAGAAGATATTCTTCTTCCGGAAAGATATGATAATGACGAGCAGGCTATTATTAATCATATTATTGAAGGACGTAAGAAAGGCAAGAAACATCATCTTATTATTAATGCTGAAGGTATAGGTCACTCAACAGGTATGGCAAGACGTATTGAGGCAGCAACAGGCATTGAGACAAGAGCTACTATACTTGGTTACATGCAAAGAGGTGGTTCTCCGACATGTAAGGACAGAATGTATGCATCTGTAATGGGCTCATATGCAGTTGATCTGCTTGTTGAAGGCAAGAGCAACCGTCTTGTTGCATACAAGAATGGCAAATTCGTTGATTTTGATATAGATGAAGCACTTGCAATGAAGAAAGATATTAATGAGTATGAATTTAATATAAGTGCACTGCTTTCAAAGTAAAATTGTGCAGATTTATCAAATAATAATGCATAATATGTGCAGCAGTGGTTTTAAGACTTTAATATAAAAAGTAAACAGGAAAAATATATGATAACAAGTACAGGAAGTTCACAGGTTAAACGTGTAATCCAGCTTCAGAAGAAGTCAAAAATAAGAAAAGAAAACAGGCAGTTTGTTGTCGAGGGTGTCAAGATGGTGTGTGAAGCACCATTTGACCGTATTGAAAAAGTATATATGTCAGAAAGATTTGCAACTGACAATAAGGATTTTGTCAAGAAACTTGGAATGAGTGATGACAAAGTTGAGACAGTTGCAGATAACGTATTTGCACATATGTCTGATACACAGACTCCGCAAGGCGTTATGGCTGTTATTAATATGAAAGAATACAGTGTTGATGATATTATCAAAGCCGGTTCTGACAGAAAACCTCTTATAATAGCAATAGAAAATCTTCAGGATCCCGGCAATCTCGGAACTATAGTAAGAATGGCTGAGGGAGCCGGTGTCACTGGCATTGTGATAAGTTCTAATGCCGTTGATATATATAATCCAAAGACGATACGTTCAACTATGGGGTCAATATACAGAGTTCCGTTTGTTTATGCTGCTGATTTTATAGGTGCAATTGAACTGATGAAAAAGAACGGAATTAATGTTTATGCGGCTCATCTTGACGGAGGTTGTGAGTATACGGAGGCTGATTATACAAAGCCAAGTGCATTTCTTATTGGAAATGAAGGCAATGGACTTACTGATGCGGCTTCTAAGGCAGCAGATAATCTTATAAAAATCCATATGGAAGGTAAGGTTGAATCGTTAAATGCGGCAATAGCCTGTACAGTGCTTACATATGAAGCTATGCGTCAGAGACGGAGTTAATGACATTAATTTGTAAATATTTTAGAAATATAAAAAAATAATAAATTTTTAAGATAAGGGCTTCCAAAACACGTGGAAGCCCTTGTTTTATGCCATTTTTTAACAGATTTGACAAAGAAGCGTAACTTTGCTACAATACATCTGTAACAAAATGTAACAATTCCGTAACATTTTGTTTAGGCATAACAAATGCCGGAAAGGGAAAGCTTTATGAAACTTAGAAGTAGCAAAGCGGCAATTTGCACGGGGGCAGCCGTAGTTATGTTCCTTATGCCGGTTGTACCGGAAGTGGCAGTCGCAAAAACTACCTATGAGCAACCAGAAAGTACAGTACAATTCGATACAGAACTGAGACAGGCGTCTTACACTGTTAATGTGTCAGACATCGTTGCGACAGGTTATGTGGAGGAAAAAGAAACGGGGATGTATGCAGGTATGGCAATAGCCATAGCTGATCCTTATACTCAGGTGTATGCAATGGCCGATGAGAATTCAGAGGTTGTAGGTCAGATGGGACAAAACAGCATTGCATCTGCAGAAGAGATTGTCGGAGAATGGACAAAGATTGTATCCGGTAATCTTACAGGATTTGTTAAGACAAGTGAATTATGTTTTAATGAGGAAGCACAGGCACTTGGAAACAGCTTGGGAGATGTGAGTGCTACAGTTGTGGCTGACAGTGCGGCATTGTATTTAACAGCTGACAAGTCACAGGCAGCAGATTTTGCAGCCAACGGAACACAATTCAAGGCAGTCGGCAAAAAAGGAAGCATGATTGCGGTAGAGTACGGTGAGTCAAAGGCATATGTGTACGCTGATCAGGTAAGCATAGAATATGCGGCAGGAACCGGATATACCAACGAAGAGATAGAAAATATAAAGGCAGAGGAAGAGGAGCAGAGACGTCAGGCAGAAGAGGCTGAACGTGAAGCTGCAAGAAAAGCCGAAGAAGAAAGAACTGCCAGAATCGAAGCAGCTATGACAGATGTAGGTGTTTCATATAATCCGACAATGGAAGCAAGTGCAGAAGAAGTATGGCTTCTTGCATGTGTCATTGACTGGGAATCAGGCTGGGAACCATATGAAGGCAAACTTGCTGTAGCCAATGTTGTATTAAACAGAGTAAGAAACTCAAGATATGACAATACAATCACAGGTGTTATTTATGCAAGAAGCCAGTTTTCAGGTGTATCTGACGGATATGGCAATGCAAGTTCAACATTTCAGGCAAGACTCGATGCAGGTCCAAGAACACAGGAGTGTCTGGAAGCAGCAATGGAAGCATTGTCTGGTGTGAACAATATAGGCTCATATACATCATTCAGATCAGTTTCAATTGCAAACTATGATGCATATTCAAGCTTTACAATAATAGGAGGTCATGTTTTTTATTAAGATAATTAACGGCATCTTAATAAATATGGCTGATGTAAGATAAAAATTGAATTATTATATATATTTAATCCGGGACAGACTGAGTATTTGCTAGGCTGTCCCGGATTTTCTTTCTATATTGCACACAGACATGATTTATGATACACTATACCACAAATATGTATATTTGGAATGGAGATAAAGATAGCTATGGATTTGACAGGACGCGATTTTTTAACTTTAAAAGACTATACACCGGATGAGATTGAATTTCTTATTAATCTGGCAGGAGAACTTAAAGAAAAGAAAAAGAAGGGTGTAGTTGAGCAGCCGTTAATCGGCAAGAATGTTGCACTTATATTTGAAAAGACAAGTACAAGAACACGTTGTTCATTTGAAGTGGCAGCACATGACCTTGGAATGGGCACTACATATCTTGACCCTAAAGGTTCCCAGATTGGCAAGAAAGAGAGTATTGCTGATACAGCAAGAGTTCTTGCAGGAATGTATGATGGAATAGAATATCGTGGATTCGGTCAGGAAATTGTTGAGGAGCTTGCAAAACATTCAAAAGTACCTGTCTGGAATGGTCTTACTAATGAATATCATCCTACACAGATGCTTGCAGATATGCTTACAATTCGTGAGAAACTTGGACATTTAAAAGGTGTTAAGTTTGTATACATGGGTGATGCACGTTACAACATGGGTAATTCACTTATGATAGTATGTGCAAAGCTTGGTCTTCATTTCACTGCATGCACAACAAAAGAATATTTTCCAAATGATGAGCTTGTTGCACAGTGTAAGGAATGGGCAAAGGCAAGTGGTGGTTCAGTTACATTATGTGAAGATGTGAAGGAAGCAACTAAGGAAGCAGATGTAATATATACAGATGTATGGGTTTCAATGGGTGAACCTGACGAAGTATGGGAAGAAAGAATCAAAGCACTTTTACCATATCAGGTTAATCGTGCAGTTATGGAAAATGCATCAAAAAATGCCATTTTCATGCATTGTCTTCCTGCATTTCATGATTTAAAGACAACAATCGGTGCTCAGATTCATGATAAATTCGGACTTGATGAGATGGAAGTTACAGATGAAGTATTTGAATCATCACAGTCTGTGGTATTTGACGAAGCCGAGAACAGAATGCATACAATCAAAGCTGTTATGGCAGCTACGCTTGGTGCATACAAATAAAATATACTATAAAAAATAATGCGGAGGCAGAATTGATATGTATTATACAACCAGTGGTGCATACAGAAAATCAAAAATGATTATAGATTATGCCAATATAGCTCTGACAGTGTGTGTTGGCGTAATGTTTATCCTGATATTATTTTTCAGAAGCAGCAGCGGAATAATATTTCCATTGATATTTCTTGCAGGCTGTCTTGTTAATGCATTGACATCTGCCAAACGTTTTATGGAAAAAAATAAAGTGGCAGGTGTTATTCTGGCAATTACAGCGGTAGTATTATTGGTTTTGTCAGCAATGTGTTTTGCAGCAGTATTGAAATAGTAAGGTGGCTTCACATGAAAACAAAAATTTTAAAAATATTAAGAAATGCAGACGGTTTTGTTTCGGGACAGGCAATATGTGAAAGCCTCGGAGTATCAAGAACTGCTGTATGGAAAGTTATTAATCAGCTGAAAGAAGAAGGTTATGAATTTGATGCGGTGTCCAATAAAGGATACCGTATTGTAAACTATCCTGATATTTTGACGAAATCAGAAATAGAAAGCCAGCTGGATAAAAATGATATTATAAAAAAAATAGTGTTTTTTGATGAGACAGATTCAACTAACAACCGTGCAAAAAAGGCTGCGGAAGAAGGCGAAGAATCGGGAACTCTCTTTATAACTGAATGTCAGACAGGTGGACGTGGAAGAAGAGGAAGAAACTGGGTTTCTCCACCGGGGAGCGGAATCTGGATGACACTTCTTATACGCCCGGATATAAGACCGGATGAGGCATCAATGCTTACGATAGTTGCAGCTATGGCTGTTTCGTCTGCAATAACAAAGGTTACAAAATATGATGCCAAAGCAATTTTGTCTGATGAGAAGGACATTTCGTTTGCGGATAACAAGATAGAGCAATGCAAAATAAAATGGCCTAATGATATAGTTCTTGATAAAAAGAAAATATGCGGTATTTTAACGGAGATGAGTGCCGAACCCGAGCATGTCAATTATGTTGTTACAGGCATAGGCATAAATGTCAATACGACTGAATTTGCCGACGAGATAAAAGATATGGCATCGTCAATATTTGTACAGACAGGTGTAAGAATAAAAAGAAGCCATGTTGTTGCACAGTTTGCACATGATTTTACGGAATATTTTAATAGATTTATAAAGACACAGGATTTGAGCCTGCTCGTTGATGATTATAATAAAATGCTTATTAATGCAGGAAAGACTGTGCGTATCGAGGAGAGAGGAGATGCATATACTGCCGAGGCGTATGGAATAGACAATGAAGGCAGGCTTATTGTAAAGGTGGATGATACAGGTGAGGAAAAGAAAATAATAGCCGGTGAAGTATCGGTGAGAGGATTATATGGATATGTTTGATGAAGAAGTTGTATTATGTGCTTCAAGTGCATATGAAAAGAAATTTTATCTGAATGAAGAATTTTCGAGACTTCCTGAAGATATAAAAAATGAACTTAAAATAATGTGTGTTCTTTTTACAGAAGAAGTGGGAGGAATACTTGAACTTGTATTTGACGAGGAAGGTAATCTTTTATTCAGAACAGATGCAGATGAAAATGATTTGCTATATGATGATATTGCATGCGGAATGCTTATAAAGAAGATGCAGTACGAAAAAAGAGAGCTGCTTGAATCACTCGAAATGTTTTACAGAGTATTTTTCCTCGGCGAGGACGGACAATGAAAATAGGAAATGTCAATATAGAAAATAAAGTATTTCTTGCACCTATGGCGGGTGTTACAGATTTGCCGTTCAGGCTTTTATGCCGCGAGATGGGCTGTGGGCTTTTGTATACAGAAATGGTTAGTGCAAAAGCTATTTTGTACAATAATAAAAATACAGACGCACTTCTTCGTGTGACTGAAGCGGAAAATCCGATAGCAGTACAGCTTTTTGGTTCAGACCCGCAGATTATGGCAGATATGGCAAAAAGACTTGAAGAAAGACCATTTGATGTAATAGATGTCAATATGGGCTGTCCGGTTCCAAAGGTTGTAAATAACGGAGAAGGTTCGGCACTTATGAAAAATCCTGTGCTTGTCGGCCAGATTGTTGAGGCTATGGCAAAGGCAGTAAAAAAGCCTGTTACAGTAAAGATTCGTGCGGGATTTAATGATAAGAGCCTTAATGCACCAGAGATTGCACATGTTATTGAAGAATCAGGCGGTGCGGCGGTTGCTGTTCATGGCAGAACGAGAGAGCAGTATTATTCTGGGCATGCTGACTGGAATATAATCAAAAAAGTAAAAGATACTGTATCAATTCCCGTAATAGGCAATGGTGACATACTTACAGGTGAAGATGCGATACGCATGTTTAAAGAGACCGGCTGTGATGCAGTTATGATTGGCCGCGGAGCAAGAGGAAATCCGTGGATATTTAATCAGATAAATGAATATCTTAATAATGGGACAACAATAAAGCCACCGGCAATTAACGAAATTCATGATATGATTTTAAGACATGCTTCAATGCTTATAGAGGCAAAGGGCGAATATACAGGAATCCGTGAGATGAGAAAGCATTTTGCATGGTATACGGCAGGAATGAAGCATGCGGCAGTATTAAGAAATGAAGTGAATCAGGTGGAACACTTTAAGGAGCTTGAAAGCCTGTGTGAACGTCTGGTTTTACATTATTGACAGAAGAAAAAGTGTAGTGTATAATATTGTGACTGGTTTTAATAAACAAATAAAATTTTAGTATATAAATGGGAAAGGTGAAGGAATTATGGCAGAGAAGCAGTTTCTTACAAAAAAAGGTTATGAGGAAAGAGTAGCATTACTTGAGAATCTCAAGGTAGTCAGAAGAAAGGAAGTTGCACAGAAGCTCAAGGAAGCAAGAGAGCAGGGCGACTTATCAGAGAATGCCGAGTATGATGCAGCAAAGGACGAGCAGCGTGATATCGAGGCACAGATTGTTGAACTTGAAAACATTTTAAAGAATGCAGAGATTATTCAGGATAACGATAAGAGCAAAGACAAGATTAAGATGGAAAGTGTTGTAAAGCTTCATGATGTAGAATATGATGAGGATATTGAGTATACAATCGTAGGTTCTTCAGAAGCAGACAGCTTAAATAATAAGATTTCTAACGAGTCACCACTTGGAGCAGCTTTAATTGGCAAGAAAGTTGGAGATACAGTTAAGATTGAAGCACCTGTAGGTGAGATTGAATATAAGATTATTTCGGTAGACAATGACTAATTAATCGAATTTATTTTAAGGAGAGACACAAAGTTGGCAGATAATAAGAATACACAGGCAGCGGATGTTAACGAACAGATTAAGATTCGTATGGATAAATTAAAGGCTCTTCAGGATGCCGGCAAGGATCCATTTCAGATTACAAAGTATGATGTAACACACCATACAGATGAAATCAGAGCTATCTACGAAGCTCATGAGAAGGAACTTCTTGGTGACAGACCAGCGGTAAATACTGAAGGATTAGACGAGCAGCAGGCAAGAGAAGCAGTTAATGCTGATTATAATGAGAGAAGAGCTATTATGGATGCTTCTCCTATAGAAGTAAGCTTCGCCGGACGTATGATGTTCAAGAGAGTAATGGGTAAGGCATCTTTCTGTAACATTGCAGACCTCAAGGGTAAAATGCAGGCTTATATTTCAAAGGATGCAATCGGCGAAGAAGCATATGCAGACTTCAAGAAGTCTGATATTGGTGATATTTTCGGTGTTAAGGGATTTATTTTCAGAACTAAGACAGGCGAGATTTCTGTTCATGTTGAAGAACTTACGCTTCTTTCAAAGAGCCTTCAGGTACTTCCTGAGAAGTTCCACGGTATTACTGACACTGATATGAGATACCGTCAGAGATATGTTGATTTGATTATGAATCCTGAAGTTAAGGATACATTTGTTAAGCGTTCAAAGATTATCAAGGAAATCAGAAATTTCCTTGACGGCAGAAACTTTATGGAAGTTGAGACACCTACACTTGTGTCTAATGCCGGCGGTGCTGCTGCAAGACCATTTGAGACTCATTACAATGCACTTAATGAGGATGTTAAGCTTCGTATTTCATTGGAGCTGTACCTTAAAAGACTTATTGTTGGTGGTCTTGAGAGAGTTTATGAAATTGGACGAGTATATCGTAACGAAGGTGTTGATACAAGACACAATCCTGAGTTTACACTTATGGAACTCTATCAGGCATATACAGATTATGAAGGCATGATGGAACTTACTGAGAGTATGTTCAGACACCTTGCCCAGACTGTATGCGGTACAACCAAGATTACTTACAACGGAACAGAGATTGACCTCGGAAAGCCATTCAGAAGACTTACTATGAATGATGCAATCAAGGAATATGCAGGCGTTGATTTTGATACAATTAAGACAGATGAAGAGGCTAAGGCACTCGCAAAGGAAAGAGGAATTGAATTCGAGGAGCGTCATACAAAGGGCGATATCATCAATCTTTTCTTCGAGGAATACTGTGAAGAGAACTTAATCCAGCCTACATTTATTATGGATCATCCTCTTGCAATTTCACCTCTTACAAAGAAAAAGCCATCTGACCCTGAAAAGGTTGAGCGTTTCGAGCTTTTCATCAATACATGGGAAATGTGTAACGCATATTCAGAACTTAACGACCCAATCGACCAGAGAGAGCGTTTTGCACAGCAGGATAAGAATGCCGAAAACGGTGACGAAGAAGCCCAGCACACAGATGAAGACTTCCTCAATGCACTTGCTGTAGGTATGCCTCCTACAGGTGGTATCGGTTACGGTATTGACAGACTTGTAATGCTTCTTACAGATTCGCCTGCTATCAGGGATGTATTACTGTTCCCGACGATGAAGTCCCTGGACGCTGACAAGAAGGCAAATAAGACTTCCGAAGCAGCTCCTGCAGTTGCAGAAAAAGCTGCTGAGAAGATTGATTTCTCCAATGTGAAGATTGAGCCATTGTTTGAGGAAACAGTTGATTTTGATACATTCTCAAAATCTGATTTCAGAGCTGTTAAGGTAAAAGAGTGTGTTGCAGTACCTAAGTCTAAGAAGCTGTTACAGTTCACACTTGATGATGGAACAGGCACAGACCGTACAATTCTTAGCGGAATCCATGCTTTCTATGAGCCGGAAGAACTTGTTGGAAAGACATTGATTGCTATTACAAACCTTCCGCCAAGAGCAATGATGGGAATTGAATCTTGCGGTATGCTCCTTTCAGCAGTTAATAACCTCAAGGATTCAGAGGATGAAGAACTTCATCTTTTGATGGTAGATGACCATATTCCTGCTGGAGCTAAACTGTATTAAGAAAGTAAATGCATGTATTTTACGACAGAGTTACGACAATTGGTGAGCTATGATATAGTAAAAAATATTTCTAACCTTAAAAAATAGGTTGATTATTTTAAAGATACTGTATATGCTAAAGTTAGAAGTAAATGTTTACCGCTTGCTGATGGTGCGGGATATAAATGATTCAGTTCGTAAATGAAGCCACTTGCTATACAGGTGGGATAAAAATAGTATAGTTTGTAAATGTTCCCCATCAGTAAATGCTGATGGGGAATTTTATCACAGAGGAAAGATTGTTTATGGAGATACGGCAGGGATATTCTTATCATATCAAGGATGAATTTTTTGACTTGGTTCAGGATAAATATTTGATGAGCAATAAGGAACAGGGAAATTATTGTTTATAAGACTATTAATCGTGCTATTAAACGTATCTACACAGCCTGTAATGAACGGGAAAAGATAAACGGAGAGCGTTGGACTGTAAAACAGATGGAAAGCCAGAAGAAAAAACTGGAGGAACAGCTTAAATCACTAACAGATGAGAGCAGAAAGGATGACCTTATAACCTTTGAGAAACTGGGTGTGGATTCTATCATGGTTGACGAGGCAGCACATAAGGAAGTATCGAAGGTAAGGGAAGATAAAGCCAGATAGTTTTGAGGGCGTGGGAGAAATCCTGCGTCCTTTTTTTGTCGCCTGAAATGCGACACATAAGAAATGGTTCTTGCTATAATTATGATAGCACATGAAATAAGAATCGTTTGAATTCATAGTTGTCCTTTTTATTGGACACATAGTGTGCGTATAATGTAAATACAAAGAACTTTAAAACATGTAAAAATTGTTTGAAAGGAGCTGATTGATATGAAAAAAGAAGGATATAGTCGTCTAGGATTATTTGGTACAATGAAGCATTATGATGCAAATGGCAATAAAGTTGGAGAGAGCAGACCGGGATTCTTTGGTGGTATGAACAACTATGATGCTAATGGACATAAAGTAGGACACAGCAGTCCCGGATTGTTTGGTGCAATGAATCATTATGATAATAGTGGTCATAAAGTAGGGCAAAGTCGACCAGGATTATTCGTACGTGTCAATACATATGATAACAATGGACATAAGATAAGTCATAGTGACAAAGGTTTGTTTGGTGGATTCAATCATTACGATAATTAGGAGGACAGGGATATGTTAGGAACAGATGGAAGATTATATGATTCAGATTTTGACTTTGATGGAGATGGAAAACTTAATGCTTATGAGTATTCTGTAATGGATGATGTAGTTTTCGGTCATGAAGATACGGAAACAAGTGAGGTGGATGAACTGGATGATGAGTTATCCTTGGCAGGACTAGATGCAACAGAGCTTGAATTTATGGATGCAGATGAAAGAAGAGAGGCATTGGAAGATGCCGGCTTAGATCCAGATGATTATGATTTTGACTAAAGGAGTGCAAGATGAAACAGCAAACTAAAAAGAAACTACAGGCTAATTTGAAAGCAATTAATAATGATTTCAATACAATTATTTTTGCGGATATTGAAGTGAAATTTAAGTTGATGGAGTTGGAAGCAATTAGGATATTAATTGATGATTGCGAAAAATTGATAAATGAAGACGCAGGTGAATGAAAGCAGGTGCCATATATGAAAAAGAATTCGTTTGGACAAGGATTAGCAGTATTTTTGGTGGTAATAGGTATTTTTTACATTATTGGTGCTATTAGTGAAGCTAGTGAGCCTAAGTGCATTAAGTCAGGCTGCGACAATAAGCAGGCAACAAATAGCAGTTATTGTTATCTGCATAAGCCTTATAGTGGAAGTAGTTCTTCGCATAGCAATTCATCATATTTCGATAAATCATCAAGCAGCAGTTCATCAAGTAGTCATAACAATAAATTGACAGCAGGAAGCAATGCATCATCGTACAATAGCAGTACAAAGAAAAGCAATACATATGACTCATATGATGATGGCTATGATGATATATATATGGATGGCGATTATGATTATGATCGGTATGACAGGGATAGTGATTATGCCGATGGCGTGGATGACGCAATGGATGAATTTGACGAGGATTGGTAAATATGGCAGGTAAACATGAGCTGGAAAAATTTGAATATCTGTTTGTTGATATCGAATGGAATCAGACACCGGGAACAAATGGGATAGAAGATAGGGAGCCGATTCAGATTGGTGTGGTAGCGACTGATGAAAGTATGAATTTGAAAAAATCATTTTCCAGAGCGATGCGACTGAGTTCAGAAGAAAAACATAATCCGGATACATTAGTACTATCACATTCTACATTAAAATCTGTCATGCAGGCAAATAGTGAAGAAATAGTATTACAGAAAATTAAGATGTCATTTCCAAAATATAAGTATGTAGTGGTTTGGACAAAGGATACTTATGAATTGTTTAAAAGAGGTATGGACACTTATGGATATTCAATGCCGAGACATAGAGTTATTGTATTTCAAGAAGTTCTTATGCATATTGCAAGTGATGGAGTAAATCAAATTGGTTTTGAGCGTGCATTGAAACAGGCGGGCATTGAATATCAGAAAAACTTTCTTCACTATTCTAAGCATGATGCAAATTATATGTATCAATTATTTTGCAAATGCTATAAGGAATACACGAGGTGGACTAACCAGGAGATATGTTATCTGAGTCCAAGAACTCATATAATACATACTGGAAGCTGCCGATATTCTAATAGAAATCATTTGCTTGCTACAAATAAAGCAGCCAAGCATATGATTTTTCAGGGAAACAGAGTATGTAAAATATGTGGCTGTGAGGATGAATGGAACAGATTGCAATGGGGTGTAAGCTCTGGTGTAAAGCAGAAAAACCGTGCAGAATATCTTAGAGAATTGCCGCTTACTGATGAAAATATGAGTATGATCTGCAACAAATTCCGATTAGATTACAATATTGCCTCAGATATGGTGTTTATCCGCACGCCATTCAGTGGGTGGATTGTACATATTCAGAATGACAGGGTGACAAAACTCCGTCATGAGAACTACAGACAAAGAAGGGATGAAGCTTTAAAAATACATAAAAAGTGCTTTGAAGGTTATCACAAGCAGAAACTGCCTTCCAGTAGGTTCTATGATGTGGTAAGCTATATTAAGTATCATGACGAGGGAATGTTGAAGAGGCTTGGTGATAAAAGGAGTCGTATTGATATAATATTAGACAGGATAAGAGAGCAAGATGCAGAAAATATGGCATAGATAAAGGAGTCGGAAATGAGAGACCAAAAATTATATGAATCAGTCGGAAAATACATAGATAAATATTACATAGACAAGCCGGATGATATTAAACTGGATAAAGAAATGAAGTCTATATTTGATAGAATCTCGGAATTTAGAAAGAAAAAAGCAACAAAAAAATGTGATGCCGAAGAAGATGCAGATATTGAGATAGATGAAAGTGCCGTAGAATCGTTTGATGTTGAAAGTATGCAGAAAACGAAAGCAACTGACTCTATGTCTTCGACATTGGCAACAAATCGTAATATAGAAAGCCTTATGGGGCAGATGGATGAGACATTTTCCCAAAGACTATTGCGTTTAATTGATGAGAGAGGGATGACTGATTCTGAAGCATATAATAAAGCTTATGTGGATCGGAGACATTTCTCAAAAATCAGAAAAGATGTGAATTATACGCCAAATAAGAAGACTGTGCTTGCGTTTGCAATAGCATTAGAACTATCTATTGATGAAGCGAAGGATCTTCTAAATTCAGCAGGTTTTGCGTTTTCAAGAAGTTCAAAGACGGATATTATCGTAGCTTATTTCTTACAGAATAAGATATACGATATGTTTGAAATTAATGAGATATTAGATGCTTATGGACAGCCAATTTTTGAGTAGGTGAAGAAATTGTCGCCTATCATGCGACCAGCTCTGTTAGTTTCGTAGATATAATGTGATTACAATAAACCGAAGGAGGTAAATCACATGAATGCGGAATTAACAGAGCTGGTTTTTATTTTGGACAGAAGTGGTTCAATGGGTGGACTGGAGAGCGACACAATCGGTGGATTTAACGGGATGATAGAGAGACAGAAAAAAGAAGGAGAAAAAGTTAATGTAACTACAATTCTCTTTGATGATGAAGTGGAAATCATTCATGATCGTTTCCCGATTGATGCAGTTCAGCCGTTGACGGATAAAGAATATTATGTCCGGGGATGTACAGCATTGCTTGATGCAGTAGGACAGGCAATTAACAAAATTGACAATGTGCAGAAACATTTGTCGGAGGAACATCGTACCGAAAAAGTATTGTTTGTAATCACTACAGATGGATTAGAAAATTCCAGTACAGAGTTTAATTACAATGACATTAAGCGAATGATTGAAGTAAAGAAAGAATATGGCTGGGAGTTCTTATTCCTTGGAGCGAATATTGATGTAGGAAAAGAAGCTGAAAAAATTGGTATTGAAAGAAACAGGTCAGTAACATATGAGAATGATCATGATGGAGTAGCACTAAATTACGAAGCTGTTGGTAGAGCAGTGAGAGGCGTTACAAAAAGCAGAACCTGCAGTATAGAACTTGATGATGCCTGGGCAGATGATATCGCAGAATATCATGATAAGGCAGGAAAAAGGTAGGTGATATTTATGGTAGATGCAAGAGAAATGAAAAAGATACTTCGTAATAACGGATATAAATATCAAAGATGCAAAGGCTCACATTTTATGTATTCAAATGGTGTTTATACGGTTGCAGTTAATAAAGACCTAAATGCAATGGTGGCAAAAAGAATTATTAAGCAGTACCACCTGCAGGTAGAAGGTGTGTAAGAAGGGAGAACAATTTTATGGCAATGATTGTATGTCCACATTGTGGAGAACAGGTATCAGAAAAAGCAAAGAAGTGTGTGCATTGCGGTACAATATTGATACCGGAAGAGAAGAAGCATTGCACAGAATGCGGTGCTGAACTTGAAGAGGGGATGACAGAGTGTCCGAATTGTGGCTGCCCGGTTGATGATACACTAGGGCAGGAGACAGATGAAAAGCCGCAAAAGGTAGAGGTAACAGGGGTAAAGGTGACTAAGAAGATAAAGGTTATTATTGGAATTGTGGTTGCATTATTGGTGGTCGGAGGAGCAACAGTATTTGGAGTGACACAATATCAGAAGAAAAAGGCAGCAGAGGAATATGCACAACGGGTAGAGGAGTATTCTGATAATCTAAAATTAGTCACAGTTACAATGCTGACAGGTGCAAGTGATGCTGAGTCAAGTGCAAATCTGATTAAGCAGGTATGGTATAATTCTATTTATGAAGAACGAGATGATAAAACAGATAAATATACAAGACCTGACGGATATTTTGTATCTGATTTTAACGATGCGTTAGGTAATCTGTATGCAGATTCGAGTTTCAGCAGCAAGATAAGCAGTATTGAAGATAATCAGGATACAATCAATGCATTGATGAAAAAAATGAAAAATCCACCAGATGAATACAAGGATGCATACGATGCCGTATCGGATTTATATGATGCGTATATATCGCTTACCAACTGTGCAACAGATCCTTCGGGCAGCTTGCAGACATATTCAAGTATTTTTAATGATGCGGATACAAATACGTTAAATGCATATAAGGCAATGGAACTGTATCTGGACGATTAAATAATGGGCAGAGCGCAGGATAGCACTCTGCCTTTTAAATGTTTGAATATCGGTCTGGACATCGAACAAAAGAACGAGATATATCAAAAAGAAAGTTCGATATATCGAAGTATTTATTCATAATTTTGTTGATAGAACAATTCATATATGGTAAAATAGTCACTATGAGGAGTCGTATAGGTGAAATATACGATAAAAGCTATATAGATGGTGATTAAGAAAACGAAGAGGTAGTGCATATGTCAGTATCGTATAACGGATTGTGGAAGCTATTAATTGACAAAAATATGAAGAAAGTGGACCTGATTAATGATCTGGGAATAAGCAGCAGTACGATTGCCAAGATGACAAAGGGTGAGAAGGTCTCTATGAATATTTTAGAGAAAATTTGTGATGAGTTAGACTGCGACTTTGGTGACATTATCCACTATGAAAAGAATAAGGATGGTGGAAACAATGAACTATAGTGCAGGTTTAGTTTCGCAGTCCTTTTGGTTTGTAGAAATAAGGAAAATAATTAAATTAGTAAATGATGGCATGACTGAGGATGAAATAAAAAATTTATGCATAGATGAAAATTTGTTTGGTGCTATGAAGGAATACAGGGCAAAAAGAATCTATGGCTATATTTGGAATAGAATAAAGCAACTTGATAAAACAATGATAGATATATTTTGTACATCAGATATTGCTACCCAAAAGGTGATCAATTTGATATCTATTCTAAGGTCAGATCGTTTATTTCTTGAATTTATGTTTGAAGTATACCGTGAAAAAAACATACTGGGAGTAAATGTGATAGAAGATTCAGATGTAAATATATTTTTCAAGAATAAGGAGATACAAAGTGAAGGCGTAGCAGCCTGGTCAGATACTACAAAATGCCGACTTCGTTCAATATATATTAACTATTTAACTGATTCAAATCTTTTGACTGTGGTAGAAAAGAAAAAAATAATAACTCCCCCTATTCTTGATATCGCATTAGAACGATATCTGGAAGCCAATGGAGATGATACAATTCTAAAAGCAATTACGGGGGTGGTCTAAATGATGACATTAGATGAGCGCTTAGATAAAGCAGAAGAAACAATTCAGAAACCCTCATTTAGAGAAAATAAGGGATTAGGAAATGAAGTAGGATATTATATTTTTGATTATCCAGCGGAAAAAGAGCTGTATATTCGTGAAAGAATAGACTATATAAAGAAAAAGAGTGAAAACTCAAATGATGATTATAAAGTAGTCGTTTTTGATTTATATGACATAATGATAGATATCATCGAAAAAAAAGGTTATTTGGAAAAGTGCTATCAATTTGAAAAGACCAAAGGTTTTGAAAGAGTGTCGAAGTCAATAAGTAATATGCTTAGGATAACATCATCAGATAGTCTTATAGTAAACTATATCAAGGATAATACACCTGATAAAGCTGTAGTATTTATTACAGGCATTGGAAAATGTTATCCGATAATACGTTCACATACGATTTTAAATAATTTGCATCAAGTCATTGATAAAGTGCCTGTGGTAATGTTTTATCCAGGTAAGTATGATGGACAGGAATTGGTTCTTTTTGGTGAAATAAAAGATGATAATTATTATAGAGCTTTCAAGCTTGTAGAGTAGATTAAGGAGATGCAGCATGATTATAAAAAATATGTTTTCAAAGCCTATTGATAGAGATATTAAAGGTGTAATCAAGGTAGGACAAGATGATGATGCTAACATAAAGCAGGAACTTGAGGAATATGTTGTAACAAGAGAACTTCAGAAACATTTTTCTGATTTTTTTGCAAGCTACAAGAGAGGAATTACCGGAAATACGGACAAGATGGGTGTGTGGATTTCGGGCTTCTTTGGAAGTGGTAAATCTCACTTTTTAAAGATATTGTCATATCTTCTTGAAAATAAAGAAGTTGCTGGAAAGCGAGCTGTTGATTATTTTGTTGATGACAATAAAATACCTGATCAGATGGTACTTGCAGATATAAAGCTGGCGGGTAGTGTTCCAACTGATGTCATACTTTTTAATATTGACTCAAAGAGTGAGATCAATGGCAAACAGTCGAAAGATGCTATTGTTTCAGTATTACAAAATGTATTTAACGAGAAGCTAGGATTTAGTGGTACTAATCCGTTCCTTGCAGATTTGGAACGCAAATTGACAGAAGAAGGAAAGTACAA
>OGEU01000928.1_pt1 | contig 26959 bp, 19 predicted proteins | sample 1570651 | NCBI WGS metagenome assembly OGEU01 (sample SAMEA2582129, study PRJEB24529) | metagenome | biome: Human gut stool | place: China | collected 2011 | reverse complement strand
TTTATCTTTCCGAGAAAGCAAATGCCCTGACTGTCGTTTCTCCGGGCACTCGGTAAGCCTGCATTCAACGCTATCTCACGCACTTCATGCTTCATCAGTCCGCCAATGGGAAACATCAGCTTGGAAACTTGCAGATAATCTATTTGTGCAAGGAAGTCCGTCTGGTCCTTTACAGGATCTTTCGCTGTCCCGAGCCACGTCTTACCGTTACGTTGCAAGGTAGTGGCGTAATGTCCGGTAGCCGTATAATCAAAGTCTTTTCCGATACGCTGTTCAAAGCAGCCAAACTTAATAAGTTTGTTGCACATCACATCCGGATTGGGTGTCAGCCCCTTCTTAATCTTATCAATGGCATAGGCCGCCACATTGTCCCAATACTCGCGATGTAAATCCACCACCTCCAAAGACAGACCGTATTTACGGGCAGTAGCGGTAGACAATTCAATATCTTCCTCTGCCGAACAATCCATATATTCCGCCCCGTCCATGCCGATCTTAATATAAAAAAGAGTCGGCTTGTATCCTTGCTCACAAAGGAGATGTACGACCACCGAACTGTCGACACCTCCCGATAATAATGCAGCTATATCCATCCAAAAATCCTATTAATACCTATTGATAACTTTGATATGGCAAAGATAAGGGCATATCCGCTAACAACCAATCACACATTGAAGGCATTTTTATACCATAAATGTGGTAGATAAGCAAAGTATTTCCTACATTTGCACAGTAAAAAGCTTTTTATGATGACGAAATTAAGAAAGATAATCCTCATACCTGCCCTGATCCTCGTATCTATCAGTGGTTTCTTCTCCTGTGGTGTCGACCGCTGGCCGGAGTATGCCCATCAAACTGCACTGGATACATGGATGTACGACATCATGCAACAGAACTATCTGTGGTATCAAGATCTACCTTCCTACGATGATGTGAATCTGTTTCTGGAACCTGCCTCGTTTTTATCTAAAGTAAAATCAAAAAACGACAGCTATTCGTTTGTGGACTCTGTGATGGAGACTCCGCTGCCTACCTATGGATTTGATTATTCACTGGTTCGAAGTGCGGATATCGATACAGCATATAATGCATTAATTACTTACGTCATCCCCGGTTCACCGGCAGAAGCAGCCGGACTGGAACGTGGAAACTGGATTATGAAAGTCGATACTTCTTACATCAGCAAGAAATACGAGACTCAATTACTGCAAGGAACCCAAGCCCGGGATTTGGTGATGGGAGTATGGAAAGAAGTTCCTGTTGAGCCGGAAGAAGGGGAAGAAGGAGAAGAAGAATTTGTATACAAGGTAGTACCTAATGACATAACATTAAAACTACCTGCGGCACGATCCGTTGAGGATAATCCAGTGCATAAGACCAAAATACTTACGGTAAAAGAAAACAATAGAGATATTAAAGTAGGGTATCTCATGTACAATAGCTTCACAGCCGGAACCAATAGTGATCCGGACAAATACAATAACGAACTGCGACAAATCTCACAAGAGTTCAAGACAGCTGGCGTGAAATATGTTATACTTGACCTACGTTACAACACCGGTGGTTCATTGGATTGTGTTCAGTTATTAGGTACAATTCTGACTTCAGAGGCACGATTAAATAAGCCGATGGCCTATCTGGAATATAATAATAAAAACAGAGACAAGGATGCTACCATCAACTTTGATAGTGAGATATTAAAGAGCGGTGTTAATTTAGGCCTGCCCGCTCTGTTTGCTATTACAAGCAGTACAACAGCCGGAGCACCGGAAATGTTAATTAGGAGTCTTTCACTGAAAGACAGTTATCCTGTCGTAACCATCGGTGGTGTCACTAAAGGACAAAATGTAGCAACAGAACAATTCATTAATGAAGAATTTCTGTGGTCAATCACCCCGGTAGTATGCACTGTCTATGATTCCAACCACGATGCCGGAGGAGCTATCTCCCCTGCAACAGATCTTAAAATCAGTGAAACTACTATTGATGGAGTTACTAATTATAGTGAATTTTTACCATTCGGTGATCCTAACGAAAGAATGTTAAAAGTAGCCATCGGTGTTATTGACGGAAGTTATCCACCAAAGGATGAAGAAACCGAAGAGACCACAAAAGCGCAATTCAAAATAGAGAAAAGCGTAATAAGTCCGGCAAGTAGACGTTTTAGTAGTAACGGATTACGATTAAAATAAGAAAGGATGAAAAAAATAGCTATTTTATTGCTGGCAATACTGATATTCAGTTGTTCGGATGATGACGAAAAGGGCACAGTAGAGAATAAAGGGCAATGGGCTATGATTTTCAATGAATCCGTCAAGAACGATTCAAACCCTGTAGATAAGACAGAGAAATTTATGTTCGATGGTGAGCGCCTGATTCAACATATTATAAAACAACGTTATTTCGAAGAAGAAATCAGCAACGAAGTAAACTTGAGCTACTCTGATAATCAGGTAACAGTTACCACTGACTATCCCACTTTAGTATATACATTAAATAGCGAAGGCTATGCCAGTCAATGTGTATACAGTTTGTCTTCACAAAATCGTATTTATCTATTTTCTTACTCTGCAGAAGGATACTTAACCGGAATTGTCGAGAATATTGACAATACAGAATACTCATCAACATCACTTACATACGAGAACGGAGATATAACCTCTATCAGTTCCAAGATGAACGGCCTTGAAAACAAGTTCATTTATGAACCGGGAGAAGAAAGTTCGACATACCATTTGCCCTGCCTCGGTTTATTGGAGATACATCCTCTGACATTCCATATTGAAGCTCTTTACGCAGGGTTATTGGGTAAGGACCCGCGCCATTTCACCATACGCAGTTGTCCTGCAGGAAGTAACGATGAAAAGACAATCTATTCGTATGAGTTTGATAAAAAAGGGAATCCATCCAGGATGATTTGTCAAACGACCTATGCCGGAGGACAGGCCAGCTATTATCCATACACACGCAACATTTCGGTTTCTTTCGAATAATCTTTCATTCCGAACATCGAATTCTCTTTTAAAGTAGCATAATCACTCTATTTCTGTCAAGAGCAGAATTATAGATTCTTAACCTATAAAGCCCCTTTTCATACCTCAACTTTGTTTATTCCGAAACAAAGGCTCTGATTTTACCTAACAAAGGCTTCAACTTCTCCTAACGCAGCGTTTAATGAGTCGTAATGCACCGTCTAATTTTTATAAAGCTACGGTATAAAACACGTTAATCTCCGGTTTCATCCCTTTTATAAGCCGGGATAAAGCTCACGCCTCCCAAGTATACAACAAAAAAGGAGAAAGCTTCCGCTCCCTCCTTCTATCGTAGTTTAACCTCAATCTATTTTATGATTCTGTACCAAAGATACAACATTGAAAAGCCAAAGTCAAGTATTCCCGGTTTTATTTCTTGAAAAACTTATCAAAGAACAGAATCTGATAATCAATGGAGTTATTCCAATACTTCCCGTTATGTCCGCCGGGACGAGTGATAAAGTCATGGTTAATCTTCCGGGCCAACAGACGGTTATGCAAATCCTTGTTCACATTCAGAAAGAAATCCGCTTCACCACAGTCGATAATGATAGCCAAATCCCCGTTTTCTATCTTGTCAATCTGATTGATAACCGTATGTTCATCCCATACCTTTTTATTGTATGCAAATTCGCCCAACTGTTTCGACATATCCCAGTTCAACGGGAACGGACGGATATCTACCCCGCCACTGGTACTTCCACCGGCACCAAACGTATCTTTATGACGGATAGCGTTCCACATAGCCCCATGTCCTCCCATGCTCAATCCTGTTATGGCACGTCCTTTCCTGTCAGCAATCGTCTTATAATGTCCGTCAATATACTTCACCAGTTCCGATGAAACAAAAGTTTCGTAACGGTAAGACGGATCTTTCGGACTGTCCCAGTACCAGCTATTCTTTCCGTCCGGACAAACAAAGATGATTCCTTTTTCATCCGCAATCTGCGGAAGATCCGGTTTCACCCCGATCCATGTTTTAGCATTTCCACCATAACCGTGCAACAGATAAATGACGGGACAAGCCACCGCTTTCTTGCCCAACGCAGCGTCCGGCGTAACGACCACCACCTGTACATCCTTATTCATGGAAGGGCTATTAACTAATAAAGTATCTACTTTGGCAGCAAAAGAGGGGGCCACCAATATCAATAATAAAGCAGCTAACAGAAGATTTCTCTTTTTCATTATACGTATATAGTTAGATTAAATTATTCTTCCTCCTTTTCCTCTGAAGAAGGGAACTTGGCAACAGGCACCTCAAAAGTCCGTTGGCACTGTCCGCAGGTATATTCCCAATGATTATCTCCCGGAGGGGCTGCCGCCAACATGGAAAGTATTGCCGCACCGACAGCACGCAGCCTCTGTCCTTTTTTTAACCTGAACTTAATATCCGACGACCCGCAATAAGGGCAAAGCGTCAATTCTTCCGGCCAACTCTGGTTATCTCTCAACACCTGAACGGCTTTCTCATAATCATCATCCGCCACCAGAATGTCCACTCCCGCTATGCTGCTCACACAACTCTTATATAAGGTAGAGAAGTTTTCATTGTGCAGAATAGATTCAATCCCTTCGTTCTCCAACGCTCCCTGAAGGATATGTGCCTTCATCGCGTCATTGCAAGTAATCAGTTTTACAGTCTTCATAAGGAATCTGTTTTTATATTTCCCACAAATATAGAACATATTCTTTTTTTATTCACTGAATATATCATTCTTTAATACTTTTTTCGTACTTTCGCAGCACTAAACTGCAACCGCATGAAAAGATTGTTGACACTTCTACTGTTTTTCAATACTATGCTCCTTCTGTTGCAAGCACAACCTATGCATCAGATAAAGGGAACGGTGATTGACAAGAATAGTCGTCAGCCATTGGAATTTATCAATGTGATGATTATCGGGCTGAATAAGGGCAGTGTCACCAATGTTGAAGGGCGTTTCACCATTGAACAAGTGCCGCCGGGCATTTACCGCCTGCAAGCATCGGCAATCGGATACAAGAGCGTTACGACCTCCGAATACATCTTATCTACCAAAAACCTGAACATCCCGATAGAAATGGAGGAGAACCTGACCGAACTCGAAGGAGTGACAATCACCGCCTCCCCTTTCCGGCGCGATGTGGAAAGTCCCGTCAGCCTGCGCATTATCGGAATACAGGAAATAGAAAAGAGTCCGGGAGCCAACCGGGATATTTCACGCATCGTGCAATCTTACCCCGGAGTCGCCTTTTCACCGATAGGATACCGCAACGACCTGATTGTGCGAGGCGGGGCGCCTTCCGAAAACCGCTTCTATCTTGACGGAGTGGAAATCCCCAACATCAACCACTTCAGTACGCAAGGCGCATCCGGCGGTCCGGTAGGAATCCTCAACGCCGACCTGATACGGGAAGTAAATTTCTATACCGGCGCTTTCCCTGCGGATAAGGGAAATGCACTTAGTTCCGTACTCGACTTCAAGTTGCGCGACGGAGATATGGAACGCAATTCATTGAAGGCTACACTGGGAGCTTCCGAAGTTTCTTTGGCTTCCAACGGACATATAGGCAAGAAGACTTCCTACTTGGTTTCCGTGCGCCAGTCTTATCTGCAATTCCTGTTTGATATGCTCGATTTGCCTTTCCTGCCAACCTTTACCGATGCACAATTCAAACTGAAAACCCGGTTTAACGAGCAGAATGAACTGACGGTATTAGGACTGGGCGGAATTGATAATATGCGGCTGAATACGAAAGCTGACAGTGAAGACAATGAATATATCCTGAGTTATCTGCCTAAGATAAAACAGGAGACATTTACTGTGGGGGCAGTCTATCGTCATTATGCAGGTGCACACGTGCAATCGGCAGTAGTCAGCCATAGTTATCTGAACAACCGTAATACGAAATATCGCCGGAACGATGAAAGCCATCCGGATAACTTAATGCTCCGCCTCCGTTCCACCGAACAGGAAACGAAACTCCGTCTCGAGAACAGCACTACTTTCCGTAATTGGAAAATCAATCTCGGCATCAATCTGGATTACAGCCAATATACCAACACTACCTTTCAACGGGTGTACACTAACCAGCCGCAAACTTTTGATTATCACACGTATTTAGGAATCTTGCGCTGGGGACTTTTCGGAACGATCAATTACACTTCAATGGACGACCGCTTCACTGCCTCTCTAGGTCTGCGGGCCGACGCCAGTGATTATTCATCGACAATGAAGAACCTTTCCGACCAGCTTTCTCCCCGCCTGTCACTCTCCTATCAACTAGCCGATCATTGGTTTGCAAGCGGAAATGCGGGACTGTATTATCAACTCCCTGCCTACACGGCTCTCGGCTTTAAGAATAATAACGGGACTTTCGCTAATAAATACAACCTCCGTTACATGAAAGTGAGTGAAGGAAGTCTGGGAATCAGTTGGCGAAAGGGAGATACCTTCGAAGCATCCGTAGAAGGATTCTACAAAGATTATGATAAGATCCCTCTTTCCGTAGCGGACGGGATTCCTCTTAACTGCAAAGGAAATGATTATGGAGTAGTCGGTAATGAGTTACTTACTTCCACTGCACAAGGGCGCTCCTACGGTGCGGAGATTTTGGTGAAGTGGCTTATTGCCAAGAAACTGAATCTGGCTTCTTCCTTTACCTTGTTCAAGAGTGAATATCGCAACTATAAAGAAAGCGAATACATCGCCTCCGCGTGGGACAACCGCTATATATTCAATCTGCGGGGAACGTATAATCTTCCGCATCAATGGAGTTTCGGCATGAAGGTAAGCTGCATCGGCGGTGCTCCGTACACTCCTTATGACGAAACCAAGTCGTCTTTGGTATCAGCATGGGATGCACAGGGAAAAGCATATTACGATTACTCGAAATATAACAAAGAGCGTCTCCCCGCTTTTGCGCAGGTGGATGTACGCGTGGACAAAACGTTTTATCTGAAACATTGTATGCTGGGATTTTATCTCGATTTGCAGAACATCACAGTCAGCAAGCTGAAACAGCAGGATGTGCTTATGAGTACCGGCATCATCGAGAACCCGGAAGCTCCCGCCGCTGCGCAACGATACAGGATGAAGCGCATTAAACAATCAAGCGGAACATTACTTCCGACACTGGGAATCACATTTGAATATTAACCATAGTTTGAAACATTAATTGAAACGAGAATGAAAAGACAAATTGCTATGATTGCCCTGTTGTTTTTGGGTATGGGAATGACAGCTTCGGCACAATTCGGAAAGAAGTTTAATGTAGGGAAAGCCCTGCAAGCTGGAAAAGACGTAGTATCGGCAGTTACTTTATCAGACGCGGACATCGCCAACATGAGTAAGGAATACATGGTCTGGATGGATGCACACAATCCACTGACAAAACCTGACACTGAATACGGCAAACGTCTGGAGAAGCTGACCGGCCACATCAAAGAAATGGACGGGCTGAAACTGAACTTCGGTGTTTATGAAGTTGTAGACGTGAATGCTTTTGCCTGTGGAGACGGCAGTGTACGTATCTGCGCCGGACTAATGGATGTGATGACTGACGAAGAAGTAATGGCAGTAGTAGGACATGAAATCGGTCACGTTGTACACACTGACTCTAAAGACGCGATGAAAAATGCCTACCTTCGCTCGGCAGTGAAGAATGCAGCAGGTGCAGCCAGCAACAAAGTTGCCAAACTAACTGACTCTGAACTGGGAGCAATGGCAGAAGCTCTTGCCGGCGCACAGTATTCACAAAAGCAGGAAAACGAAGCAGACGAATACGGTGTTGAGTTCTGTGTAAAAAACAACATCGACCCTTATGCCATGGCCAACGCATTGACCAAACTGGCTGAACTGGCAAAAGACGCTCCGAAATCTTCTTATGTACAGAGAATGTTCTCCTCTCACCCGGATACCGCCAAACGCATCGAACGCGCCAAAGCCAAAGCAGACAGCTATAAAAAATAAGGAGTATCTCTCGCTTTATCTTATATAAGAAAGGGAATACAGAGGCGGCTTCACCTCTGTATTCCCTTTCTCACTTCCAATACCCAAAAAGACAACACGATTATTAAATTTTCATTAATATATTACATAGATTTGCATAGTGTCGTGATTTCATGTAATTTCGAGGCTATAACCATTTTAATCCATTTATGGAATTTCTTATTATACTTTTCTTACTCGTACTGAATGGCATTTTTGCCATGTACGAAATCGCGCTGGTATCTTCCAGCAAAGCACGTCTTGAAACTCTTGTAGCCAAAGGTAACAAATCTGCCCGAGGAGTATTAAAGCAATTAGAAGAACCGGAAAAGTTTTTATCTACTATCCAAATCGGTATTACACTTATCGGTATTGTGTCCGGTGCTTATGGTGGAGTTGCCATTGCCGACGACCTTGTTCCTCTGTTCTCTCTTATTCCGGGAGCGGAAGCCTATGCGCGCAATCTGGCTATGATTACTACCGTGGCAGTGATCACTTATCTTTCTCTTATCATCGGGGAACTGGTACCTAAGTCCATAGCTCTCAGCAATCCGGAAAGATATGCAATCTTATTCAGCCCGATAATGATTCTGCTGACAAAAATCTCTTATCCTTTCGTATGGTTACTCAGTATCTCCACCCGCCTGCTGAATAAACTGATCGGACTGAAAAGCGAAGAACGCCCCATGACACAGGAGGAAATCAAAATGATTCTGCACCAAAGTTCGGAACAAGGGGTGATCGACAAGGAAGAGACGGAAATGATACGCGATGTATTCCGCTTCTCGGACAAACGTGCCAATGAATTGATGACGCACCGCAGAGATGTTGTGATACTTCATCCTGACGATACGCGGGAGAAGGTGATGAAGACTATCGAAGAAGAACATTACAGCAAGTATCTGTTGGTGGACGAACGGAAAGATGAGATAATCGGTGTGGTGTCCGTCAAAGATATTATCCTGACAATGGGCAATCAGAAGGAGTTCAACCTGCGTGAAATAGCCCGTCCGCCTCTCTTTATTCCGGAAAGTTTGTATGCAAATAAAGTTTTAGAGCTATTTAAGAAGAACAAAAACAAGTTCGGAGTTGTTGTTAACGAGTATGGTAGCACAGAAGGTATTATCACACTGCACGACCTGACCGAAAGTATCTTTGGAGACATCCTCGAAGAGGACGAAACGGAAGAAGAAGAAATCGTCACAAGGCAGGACGGTTCGATGTTGGTGGAAGCTTCAATGAACATCGACGACTTCATGGAGGAAATGGGAATCTTATCCTATGAAGACCTGGAATCGGAAGACTTCACCACGCTAGGCGGACTGGCAATGTTCTTGATAGGCCGTATCCCGAAAGCCGGAGACATCTTCACTTACAAGAATCTGCAATTCGAAGTAGTGGACATGGACCGCGGACGAGTAGACAAACTGCTGGTCATCAAACGGGACGAGGAGGAATAGATTTATGACAAAAACGAGCGATAGCTCACTATATTTATATTAACTTAAAGCACTTAACGATGAAAAAAGTAATTATGTTAGCAGCCGTCGTAGCTGCTTTGGCATCTTGCCAATCAAAAGCCAACAAAACCGCAGAGGCAGAAGCAGACAGTCTGGCCATTGCCATGACTCCGATTACCGAACTGACAGAAGTTTACGAAGGTACTCTTCCTGCTGCAGACGGTCCGGGTATTGACTATGTACTGACCCTGAACGCTGCAACCGACGGCGTAGATACTACGTATACACTGGATATGACTTACCTTGATGCTGAAGGTCAGGGCCAAAACAAGACGTTTACCTCAAACGGAAAACAGCAAACCGTACACAAGGTAGTGAACAAAAAACCTGTTACGGCTGTGAAGTTAACTCCGAAAAACGGTGAAGCTCCCATGTATTTTGTAATTGTGAACGACACCACCCTTCGTCTGGTAAACGATAGCTTACAGGAAGCTGTCAGCGATCTGAACTATGACATCATCAAGGTGAAACAATAATAAAAGAACCTAACCCTAACCAGTAAAAATGCTCTGCGAGAACTGAACGTTCTTTGCAGAGCATTTCTTTTTTTACCTTGTAATATTATATTCGTATCGTTACTTTCCGCAACAGACCGGTATAAATATTTATCCTTGTACTGTTTGTCCTTCCCGCAAACGTTTTAATCTTAGCAATGCTTCGATATAATAGTAGTCTGCATAAATAATAGACGCATCTATTTCCGAATGATTCGGCCAATGTCCTACACTATGCAATAAGAATGAAGGTTTACTTTTGCCACTCTGATAGTGGCGGGAACTTAGACTTGACAACATTTCGATTGCAGCGTCTTTATAATATTTTCCTTTTCCATTCGGAAGATAAGTGGACAGTTCGAGCAAGGCGGAAGCTACAACTGCTGCTGCTGAAGCATCACGGGGAGCGTCCGGTATTCCCGGATCGTCGAAATCCCAGTAGGGTACTTTGTCTTCAGGAAGTCTTTCCAAATAGACATCCGTCACTTTCTGCGCAAAGTCAAGATATTTAGGGTCTTTCGTTTCTCGATAGACTACTGTGTATCCATAAATCGCCCATGCTTGCCCACGCGCCCACATAGTACTGTCGGCATATCCCTGGTGAGTGACACCTTTAATCAGATTACCTGTAATTGTATCATATACAGCAACGTGATACGAAGTATAGTCGGGACGAAAGTGGCATTTCATGGTCTTGTCGGCATGTGCTACCGCTACATCATATAAGTAGGGATTGCCGCCGTTCTTTGCCGCCCAAAAAAGCATTTCGAGGTTGATCATATTGTCCATGATTGTATTATGCGGCCAGTTACGAGGTTCTACTTCACGAGGCCATGAAAGTATTGTTCCTACTACCGGATTGAATAAAGTAGCCAGTGTGTCGGCAGTATCCAGAATTACTTGTTTATATGCCGGATTCTTGGTTAGCCGATAACCGTTTCCATAACTGCAAAAAACAAGGAATCCCAAATCATGATCGAAAGCCGGAATCTTGGAAAGAAACTCCAGAGAGTTCGTAAACTTCTCCGCTTCTTCCTTAATATGCTTATCTTGCGTATATTCATAATCATACCACAGCACTCCCGGCCAGAATCCCGCACACCATTCTTCTTTCGTCGCTTTACGACAGTTCCAATGTTGCTCATCGGCCATGATATTACGTGGCATCATCGTATAATCGATTCCGGAATCTGTTTTCAGCTCCGCAAGCGTACGTTGTGTCTGCTCTGCACAGTAATCCAATGCCTTATTCACATCTAATGTACCGGAAGGCTGATGAGCACACATACAGAACCCTAACATCACAGCCAAACCTACTACCAACTTTTTCATCTTAATCTTACTATCTTCGTATTAATTCTTAATCTTTATTTCTCTTTGTCAGTTATCTATCAATTACTTAGTCATCCGGAACCAGTCTATATCCGCCCAACCACGATTTCCTTCGTTAGGAGTCACACAGAATATACCGACTTTAGCTCCTATCCACTTGCCTTGACGGGCAGTGAAAGCCTCTCCTACCGTCGTATATTTCTTTCCGTCCAGACTATAAGCAAATGTACAGACAGCACCTCTACGGACTTTTACTCGCAAATAAACTGTTTTCCATTCATTATCTGCTACACCGGGCATCTTCAGATATTCTACCGGTATACTTGCCAACTCTTTTACCTGTTCGGGATTCTGCCGTTCCGCATCTTTACAAACAGCCTGTTGCAGAATAAATTTATCCCCCGCCTTGCGAATCGAAAGATAACTGTAATCCCATCCCATTACAATGAGTCCGGCTTGTTCACCATTCTGCTTGGCGGTAAACGTCAACTTAGTGGTAGCTGTAAATTCTTCGGCCGGAAACTTCTGCATCAACAGATTCGGCACCTCCCAGAAGTTCACAAATTCTTTCGAGAGACTGCCCGCATACAGGCGAAGATATCCCAAATCGGTAGTGAATCCATAAGTATCTTGCTTATTAGCGTGCCATTGCCACTGTAACCCTAAATGCCGGGTATTGAACTCATCACTCTCCGGTGGAGTGGTTATCGGATAAGTCTTTCCTACATTCGGTTTCTTATAAGTAGTCACAGGTTCACCGCAACCGTCCTTGTCTTTATCCGCTCCGATTACCGGCCAGTCATTTACCCAGTTCATCGGATTCAAGTGAATCACACGTCCGTAAGCTCCCTTATCCTGAAAATGAATAAACCAAGACTCACCCGTATTAGTATCTACCCAACCGCCTTGATGAGGACCGTTTATATTCGTCTGCCCTTGTACCATTACAATTTTCGACTCATAAGGTCCATAGATGTTCTTCGAGCGAAGCACCAACTGCCAACCGTTAGCCACACCACCTGCCGGAGCAAAAATATAATAGTATCCGTTCCGTTTATAGAGTTTCGGACCTTCTACCGTATGATTCTTTCCGTCGTTACCATCGAATACCATTACCGGATCAGAAACGACTTCCGTTCCTTCTGCATTCAATTCTGAAATCACAAGAATACTGTTCACCCCACTACGGCTTCCGGCATAGGCATATATCAGATATACTTTCCCGTCTTCATCCCACAAGGGAGTAGCATCAATCATCCCTTTTCCGGCTTTCACCAATACGGGGTTACTCCATTTGCCTTTCGGGTCTTTCGTCTTTATCATGTAAATCCCATAGTCCGGATCGCCCCAGTAGATATAAAACTCTCCGTTATGGAAACGGATAGACGGCGCCCATACCCCTTTACCATGTTGGGCCTTATCGAAAAATTCTTTCGGTTCCTGCACCGGCAACGCATAGTTCACCAACGACCAATTCACCAAATCTCCGGAGTGAAGGATAGGAATGCCGGGAATGCAATTAAAACTGGATGCCGTCATATAAAAATCATCTCCGACTGCACACACATCCGGATCGGAATAATCAGCATGAAGAACCGGGTTCTGATAAGTACCATTTCCCTTATCAGCCACCCAGGTCTTAGAAATTTCTTGTGCGCCCGCCCATGTGCAGCAAGCCATCATCCCTGCCAAAAACAGAATCTTTTTACGCATATACCTTACTAATCAATTTCATTCTAAATTCAATCGTTATTCCTAAAAACAAATTCTTTCTACCTTTATAAAAAGACTAACCAACCGAAAAACCGAATCTAATAACTTTCATTTCAAACAATCTATTTGCTTATATATACGAAGGGGATTAAGTAAATACCTAATCCCCTCCACTATTTTTTTCTATAAAGCTTCCTATTATTCTTTCGTATACATCAAAGTCCCGAATCCCAGTTGGTCGAATCCGCCGCTAGTAGAACCGTAATGACCACCGCCACCTTCTACACCCATACCATCCATAAACTGTTTAGTATAATAAGCTTCTATCCCTTTTGTTTTATAATGATAGTAGATCAGTGCCCAACAAGGACGAATCTCTCCTCTCGACTTATCATTTTCTTCTTTGGAAGAAAGCGCAGGACATTGCCAACTACAGTTCTCGTAAAAACTATAAGGGAATCCCTCTTTGCTATACACAAATTTCTCATTGGAGGTAGAAGACCGATCATCAAAGTCTTTCCATAGATTATACTTAGCCGTGTATTCTGCCATAGCAAGTACTTTATTATCCTGATAAGCAAAAAGGTCCTCGCCGATATTATATGCCATTTGGCAGAAAGCACCCATCAAAGCAATACAAAGTGTAGCGTGCCCCTGGTCACGGCCGGATTCCTGTCCTTGGCCCAATACTCCGTGTCCATCCGGATCCTGATGAAGAAAAGGAACAGCGTTGTCTATACTACCATTGCCTACTCCATACTTAAAATACAAAATAGCCTCATTGATTTTGTCCTGATCATCACAAAGAATGCCGATAGAGAGAATCGATGTCATCTGAGCTAAATCCCAGTTAAGCCAGCTATGCTGTTTGCATGCTTCCTTATGAGCCAGAAAATCAGAAGCGGCAGGATAAAATACATTCTTCATCATTGTCTGGAACGCCGACAATTGAGCTTTTGTGAAGAGCGTCTCATCCGTACGCATAATTTCGGCAGCATTAGCCATTTGGTGGACATTAATAGAAATAAGATATTCGTTCGGATCGGCTATTTCACCATTCGCGTCATAGGTTCTATCATTTGCCAAACTCTTGACACGGACCAATCCTTTGCAAGTTTCAGCCCAGGCATTCAATATCTTAACGGCTGTTTGCCCGCAAGCAACGTCACCTTCCAGTTTCCAACGAAGTGCCAGCTGATAAGCAGCGGCAGCGTCTTTATAGAAATAAGTATAGTTATTCCACCATTCCGGAAACTTGCTGGCCCAGTTCCCCTGGTCCATACGTCCCAATACCTCCTGCGGCGTAGGAACATATCCCGCATAGGAATATCCGGAGTTCTTCAATTTATCATATCCTTCACTCCAAGGAGCTACGGTCAACTTTGATGCAACATAAGATAAATCGGCTGCAGTATGCAGCATACAGGGATGAGCAAGGGTATACTCATTAATAGCAGGCCACGAATCAATATCGGTAGTACCATCTTCGATGTCGGTGCATGCGCTCAAATGGAGCGCAAGCATCGTAAACAGGATGAATATATTTCTAGTTCTCATAGTCTTTATTAATTATTAGTGTTTTCATTTTCAACGAAAGCTTTTAAATCCTCAATAGTTTTGAAAGTCCGTACCCAATATACTGTATATTCCGTATTTGAGCCGTTAGCTTCTTTGAAGTCCGCCATTACAAATTGGAGTGTCTTTATTTCTTCCGGTTCTGTTTTAGAGAAAGTATGGAAAGGTTTATTCGATCCATTTCCAACAGCATTTTCTCTTTGCAGATCATAATAATATACTTCCGGACTTCCCGGAGTTTCAGCACCGTCTAATATTGTATATTTATTACTTCCACTGCCACTATTCTCCAAATAGGCACCATACTGTGTATCAAGTTTAATGTTACCTTGCAATTTACCAGCTCCATAAGGTCGGATCATTTTTATGGCCAGATAAGGATATACCCCAACATTCAAATAGACCTTATCTTTATAACTGCCATTTGACGTCAATACAAGATCCGCACGGCAAGAATTTCCCTTTGAAGGATTAGGAACCATTTTCACAACTGCTCCTCCTGCTTTAAACTCGGCAGATGAAGTATACCCATCCGCCTGCTTCAAATACCAAGGAGACAATGAGGTATCAAATGAATATTTCATCAAGCCATAAGGTACTTTAACCGTAGTTGTATACGAAACTTCAGTTGTCGTAGTGGCGGTAATAGTAGCTTCTCCATAAGCTTTGGCGGTTACCACACCCTGATCATTCACCTCTATAACATCCGTATTACTACTGGACCACTTTAAAGAAGCTATAGTCGCATCCACCGGAACGGTTGTAAAGTTCAGTTTAGCACTTTCGCCCGGCAATAAATCCTCCTGCTCACCAAATGTCAGACTTTCAACATATATAATCGGTATAATCTTCAAATCAAAGGATTCCTCGTAACCTCCCCTATCTAAAGAAATAGCAGTAATAGTGACAGTCTTTCCCGTTGTACTCGTACCTCCGTTAACACCTCTCACTACACCTTCTTTTGTCACAGTAGCAATAGATTCATCACTACTCTTCCAAGTCACCATAGAATAAGTGTGTCCTGCCGGCAACAGAGTGGGGCGCAAACTCCTCTCTTCGGAAACATACAAATCCTTCTTATCATCATCCGTAAACTCAAAATCCGCAATCGGAATAAACTCCGGTACTACCGTCAATTCAAAAAAGGTGCTTGCTCCGAATCCAATTTCAGGAGTCACAACAATATTCGCCTTGCCTGCACTCACCGCATGTACAAGTCCGTCTTGTGTTACCGTAGCCACATTTTCATCTGACGAAGACCAGCTTACCTTCCTGTTGGTCGGCTGTTCCGGTACAATCTTACACTGTATCAAAGAGTCCATATAGTCCACAGACGCAGCCAAAGTCAGTTTTCCATTTTCTACGTTAGCCAATGTAATCTCTGAAATCAAGGTCTTCTCCTCCAGTCCGTCTCCATACTCTTTACTATCATCACATGCAGTAAAACAGATAGCCGTAAGAAAAGCCAAACTAAATAATGTATATCTCATAATTATATTCTTTATAATCTTCGGTTTATAAATACGTTACCATCCCGGATTCTGCCCGATGTTGGGATTCAATTGCTTCTGATCGGATGGAATCGGATAAAGATAGTTCTTATTTTCCCAAACACGATCCGTTTCAATCATCAGGCATCCCGCAATACCGGCATCATCTGTATCCGTAGAGTATGAAGGTTTCCAGGCAGTGGCCCATGTACTCCAATCACCCGTTGTACTCCATTTCACTCCCAACATATTTTTAGGCATTTCCACTTCAGCCGTCTTCCAACGTTTCAAATCGTCTATACGGAAACCTTCATTGAAAAGTTCCACCGTACGTTCACGACGAATCTCTTCCCGCAGACTTAATCCTTTTGTTGCGGCAAACGAGACTGTCAAATCCGGCATATCCGGATTTACCCGTTTACGAACTTCATTCAAATATTTCAAGGCCGCATCCACCTTAGACTCATCCGTAATGCTTCCATCGGTAGCAGCATATCTCTCGTACACAGCTTCCGTATAATTCAGCAATACCTCCGCATAGCGGATAACCGGGAAATCATATCCTTCATACGTATCTTTCACATCACGCTCAGTAGCCCATTTCTGATTATGATATCCGCTGCCGCTAGTGGGATAGAATGGTTTATTGTCAAAAGCCGCCTTATCTGCATCCGTCCAGGTAGTATGGGGCGCGTTATTATTCCAATATCTATTTCCGGTAATCATCAATGTGTTGTTCATACGATTATCGCGTTTGGCATATTCCTGTTGAGGAGAAGAATAGTTCACTCCTACTGTAGAATTCGGATTATGAATAGGAAGTCCGTCCGCACCCAAATACATTTCGGCCAACTTACGCGTAATCCACTGTACATTGGCAAAGCAAGCTTTCGTTATATTCTTTCCAATCGGAGCAATCACTTCATCATGACGACGAGAGAAAATGTACTCTAGATTCTTGGCCTTTGTAATATTAGCCGGATTGGATTGCGCGTTTTCCAGAATGAACAGATATTTGTAAGCTGTCGTTCCCAACTCTTCCGGTTTAAAGATTTCATATTGCTTGCTGTCAATCACATCCCAGGCAGCACTTGCCGCAATATCCAGCAAATCATTAACCCGTGTTACGTCGCCCGATCTGAACTTCTGCCAAGTCCCTTCATACAATGCCACACGCGACAGAAATGCTTGAGCCGCACCTTTAGAAACACGCCCTTTATCGGCAGTAGAAATCTCACTTTCTCTCGGCAGATCAGGAATAGCTTCCTGCAAATCTCTGATAATAAGATCGGCTACTTCCGAACGGTCATTACGAGCCGCATTCATTTCTGCAGCGTCTATATCAACCGGTTTGGTCACAATAATCGCATCTCCGAAAAGCTGTAACAAGTCAAAATACTCATAGGCACGGAAAAACTTAGCTTCTGCTACATAGCGCGCTATATCATTCAGATTGGCATAATTCTCCGCATTCTGTAATAAGATATTAGCATAACGGATTTTAGTATAGGCTCCTGTATAATTACCATCCGATACAGGAATCGTATTGACTCCTTTACTATATTCATTGTAGTCACTAGATGTGATCAGGTCCGAACGCGTGTCACTATGCGGCCCATCGAAAAGAGCAGCAGCAAAATCACGCGGCCATTCATAAAATTGATTGGCATATAATTTATAATCATTCGGAGTCTGCCACAAATTCGCATCTGCCAACTGAGCCTTAGGATCAAGATCCAGACAAGAAGGAAGAGTTATCACCACTGACAGCAGCAATATTGCTTTTATTATATTTATAATCTTCATATTCTAACTATTAAAAGGTTAAATCTAATCCTACGGTACAAGTACGATTGAAGGGAAAACGACCGTTTCCTGAAACTTTACGGGAAGCTTCCGGATCCCATCCGTCGTTAATTTTACTAACTTCCCACAAGTCATTGCCCGACACATAGACACGCATCCTGCTAATCACTCTTATCTTGTTCAGAAGCGAAGTCGGGAAGTTATATCCCAATGTCACACTTTTCAAGCGCAAATAATTACCATTTTCTACCGACCAGGACGAACACTGGTAGTTATAATCGTTTATAGAGTTTATATTCGTATATGTCGGATAACGCCCGCCTCTATTTTCAGGGCTCCATACATCCCCGACCGACTGTGTAGTCGAATTTAAATGAGCGGCTTTCATCGGGATACGGTAATTATCATTGCTACTGTCGCGGAAAATGGTACGTTTGGCAACTCCCTGAAAGACTGCGGAGAAGTCAAAGTTGTTCCATTCCAGCCCCAAATTGAATGAATAAGAGATTTTCGGGTCATCAGAACCCAGATACACATAATCCTTTTCATCTAGTACGCCATCCCCATTCACATCTTCATACATATTATCTCCCAAACGAATATCGCTCGGAATACCAATCCCGTTTCCGTTGTAGTATTGATATTTATATTTACGCAATTGTTCCTCTGTCTGAATCTTTCCGCAGTACTTCAATCCAAACACTGAATTTAGGGAATATCCTTGTTGCTTGTCTATAAATCCGGATTTGAAAACTGTTACTCCTCCGTAGTCTACCAATTTATTATCCGCGTATGTAAACGTACCGCCAATGTGGTAATTTACTTTCCCGATTTTGTCCGACCATGTCAAAGTGCCTTCATAACCTTTCGCTTCAAACTTACCGCTATTGGAAGCAGGTGCCTTGTCACCCAAAATGCCCGGATAAGTTACAGCAATCAACATATTATTGTTTTTCTTCATAAACAGTTCCACAGTACCTTGAAGGCGGCTATTAAATAGTTGGAAATCCACACCCAAGTTATAATTATGGATCCGTTCCCAACTACGCCCCGTAGTAGCAATTTCACCGTTACTCTTTACGTAAGATACTCTGCCGTCACCCAGATAAGCTCCGTTCACAGAATTGAAGTTATAAAGTTGTCTGCCATCATAACGAGATATCCCGGACTGATTACCTACCACACCATACGAAAGCCTGAGTTTCAGTTCGTTCAAGAATTTCACATTCTTCATAAAATTCTCTTCAGTAAGACGCCAACCACCGGAAAAGCCATAAAAGAAATCCCAACGGTTTTCCGGAAGGAACTTGGATGATCCGTCATAACGCAAGTTAGCTTCCAATAGATATTTCGACAAATAGTTATAATTGAAACGTCCGAAATAAGACATCATCGCTTCCTGCCATTTGTCAGGCGAAGAAGTTTTGGCAGAGTTCTTTAAAAAAATATCCCCCGAGCCGTTAAGTATTTCCAGCGAACTCTGTACGTCCTTTGCCGTCACAACTGTATAATCATATTCCTTCAGATTGTACTGGGCACCTAACATCGCACTCACCGTATGCTTTTCCGCAAATGTCTGATGAAAATTCAAATAACCGGAAACAGAATAGTAGTCCGTACGCGCAAATGATTTGGAATATTCGGTCGATGCCTGATTCGGATTATAGATCGCATTGGGTTTCGCTGTACTAAGCGTCCCGTCATAAGTGTACCAGGTAATACTATTTTTCACTGCATCGCGAGTAGCAGTAGAAGTATTATATCCCAGATTAACCACTGCGTCCAAATAAGAAGTGAGCTTATATTTCAGATTCTCACTGATATTGATACCGGAAACCTTCAAATTATTATCTCCACCTAATTCAGCATACCAGTTGGGAGTATAGTTTCCTCCCCAGTGATAAGGTTTACCATCCATTGTAGAAGACGGAAGTCCCGGCTGCGGATAACTGGAGGTCAGCACACTGCCAATCATAGTAGGAGAAACCTGGTCCTGACGATTATACGCAATCACGGATTCAATTGTAAAGTCATCGGTAAGTTTTACCGTGTTAGTCAGACGAAGATTGAAACGTTTATTGCTATTATTACCCCATTTCAATGTACTATCATCATACATATATCCCACTGACAAACGATACAGAGATTTATCATTTCCTCCTGAAACGCTTAGGTTATGTTGCGTGGAACCTGCATTTCCAAATAAAACATCCTGCCAGTTAGTATCCATGAATACATAGTCGTCTACATCCCCGAACGCCGTTATTGGATTGGGGTTAACGGACAAATCAATATATCCTCCTTTATAAGCTTTCGCCAACTTAGCATACTGGATCCACTGGTCATCAGCACCTTTACCATCATTCGTACGAGCTGCAATAATAGCATCACTCCATTGGTCAATACTCATCATCTTAGGTTGCAACCCTACAAACTTATGTGTATAAGAACCACTATATTCTATCTTTGCTTTCCCTTCTTTCGCCTGCTTTGTAGTTACCAGAACAACACCTCCGGCTGCTTTCGAACCATAAATAGCGGCAGAGGCATCTTTCAAAAAATTGATAGACTCGATATCTGCCGAGTTTAACAGACGAAGTTCATTCACACTCTCATACTCCACCCCATCAATGATAACCAACGGGTCAGTAGAATTGGCAGATACAGCACCACGCAGTTTCATACCCCAGCTTTCATCGCCCGGAGCACCGGAAGAACGGGTAATGATTACCCCCGGAACTTGTCCTTGCAAGGCTTGTACGGGACTGGACATTGATCCTTTGTTTGTCAGCATTTTATCAGATACTACCGTTACGGCACCGGTCAATGTTTCTTTCTTCTGCGAACCATATCCTACTACCACAACTTCGTCCAGCACTTCGCTGTCTTCCTGCAATTTTACATTAATCACCGTTTGCGCAGCTACATCTATAATCTGGTCCTTATATCCGATATAGCTGAATTTCAGTTTGGCTCCGGCAGGTACGTTAATCGCATAATTTCCATCAATATCCGTAATAGTTCCTTCCGTACCGCCTATCACACTTATATTCACGCCAATCAACGGCTCGCCCGTAGCATCAATCACTTGCCCCTTCACTTTCTTCTGAGCCTGTGCCACTACTTGACTGTCAGTTATATTCGTATCGGCCCACGCCTGTGAGACAGGACAAAGTCCCAGCATTAACCCTAACGCAAACATTGCTGCCTTGTCAGGTCGCGAATTAAAAATTAATCCTCTTCGTTTCATAAAATTAAATTTGAGGTTTAAAAATAGTGTTTATTTCTTGTTTTCTAAAATTTGATGAGGCATCAGTATGTCTCTCCCTAGATTCTGATTCTTTTTCCATAAGCACAAAGGATTATATATTATATAAATAAGATTAAATACATTTTCTGAAAAACTCACGCATTTCGCGACGACCTATAAATAGATGATTCTCTACTGTACGACGACTGAGTTGCAAGGCTTCCGCTATTTCAGTAGATGTCTTGTCTCCATAACGACTTAAGGTGTAGACTATCCGACGTTGTTCGGGGAAGATAGCAAGCCGACGTTGTTCAGCCGAAGCTAAGTCATCGGCAATTATTGCCTCTTCTGTCTCATTGGACGAAGTAACGGCAAAATCATACATATAACTGTCTATCTCCTGTTTCTTATAATACCGACGAATATAATCGGTTACTATATTACGTGCAATGGCGAACAAAAAATACTTCACTGTATCCGGACGGAGCATCTGTTTATAGTCCAGCAGACGTACAAACACATCTTGAGCCAAATCCTCAGCTTCGTAACGATGAGTGATACGATAAGTAATATAGGTAAGAATCACCTGATGATATTCTTTATAAGAATTAGTGATAATGTTGTCGGAAGTGTTAGTTATTGTCTCCATAATACTATCTTTTTCGGTTTTAATCACGATGCAAATATAAAGGTGATTTCGGATATAGTAACCGGAAAATGGAGCATATCAATCTCAACGAATCGAGATAGACTCATTTTAATATATAACCCTAATAATCAATACATTACCCTCAACTTTATAGAGTCTCATTTTATAAAATGAGACTCTATAAGCTAAATACAATATGTTTTCGCTCAGCTTACACTCCTTTACTTTCATCCCTTCATTCTTTTATCTTCTCTCCTTTTATCATCTTGTCGTTTTAGTATCTCATTAAAGCTGTCACTGAAATACTAGAGATAAGTTTCATTGCATTAATGACAAACTTACTTTGTACTTATAGTAAAGTTACTGTTGATTTAGAATAAACTATAAACGCAAGCTTTGTTTTTATAAATGAAACTTGCGTTTATAAAAACAAAGCTTGCAATTATATAATTGAAGCTTTCATTTATAGTTTGCCCTTAATCAAACGTAACTTTGCAATAAGTGCAAAGCAAGTTTATCTTTAATGAAACGGAATTTATCTATTAATGTTCGTACTTCATTAATAGCTTTGATGTGACAATGAAACGATCAAATAATAAAATTGAAGAGGGGAAGAGGATGGGAGCAAACGAGCGTAAGTGGAGCAAAGATACGTTGATTTGAGTGATTTGAGTCTCATTTTATAAAGTGATACTCTCTTTTTTGTAAACGTAATATATTGATAATTAGAGTTGTATCTTTAAATGGGTCTACCTAGATTCATTGAGATTGATCTGCTTTATTTTCTGGCTGTTATATCCAAAATCACCTCTATATTTGCATCGTGATCAAAACCGAAAAAGATAGTATTATGGAGACAACAGCTAACACTTCCGACAACATTATCACCCGTTCTTATGAAGAATATTATCAGGTGATTCTTACCTATATTACTTATCGTATCACTCATCGCTACGAAGCGGAGGATCTAACCCAGGATGTATTTGTACGTCTGCTGGACTACAAGCAAATGCTCCGTCCGGACACAGTGAAATATTTCTTGTTCACCATTGCCCGCAATATTGTAATCGACTATATCCGTCGTTATTATAAGAAGCAGGAAATAGACAGCTACATCTATGATACTATGTCCACTTCTACCAATGAAACCGAAGAAAAAATTATCGGTGATGATTTAATGACAATGGAACGGATCCGCTTGGCTGCTATGCCCGAACAACGTCGGTTAATTTATACATTGAACCGCTTCGAAAATAAAACGTCTCCGGAAATCGCAAATGAACTGAATTTAAGTTGCAGGACGGTGGAAAACCATCTGTTTCTGGGACGTCGTGAAATGCGCGAGTTTTTCCGGAATTGTATATAATCTTATTCATTAATAAATAACCCTTTGTGCTTATGGAAAAGGAGTCAGAATTTACAAAGAGGTGTTTGTATGCCTCATCTTATTTTAGAGAACAAGAATTTAATACTATTTTTAAACCTCAAATTTAATTTTATGAAACAGAGAAGATTTATGTTTAAACTACAATCTAACAAGGCGGTTACGCTTGCTTTAGGACTGATGCTAGGATTATGTCCTGTTTCAAGAGGGTATGCAGCTCTGGATGATAGTCAAATAGTAACACAAATGCAGAAAAAGGTCAAGGGGCAAGTACTTGATGCTACTGGAGAGCCTTTAATAGGTGTGAATGTGAGTGTTATAGGGCAGACCGGAGGTACAATAACAGATATAAATGGAAATTATTCATTAGATGTGCGTAAGGGAGCCAAGCTGAAATTTTCATATATTGGCTACAAGGAGCAGGTTATTGAAGTGGGAGATCCGACTGTAATTAATGTGAAGATGAGTGAAGATTCGGAAGTACTTGATGAGGTCGTAGTCGTTGGTTATGGTGCGCAGAAGAAAGAATCATTGACTGGTGCTGTAACTGTTGTAAGCGATAAAATGATAAAAGATAAAGGTACCCTTTCTAATCCGGCACAAGCATTGCAGGGACAGGTTCCAGGTGTTATTATTACCCGAAATTCAGCGGCTCCCGGTGATGAAAGTTGGAATATGAAACTACGTGGATCATTCTCGAAAAACAATTCGGATCCCTTGATAATCATTGATGGTGTAGAAGCAGAATCATCAGTGTTTGGCCAGCTGAATCCATCTGATATTGAATCCATTAACTTCTTGAAAGATGCGTCTGCTGCGATTTACGGAAGTAAAGCAGCCGGCGGTGTTATTTTGGTACAAACTAAAAAGGCAAAAGCCGGTAAAACCAAAATAGAGTACAACGGATCAGTAACAGCTAAACTTGTGGGATTGCAGCCTACTCTGATGACTTTGGATGAATGGGGAGATGCAGTTATTCAAGCTCGTACTAATGATGGTTACAAGTCAGATGATACTTGGTTAAGATATGTAGCGTTGGCAAAGGCCAACCGAGGACACTATATTGATCTGAACCATAGCCAAAATCCTTATGCTAATGCATTTACTGATGTAAAGGACTTTGTGTTTTTTGATACGGATTGGCAGGATATTTTGTGGGGTACTACAGCATCTACTTCACATGAATTAAGTGTAGCTGGAGGAACAGACAGAAATACTTATCGGTTGTCGGCACGTTACATGTACGATGGAAGTAACTTGAAATGGGGAAATAACAATAACCAGAGATATAATCTTCGTTTAAGTAATACGTTCCATGTGACAGATGCTTTTGAGATAGAATCGGTTATCGCCTATTCTCGTCAAGATCAGGTTGCTCCGACACAGATTGGTGCAGCATTGACCTCTTCGGTGCAGCAACCTGGATTTCCATCATCAACGATAGATGGCAAACCTTATGCCTGGGGTACTTGGGGAGCTCCAAACTGGTATTGCGAATTGGGTGGTGACAATAAATTGAAAGTTTCTGGAGTGAACATCAGTGAGACCTTCAAATATAAGTTTAACAAACATTTTGATGCTGTAGCTACCCTGGGGTATAATACATCTACCTCTACGCGAGATATTCAAGGTAAATCTATCGATTGGTATAATTATGCCGGTACAGAAGTGACAATGACCAATCCGACGGCTGATAAGAATTATTATTATAAGACTTTTTCGCGTACGGATATGTACACGTTGAATGCTTATTTAAACTGGCATCAGACATTTGCGGAAAAACATAATCTGGCAGCTATGATCGGTACTCAATACAATCTGAAAGAGTATGATTATACACCGGTTAAAGCACAGAATATATTACCCTCACTGGAAATTATTAATGGTACGGGCGAAGTACTATTGAAGAATTCATCCAATGATGGTCCTGAAAAATGGCACGAAGGCCTATTATCTTATTTTTCCCGCTTAAACTATAATTATAAATCAAAGTATTTATTGGAAGGTAATTTCCGTTATGATGGTTCATCTAAATTCCAACCGGAAAACCGATGGGCATTTTTCTGGGGAGTATCTGGCGGTTGGCGTCTTAGTGAAGAAGAGTTTGTTAAGAAACTGAATCTTTTTGATGAGTTAAAGTTGAGATTGTCTTATGGTACAGTTGGTAATCAGGGGGGTATTGATCGTTATGACGGCGTTCAGCTTTATAATTACTCGCAGAATTCAGGTGCTTTAATCGGAAGTAGCAAGATTTCTTACATTGACACGAATGGTAAACTGTTGAGCACAGATCGTAGTTGGGAAACAATTAAGAACTATAATATAGGTTTGGATTTCGGCCTGTTCAACAATAGATTGACAGGAACTGTTGAAGTTTTCTGGAAAGACTTTAAGAGTAAGCTGATTGATGTCACTTATCCTGGAATATTGGGTGACAAAGCGCCTACTGCAAATGTTGGAAGCTTTAAAGCCAATGGTTGGGAAGGTACATTAAACTGGTCTGATAAAATAGGTAAAGTCTCTTATCATGTTGGTGGTACTTTTACATATACCACTAATGAATTGACAGATAATGGAGGTAGTGCTACGATTAAAGACGGTGTACGTTCCGATCGTGAAGGATATCCATTGAATTCAGTATTTGGTTTAAGATATTGTGGAAAGATTCAAACGCAGGAAGAATTGGACAAATATATGAATCGTTATGGAGAAAATAACTCTATAGATATGCCGGCTATGTTGCGTCTGGGTGATAATATGTTTGAGGATGTGAACCGTGATGGCAAATTGACTGAAGAAGATTTTGTATATTTAGGAACGGATGATCCGAAAATATCTTTCTCATTCAATGCCGGTTTAGAGTGGAACGGCTTTGATGTATCTGTCATTTTCCAAGGAGTAGGCAGACGTACAGTTTGGCGTGACGGGGACAATAGCAGTAATGTAAACTGGCGAGTTCCGATGAGATCTGTCTATATGAATACGACTAATCAGTCTGTAGGAAACGTATGGTCTCCGGAAAACCCGAATGCACATTATCCTACTTATACAAATACGTCGCAGATTAATAACTATAACTACAGATGTTCTTCCTGGTCTGTTGAAGATGGTTCTTATCTTCGTTTGAAGAATATAACTTTGGGTTATACACTACCATCTGCTCTGCTTGCAAAAACAAAGGTATTGAGTTATGCCCGTTTGTATATCTCTGGAGCTGATTTGTGGGAGACATCTAAGATTAATGATGGCTGGGATCCGGAAGCTTCTCGTAAAGTATCAACTTATGGCCGCTATCCTTTCACCAGAAATGTAACAGTTGGATTAAATTTAACCTTTTAAACATTGAATAATATGAAATTATATAAGATAAAAAGTTTCCTCATACTTGCAGCAGGACTGATCATACCGGCACTTCCGTATCTGTTAAGCTTCGCAGCGGGAGCCATGATGTATGTGGTGGTGGAGGAACTGATTCCGGAAATGTCAGAGGAACCTCATTCGGATATTGGTACTCTGTTGTTCGCATTTGGATTTACTTTAATGCTTGCATTGGATGTAGTTCTTGGATGATGGAAAAAACTGTGCTATACTGACACAAAAGCGTCCGTCAGGAGATGGGCATAAGGAGTGAATGGATGGAAGTACAGATGACAGAGCTTGAGAGTGCGCTTCAGAACCTCTGGAGTGATGGCTTATATAAAATTATTTTAAGTAATGCTATAAAAAAAGAGTCGGAGGGAG
>OGEU01000925.1_pt1 | contig 26975 bp, 17 predicted proteins | sample 1570651 | NCBI WGS metagenome assembly OGEU01 (sample SAMEA2582129, study PRJEB24529) | metagenome | biome: Human gut stool | place: China | collected 2011 | reverse complement strand
GAAGCTGTCTTCTGACTGATGTTGTGGATCAGCTTCATGAAGATTCCAAAAAAATAAATATTGTAGATCGTCTTTCCAGACATCTTGATAAAGGTGTTCCTGCGCAAGCTGCATCTTCTTATCTTCAGCAGATCAAGAAATGGGTTCCTTCCGAACCGGTCATTCACATTGATGACAGTGATGTTGTAAAATCGGGCGGCTACAAATTTGAATCGCTCGGCATCGTACGGGATGGTTCGGAAAGCACATCTGCTAAAAATGTTTATAAAAAAGGCTACCATGTAACAGAAGCCTGTGTCCTTACTACCGGCAATCATCCGGTCAGTATCTTTTCAAAAGTACATTCTTCAGCTGAAAAGGGTTATAAATCCGCCAATACCGTTACTTTTGAAGCTATGGAACGAGGTTCGGCTCTTTTTGAAAAAGCAACTTTCTGCATGGATCGTGGTTATGATGACAATAAGATGTTCCTGAAGCTTGACTCTTTAAATCAGGAGTATGTGATCCGGTTAAAATCTAACCGCAAGCTTCTTTATCACAATAAATGGACATTTGCTACGGAATTGCGCAACCGTCGCAAAGGGAAAATTAAAACCAATGTATTTTATAAGGGGAAAAATCACGAGGCTTACATTTCCCATGTCAAAGTCCAGATTACAGCTTCCAGAAAAGATATTTATCTGGTACTGGTTTATGGCATCACAGAACATCCCATGATGCTTGCCACAAATAAAGAAATCAAGTCCAAAGAGGATGTGATCAAAGTGGCAAGAACCTATTTTTCGCGATGGAAGATCGAGGAATACTTCCGTTGTAAAAAGCAGATGTTTCGGTTTGAAAACTTCCGTGTGCGGAAGCTTCGTGCAATTAACGCACTTAACTTTTATATCACCTTGTGCATGGGATTTCTGGCACATATGTCTATGAAATCAGAAACAAATGCGCTTAAGGTTTCCATTATACAAAAAGCAGATCCTGTAAAGGCAAAAGTATTCTTCTGCTATTATCGACTGGCGAAAGGCATCCGTGGCATACTCTCATATGCAAAAGAAGGCGTCAGGCTATGGTTCCGACCCAAACGTCCGAGATACCGTCAACTCTGCCTTAAACTGGTTGTCTGAATAGATAAAAAAATAATTCTTCCAAAGTCCGGTTTCGGCGGGGCTTATTAAAGTGCCTCTAATCCTGATACTGTCGCTTTTGAGTTCTCAAAATCCAGCAGATTAGTGTTTTAATTAAAGTCATCCACTTTTTTTAATGTGCTTTGCGGAAACTCAAGTTTGTTATTTCTTGCCATCCAAATCAAATTCACTGACAATCTGATTTAAATTGTTAGCACTTTCTTCGCTATCCTGCATAAATGTTCCGGTTGCCTCAATCTTCCGAACCATCTCAGAAGTTTTCTCTGCAATGTCTGAAACACCGGTTGCCGACTCATTTACCGTCAGATTAATCTCTTCGATTGAATGAGAAATATCGGTAATCGCATCAACCAACGTAACAATTGAATGATTAATTTTAGTCATGCCATCTTCAAAAGCAGCAGCATCTTCGGAATACTTCTCACCGACTTCCATAAATCCTTTGTAATCGCCAAGAACCGTATTTTCCAAAAAGTCCATCGCATTCTGTAAACAATCTACCATACCGCTTACTGCGTTATGTACCTCGCCAATAATGCTGTCGATATCACCAACTGCATTCTGGGTCTGTGTAGCCAAAGCACCGATTTCGGTTGCTACAACGGCAAATCCTTTACCGGCCTCTCCTGCTCTTGCTGCTTCAATGGAAGCATTTAAGGCAAGGAGATTTGTCTGAGAAGAAATTTCCATAATATCATGCGTAAGTTCATTAATCTTCTCTACCGCTTCTGCCTGTTTCATCGCAACTTCCGTACGCTGTTTCACTTCTGCATACATTTCATCTGTACGTTTTCCGGCATTCTCCGTCGTTGTCTTTAACTGATTCGCACGCTCCATCACTTCCGTTGACAGTGCGGCACCTCTTCCCGAAAGTGCCTTAATACTTTCGGCATTTTCTTTTACGGTTGCAATCGTCTGATTTACTGTATCCGTTGCACTGGCTGCTTCTTCCATCGCTGCTGCGAGTTCTTCTGTCGTGGCCGAGTTATTATTACAGATATCATTGACCTCTGACATATTCACAGTCAAGTCGGTAACATTATCACCCATTTTAATTCCTGCCTGGTCAATTAACGCTACCATCGCACGAAGTTTACTTCGCATCTGCTGTACGGCACGTGCCATCGCACCGGTCTCGTCCTTCATACGGACTAATTTCTCACCCTTTTCACTTTTTACAAAATTAAGTTTCGCCGTATTCTCAATAATTCCTGTCAAATCCTTAATTGGACGAATCATCGAACCACTGAAGAAAAATCCTGTAATTGCTGCATATAAAGTTGCTGCAACAATCGCAATAATCATCATATACATCAAGCGGGTGGAATTGCTCTGCACTTCTTTATCTAAAACAGCCATTACCAATTTCATGCCATTCTTCAATGAAACAGCACTTACCATTTTCCTGTTTCCATTATAAGTGTACTCTTTTATTTCGCCCGTCTTTCCGGCCTTCACAAATGAGGCCAGTTCGCCATCCACTTTCTGCAAATCCGTTCCCTGTTTTATATCCTTATGTGACAAAACTTTATTCGATGAATCAACCAAGAAAACATATCCGGAATCAAAACATTTGGCTTTGTCGGCAAGTTGTTTTAACTGATTAAAGTTGATATCCATGCCAACAACTCCAATTGCTTCATTGTCAATCATAATCGGAACAACATAGGAAATCATATATACATTCACATTGGAATTTAAATACGGATCCATCCAAGTTGCCTTTCCATTTTTAACCGGAATATAATACCAACCCACATGTTCTGCATCGTCTTTGTCAAAACTGCTGAAATCTGTCGGTGTCAATGACTTAAAATCTGCATTCTCACTCTCTTTCGAAGCAAAAATACCGGATGTTGCTTCTGTAAATTCCGGATTATAGCGGATATAATAAGTCATCGCGCCCTTCGTGTTATTCGCACACTGAAGAGCTGTAGTCTCTAACGCCTCCGTACAGGAATCCACGTAGCTGCTGCTGCTTTTGAACTTGTCTACATCCTGAATCTGATTTTTTGTTACATCTGCAAGAGTATTCACCGCAACTTCTACCTGTGAAAGCAGGTTATCGATATCTTTCCCATACCCTTCACTCACTGTCGTCAATTTTTCTTTTGCATCACTGTCGGCAACTGCTCTCGAATTATAATATCCTATAATTCCGCAAATTAAAGCAGCTATAGCCGTTGTCCCTACCAATAGTAACAATATGCGAAATCGCAATGATTTTGATTTCATACACACGCTCCTCCTATCTCATAAGTAAAATCAATGTTATATTTATTTTACTGCTGATAAGGAAAAAATGCAATTATAACTTTACATATTCTTATTTTTATTTTTATTTTTTCTTGTGCTCTCCGGTAATTGAAAAAATGACCCATTCCGCAATGTTGCAGGCATGGTCTCCGATTCGCTCAAAGTACTTTGCAATCATAAGTAAATCCGTCGCACAAGCCCCTTCTTCCGGATTACTGCGAATAAGAGAAATTACATCCTCTCTTGACTTAATAAATAAATCATCAATGATGTCATCATGTGCAATGACTTCTTTTGCTTTTTCCTCGTCTTTTTCTACGTATGCTTCCACACTCTGCACAACCATATAGGTCGTTTCTGCTGCCATCTTCCGAATATGCTCCATATCTCTTTTATACTTAGCATCAATTAAATGCAGCGTTACTTCCGAAATATCTGCTGCCTGATCACCAATTCTTTCCATGTCTGTAATCATTTTCAGTGCCGATGAAATTACGCGCAGATCCCTTGCCACAGGCTGCTGCTGCAGCAAAAGTTTCAGGCAGAGATTTTCTATAATCCGCTCTTCCTCATTAATTTCATCATCATAATCAATTACTTTTTCCGCCTGTTCTTTGTCACGGCTATTCAGTGCGCTGATTGCCATGCCGATTGCCTGGCCAATCATATGCCCCATCTGAATCATGTCCTGATTTAATTCTGTAAGCTGTCTGTCAAATCGATTTCTCATCATCCAAACCTCCCCGTAATATAATCTTCTGTACGTTTATCCGTTGGCATGGAAAATAATTTTTCCGTTTTGTCCATTTCAACTACTTCTCCAAGAAGGAAAAATACCGTGCGGTCAGATACACGCGTTGCCTGCTGCATATTATGCGTTACCATTACAATTGTGTATTTATCTTTTAATTCCAGTATCAAATCCTCAATTCTTGAAGTGGAAATCGGGTCTAAGGCACTTGTTGGTTCATCCATCAAAATCACTTCCGGCTCTATTGCAAGTGCTCTGGCAATACACAAACGCTGCTGCTGTCCGCCGGATAAACCAAGGGCACTTTTTTTCAAACGGTCTTTGAGTTCGTCCCAAATTGCTGCCTGTTTCAGCGACCGTTCAACTATTTCATCTAATTTTGCCTTGGAGTGAATTCCATGAGTTCGTGGACCATAAGCAATATTATCGTACACACTCATTGGAAATGGGTTCGGGTTCTGGAACACCATTCCAACCCGCTTGCGAAGAAGATTGACATCAATGTCACCGTAAATATCTTCGCCATCTAACTGAAGGGAACCAAAAATCCGACACCCTTCTACCAAATCATTCATCCGGTTTAGCGATTTTAAAAATGTGGATTTGCCGCAGCCGGAAGGTCCGATAAAAGCGGTAATCTCATTCGCCGGAATGTTCATACTGACATCTTTCAGTGCATGAAAATCTCCATAATAGAGATTCATGTTTTGTATGCAAAATTTATCTTCCATATTCATTCTCCATTCTAATTGCCATATTTGTTTTTCCCAACTTTTCGAGCGACAAAATTCGACAACATATTGATTGCAATTATAAGGACCAAAAGAACCACTGCCGTTGCATACGATTCATCCGTATGCAGTCCTTCTTTTGACAAATTGTACATATGAACCGATAACGTTCTTGCCGAATCAAAAATGCTATTTGGCACTTTTGCAATCGTTCCTGCCGTATAAATCAATGCTGCGGTCTCACCAACAATCCTCCCGGTAGCCAAAATAACACCGGATAAAATCCCCGGAACAGCACTCGGCAAAACTACGTGAAATACCGTTCGCAGTTTTCCGGCACCAAGTCCAAAGCTTCCTTCTCGGTAAGAATCCGGCACCGCCATAAGTGCTTCTTCGGTCGTTCGCATAATAACCGGAAGCACCATAATTGCTAAGGTGAGAGCTCCTGATAAAAGGGAAAATCCCCATTTGCAGTAACCGACGAAGAACAACATACCAAACAATCCATAAACAATCGATGGGATTCCGGTCAGTGTCTCTGCCGTCACGCGAATTATGCTCACCAGCTTGTTTCCTTTCTTCGCATATTCCACCAGATAAATGGCGGCGAAAATGCCAAGCAAAACCGCAACAATCAAGGTTGCCAGTGTCATAAGCACTGTATTAATCAGTGCCGGCATCATCGAAACATTGTCCGATGTATAAGTAAAAGCAAACAGTGACGGTTTCAAATGTGGAATACCATTTGCCAGAATATAAACAATCAGGTATCCTAACACAAATACCGTAATCGCTGCTGCCAAAATTGTAATCAGGTAAAGAACCAGAGAGGACTTATGATTTGCAAGTGCTTTCCATTTCTGCTTTTGTTTTTTCAAACCATTTGCCATCTAGTCCACCTTCTTTCTCTTTAAGAGTGAGAACAATAAATTGATAATCAGGATAAAGACAAACAGGACAACGCCCGTCGCAATTAACGCTTCGCGGTGTAAATCTGCCGCATATCCCATTTCAATTACTATGTTTGCTGTAAGTGTACGAACACCCTTTAACAAACCGGCAGGCATTCTTGCCTGATTTCCGGCAATCATAATGACTGCCATCGTCTCACCAATCGCACGTCCGACACCAAGAATGATTCCTGCTAAAATTCCGGATTTTGCTGCCGGTACAACCGTACGGTAAACACTTCTCTCATGCGTGGCACCAAGCGCCAGTGCCCCCTCATAATATTTATCCGGCACCGCCTGAATAGCTGCCTCTGATGTTTCAATAATCGTTGGCAGAATCATAATGCCAAGCAAAAGAGATGCCGTTAAAATACTGTTTCCATTTCCACCAAAGGTGTCGCGCACCATCGGAACCAGAACAACAAGTCCAAAAAATCCGTAGACAACGGATGGGATTCCGGCAAGCAAATCGACGCCACCTTTTAAGATTCGATACCATTTTTTCGGACAATACTTTGCTAAAAACACTGCTGTCAAAATGCCAATCGGAACTCCTACAATAAGAGCTCCGGCGGTCACATATATACTTCCTAATATCATCGGCAAAATCCCAAATTTGTGATTTCCCGGTTTCCACGCCGTTCCCGTCAGGAAATCGAACAAGCCGATTTCCTTAATTGCCGGGATACCATTTGCGAAGAGAAAGATACAAATTAATGCTACAGCAAGAATCGAAACACAAGCGGCAATCAGAAACACTACTTTCATTGCCTTTTCTTTCATGGCTGCCTCCTTTATTTGATGGCACTCCAGTCTGTGATTGTTCCGCGGAACACATCATTTACCTGTGCTTTTGTCATGTTATCTACTTTGTTTTCGTTATTTACGATTACTACGATTCCGTCTTTTGCAATTACTGTCGGTGTAAGTCCTGCACCTGTTTCACTGTCTTTTAAGTCACGGGATGCCATACCGATGTCACAAGTTCCTTCTGCTGCTGAGTTCATACCTGTTGTGGAATCACTTTCCTGAATTTCAATTTCTGCTCCACTGTTTACTGTCTTGTAACTTTCAGCAAGTTTTTCCATAACCGGCGTAACCGAAGAGGAACCGGCTACTACAATTTTACCTTTGGCACCGTTACTCTTGAAAGCACCGGCATCACTTGCTTTGATGTAACCGTTAGACTCAATTACTTTCTGTCCATCTTCACTCAGGATGTAGTTGATGAAATCCTGTGTTACTTCACTTTTCTTGTCCTTTGTTGCAATGTTAAACGGACGGGCAATTGCATAACTTCCATTGTTAATGTTGTCAACCGTTGGCTCTGCACCGTCAATCTTAAGTCCTTTCACGCTGTCATTTAAAGAACCGAGTGAGCAGTAACCAATTGCATTTTTATCACCGGATACGGTTGTCATTACGATTTCCGTGCTGTTTGCGATTGTTGCTTCTTCTGTCGTCTTGTCTACTTTTTCTCCGTTCTCCTCATCTTCAACACCAAAAAGTTCTATGAAAGCGCCTCGTGTACCGGAACCATCTTCACGTGATACAATGGAAATCTCCTGTGCTGCATCTGCTGATGTATTTCCTGCATCATTTGTTGTGCTGCTGTCAGAGCCGCCACAGCCGGTAATCATCCCCACTGTCATAACCCCGCATAAAACCATTCCTAATACTTTTTTTGTCATCTTCATTTTTGTTTTCTCCTTTCAATCTTTTCATCTTTCTTTTTCTTTCTTACAAGACCTAGTTTAGGGGGCGAATGTAAAATCTGAAATCATTTCTATGTAAAAAGTTCGTAAAAATTTGCAAAAAAATACACCCCCATTGACTGCACGCTCCCGCTTAACAGCCGCGCAAGGGTATGGGCATGCTAAATACGCATGTCTCATACCCGCGTGGCTGTATGCAGTCAATGGGTCGTGTTTTTTTGCTACGGAATGGATTGGGGATTAGGTTTGAGAAAAATAAGAAAAAGGGAAATTGCAAAATAGATAGAAATTAATATGTAGTAATATAGTTCTTCTTTTGGAATTTCCAGTCAATAAAAAGGTTATGTTGCGTGGGTACAAGCACGTGGGTATCCGGCATGCGTATTTAGCATGCCGATACCCCTACGCGCTTGTTAAGCGGAAGCGCCCACAAAACATAACCTTTCTTTATTGACTGGAAATTCCAAGAATATGTATATTGCTTTACATATTAAATTTTTCCATCGTCTCCCGCAAAGCATTTACGCTTTCCATCGCATTCTTCGTTTCCTTAGTCATGCTTTCACTTGAACTTGTCATGTTCTGCAAATTCTCATTTACGCTTTCTACTGCAGACGCAAGTTCCATCTGTGCTGAACTTGCATTTTCCAAAACATTTGAAATACTTTGAATTGCGTCCATTACTTCTTCTGCATTATGTTCCATGGAACCGCTTGTTTCCTCATAATAATTTGCGTCTTCTTTATACTGATTCGCAAGACTTGCAAATTTATCATAATCTGCCAAAACTGTCTCATCTAAAAAGACTAATAACTCGTTACTTTCAGTGGACAGTATCTTCACACTTTCAAATACTTTCTGCGTCAAGTCATTCACTTTACGAATTTCGTTTGATGTATCTTCACTCAATTGTTTGATTTCTTCCGCAACAACCGCAAATCCTTTTCCTGACTCTCCGGCTCTTGCCGCCTCAATCGAAGCATTTAATGCAAGAAGATTTGTCTGAGAAGCAATTTCTTCAATTGACGCTGAGACAGTTGCAATCTCGCCAATAATTCTTGTCTGCTGAATCGCCATTTGCATACGATTTCTGCTTTCGTCCGCCTTCACCACAGCACTGTCTTTATCTGTCATTAATTTCTGCACCGCTTCATTGACACGCTCACCAATCTCTTTCGCTTTATCAGACATTTCTTCTGCATGGGATACAAGAACATCCACTGCATGCGTTGTATCCTTGCAAGTTTTATCAATGTTTTGAATACTGGTTGTCTGGGAATCAATGTTTGCTCCGGTTTCTTCCATTGCTGCACTGATTTCCATAATATTCTGATTAATTAAGGAGACCTTGTCATTCGTATTTTCCACTCTGGTATGAATGACATTGGATTCATCTTTTGTTTTGCGAATCACACCAATAAAACGCTGTTCTAACTCCTGTAATAAATAAGAGATTTCCTCAACCTCATTTTTATGTACATTCTTTTGAGAATCACCGATGACTTTCTCCCGGATAAATGTCTTCATATTTTCAAGTGGCCTCAAATTTTTCTTCACACTGGCAATGGTAAGAAGAACTACGAGAATCAAAAGGACAACCCCGATTCCGACAACTAAAATCACACTCTTCACCACTTGTGTTGTTACTACTGATTCCCTCTCCGTCACACCAAATGTCCATCCGGTAGCTGTAATCTGCGCGGTATGAATAAATTTTGAATATCCATCATAATCTGTTATCTCAGAAACCTCTTTTACATTAACAGAAAGTACCTTAGCCAAAGAAGTATTTCCTTCCTCTTTCGGCAGATAATCCTTATTCTGATGCGAAACAACCATACCATCGGCATCTAACAAAAAGCCCTGAATGTTTTCATCCGTACTTACATTAGAAACAAGTTTAGTCAAAGTATCAATCGTAATATCCGCCAGCACAACCGCCTGTTCGCCTTTTATTTCCAGCGGTTCTGCAATGGTAACAATCATTTTCCCAGAAGCAAAATCTTTATATGGTGCCGTATAAATCAAACTATTTTTCTTAATGGCCTGCTTCCACCAGTCTCTTGTCGTTGGATCCAGATCTATTTTAGAATGGTTTGCAGGAAATACTCCTCCATCATATCCAAAACACAAATAATACATCAATGCCTCTTTATTCTCACTCAAGGCTTTTTCCAGGTAATCCATCACGTGATCCGTATCTTTTGTGTTCATAAAAGCAATCGTATTCGTAATTGTATGTACCGTGTTTGCCTGCCCCTGCAGCCATTCATTAACCACACGTGCATTGGTCTGTGCCTCTCTGCTGACATATTGTCTTGTCTGATTTGTCATGTTTGTTTTTAATGCATTCACACTGACAATTTCGCAGACAATAATTGCTGCAACAATAAAAATTGCTGTGTTTAGTGTAAGTTTCCCCTTAATTGTTTTTTTCATATTCCCCCTCCTTGACATATAAATAATTTACTCATTGTAAGATGTTTTCTCCATCTTCTCCATCAATTCAAGTATCCTTTCTGTCTGCTTATCTCTTATAGTCTAACATCATTTTCTACAACATGCAAGACAAAACATATCACATGCGTGCCCCTATTCATCCGTTTTCATCAGCCCTTTTAACAACTTCTTATCCGAAATCGTTTTTACTTGTTTTGCTGTAATTGTAAACCACTTTTCTTTCTTCTCAAGCGTTCTATACTTGCCAGTCACATCTTCAATCCGGCAATTTCCTTGTTCGTCTCCACAAAAAGTATACACTTTATCCGAGACTACCTTTTCCTGCTTGTCTTTTTGCGCCACACGCACAACTCTTTTATCCGGTGTCGCATTATCCTCATACATATAATCAATTGCCATTTCTACCATGTTCGTTTCCTTTTCAAGTGTAAGCCATTTTTCCCGATTTTTCATATATGTCTTTTCTTCCGCATAATCAAAATCTATATAGCTGACACCTGTATTCACTGTCTGCGTCTGCTTTGTTTCCACATCATAGCAGTAATAATTTTCATAATCCGGCATCGGCTTTCCATACCGGTTTTTCATCGGTTTCTCCGACAAATAAACGGATACCTTGTAAATAATTTTCCCCTTTTTTTCCTGCCTTACATTACTTAAATTTTCATACTTTAAATCTGCAATTTCACAATACCGCCCTACATGCTTTAACACCGTTTTTTTGTTGTCTTTCACCGAAATAGCGAGAAATTCTTTTTTCGATGCGGTGTAAATAACTCCATTTTCCACAGCTCCCGGAATCGCCTTGATTTTTTTCTTTTCATACGTTCCATCTTCATGGAATTTATAATACAATACCTCAGCATTTTTTTCGCCAATTTCAATTCCCGCTGCCACTTCTTTTGTATCCTTATCAAAAGAAAAGCCGGGCATTTCGTCCATGATTTTTTTCCACTCGCCATTTTTTAATGATATCTGCCACAACCAACTAAAACTATGATACTTAGCAGGCACAGTCATCAATACATAAACATAATCTCCACAGGAAAATAAAAATTCTAACGACCATCTATCCTCCTCGGCATTCTTCTTTTCCTCTTTGTCAGAATTGCTTCCCACCTTACGAAATCCCGACTGGATACTGCCGACATAAAGCGTCGATGATGTCAAAATGTATTGTTTCCCATCCTTTTCCATAATATCTGTTGGCCGGCCTTCTTCAATTGAAATCTCCTTCATGGCCTTTCCCAAAAAATTAAATACAATTAACTTTTCGGCAATCTGCGCAATCACATATTGTCCGCTCTCATTCGCTGCAAATAACGAATCATCATAATTTTCAACATTTTCACGATATGTATATACAGCCGGAACTTTCATTGTCTTTGGATTCCAAAAATAAATCTTTATTTTTGATTTTGTTCCCGAATCAAAAGACACAAACAAGTCCCCCACACGATAACACTCATCCATTGTATTGAATGGAATCGAAAAAGACTCCTGCGAAAGACTTTTCTTAAACTCCTGTTTTTCAATGGTAAATTCTTCCCCTCTTTTTAATCCCTCCCTTGATGTGGAAGAAAGGCTCGCCGTTTTCGCTGCATTTTCTTTTTTGGCAGTGTTCCCCATGTATTTCCCACCCGCACAAAAAATACCAATAACAGCAAGCACCTCCAAGAAAAAGATAACGGGAACCCCTACATAAAACTTTGGTTTACGTGTTTTGTGATGAAAAACATGCATTCCGGCAAAGGCACCTATTACACCAATAACAGCGATAACAAGAAGGGTAGTTTCCGGGATTCTCCACTTATTGTGAACTGCTTTATACTTGTCCACTCCGTAAATCAAAAATACAATTCCATTTAAAATCAAATATGCTGCCAAAAAATACGCTATCATACGTTCCTCCTATTTCTCAATCCGGCTGTCTCCCCGGTCAGTCACAATCCGGTAGCCAACCGATTCCACACGCCTGCTTAAACAATCTTTACACTGTGCCGACTCTTCCCCGGTACATATTTTATTATCATACAGCTCGTACTTTTTCCGCACAGAAACCGGTGATAAATTTGGCATTAATACATTCGCTCCTGCCAATAATCCCTGCTCTCGTCCATCCGGTGCAATTGTTCCAAGTGCTGTCGTCGCAGGAAGTAACACCCCCGGAAACATCAGACGAAGAATACTTAATAATAAAAGTGTCTGCTCATAGGAACCATTTTCTTCTGCACCAAATGGTGTATCCTGATGGGCAAGAAACGGTCCGATTCCAATCATATGGGGCTTCAGTTCCTGCAAAAATTCAAAATCTTCAACAAGACACTCCACCGTCTGTCCCGGCGAGCCTACCATAAAACCGGCACCTACTTCATATCCAAGTTCACGTAAGGTAAATAAACATTCTTTACGGTTTTTAAGTTTCATTTCCTGAGGATGCAGTTTTCTATAGTGAGCGTCGTCCGCCGTCTCGTGGCGCAGAAGGTAACGGTCTGCCCCCGCCTCACGAAAACATTCATATTCCTCTTTGGTGCGCTCTCCGATAGATAACGTCACTGCACAATCCGGAAATTGTTTCTTTAATTCCCGGACAATCGAAGCCACCCGCTCTTTCGTAAACCAGCCATCTTCGCCGCCTTGCAGCACAAAAGTGCGAAACCCCAATTCATATCCTTCTTTGGCACAGGACAAAATTTCTTCCGGCGTCAGGCGGTACCGCTCCACTTTTTCGTTACTTTTGCGTATCCCGCAGTAATAACAATCATTGCGGCAGATATTTGTAAATTCAATCAGCCCCCGTACAAATACGTCCTTCCCATAAATCTTCTCCCGAACCTCTCTCGCCTGTGCGGCAAGAAACTCTCGGTCCTCTCTATTTGCTGTTTCAAGAAGTTGTATCATTTCGTTCCTGTCTAATTTCTTCTCCTGTCGAAGACGCATAATCCTCTCGCGGTTGTTCATCTTCTGATTCCTCCATCTCTTCCGAGGAAGCGTGCAGACACACTTCACTCTGCCCGTGTAATTTTTTTGCTAAGTCAAACTTCAAAATCTGCTTTCGTCTTACATTATGTCCAACAACTTCCCGATATTTTGCATTTACAAATCCAAGAATCTTAGGAAGAGCCTCGCCGACACCCGGCACATCATAATACACCGCCACTACTACATAATTCATCGGCCCGGTCTGGTAAAGCTGCAAATCGGCAAAAAATTCACCACAATTCTCCTTCAGATATGCATCAAGATACTTTACCAGCGCACAATAACGCTCCTGCCATCCGGCATTTACATAGGACATACTGACATCATACAAAAAATTATTCTTTTCTGACATATAAATCCCCAAAGAAATATCTTCACACTTATTATATGAAACTCCTCTGTTTTTGTCATCCTTTTTTCAAATGTTTGTTGCTTTTAAAATTTTTAGGTTTCCGTAAATTAGCAGGAAAAGTTTGTGGTTCGTGAGCGCTCACGCTCAACAAACGCGTAGGGGTATCGGCATGCAAAATACGCAATGCCTGATACCCACGTGTTTGTACTCACTTACCACAAATCTTTTCCTGCTAATTTACGGAAACCTAAAAAGATAAACAACTAACATTTGCCCCTATGGAACAACTCTTTTCCATTTATTTTCTTCAAAAGGTTGCATTTTTTCGTCACATTCAACTTTCATCAAGAAAATATATAAGAAAAAAACAACCTAAACAGCGAAAATTACCACAAAGAGTTGCTTGTGCCATCTAATTTCTCCAGATGAAGCCTAACACATGCAACCCTATAGAGCAAATTGCAGGAAAAGCGTTGTTTCAAAACTGCGCACCTAATTCGTGCAGGAGAGATTCACTAACAAGTATCTGCTGGCAGCTTATTAGGCTTGCATTTAATCATCAAGAAAAGTTCGTGAAGAGCGGATACAAACACGTGGGTATCTGGCATTGCGTATTTTGCATGCCGATACCCCTACGCGTTTGTCAAACGAGAGTGCCCGCGAAGCACAAACTTTTCTTGATGATTTATGGAATCCTTAACAACTGCCAACCCCTTGATTTGTCAACACTTGACATCTATTTATGCTCTGTAGTAAAATATTGAGGTTATGAAAAAGGAAAGAGGAAGCGTTTTAATATGAAAGCAAAAATACGAATAGCACGACTTCTTCAGTACCTGCTGTTTTTTATTCCGGTCAAAAAAAACCGGATTATGTTTTATGCGAATAACCGCAAGGGCTATGTGTGCAACCCAAGTGTTCTTATGGAGTCGTTTTGGTTAAAACATCCGGGAGAATACGAACTTATCTGGGTCACCCGTTTTCCGGAAACCTGTACGATGCGGACCGGAATTACAGTCGTGCGCCAGCGAAGCTTAAGCTATTTTAAATTATTTCTGCGCTGTGGTATTTTTATCACTAACGATATGATTGATGAAGCACTTGTCAAAAAAAGAGGACAGACATTTTTGACAACCTGGCATGGTGGCGGCGCTTATAAAAAAGTCGGCAAAGAAACAATAAACGAAGATGAAACATTTGCCGCAAATTTTGATAAATGGTATAAGCGGTTAGATTACTTTGTGTCTTCCTGCCAAGCATGTACTGACATGTACGCCGAAGCATTTTCGTTAGACCGAAAAATCTTTTTGGAAACCGGAACACCACGAAACGATATTTTTTTCTCCAAGCATCCGGAAATCAAAAAACGTGTACAGGACTTTTATCATATAAGCGAGCAGACAAAAATTTTGCTTTTTGCGCCAAGTTTTCAGATGACTGCGCCGGAAAAAGAGCAGTACGATTTGCGCTATTTATCAGAAACAATTGACCGTTTAGAAGAAGCGACCAAAAGCAACTGGATTGTTCTTTACCGCTCACATTATTTTCGCGAGGAAACAAATGAATCCCTTGATGAGCGGATTCTTGATGGAAATTCCTATTACGAAATGCAGGACTTACTTTACACCAGTGATTTACTGGTAACCGATTTTTCTTCCTGCATCTGGGATTTTGCCCTGACCGGGCGCCCGGTTTTCTTATTGGAAAACCGCCTGAAAGAATACGAACAAATGGACCGCGGTTTCTTTGTTCCATATGACACATGGCCGTATTTGAAATGCAAAGACATTGCAGCACTTCCCGACATGGCAGTCAAATACCGGGACGAAGACTTCACAACTTTGTATAAACAACACTTTGAAACCATGGGTTCTTTTGAAAAAGGAACAGCATGTGAACAAATTCTTCATATATTAGAGAACTAAGAAGGAGTAATAAAATGAGCGAACAACGAGATAAAAATTTATGGCTTTTTAACGCCGGAAATAGCTTTGCCGGCAATCCAAAATGGATGTTTGAATATATCATAAGACATCACAAAGAAATCAAACCGGTCTGGATGTGCTACAATGCAGACACGATGAACTACGTGCATAAACTTGGTTACGAGGCAGAACTTTACCGCTCCTCCAAAGGAAAAGATGTCATGAAAAAAGCCGGTGTCTATGTCGTTGAAATGTGTAAAGAAGTATTTCAGCCGGAACTTTCCGGTATTACCGTTTTGAATCTGTGGCACGGCGTTGGCTGCAAGAGTATCGAAAGAAAGGTAACCGACGGATTTCTTCAGGAGCGCATTGCGAAAAAGTACATTCAAAACAACGATATTCTTCGCAACAACCAGCTCTTTTTAGTTACCTCGGAAATTATGGAAAAACATTTCAAAGAGCAGTGCGGCATTGATGATGACAAAGTAATCCGTGCAGGCTATCCACGCTGTGTTGTGAACGATAACATTCAAAGTTACGACCATGATATTCGCAAAAAGAAAGGGCTGTCTGCCGATACCAAGCTGGCAATATACTGCCCTACTTACCGCGATAATAATGGTGCTAATTTCATGAAGTCCGCTCTTCCGGATATGAAGCGTCTAGCAGAAGTCCTTCATGAAAACAACATTCTTTTGATATTAAAAATGCATCCTTTAGTGGAAAAAGACACTCAGTATCTCGCAATGAAAGAAGTATATCGTGAACATCCGAATTTTTATTTCTGGGAAAATGAAGATGATGTGTACGAAATCTTTTCCGATATCGACATTGCCATTGTTGATTACTCCTCCATTTTCTATGATTTATTAGCGCGTGGAGTAAAAACTTTTATTAGGTATTTTTATGATATTGATGACAAAGAAAATTTCCGCGATTTTGTTTTCGATGTACGAGAAATGACCTGCGGAACCGAGGCTTCAAATTTTGACGAATTATTAACTGCACTTTCTTCTTGCGAAGAAACAAAAAAAGAAGAACTTGACCGAATCAACCAGTTATTTTGGTCTTATTCGGATGAGAATGACTGCGAGCGGATTATCAACACCGCACTTTCTTTCACGCCGGAAAAACGAGAATTTCCGAAACTTTACAGTTTCGATATTTTTGATACCCTGTTTTCACGTCAGTGCTGTCATCCTTCCAGCGTTTTCGACAATGTCCGCAAAAAACTGGAGCAGTCTGACTGTGGCTACGACAGCTATTTTATCCGCAAATTTTCGCAGATTCGCCGCTGGTGTGAATCCAATGTGCGTGAGTTTTATAAAAAGTCGGTATTAATCCGAAATGACGACCATTTGGAAATCCAGTTGTCGGAAATTTATGACCACATGGCAACACTGTTTCCTCTCACCGATGAGCAGAAACAGCAGTTGATTACATGGGAGTGCGAGGAAGAAATCCGCTCCGTCATTCCTTTAACCGACCACATTGATATGCTCAAATCGTATCTTGCCGAAGGAAACGATGTTGTATTAATCAGTGATATGTATTTGCCGAAAGAAACGATTCAGAAAATGTTAGCAAAAGCGGACCCGCTTCTTGCCACACTTCCACTGTTTTTATCGAGCGATAAAGGTTATCAAAAAACAACCAGAAAATTATTTTTGGAAGTATATAGTTCTCTCGACTACCATTATTCGGAATGGATTCACATTGGCGATAATAAATTTGCCGATGACACCCAGCCATCCCGTCTTGGCATCCACACACAGCCGGTGTCGGTTCCGGAACTTGACAACTATGAAAAACATATGGCAGCCTACATTGAAGAATATGGTATGCACAGTGTTGTGAAATTGTTCCGCAACTTCCGTCTGGAGGAGCACACGGACAAAGAGACTTTTGCCTACAAATATGCCAGTCTTTATTTCGTTCCTTATGTTCACTGGGCAGTTCACGACGCCTTAAAACGAGGTTACAAAACCCTTTACTTTATTTCCCGTGACGGCTATTATTTGAAACTTATGGCGGATGCCGTAATTGAGAGCAAAGGACTTCCGCTGCGCACAAAATATATTTACGGTTCACGAAAAGCATGGCGTGTGCCATCGTTTATCGACAAAGTGGATGAAGAATTTTTCGAGCCTTACGGCAACTTCAGCGGCGTTCGCAATTTCAACAAATTGCTTTCCGCCCTTTTGATTGACGAAGCAACATTTGATAAGTTCTTCCCGGAGCTTGGTTACTTAAAAACAACGAAGCGTTATTCAGACCAGTTAATTTCTGATGTGAGCCAGAAATTAAAACGTTCCGATGCTTACAAAGAACATTTGCTTGCCGTTGCCAAAAAGCAGCGTGTCATCGTTTCCGACTATCTTCGTCAGGAAATTAACTTTGACGAGCCATTCGCCTTTGTGGAATACTGGGGACGCGGCTATACACAGGATTGTCTGACAAGACTCTTAGCAGATGCAGCCGGTCACGAAGTAGATGACCCGATGTATTATGTACGGAGCATTTACCCGACCATCGGCAAATCCATCCGCTACAACTACACCTGCAACACACATTCCGTTGTGTTTGCAGAATCCATTTTTGCAAATCTTCCGTATCGTACCATCGAAACCTACGAAGAGAAAAATGGACGCATCGAGCCGGTATTTAATTCCTGTGAAAATGACGAAGAAATGAATCAGGCATTGGAAACTTATCTGGTTCGCTTTGCAAAGGATTTCTGTGCACTCAACTTAGAGGATGAATTTACAACCGGCCATTACCTGTATGACTTTGGCATGGCAAACTTCAAGCAGACAACCGACGATCCGATTCTGCTGAATGTCTTTGGAAGCCTCAAGGATGCCGTGGCACTTGGCGAGCGTGCTGAGGAATACGCTCCACCGGTAACCTTCCATACAATTGTCGACTGGATGCATGGAAAGTCATACCATACAAAATCGTTTGAAATGTCGATGAAAAAATCGAAATTTATTTATCGGTGGATTTATAAGAGTTACTGTTATTACTGTGATAATATCAGGGGGAAAATATTTAAGAATAAATATTAAAACAGTTTACGCAGAGTGGGTACGTTCTCTTGTACTCATTCTGTGTAAACTGTTTTTATTTACAAGAATTTTTTATTCTGAAATCAACCAATCAATGAGATTAATTGATTTTATACCATCATATGAATTTTCCATTCCAGGATTCAATGAAAGAATTATCTTTTCATAATTATCTCCGATTTTTTGCAGTGGGAACAATTCTCTTTTTCGAACATCTTCATTTTCCATCGATTCAGTTACCTGAATATATTGTTTTTCATCTACTTTTGTTGCAATAAAATCAACTTCAGCATTATCTATTTTCCCAATTGATACATCAAAACCACGCCGAAGCAATTCAAAATAAACAATATTTTCTAAGACATGTCCACTATCACGGTCTCTAAAACCAAGAAGATAATTTCTAAGACCAATATCAACAATATAGTATTTTCCAAGTGTCCGCAAAAATTCTTTCCCTTTAATATCAAATCTTTTAATATCATAAAAGAAATACGCTTCCAGCAAGGCATCTACATATGACTGTACCGTATGTGTACTTGGTGTTCCTTTCCGTTTGCCATCCTCAAGTAATCCTTCATTTACAAGAATATTACCTATTGAGGACACGGATATATTGCTACCAATATTATCGGCAAGAAATGTAATAATCTTTTTTAAGAGAATGGGGTCTGTAATACGCTTTTGCCCCCTCAAATTTTCACGTTCTAAGATATCTCTCATAATAACCGTTGAGTAAATTCCTTCAAGTAATATAAGTGCTTTTTCTTGGTCAAGTCCAACATCTGCAATACCGGGCATCCCCCCAAAGCGCACATAAGCATCAAAAACTTCACGAATTTCATAATGTTCTCCATTAGAATCAAATACTTGTTTTCGAGTGCCGCCTAATGCACTCTTTGTTTCTTTAATTTCAAAATCATAAAAAGTCAAAAACTCCGAAAAAGACAATGGCAGCATCTTTATTTCTACACATCTGCCTGATAAGTATGTGGCATATTCGGAAGATAGCATATACGCATTTGAACCTGTCACATAGATATCACAGTTAAAATCAACTCGAAAAGAATTGATTGCATCTTCCCAATTAGGGACACGCTGAACCTCATCAAAAAAGAGATACATTCTCTTTCCTTCAATTATGTGTGCCTTCACGTATTTATAAAAATCATCACTATTCATATCCTTAAAAGCATAGGACTCAAAATTCATCTCAAGAATCTGTTCCTCTGATACACCATTTTCTTTCAAATGAAGAGTCATGAGCTTAAGCAGACTTGATTTTCCACACCTGCGGATACCAGTGACAACTTTTACAGGTTCGGTATCTTGAAATGCAATAATTTTTTTCAAATAAAGTTCTCTTTTTTTTAGTACATGTGTATCTATCATCCATTACACCTCCTTGTAAATAAGACAATAGCACAAACTTCAAAAAAAAGCAAGTTTGTGCACTCAAATGCACAAACTTGCTTTTTTCGACTTTTTTTGCACTCATCAATACCTTTTCCAAAAATCATACGAAATCAATTCCGCACCATTTTTCTGAAAGTCTTTCACGGTCTTTTTATACTTGCCTGCAAGCAGCCAGCCCATTTTGAAACATCTGCCAATCGTTACAAAGAAATCTTTTGCTTTTCGTTCCACATAAAAGCCCTTACTAGTATCTGGGTCAAACAAAAGAGCCGTTTTTCTGCGATACAAAGCATCCGGATGCGCGCCCATAGGAAGCACCGCCGTCTCTTTTTTCGCCGGAAGAAGCCATCCGTTCACAGACAGCAAATGTTTCTTTGCAAAACCACCGTCCTCATATAAATGCGAAGGCTGCGGCTTTGTCTTTTCCACATCAACGCCAAACTTGTGTAAATCATCGGAAACATCCTGCATGGCATAACCCATTTTCATGATTTCCGGATGAAGTTTTGTCGGGTCTAATTCCTTCAAAAATTCCGTTCCCTTACAGAAATCTTCGACGCCCTTCATCGTCAATTCCTGATCTTTCACGCGAAGATGAAGCATTTGTCCAATAAGATGTCTCGCAACACGTTTTATCATGTGCAGACGAGAATACTCCGGATGATGGATGGCACAGGCAATCAATGTGTTTCTCATATCGTAATATTCCATGGAAGATGCCTTTCTATTATCAAACGCATCATGCCACACACCAATTCCGTTCATTGTCATAATATTTCCATCGAAACGCAGACCATATTCGATATCGTCGCCATGAATAAAAACCGGAAGTGGAAAACCACGAAACTGTTCTGCTAACGGCACACAGCAGTACCACCAGCCATTATAATCCATCGGGAGATTATATTCATTGCGGACAACATCTGTCATTCTCCGCAAATCATAACCACGCTTGGTGAAACCAATGCGTCCACCCTGCCAGAGTTCACCATTCGCATGCTGAATGTAAGGGATGTCAAGGCGCAAAAGCCCACCGCCAAGCATAGCCCCTTTCCGCTCCTCTTTTAAGAAGTTAAGAAGTGTATACGTTCTGAAAAGTGACTCCGGTTCCAGCACAATATCATCATCCATCAATAAAATATGTGTAAGGCCATACTTTTCCCTGTCCTCATATGCTTCTTTCATGCAGCGTCCAAAACCGCCGGAGCCGCCGGTGTTTCGATTTGGCATCACAAAAATTCTGTCATTTGACAACTCTTCGTAAGGAAGCGTCTGTCCGTTATCCGACACATAAACATAAATATTCTGATAAAGCGGTGAATCCGGATTTTCCATCGTTTCACGCTTTAAAGTTTCCAGCGTTTTTTTCACAAATTCCTCGCGCCGGAAAGTACAAATTCCAATCGCTATTTTCGTTAACTGGATAGGTTCAAAAACCGTCTCAAAACATCCACCGAGAATCTCCGTATCACTGTCTGCCCTAACCGTTGCGTAAACAATTCCCTTTACGTCTGCCAGAGAAAAGGAAAGAGAAACCTCATCCGGATCTGCCTGCCTATGTCTCTCACTGGTAAAATTTTCAGTCAATGCCATTGTTCCATCCGTAACTCCGGCATCCCACAGTCGAACCATGCAGCTTCCCTTACAGCGCAGACGGAATCGAACCTCTTTTATTTTCGTATACATTTTCCATTTATATGCGGAAAAACTATTAAAATAAGTAAATAAATCCGCTTCATTTCCAGCCGGTATCTTACCGTCTGTCGTCCCATGGAAATAAAGCTCCGGCTCATTGCAAATATTTTCTTTTGGAAAAACTAAATTCTGTAATATCATTTTTATCCTCTATTTCTTCTGAGTTGCCATATAGGCATCACACACTTCGTTTACTTCGCCAATCTGCATAATCTGTCCCTTATTAATCCACACTGCATGGTCACAGAGTTTACGCACCTGGTCAATCGAATGTGATACAAACAAAAGCGTTGTTCCGCCGCCCATCATTTCATCCATTCGCTTCAAACACTTCTGCTGGAACGAATAGTCGCCAACCGCCAGAATCTCATCCACAATCAAAATGTCCGGACGCACAATCGTAGCAATCGAGAAGCCAAGCCTTGCACGCATACCGGATGAAAAGTTTTTCACCGGCGAATCCAAAAACTTATGAAGTTCTGAAAACTCCACAATTTCATCGAAATGCTCCTGCATATATTTCTTGGAATGTCCAAGCACTGTTCCATTCAAAAAAATATTTTCCCTTGCCGTCAGATTCATATCAAAACCGGCACCAAGCTCCAGTAGTGGAGAAATCGTTCCATTTACAACAATCTCTCCTTTGTACGGTTTCAAAATTCCACTGATTGCCTTCAAAAGCGTCGACTTGCCGGAACCATTGCTTCCCACAAGTGCCCACGCCTCTCCTTTACGGATTGTAAAAGAAGCATCCCGGACAGCAAGAAACTCCTGAAAGAGAAGTTCATGTTTGATTAATTTTACAAAATATTCTTTTAAATTATCGATTTTTTCCGATGCCAGATTAAACCGTATCGTCACATCTTTTACATCGATTGCAATATCATTCATGTCATTCTCCTCCTTAAATATACAAAATAAATTTGTCCTGCGTCTTTACAAATACCCACAGTCCGATGATGAGCATCAGAAATGCCGACACAATTCCAATTATAATAAGCCACATAATACTGATTCCCACCGGCACAAACCCCGGCAGTGTCAGCATACGAAACTGAGAAACATAGGAGTACATCGGATTCAGATGCGATACAATGTACTGAAGATTCTGTGGCAGTGCTTCAATTGGATAGAACATTGGCGTCAGATAAAGCCATGCCGTTGTAATCGCATTGTAAATATACTGGATATCTCGGAAAAATACATTGGTTGCCGCCAAAAAAAGTCCCAGCCCCATCGTAAATACAAAATTCTGTGCGAGCACAAGCGGGAACAGAAAAAGCCGCCACGTAAATTCTCCCCCGGTAAATAACATAACAATCAAAAGCGCTCCCATTGAAAATACACAGTCAATCAAACCACTGATAATTTTGGAAACGGTAAAAACGTATTTCGGTACATATGTTTTTTTGAGGAGCGATGCGCTTCCGTTAATCGACTGAATCGCCGATTTCGTGGACAGATTCATAAAGTTAAACATAACCTGGCCGCTCATCAAATATACCGGGAAGTTAGTAATACTGGCTCTCGTAAACATTTTAGAAAATACAATCGCCATGATAATCATAATAAACAACGGGTTTAATACACTCCACAAATAGCCCAGCACACTGCGGCGGTATTTCAATTTCAAATCCCTGCTCACAAGCTGTCCCATCAAATCTTTGAATCGGACAAAGCCCTTTATTCTGGCAACAAATAATGACATACACTACCTCCATTCTCTAATCGCATCCGTATGCCTTCCGGCATAAATACGACGCCAAACGATACAATCCATACCCACTATGCCGCAGCATTTTCACGGCACGGTTTGTCACACTGTGATAAATATCCGGAAATTCTTTTTTAATCCGTTTATCCCAAGCCACAATTTGATTTTTGTGAACCGCCTCTGCCGGATAACTCAAATAAATTTTATACTGGCTTGTCAATATTTTCGCTACGCCTTCCGCCACATATGCTTTTTTCTCCGGCGTCAGACGCTCTGCTTCTTCCTTATAAAATTCCAGCAAATGTGTCAGCACCATCTCATGGTGTGCGCAGTTTTTCTGCATATTTCGGATGTTCATACTCTGCGTCTCCATCCCAAGTCTGTAACAGTACACCTGCTTTTCCAAAAACGCAATTGTTTTCACAAACGGAATCGGATACAAATTATACTCGGCGTCCACATAAAAACAATGTTCATCCAGACGTCTTCCCATTTTTTTCAGCAATTCCGTGCGGTAAGTAGCAGCATGCATATTAATGTAAACTTTGCCGCAGACTTCCTCAAATGGATACGTTTTCCGATACTCTTTTCCCGGAAATTCATGGTGCATCTCACTCACCATTTCACCGGAAGCATCGTTAAAACTATGGTAGTCATTCACCACCAAATCAGCCTCTGCGGTCTGAAGATATGAAAGCAACTCTTTCAAGCCTTCTGCGGACACGTAATCGTCCCCATCAACGGTCTTAAAATATTTACCCGCTGCCTCTTCGATTCCGCGGTTTACCGTCGAACCATGACCGCCATTTTCTTTATCAATCAAACGGAATACATCCGGATAATTAGCCTCATATTCACGGGCAATTTCATTGACCCCTTCACCGGAACCATCATTTACAATCAAAACTTCTAACTGGTCCGTTACTTCCGGAATCAAAAAACTATCCAATGTTTCACGAAGATAATCCTCCACATGATAGGCGGCTATGGACACCGTCAAAAGTTTCATTTCAATTCCCCGCTTTCTGCCTCTGCATAAATTCTCCGCATTTTTTCTTCCACTAAATCAATCGAAAAATCCTGCACTCTTTTTTTGTTCCATTCACCCATCCGCTTTGCCTCTTCCGGGTAATCTAAGAAAAAGGAAAGACCTTTTACATAATCGGATGCATTTCCCTCTTCAAATAAAAATCCGCCTTCTCCATCGGAAATCAAATCATGGTTTCCACGGATATCTAAGGCAAGCACCGGGAGTCCGGCACGCATTGCCTCCATCATCGCTACCGGAAGTCCTTCACGCTTCGATGGAAAGGCAAAGCAGTCTGCCTGCAAAAGAACATCCGGAATTTTCTCACAGTAACCGGCAAATACCACCTGTTCATCAAGATGCATCTCCCGCGCCACGGTGCGCAGATGTTCTTCCATCGCACCGGTACCACAAATAAGATACGTCAGTTTTTTTCTGCGGAATCGATCCATCGCCCGGAGCATAACTTCATTATTTTTTCCTTCCGTCAGCTCGCCAACACTCACAACTACTTTGTGGTCAGCTGGGATTCCGTATGCTTTCCGCATATCAAAATCAGGGTCTTTTTCAGGTGCAGGTTTCAAGCCAACTCCCTGCACATATTCCACATTTCCGCGAATCGGGAATTTTTTTGCCCTCGCATAATCTTCCTGATTAATCACCAAAAGTTTATCCGTATATCTCGCATAATGCTTTTCTGCCACATAATATTTCCAATTAGAAACCGGTGCGCCCTCATAAAAATGAAAGCCATGTGCGGTATAAATAACCGGAACTTTTCTTCCTGTCATTTTGTATACTTTCTCTGCCGCTTTGCGTGTGAGAACTCCTGTCATCGGCATATGGCAGTGAATCAAATCAAATTTTTCCTCAAACATCAGTTTTTTCAACGCCAGATAGCACGTCCGCACATCCCTGGAAAATGGCGAGCGTCCAAACGGAATATGATGTCGGTGGATTCCCGTGCCCATCAGCCGGGAATTGTCTTTTCCATACACAACAACATCAAAGTTTGCCGCATAATGAATTTCATATCCCATTTCCTGTAATATTTTCACGTTGTTCATTTCAAACTGTGGTACAAAGCCGCTGACTCTTGTTACCAGTAATGCTTTTTTACTCATGATGCGATTCCTCCCTGGATGTATATTCCTGGATCTTGCGTTCGACCTCTTCGTTGCCCTCGGTGTGTTCTTTCAATCCCGTTGTCTGATCGGTATCCACGCCCTCTGTCGAGTCCTTTTTCAAAACGGTTTTTACTGTCATAAGAATCAGTTTCAAGTCCATCCACAGAGAGTAATTTTCAATATAAAACAAATCCAGTTTCAGTTTGTCATAGGGAACGGTGTTGTATTTTCCGTAAATCTGTGCAAATCCGGTCACTCCGGCTTTTACACGAGTACGGAAAACAAACTCCGGCATTTCTTTCTGGTATTCTGCAATAATTTCCGGCCGCTCCGGTCTCGGTCCGACAAGCGACATATCCCCGGAAAGCACGTTAAAAAGCTGTGGCAGTTCATCTAACCGGACAGCACGCAAAAAACGGCCCACCGGCGTAATCCGCTCATCATGCTCTTTGGCAAGAACGGCTTCTCCCGACTTTTCGGCATCCACAATCATGCTGCGGAATTTTAAAATTGAAAATTCCCGATTGTCTTTCGTGCACCGCACCTGCCTGTAAAAAACCGGCCCCCCGTCACAGCATTTTATCGCAAATGCCACCAAAAGCATAATCGGCGACAATAAAATCGTAAGCGGCACCGCAATGAGCAAATCTACCGTACGCTTCCAAAACCGCTGGTCGAAACTCAAAGAATATCCCTTAGACAGCAAAAATGGGGTGTCAAACACATGAATTTCGTCGCCACCCATCAAAATAATATCGGAAATCTTCGGCATTACATACGCCCGAATTCCATTTCCATAACAATATTTTAAAATTTCATTTCTTGTTTCCGCCGCAATATCTCCAATCAAAACCGCCTGATAATCTTTCACCGTCTCGGCAATGCGGTCGATTCCGGCATGGGCATCAATTGCCCCGTAAATCGCATACTTATCACGTCTTGTCTCCAATTTATCGACTAACTCCGACGCCGGTCTGTCACCATAAATCAGAAGAATTTTCCACGGCTGGAAAATGCGGTTATACAATCGTCTCGTCACAACTGTCCAAACAACCGCAATCACGCAGTCAATTAACTGCATCAAAATCATGTATCCCGGATTGACAAGCCCAAAAGCCAGCAGACAAATCACGAAATACATCACAATATTTGCTAAAAATGTAGCTAAAAACTGCGACAACACCACTTCCATCCGCCGCAGCTGTCCAATTCTGAGTGCCCCATACATCGTCGAAAAAAAGTACACTAAAATTGCGTAAAGCCCAATCAAAGCCCAGTTACCTTTGCGGTAGAAATGGAAAAAGTACATCGTATCCCAGTACACCTGGTACCAGAAATACGCAAATACTGTCGCCATCAATGCCACACTTATTAAGGAAAAGAAGAACAAAATCGTCTTCTTGTACGGGTCGTAATTTTTATTCATGACAACCATCCACCTCCCAAACTGTCTGTCATGCACAAGTATAGTAATTTTACCATAGATGGAAAGTTATTGTCAATGTAGGGGGGTGGTGGCAGGGGGCGGTGTCGATTATTTAGGTTTCCATAAATCATCAAGAAAAGTTTGTACCCACTCTTCACAAATCTTTTCTTGATGCATTTACCGGAAACTAAAAAGATACGAGCACTTGACGCTAACCACTAACCAGCTAGTTGAGAGC
>OGEU01000909.1_pt1 | contig 27326 bp, 24 predicted proteins | sample 1570651 | NCBI WGS metagenome assembly OGEU01 (sample SAMEA2582129, study PRJEB24529) | metagenome | biome: Human gut stool | place: China | collected 2011 | reverse complement strand
AGTGATTCGTACCGTCCTTGCTCCAATCGCCGTAGCGGTGCTCGTGCGCGGGCGGCGTCACGGTGAGCGTCGCGGGCTCGGAGTATACGGGAGACGTGCTCACGCGGTCACTGCCCGTATGGTTGTTCGTGTTCCAGAGCACACAGCGGAACAGCTGGCCGCTCTGTGCCGCCGTGACGGACGGGATCGTGTAGCTGGGAATGTAGTTCCAAGTGTAGCTCAAGGAGTCCTCTATATGACTGATGCCGCCGGCGCCTTCGATGTCCATCCAGTTTTGGCCGCCGTCGGTGCTGCTCTGCCACTGATACTCCAGTGTGTTGAGATATTGATCGATCAGCTTGGCGGAGAATGTCACCGAATCACCCACAGCCGCGGACACGCTCTGCGGCTGCTCCGTGACCACGGGCGTGACGCACACATTGAGCCGCCAGTAACCGGTCACGGTCTTGACCGTATTGCCGGGATAGGTCAGCGTGACATGGAAGCAAACACACTGATAGTCCATTTCATCCGTGATGGTGATGGGATAGGATTCGCCCGCGGGTGGGATCGCAGCCCACTCCTCTTCCGTTGGCATAACGTTTCTGCAGTACTTCCAGCGGTATTTTGCTGTGACGCCCGTCAGAGAGCTTACGGGATACCAGGTACTATTGTCGTATAAACCGGCGATAATCGTTGCGATCTCGCCCTGAATGAAGTCGCCGTTTCCCCGCATGGGCGAGGCCGCGCCGCGCAGATATGCGGGACAGTAGTAGGCGGTAAATGTATGGGAATATGTCGTGCCATCCTTATTCGTCGCCGCGCAGCGGAACTTTGCGCCGTGCAGGGACAGGGGCAGGAGCGCCTGATAGGTGGCTTCCGTCGCGCCCTCGATATTTTCCCAGGTCGTGCCGCCATCCCGGCTGACCTGCCATTGCAGCGCGGGCGCGGGCGTGCCGGTGACTTCAACGGTCAGAGTCATGTATTCACTGATTTCGACCACGCGGCTGACATCCTCCGTCGGGCTGGTGAACACCGGCACATCGCCGAGGGTCATGCTGCCGTCCGACTTGGGATAGTACTTATTCCCGCCGATGGTCACAGTCTCCACCTCTGCATCCTTGGGGATCCAGAGGTAGAGCTTGCCGCTGCCGTTGGTGGTGATACGGCTGTCGTCAAATGTCGCATTGACCGGAAGTCCGGAAAGGGTGACATCCTCTACCGCGGTGTTCTTTTCCGAAAGGGTCAGGGTGACCTTTTTCAGTTCATTGCCGTTGGAATCTTTCACGACCGTGTTCACTGGAACATTCAGATCGACACTGCCGCCGTTGATGACAACGTTGGCGCAGTTGACCGTGCCCAGACCGAAGACCAGGCTGTTTGAGATGGTGAGTTTCCCAAGCGTCGTCTCCGGTTTGTTCGTGCAGTTGTTGATGAGCGTGATGCCATTGAATGTCAGGGAGGCGCTGGTGCTGCCGTCCATGGCGTGGTCGCCGCGGAGCGTCAGCTTTTCACCGCCGGACTGCCCCTTGATGGTCAGACCGCCCGAACCCTTGAGCGTCCAGACCGCATCGGTGCTGCCTTCGTTGGACCTCATGACACTCTCAGTGTTTTCCATCAGCACGATGGAGAGCCTCGAGCGGTCATCCAGTTCCACGCGCTTGTTCGGACCGCTCAGGTCCAGTCCGTTGAGCTTGACCTCCGCCTCGCCGCCTGTAAGCATACGGATGCCGAACTTTGTGATAAACTTCCAGTCCGCCTGCAGCTTGACGTCTTTTTCCGGGTGATAGTCGATCCAGGTGTCCTTTGCAGAGTCCCCCAGATAGCCCGCACAGAGTGCGGTGTTGTCTCCGCCGGGTGTGCCGCGGAAGGCGAGTACGCCCGAGGCGAGGAGCAGGTTGAGCAGGATCATCTTGCCGCTGGCGCTGTTGTCGGCGGTGGTGATGATGGGCGCGTCTTTCTGCGGATCATGGATGAAGCCGACCGGCGAGCTGCCGTCGTCCTGAAAGCCCCCCACGCTCATGATCTTTGTACCAGCCGGAAGCCAGAGGTAGACAGTGTTGTCGCTGACAAGCATGGTGAGATCCTTAATAATGTCATCGTTGACAGTGTTGGGGATATTCACGCGCAGTTGTGTGACCAACGGGCAAAAAGTCGACTGCATGGTGCCGCTGGTAGCGTCGGTGCGGTAGGCGATTATCATGAGGTTCCGGCTCTGGTTCATGTCCTCCAGCTCGACCTTTGTCCGGTAAACAGGATTGCCGCTGTGATCCGTGACGCCGGTGACCGCCTTGCCGGAGGTATCCGTCAGGTTGGCGTTGCTCCTACGGTCGATCTTCACCGTGCCGCCGGAATGCTTCCCCTCCAGGGTGCTGCGCGTGACGCGCAGGTTTCCGGCAAAGTCGGCGCTGATCCAGCAGTTTTCAACGGATACGTTGGCTCCCGTTCCGCCGATGGTCTTACCTGCGGCGTAAACGGCGCAGTCCTTGAAATTCACAGTTGCGCCGCTTGCCGCCGAAAGACCGCCCATGAGCGCCAGTGAGGACTGCGCCATGCCCCCGCCGATGAGGTTCAGCGTGCCGCCCTGTTCCACATAGATGGTGGGTGCGCTGCCGCTTTTCAGATAGCTCTTGCCTGTGAGCTTCAGGTTCAGCGTCGCGCCGCTGCGCACGGTAAGAAAGGTGTGATCGCGCACGATTGCAAGACCATCGAGCACGACGGTATGCTCACCCTCCCGCACATCGATGCCGTAGTAATTATTGTAGTCCGCCGCAAGGACTTTGCTGAAGCCCTCTTTGAGGTTCAGCTCCTGCTGCGTGCTGCCGGAGCTGTAAACATTCTGCTTGACGGAATCTGTATCCCCGGGGCGGTCGGCGTTGCGATAGTACCAGGTTTTTCCCTTGCTGTTTTGGTCCTCATTGTAGCTGAGCACCAGCACGGCATTTCGGATGCCGCTGATCTCCACCTCTTTTTCAGGGCTTGCGGTTGTTCCGAGGATCACATTCTTGTAGATGCTGCCGTTCACCGGCTTTGTTATGACGGCCTTTGTGTATGCCGTGTCTCCATTGGTCCCGGAAAGATCCCAGCTGCCGTTGACCTTCAGCGCGCCGTTTTCATTCTCGTTTGAAAGAATCGGGTTCTGTGTTTTCGCGTACAGATAGCCGCCGAGGTCGACCGTCAGGTTCGAGGAAACGTAAATAGCTTCCTTGCCGTCGTATCGGTTGGTCTTCGTACTGTAGCCGTTGGAATAGGCACGGACGCTTCCCCCGCCGCCGATTTCCAGTGCATTGGCCTTGATGCCGTAGCCCTGACAGCCGTCATTGCCGTTCCGACCGTCGCTCGTGGCGGTCACCTGACCGCCGACGACGCGCAGTGTTCCGCCCACAAGCAGGGCGACGGGATAGTCATTTTGGTATACACAACCCTTGGTGGTCGCATTAAGCGTGCCGTTCACTGTCAGATTGTTCTTAACATTGAGCGCGTAGAAGTCCAGATTGTTTCCCTTTGTCTCCGCAGTGACGCTCGTCCCGGCGCCAACGGCCATGCTCCGCGTCACGGTTCCATTCATGTAGCTGCGCAGTGTCAGATCCACGCTCCCGCTTGTCTCAATGCCGCCGGACTGAATGGGGAAGGTCTGGGCTTCAATGGTCAGGCTCCCGCTGCCGGAGAAGCGGACGGTATTGCCCCAGATGCCGAGATAGCGCGGCGTATTCACATCGGAAGCGGCGGGCATATACTTCAAGCTACTGGAATCACCAATGTAATTTCTGCCCTCAAGCACGATGTTCAGCGTCCCGACATTACGGCTGTCGAGAAAGACGTTATAGTATTTGAATATGCCGGACAATTGCTCGGACGAGACCTTTGTATAAGTGTCGATCGTGCAGTTTCGCAGCGTCAGCGTCTTTGTGTCAGCGTCATACTTGAAGCCGCCGGTCGTATCGTAAGTGCTGCTTATAGAGCTTTGTGTGATGTCGAGAACGGTGCTGCCGAGGGTAATCGTGCCATTCGCCGCCCGCGCACTGATGCCATTGGCCGCCCGCATTGCGGCAGGGCTTTTTTTGGCGGCAACGGCGTCACTGCCAAGTTCATCATCCGCTGGCGCGGATGATCCCTCGTCCTCCGCGATGGCGTTCGGCTGCTCCTTACCGAGCTTCGACTCTTCCGTGCAGGCTGTTTCGCAGATGCATGGGGAAACATCTTCTCCCCTTCCCTCGTCATCCGCGAACGCTGTTGTGGGGATCAGGGTCAGGCACAGAGCAAACGCGGTAAGCAAGCTAAGAAATCTTCTTTTCATTGTGATCCCTCCACGATAAAAGAGTTTGGCTTCTCCAAGGGAATATCCCCTCGTCAAAATTTACTGTTCCGTCAGAGCTTCAAAGCCCTTTTCCGCCTGCTGGACGGTCTTTTGGATGATGCCCAAAGCCATTGTGTGAAGGTCCATCTGCAAGACGGCCGCCGTGATCGCCGCCCGTTTCTCCTTCGGCACGTCATAGAGCTTCAGCGAGCAGTCCAGAAAGCGGGAGATCTTGGCCTCCATCGTGAAATACACGTCACAGGGAACCGACATGAAGCCCCGCATGATACTGGCGGACGCGATCTCCATTTCGTAGAAGTCCTTGGGCTGCGCCTCCGGCAGATAAGGTCCGAAAATAACTTGCAGCCGTTTCGTTGTGCTTTTGTAAAGATACGCCGCGATGGAAGGCAGGGAGTATGCCATCACATACAGTTCCCGCAGCGGCTCGGTCAACTCGGCGATGTGGAGCTGGAGGGCCGTTTCCACGGCGTATAGGAGCACAGGATCTTGTTCCCCGTTGTGCTGTCCCGCCAGAGCGAATTGCCCGCTGAACATCCGCTTTACCAGCTCCAGCAGCAGCGCCTCCTTACTGGGAAAAACATGGAAGAACGAGCTCTGTCCGATGCCCGCCGCCTTTGCGATCTCTCCGGTGGTGGTTTTTGTGTAGCCGTTTTCCAGAAACAGCGTTACCGCTCCCCGCAGGACCTTCTGCTGGGTCACCAGACCGTTTAACAGTTTTCCTCTTGGCAAAATAATCAGCTCCTAACATCATGCTTGCGATTGCACTTTTATAATAGCATGAGCCACTCCATCACGCAAGAAAAATTTGGGGTGCCATGCCAGTAAAATTGGAGTCCCCCTGTTCCTGACCCAGTTTTGACCCAGAATGGAATTGGAACGGGCAGGTCTGGGCGGAAACAACGGAAAATCCGCCGAACGAATGATGGCAAAAAGCACAAATCGGAGCCGGAATAACTCCGATTTGCGCGTGAGACATACGTCAAAAATACGGAAACAAAATATTTGCGTTCTGCGTTATTCTGTGCTATCATAAAATAAATATTAGATACAGAAGGTGTCATAAGTGAACGGCGAGCAGATGAAAAAAGTATTTCCTGCCTATTTTAGCAACTTTCAGCTGCCTGCCGCCGCGAAAGAGCAGGAGATCGCGGTTTATCGCGCCTGCCGGACCCACAAATTGGAGCGGGATTCCTTTCTTTGCACCTATGAAGAGAACGGGTTTCGGATCACGGCGGGCGGAAAAGAGGACGATCCGCAGGAATATTGTATGTCGACCTATGCCAAACTGAGGGATGTCAGACGCTTTGTGGTAGCTGATTCCAGATACCAACCGCCGTGGACGTTAGCGAAGGGGCATACGACGGTGAAAGATGGAGTATCCTGCGGGACCAAAGAGTGGAAGAAAAAACATAAATCCTCTCATGTGGACGACTGGCTCTATGAAGGTGCGGAGCCGTGGACGGCATTTGAATTGATTGATTATGATGAAGAGTATGAAAGAACTATTTCTAAAAGGAGTTGACAGAAAAATCCCAACCTTGTATTGGGATATGGTCTTTGCAGAGTCTACACGACCAATTTTATTTACCTGCAGGGATAATAAGGAGAATCGTTATATCTGCTCCTGCCATTGCGCCGACGGAGAAAAGTGCGAATGGATCGTCGCCCCCACGACTTGTGAACGGCTGATCGACCTGCTGAGCGACAGAATCACGATACGGCAGGGGTTTGATGAATGTGAAAAGCCGGCCTTTTTGGTGACGAGGTATGCCGACCGGGAAACACCTGAGGTACGCACTGTGGCGGTAAAGGAACTTTCGCCAACGATCCTTCCGACCGCCGGTTATTACATGGAGGCAGAGAAAGGCGAATTTGACGAGGAGATTGCCGCGCTGAGGGAAGCATCGAAGACAGTGATGCTCACAGACACGGAACATTACACGTTTTTCAGCTATCGCATAAATGATTTTTGGATCCCCTTTCCCCATATGAAAAGCAAGGACGAGGAATACCAGATGACGAGGCCTGTACGGCGTAAAATAGCTGTGGGAGCGTAGAATATGAATCGGTTTAAGTATAAGAGTACGGCGGTCACAAAGTCAGAGTTTGATTTGACAAAGCTGAAAGGCGGCGAGAAGATCGACGGAAGTGCGGAAGTTACGGTGGCAATCGGTATCCCGAAAGACTCTGAGGTGAACCGCATGGTGCGTTGTAAGATAGCGATGAATATCACCGGAGAGGACAACGAGTATCGGTGCTACATCCAGACGGTCAGCGATTTTGCGATTGTAGACTTGACGGATCAGAATGCATTGGTTAAAGACGCAAAGGAGTTTTGCGTGCCAAAGACGATGGAGGAGTTGTCTAAACGGCTCAATCAGCTGCTCAGCATTCAGATGGGGAAAAAAATCAATATTCCCATTCCGTCTATTTCGGTGAAGTAAGGATATTCTTCTGACTGAGTGTAGCCGCGAGCCTCATTGCCCCAGGTCCGACAAAGGCCATCAGCAATAACACTGAGTTGCCTTATCTGGGCAAAAATCCTGCTTCCGGCAAATTGGGTTCGTTCATGCCGCGGACTGCCGCGATCCGTAAGAACTGCATTCTCCCTACAAAAAAGATTTCACCCGAGGCCCTCTGATGACGCGAGGCCCTCGGGCATCTTCTTTTTACCGGATGTTTATTGAGCGTTTACGTTAATGACGTATAGGCTTTTAGAAGAGCCATTTCCGAAAGGGTGGGACTGTCATGTCGGAAAAATGGCAAAAAACCAGGCTCTTCAGGCACCTCTGTGGGTAGGAAAAGCCACTTTATCCTGTGATTAAGCGGATTTCACCACTTCAGGTTTTCGGTTCGGAAGTGGTACCCTGATATTTGAGCATACCAGATACACCATATCCATCAGGTTCTGGATATTCCGGAAGCCATAGGCCTTGCGGATGATCGGCTTGATCTTGTTGTTTGTTCGCCTGAGCTCGTCTCAAAAACTTGAATTTCAATTTCATCATCATTGGGGTAAGCGCGCAGCATAGCGATCAAATCACCGACTGTTATTTTCTGTTCCTCCGTATTCATTACTTGCACAAACCCAGGCTGCGCCGATATTCAAGCGGACTCATCCAATTGAGTGATTCTTTTATGCGATCTTCATTGTACCAATGAAGATAAGTTGGTATGCAAGTCAAATGTTGTTTGTACCGCAGAAGTTTTCTGCAAAACAGACTTATTCGACCCATCAATAGCAGATATGACCGCGTTTTTTCCTCCCAAAAGCAAGCAGTTGACCGCTTTCAGCTGATTTCGATACGGTTGGTATCACAATTGCTATTATACAAATAGAAACAGACCGCCGCCTATTCAAATCGGCTGCGGGAGCTGTAACAGGAGGAAATTAATATGCCAAAGAAACCCATCATCACAGCTCGGGAAGCGGCGGCGCTGATCCCGGACGGCGCAATGATCATGGCAGGCGGCTTTTTGGCCTGCGGACAGGCTCACGCCATTGTGGAAGAGTTGGTGAAGTCCGGTAAGGGAAATTTCACGTTGATTGCCAATGACATGGGACGTGAGGTCGGCCCCAAGGGCGAAAACCACTACGGCATTGCGGCGCTGATCCACAACCGGCAGGTCCGGCGGATCATCTCCACTCACGTGGGTATGACGCCTGAGGTCGGCCAGCAGGCAAACGAGGGCTTTTTGGAGGTGGATCTGGTCCCGCAGGGCTCCCTGGCAGAAATGATCCGGGCTGGCGGTGCCGGACTCGGCGGCGTACTGACTCCGGTGGGCGTCGGCACCATTGTGGAACAGACCCGGGTGGTGGGTCGGACGATCACGGTTGACGGCAAGGAATACCTGCTGATGAAGGCCATCCGGGCTGATGTGGCCCTGCTTGGCGCCTACCGGGTAGATATGGCCGGCAACGCATGGTACAAAGGTACTATGCGGAACTTCAACGTTCCCATGGCAACTGCTGCGGATACGGTCATTGCGGAGGCGGAGCATCTGGTAGAGGTCGGCGAGATCGAAGCGGAAAACGTAATGACGCCGGGTATTCTGGTGGACTACATTGTAAAAGGAGCTGTGAACGAATGACTGCGAAAGAGATCATCGCCGCCAGAGCGGCAAAAGAGCTGGAAAATGGCGACATTGTGAACCTGGGCATCGGCCTTCCCACCATGATCCCCCAGTTCCTTCCCCCAGATGTAGAGGTCACGATCCACGCTGAGCTGGGGATCGTAGGTGCCGGCGGACGGCCGGACGAGGAGCACGAGAATTACGCTCCCTATCACGTCACGGATGCTGGCGGCGCGCCAGCTTCTGTTGCACCGGACGGCTCCTATGCGGATTCCGCCACAAACTTTGCCCTGATCCGTGGCGGCCATGTGGATGCCTGCATTCTGGGCGCCCTGGAGGTGGACGAGGAAGGCAGCCTCGCCAACTGGATCATCCCCGGCAAGAAAATGCCCGGCATGGGCGGCGCCATGGACCTGTGTGTGGGCGCGAAAAAGTGCATCGTGGCCATGGAGCATACCGCTAAGGGCCGCCCCAAGATTCTGAAAAAATGCACCCTGCCCTACACAGCGGTCAAATGTGTGGACATGATCATCACGGAAATGGGTGTGATCCAGGTGACTCCGGACGGACTGGAGCTGGCGGAGATCAACCCCGCCTACACCGTAGAGGACGTGCAGAAAGCCACAGAGGCGGAACTGAAGATTTCTCCCACCCTGAAACCCATGTGTACCTGAACTGGATCCTGTTTTATACGGCCGAACACGGCCCAATAATTTAAATTAAGGAGCCTGACTGAAAATGAAAATGCGGAATTTTGTAAAAGAAAAGCTGGCGGCCAACGGATATGTGCTGGGCGCATTTGTGGCGTCCGGCTCCACGATGAACTGCGAATGTCTGGGCATCAACGGCATGGACTTCGTGATCATTGACGCAGAGCATGCCCAGACCAATACAGAGACCATCGTTCACATGGCCTGCGCCTCTGAGCTGTATGGCATGGCAGCGTTCGTCCGTGTCTATAATCCCAACGACACCACCATGATGGCCCGGCTGCTGGATGTGGGCGTCCATGGCCTGATCGTTCCTATGGTGGAGACCCGGGAGCAGGCGGATAAGATCATCTACGCTGTCAAGTATCCCCCGCTGGGAATGCGGGGTGCCAACGGCGGCCGTGGTCCCCGGTGGGGCATGTATGAAAACTATCCCCAGCAGGCAAATGAGAATCTTTACACCATCATGCAGTGTGAATCCCGCAAGGGCGTGGAAAACATCGAGGAGATCTGCCAGACTCCCGGACTGGACTGCATCTTCGTCGGCACGGCTGACCTGTCCCAGGATATGGGGCACCCTGGCGATGTGTCCAATCCGGAGGTCATGGAGGCCGTCAACAAGGTCTTGGCAGTCTGCAAAAAATATGGGATCACCGTCGGCATCGTGACCGGCACCCAGGAAGCGGCCGTGAAGCGGATCAAGCAGGGTTTCCAGCTGGTGACCTGCATAAACGACCAGGTGTTTTTCCGCACGGAGAGCGCTAAACGGCTCCAGGGTATTCGTCAGGCATTGGCCGAAAATAACTGAAGTCGCAGAAGCGGCTTCACCCCGCGCTTTGCGGGAACAGACCAGGAAGAAGGAAAATGGCAAAATGAGAGAGCTGAAGCATTTGTTTGCCCCCCTGACGGTGGGAAGCATGACCGTGAAAAACCGAATCTTTATGGCACCGATGTCCACCCATTTGGCGGACGCGGAGGGTCGAGTCACAGATGCGTTGCTGAAATATTACGAGACCCGCGCCAAGGGCGGCGTGGGCTATATCACAGTCCCCAGCATCCTGATCGAGCGGCTGAGTCACTACGGCACCTATCACAACGTGGGCCTGTACGAGGACTGGCAGATCGAAAACCTGAAAAAGCTGACCGATACAGTCCATGTCTATGGCACGAAAATCGGCGCGCAGCTGCTGCACCCCTCGGTCGCCGCCCCGTCCAGCTATAACGAGGGACGGCAACCGGTGGCGGCCTCCCCGGTGGAGTCCCGGGCCTATTCTGAGCTGCCCCGGGCTCTGACCGTTCCGGAGATCCATGCGTATGTCCAGCTCTTCGCGGAGGCGGCGGCCCGGGCAAAGGCCGCCGGATTCGACGCGGTAGAGCTCCACAGCTGCCACCGCCACGGCCTGCTGGGCTGCTTCCTTTCCCCTCTGCACAACAAGCGCATTGACGAGTACGGCGGCTGCGTGGAAAACCGCGCCCGCATGGCCGTTGAGGTCATCCGGGCGGCCCGGGCCCTGGTGGGACCGGACTTCCCCCTGATTGTGCGGATGTCCGCCACCGATGAAGAGCCCGGCGGCCAGTCCCTGACGGAGGGTATGTATATTGCCCGGCTCTTTGAAGAGGCGGGAGCATCTATGATTCACCTGTCGGATGGTTCCCTGGATATTCCCTGGAAGACCACAGCACCCTCCGGAACGCCTCAGGGTTTTAATATGGAGTATGCGTCAAAGATCCGGTCGGCGATTCACATTCCTCTGAGTGTGGTAGGCCGCATCAACGAGCCGTGGGTAGGCGAGCTGCTACTGGATCAGAATGCCTGCGACGCCGTGTATGTAGGCCGGGCGCTGATCGCGGACCCGGAATTCCCCAACAAGGCGCAGACTGCCCCGGAATCCATCCGCCCCTGCATCGGCTGCCTGCGGTGTCTTTCCCGGGTAAACGCCGACATGAGCTTCTGCTGTACAGTAAATCCGGAGGCTGGCCGGGAGTGGGAGATTTCCGCACCATGGCCCCAGCGTGAGAAAAAGCGGGTCCTGGTGGTCGGTGGCGGCCCCGGCGGACTGACGGCGGCAGCTTATGCTGCGGAGCGCGGCCATCATGTCACGCTGATGGAGCGTGACAGTCGGTTAGGCGGCCAGATGTATCTGGCGGCCATTCCCCCCTGCAAGCAGGAGATTGCAAAGGGGACCTATTATATGATCCGCCGGGCGGAGCAGGCAGGTGTTGAGATCCTACTGAATACAGAGGCCACCCAGGAAAACGTGGAGCAGGGCGGATATGACCTGGTGATCGTGGCGGCAGGCAGCCGCAACGTTCTGCCCCGGTTCCTCAGCGGCGCCAAGCAACTGGTGACGGCGCGGGACGCCTTGGAGGGCAAGGTCCTGGCAGGCCGGAACACCGTTGTTGTAGGCGGTGGTCCGGTGGGTTGTGAGACAGCGGATTATCTGATTCATCCCCATCATGACCTCAGCGTCTATGGACGCCGGGTGACCATCATCGAAATGGATACCGTGCTGGCCCGTGAGGAGAAGACCTCCGCCCGTCCGCTGCTGATCGGCCGGCTGCTGGAAAAGGGCTGCAACATTTTGACCGGCGCCAAGGTCGTATCCGTGGACGGTACGGAGATCACCTACGAAAAGGACGGTCAGCTGCAAAAGCTCACCGGCGTGGATACCGTGGTTTCCGCTGCGGGTTTCGCATACGAAGACAGCCTGTTCAAGGCGCTGAAGGTCGACGGAAAAATTCCGGTCATCGCCATTTCTGAGATGCCGGACATTCATGTTGCGACCGCGAAGGCGTATCGAGCCGTGCGGGAGAACTTGTAAAAGTCCATACAGCAAGCATAAAAGCTCCGGGGATTCCCCGGAGCTTTTGACTGTTGTCCACATACAAAAAGAGCTTCGGGAGGTCCGAAGCTCTCTTTACCATATAAACAGGAACGATCAGTCCTTGACCAGTTCACGCACCGTCTGGATATGCTGGTTGGTGCGACTGCGGAAGAAACCTAGATCGTTCATGCAGGTGACGAATTGAAAACCCTGCTTGATGCGGCGTGCCGCATCCTCGGCGCTGGCGGTGACAATGCCGGGGATCACATGGTTATCCTGGCAGATCTTCAGGATGTGATCCACGGCAGCGGCCAGCTCATGGTTGCTGGTGGTGTGGTTGGCGGCGGAGTCCGCCTTGAAGGTGACGCCCATTTCCAGGGACAGGTCGCCGGTCCCAATGAAGATCACGTCCAGGCCAGGCGTCGCGGCGATCTTCTCGATGTTCTTCAGGCCCTCCAGAGACTCGCACTGGGCAATCGACAGCGTAGCCGTGTTGGATGCCTGAATGTAGTTATCGTATGCGCCCCAGCGCGGACCGCGGCCACCGTTGGCGCCACGCTTGCCCAAGGGGGCGTACTTGGTGAAGTTCACCACGTTCTGGGCCTGCTCCGACGTGCCCACCAGGGGCGCCATGACACCGTGGACGCCCACATCCAGCATCCGGCTCATGCGGGGACCGTCATCCGGGTCATAAACACGCACCAGGGGTGCCATGCCGTACATTTCGGAGGCACGGCACATCTGCACGATGCTCTCCATGTTGGTCTCAGCGTGCTCACAGTCGATCATTACGAAATCCAGACCGTTCAGGCCCAGGATCTCGCAGTTCATGGAAGAGCTGGAAGCCACAAATGCACCCAGGGCATAGCCGTTGGCCGCAATCTTTTCCTTGACAAGATTACGCATTTCCATCATAGTATTCCTCGTTTCATAGATTTAAAGAGGCGCGAAGCCGGTATAGCTCCGCGCCTGCGCTGTGTAGGGATCAGGAAAAAGGGATTAGGCGCGCACCTCAGCATTGGTGTCCTGGGGCTCGGTCAGGTCGGGAACCTCGCGTCCGCCGGCATCCCAGTCGATGTTATATTCGGACTTCAGCCAAGCCTTGTACTCATCGCAGCTGGAGGAGCGCTTGGGGGACATAATGTCCATCTGGTAGCAGGGGCCCTGAGAACGGTACACGTGAGCGTAGTGTACATAGTGAGGGGGCACGTTGACCCAGCAGCCGGGAGACAAGCGGTAAGGAACACCGTCCACCCAGTAGTCGCACTCGCCCTTCACAACGGTAGCGATCTGCTCGTTGGGATGGGTGTGGGGACCGATGGGCATACCGTTATACATCTGACCCAGGCACATATGCATATTGGCGGCCTCCATAGCGAAGCACTTCATGTAGCACATGACCTTACCGTCCACGTCCTTCTTATGGTTCGGCATCCAAGGTAAATCGTTGTAGTTGCCATACATGATCTTTGCCATATTATTTTCTTCCCTTCTGTTTTGATTTTATATTCTGAAGCGATCAGAATTCCAGATAATGCTTGGGTAGGCCATCCAGAATGTCGCTTGTCAGACTGTAGGAGGCGATGGGATAGCGCAGACCGTTTTTGTAGAGGCCCTGAAGTCCCTGTACCGCCCTGGCAAAATCCTTGGGTGTGAACGTGAGCCGCAGTTCGTTTTCTCCCATGCCGGCAAACTTCTTGTCGGCATAGCAGGGCAGCGCCATGGAGGGTTTCCCTGTCAGGAAGGTGCGCACCCAGGAATCAGAGCAGGTGGATTCCCCCACAAAGGTGAAGTCCAGCTTCTCATAATTTTCAAACTGATAACCCGTCAGCAGCAGGAAAGCCTGCGCGGGACTGACGTAGACAGCCACCACATCCGGCTCGATGCGCCCGGAGATCAGCGGGGAGGCCACCATTGCGATGTATTTGGGGGGCATACAGTTCAACCCCCGATTATGGGCCTTGGAGGCGTCCAGATTGTTGAACCAGACATTGTTGAACATCTCGCCGGAATACCATTTTTCATCCCGCTCAAACATACCGTTGATGCCGCGGCAGTAATTGGCGTGGACATTCTCGGAACGGCAGGCGGTGGTCCAGTTGAACTGGGCGGCCTGTCCCACGATGGAGCAGGGCGGCATATGCTTTTTGTGCAGACGGAGCTTGGGGATCTGCTGGAGTTCTTCTTCCGTCTCCATCCATTTAATAGCGACAGGCGGCAGCTGCAGCCGCAGGAGCTGCGTCAGCTGGGGGACGATCTCCTGCCAGTTATATGATTCCATATAAAACTTATCTTCCTTTCCGGGGCAGAACCCCTCGAATCCTTTCGCTTATGTAATTAGCAAACCGGATGCCAAGCCGTTCGTTTTCCTCAGAAATCTGTCAGTTCACCAATAAAGGGCGGTTTGGCACCCGGCTTGCTTTTCATTTCTTACATAATGTATACTGAATCACAGAAAAAGCCTTATAGTTCAATCCATAGAAGCCAATCCGTGGTATAATCGGAGCGAGGAAAATGGCAAGAATCCGGCAAAAACCTTTCTTCTGGAGATTCTCGCTCCGAACAAGAATTGGGCACTTGTTCAGTAGACACTATATAAAAATGTCAGAGTATTCCTGCTTTTAAGGGAAAGTTTCTGGCGGAAAGGAAAAAATATGGAACAAAAAATTGAACGGATCTCCTGCGAAACCGCCGTCGGTGAAAAGGAAGTAAGTCTTTTTCGCATCCCCAACAGCACAAATGACTTCATCGAACTCTCCACGCTGGGCTGCACCCTGAAAAGCATCTGCGTACACGGCCCTGACGGCCAGATGCAGGAACTGTTGGCCCAACCCGGCACAAGCCTTGTTCAGATGGAAGGCCTGTCTGATACCTTATCTAAAACTGTCTGGGAGGTCGCGGAGGTGGGCGACCAGCACGTGTTCCTCACCTGCTGTGTGCAGGTGCCGGAGGGCTGTGAGATTACCCTGGGTGCAAAGATCCTGTGGGTAAACCTGAACCGTCTGGTGGTCGATCTGTATATGACGCCCGCCGGCGAGGTGACGCTGGCCCCATCAACATCGGTTTACTACAAGTCGAATGTGACTCAAGCGAGCAGCGTGAGGACCTTCTGCCCCAGCTGCATGGAAGACGGCGCATGGAAAAACACGGTGGACACCGCGTTCAAGGAACTCACCTTCCTCCCCCTGCAAAAGGCGGAGCAGTTCGCCGATCCGGAGGTCAAGGATGTGCGTCCGATGCTGGAGCTGACGGAGATGACCGAACAAATGGCCGTCTCTGTTTACGGCGACCTGGGCACCGCTGCTGTCGAGCCGGAGGACGGCCGCGTGAAGCTGGTGCAGAAGACCGCGGAGCCGGTGTCTTTGAAGTCCGGCGAGACCTGGTCCGGCCGGGTCATCTACGGTGTGGATCGGCTCTTCACCAAGGAAGAGCTGGAGGCCCCCGCCCCTACGCCGTTCTCTGCTTTCTTCTAAGTGCTCAGAAATCCACATCGTTTTTTGTAGCTTTTCGCCCAAACAAGTCGAAATTAAATCGCTTTTTTGCGCGATCTCCAAAAGTGATTGCACTTTTCTGAAAAGCGATCTTTGGAAAAACTTCCAAACTCGACTCCGCATGGTCCGTGACCATGCGATCTGCCACACACATTTTATATAGTATAGAGTGCGTATCCTTGCGCGGAATACACTGTGCCAGTCTTTTGACTGCATCAAGCGTGTTTTTTTAGAGAAATCAAACAAAAAAACGAAGATGGCATCCAGTTTGCGTCTTATATGGGCAGGCAGCATAAAAGCTAAACGCTTCGACCGCGAAGCAAATCAAACTTCATTTTTAGATATTATGAGGAGGAAAGATTCATATGAGCGAAATTATGTCTGGTAACTGGAACAAGATGCCCTGGCGTTTTCTGCGTCCCGGCATGAAGCAGGTGACCCTGGCTATGGGTGCCGATGACGTGACGGTCACCCTTGGCCAGGTCTGCGCCGGCCACGAGAAGAGACCCCATTCTCATCCCGAGGAGCAGGTGGCGCTGGTGATTGAGGGCGAGTGCGATTACTACGTGGACGGCAAGCCATATCACTTGACCCCCGGCGGCTTTGTGGTGGTCCCTGGTGGCGTTGAGCACTACATCGATGTGCATGATACCGATATTCCCTGCTTCCAGATGGACATTTTCGGCACCCCCCGGCCCGAGTTCAAGCAGCTGTATACGGAATTCCTGGAGAGCCTGAAAAAGTAATTTCGGCAAGCAATTTGCAAAACTCAGAAAGGATTACGACTATGTTCAACGAAAGAGACATTCTAAAGGGTATTCTGGACATTCACGTTCACGCCGGTCCCTCTGTTGCCAACCGTGAAGTGGACGCCGCTGATATGTTGAAGGAAGCCATCGTGGCAGGTTACCGGGGTTTTCTGGTGAAGGACCATTACTTCCCCTCCTGCATGGGCGTGAAGATGGTGCAAGAGCACTGTGATTCCCAGGGCGTGGAGATCTACAGCTCCATGGCGCTGAACAACGCCATGGGCCTGTTCAACTGCCTGGCAGTAGATGCGGCCATCAACATGGGCGCAAAGATCATCTACTTCCCCACGGTATCCTCCAAGAACCACATCGACCACCACAAGGGCAACTTTGTCGGCGCCGGTAAGATGAGTGTCCCTGAGGCCCCTGTTGTTTATGTAGACGAGAACGGCGTCATGGACCCCGCCGCTGTCGAGGTCCTGAAGCTGATCGGTGAGAAGGATGTTGTGCTGGGCACCGGCCACGGCACCGCCTGGGAGATCGACCATCTGGTGGAGGAGGCCGTCAAGGCCGGCGTGAAGCGCATCTTGGTCAACCATCCCCAGTTCCACATCGGCGCTACCTACGAGCAGATGACCAAGTGGGCCAGCATGGGCGCCTTCATTGAAATGAACGTGTGCGTGTTCACGTCCGGCTCCAAGCTGGGCACCCTGGACGATCAGGTCATCGCCGATATGCTCAAGGCGGTGCCCCTGGACCACATGATTCTGGACTCCGACATGGGCCAGCGGAGCAACGGCTCTCCCGTGGAGGGTATGTACCGCTTCATCCGCCTGCTGATGGACAAGTTCGGCCTCAGCGAAGCGGACATCAACCTGATCGCCAAGGAGAATCCGGCAAAGCTGCTGGGTGTTTGAGCACACGCATTGAGATTTTAAATGACGGGCCTGTGCCCGCATAATATCAGGAGGTTTGTATGAAAAAGACACTCGCCTTGTTTCTGGCCACCGTGATGGCCATGAGCCTGACTGCCTGCGGCGGCAACAAGCAGGACAACAACAGCGCCCCCGCCGGCAACGCCAACGGCGATGCCGCTGCGGCAGAAACCCCCGTCACCATCGTTTTCGGCAACTACGGCAGCAGTTCCATGCCCCCGTACTTCGCTGATCAGGACGCAATTGCCTATGCCGAGGAGAAGAGCGAAGGTAGCATCAAGTTCGAGTACTCTGCCGACGGCGTGCTGGGCAGCGAGTTCGACATGATCCAGCAGGTCATGGACGGCACCATCCAGGGTGCGATCCTCTCCTCCAGCACCTTCAGCACCTATACCAACCTGATGGAATGCTTCCAGCTTCCCTTCCTGATCACCAGCTATGACCTGGAGCAGAAGGCCCTCAATGGCGATGCCGCTCAGGCCATCTATGACAAGGTGGGTGAGGACCTCGGCGTAAAGATCCTGGCCGTTCAGGAAAACGGCATCCGCCACTTCGCCAACAATATCCGTCCCATCAACACCCTCGCTGATATGAAGGGCCTGAAGCTACGCATCGTGCCCAGCAATATGCTCACTGAGGTCATCACCAACATGGGCGCCAGTCCCATGACCGTGGCCTACAACGAGGTGTACTCCGCTCTGCAGAATAACGTCGTTGACGGCGAGGAGATCAACCTGACCTCCATCTACGCCATGAAGCACTATGAACAGCTGAAGTATGTCTCTCTGATTGGTATGTATCCTTTCCCCAGCTTCGTCGTGTACAACCTGGATTTCTGGAACAGCCTGTCTGATAACCAGCGCCAGATCCTGACCGACGGCCACAAGCTCGGCTGTGACAACCTCTTTGCCAAGTACCTGCCTGACTATGAAGCGGAAGCTTCCGCTGCGATTGAAGAGTACGCAGAGATCAACACCGTCAGCGATGAAAACCGCGAGGCGTTCATTGAAGTAGCTATGCCCACCTGGGATACCTATCGCAACGCCGATCCCCTGATCGCCGCTTTCATCGATGAAGCGCAGGCTATGGCCACTGAATAATGCTACAATGGGGGGCCGCAAGGTCCCCCGCCATTAAAAAGAGGTTACTATGAGAATCATTTCAAAATTTACAAACGCACTCTGCAATCTCGCAAAGACGCTGTGCGCACTGCTGCTGGCGGTCATGCTGGTAGTCTCCCTGATCGAGATTATCCGCCGGTATGCACTGGGCCACTCCTTCCCCTGGGCGGATGAGCTGATCCGCTACTGCATCGTGGGCGTGGCTTCCCTGGGCGGCACCGCCGCCTATCATGAAAAAGGCGGCTTGGTCTCTTTTGACCTTGTGGAGACTCATTCCTATGGAACGTTCCGCCTGGTCCTGGAGCTGGTGATCAACACCATCGTGCTGGGACTGGCTTTGTTTATGGTAAAGAATTCCGTGGCGACCATCCAGACTCCGTCCATCCAGCGGCAGATCAGCATCGGCCTGGGCGTTTCCATGATGTGGGCCTATCTGCCTATCGTGATCGGCATGGTGATTTTGGTGATCCTTGTTCTGGAAAAGTATCTGGTCATCTTCCGGGAATATAAGGAAGGCGCATATAAAAAGCCTGTGAAGGAAATTGAGGAAGGTGGTGAGCAGGGATGATCGCAGTTGTTGCCGTATTTTTGGTCACCCTGATCCTGGGTGTCCCCATTTGCGTTGTGCTGGGTCTTTCCGGCATCACCCACATCGTTACCATCGGCGTCGGTTCCTACTTCAACGTCATTACCCAGAAGGTCTTCGCTGGCATGAGCGTTTCCAGCCTGACCTGCATCCCATTCTTCATCATGGCCGGTGAACTGATGAACGCCAGCGGCGTGACCCAGAAGCTCATTGACTTCGTCCGTGCCCTGGTCGGCCATTTTCGCGGCGGCCTGGCCTATGTAGTGGTTCTGGTGGCTATGATCCTTTCCGCCATTCTTGGCTCCGCCAACGCTGTGGCCGCAATTCTGTGTGCTGTGATCGTGCCGGAAATGATTCACGATGGCTACCGGGATGACTTTTCCGCAGCTCTGGTGTGCGCTTCCGGCGTGCTGGGCCCCGTCATTCCTCCCAGTGTCACGTTCGTGTACTTCAGTGTGCTCTCCGGCGTGTCCGTGACCGCCATGTTCATGGGCGGCGCTATCCCCGGCATTCTGATCGGCGTAGCCTACATCGCCGTGATTCTTTTCCAGACCAAGCGTCTGAACCTGCCCAAGAGCACGGATCACTTCGACAGTAAGATTCTGCTGCGCTCCTTCATCAAGGCGATCCCCGCTCTGCTGGTGCCCGTGATCTTGGTGTTCGGCATCACTGCCGGCGTGTTCACTCCCGCAGAGTCCGGTGCCGTAGCCGTGGCCGCCGCCATCCTAGCTGGCCTGATCTACGGCAAGTTCAAACCCAGCATGATGTCCAAGGTTCTGATGAACTCCGTGCCTGTCACTGCCGGCATCTTCATTATCATTGGCTTCGGCAACATCATGGGTTGGACCATGGCCGTGGACAAGATTCCCGACAAGATCTCCAGCGCCGTGCTGGGCATGACCCAGAGCAGCACCGTTATCATCCTGCTGATGTTCGCTATTCTGATCGTTGTGGGTTGCGCTATGGAAGCAACGGCCGCACAGCTGATCTTCACCCCGGTGATGATGCCTCTGGCCACCGCCGCCGGTATGGACCCCGTCCAGTTTGGCGTTTGGTTCTGCATCATGCTGACCATCGGCTTGGTGACGCCTCCTGTGGGCATGACCCTGTTTGTCACCTCCAACATCACCAAGATCCCTCTGGGGCGCATTTCCAAACAGCTGTTGCCCTTTATCGGCGCTGCTTTCATCGTCACCATTCTGATGGCTTATGTCCCCGGCGTGATCATGTTCCTGCCCAGGCTGATGGGCGTGGCGTAACCTCACAAAAGCAAAATAAAGCAAAGAGGACAGGTCTGTGAAATGAACTGCACCCCATTTGTTAGACAGTATGGTATACTACCTAACAAGTGGGGTGTTTTTCTATGCCAAAAGGAGTAGCGAACAAACGGTACACGCTGAAATTCAAGAAGCTGGTCGTGGAAACTATGCAGCAGGAGAAACTTAGCTATCGAGAAACGGCTCGACAGTTTGAAATCAGCGATCATCACCGAATACAAGACTGGGAACGCATCTATCTGACAGAAGGCCCGGAAGGCTTGTCGGTTGGGTAGCGTGGCCGCGGCAGTAAGGGTCGTCTGCCGAAGAATGTAGAAGAAGATCTGCTGGCAGAAGTCCAGCGACTGCGTGCAGAGGTAGACTACCTAAAAAACGGGAAAGTGAAAAGTTGGGTTGAAAGTTTACTTCTTAGGGGGTTGCGGACAAAATCTTGGACTATGCCGTTATGGTGGATGACACGCTAAAGGGACACATTGATATCCTTACTTTTTTCTACAACAACTGCCGCAAGGGGCATACCACGACTTTGAAAGGAATGAGCGCATGGCGACGGAAGTACAAAACCAGGAGTTCGACTATGAAAAAGAGATCTGGGATGTAGCAGGCCTTATCCGTGGACCGATTAAGACCTCGGAATATCTGGATTACTACAACACCCGCAGGATCAAGGTAAAACTGAAGGACTTGCCGCCCGCAATTCACAGACAGCAAGTCCTTTCGGCTGCTTGAACAATTTTTGCTATAAATATTTGTCTAACTTTTCGGGGTTACTTCAAGACATAGTCTTTTTTTCGGACATTCAATTTATTAATTCAATTCAGATCATCCCGGTGGATGCCTAGGCTTTTTGCCTTCCGGACCAGGGTGGACTGGGAGACGCCCAGGACCTTTGCAGCCTTATAGGTGCTCTTGTAATTGGTTAGTGCCTCGGAGATCATCTTTTTCTCCACCTGATCGGTCACTTCCTTCAGGGACATGATGGGTGCGTCGGCAGTATCGGCGTCCACATTCATGCGGCCGCTGAAGACCATCATGACCTGCTGAGGCGTGATGGCCTTTTTGCTGCTGATAATGACCAGACGCTCCACAACGTTTTCCAGCTCCCGGACGTTACCGGGCCAGTCGTGCTGCTCCAGCATCATGACGGCCTGACTCAGGAAAAACTTTGAGGTCTTGTACTTCTTGTTGAACGAAGCCAGGAAACTGGAGGCCAGCAGCGCGATATCCTCCCGGCGGTCCCGCAGCGCCGGGATCTGAATGGGGACCACATTCAGTCGGTAATAGAGATCCGCCCGGAAGGTCTTGTTTTTGACCTGGTCGGCAAGGTTCCGGTTGGTTGCCGCGATGATGCGGACGTCGATGGGGATATTTTCCGTGCTGCCAACACGGCGCAGTTCCCGCTCCTGAAGAACCCGCAGCAGCTTCGGCTGCAAGTGGATGGGAAACTCACCGATCTCATCCAGCAGGATCGTGCCGCCGTTGGCCATCTCAAAAAGGCCCATCTTTCTTTTTATGGCGCCGGTAAAGGCGCCTTTTTCATAGCCGAAAAGCTCGGACTCCAGCAGGTTTTCCGGAATTGCCGCGCAGTTCACCGTAACGAAGGGCGCATTCTTCCGCTGGCTCTGGTGGTAGATCTCCTTGGCGACGACCTCCTTGCCGACGCCGCTTTCACCGGTGACCAGCACGCTGGCATCCGATTTGGCGATCACGGATATGAACCTGCGCAGCTCCACCATGTCCTTGGAGTTGCCCACCAGGTTGGACGTTGCCTGGGAATCCCGCAGGTATTGCAGTTCCTCCTGAATGCGGCGGTTTTTCTGCACCGCCTGGTCCAGCTTGTCCCGCCATGCGGCGGTAAGGGAGAGGTCCTGGATCTGCGTCAGTATAAAGACGATCTCCTGCTGGTCGTTAAAAATGGGCTTGCTGCACACCAGTACAAGGCCACCGTCCGGCATCTGGGAAACCGCCGTCACCTCCCGACACTGCTGGATGGCCTGCAAACAGGCCGGCACCGTACTGGGCGTTTCCATATAGTTATAGGCGGCGCTGCCCAGATCCTCCCGTAGGCTGGAATAGGCCTCATCAAAGGAGATGTAATAATTCATATTCCGGACGACCGCGTCGATACTGGAGATATGATGGTGGTAGACCTCCTTCAGGGAAAGCTTATATTTGTTGCACCACGATTGGTTCACATACTGAATCAGGCCGTCCGGCGTGATCAGATGGACCGGACACCCGATCAGGTCCGTGATCCGCAGCGCATCCGTATATGGGGAAATGGACTCCAGGAAATCCGACAGGTTCATACTTCTCTCCTTTTCATCATACGCACGTCATTCTGAAACTCTCCGGGCAAAGGCGTTAGGTATGCCTAATATGCTCCGGTATTTTGCCACGGTCCGGCGGGAGACGTTCATGCCGTCCCGCGCCAGCTGGGCGGTCAGGTGCTGGTCACTGAGGGGTGCCCGCTTATCCTCGTTGTCGATCAGGCGCTGAAGGTGTTGCTCCAGGCTGTCGTTGGTAACGCCCGAATTGCCCACAGAGGCAGAGACGAACTTCCGCAGGGCCACTGTGCCCCAAGGGCAGGCGATGTACTTTCCCCGCAGGGCGCGGCTGACTGTGGACTCGTGACATTCCAGCTTCTCCGCAAGGTCGGTCAGGCACAGCGTTTGCAGCGGGCCTGTTCGGTCAAAATAAGGCTGTTGGCGCTCCACAATCAGCCTGCCGATCCGCAGCAGGGTGGACCGGCGCTGCTCAATGGCGATGGACAGTTCCTTCGCCTGCCGCAGGCGGTTATGCAGGTACAGTGAACTTTCCGGGTCACCGGCCCCCTTCAGAAGGTCAACATAGTAGCTGCTGATGGAAACGGTCTCCGACTGCTTGCTGCAAAGCTGAACGTCCCAGCCGCTTCCGTCCTCCTTGGGAAAGGCGGCCATGTCCGGGACGACCGTCTGGACAGGCGGCTTATAAAAGGAAGATCCGGGATATGGCTCCAGAGAGCGGATGGTGGCCAACGCCGCCGTGATCTGCTGGGCGTTGACTTTGCATCTTTGCGCCAGGCGGGTCACGGAGGAGGATGCCACCGCGTTCAGGCAGGTGCTGACCAGCCGTTCCGCTGTCAGGTTCCGCTTGGAAAGCGCCTGTAGCTGCGTCAAAAGGCAGTCCCGAAGAGATGCAGCGCACACACCGGCGGGAGCCAGGCCCCGGAGCAGGGACAAGGCTGCTTCCGCATCGGCTACTGTGCCGCCGCTGTATTGCGCGGCCTCGGCAGCGGTCAGCGGCAAACGGCCGTTATTCTCCAGATTTCCCAGAAGGAAATTCACCATGCGGCGGCGCTGCGGCGTGAGATGATGGAAGTCGATCTGCAAGCGGAGGAAACCCTCCAGCGTTTCGCCCCGCTGGTCCGGGATATCCAGCTCCAGCGGCTCCTCCGGATTCTGATACCCACGAGGCACCGGAACGGAGGACACATTCAGCCACCGGGCCACAGACAGGTCCTTTTCAAGCTCGCTTTGGTCCGGTTCCATTTCCAACAGTGGGTTTTCAAGCCTGGCCTCGTTCAGAAAATCGGCCAGCTCATCGCTGCTCATGGAGAGAATCTCCAGCCTTTGTATCTGATACTGCCTTAATTCCAGGCTCTGCTGGAGATTTTGAGATAAACCCTGCATAGCGCCATGCCCCCTGTTCGTTTACCGCGGTTCGGACCTCACCCCTCCGAAAACGCAGTCTTTCTGTCGCTTGTGATTATTTTATCACAACACTTCTTGCTTCTGCAACCTCTCCAACCCCCGCTTAAAGTCGAATGATGCAAAACAGATAATTCCAATCCTGCCTAAGTCATTTTTAACTCAATGCGTTTCGCATACGGCTGCGGAGACTGCCGCGGGCCGCACCCCCGCTATTCCGCCTTGTTTTGGCGTATTCCGCATATGAACCGGCTGTGCATCGCGGCCAGCTGTGCAGCTTAAAATCACCCGTCGGTAAAGAATTCATTTTTGACTCGTTTTTTTCGGCAAAAGTCGGCATTCTGCACAAAACCAATAAAAATATTTCTACAAAAATAACTGATTATGAGAAAAGAGCAACATATGCCGCAATTGGCAGTCAGATTGCTATTTATCTTGGTAAAAGCATGGATGTGACAGTGAAGCGATCATAACATCATAATAAGGAGGATTTAATTCATGAAGACCCCAAAGATTTTTATTACGGCTGCAATTACCGGCGCCGTTCATGTCCCCAGCATGAGTCCCTATCTGCCCATTACGCCGCAGCAGATCGTGGATGACGCTGTTCGTGCCTATGAAGCCGGTGCGGCCGTCTGCCATCTGCACACGCGGAATCCCAAGACCGGCGAGCCGGATGCCAGCATTGACCTGATGCGGGAGGTCCTGTCCGGCATCAAGCGTCGCTGCGACATGATCTGCTGCGTGACCACCGGTGCCAGCCAAATGATGCCTCTGGAGGAGCGGCTGGCGCCCATCCCCGCCCTGCGGCCGGAGCTGGCTACCTGCAACGCCGGTTCCATGAACTTTGTCCTGGCGGATATTGCCGAAAAGATCCCGGACGGCTACGGCTGGGAAAAGCCCTATCTGACCGGCACCCGGAACAACACCTTCTCCAACACCTATTATGGCCTGGAGACCTATGTCCGCACCATGAACGACAGCGGCACGCGCCCGGAGTTTGAGGTCTATGACCCCGGCATGATCAACAACATCGCCTACTTCGTCAAGAAGGGCGTGATCAAAACGCCGGTCTATATGCAGTTCGTCATGGGCATTCAGGGCGGCATCCCCGCCTCAGTCAAGAACCTGCTATTCCTGAAGGAGACTGCGGACCTGCTACTGGGCGAAGGTGCCTACATCTGGTCTGTGGCTGCCGCGGGCCGCCATCAGCTGCCGATGGCCGCCGCTGCGCTGGCCATGGGCGGCAATGTCCGGGTCGGCCTGGAGGACAACCTCTACCTGCGTCCTCATGTGCTGGCCCAGTCCAGCGCCGACCAGGTCAGTGCCGTCCGGGAGATCACGGATACCATGGGTTATGACGTGGTTTCTTCTGCTGAGGTGCGGGAACTGATGGGCCTGAAGGGTGCCCAGCAGGTTCTGGCCTGAGTGGAAATCTCATAAGAGAATGGCCCGGCTTCAGTTTCCCAAAGCCGGGCCTTATTCTGCAAATATGAACCGGCAGATAAAAACCGGTGTACGGACCATGGAACAGCAGACTGCATATTCATTTTCCTGGCAGTTTACCCCCAGGGAGATTCAATCTCCGCAGTTCTGCATGACCATGGGCAGATGCCTATATTTCAGCGCAGACAGATGAAGTGAAATTCTTTTGTTTCTTTTCTCCCAAAACTGACCCGAAAGCAGCTTTTCGAACCATTTTCGAGTCAAGTCCGGAGTCCAATTCGTATTCGTAGTTCTCTCCGCTTTTCAAACAAGCGGCGCGGCTCCGGACCAGGCAAAGTATTTGTCAGCATATCCGGACTCACAGGGATATGATTTACAAAATACACCCCATTTTTTGCGTATATGAAGAATCGTGTCCGCGTATGTGAATGTTGGCGCGCATTTTGCTATTACAGGGGTAAGATATGTCTAAAATCAAGACAGCAAATACAACAAATGCTCCCTTCGTAGGAGGAGGGGCGTTTTCCACTTTGGTAGACGCTTCCCCTGCCTGCTGCTTATTTATGTAAAGCAGGTGGTTTTACAAGATTATGCTGCAAACGACTATTACCATTTTTTCTCTCCAGATCACACTGATGCTTATGATCCTTGCCGGAACGCTGGGCCAGCATCTGGGGATCATTACGGAGGGATTCCGAAACGGACTTTCCAGTTTCTTGATGAATCTAATCCTGCCGTGCAGTATTTTGGGTGCTTTTACCAAGGAGATCGGTGGAAATGTCTGGGCCCAGTCCGCACAGATCTTGCTCGTCATGGTGGGCGTACATATTTTCTATATCCTGCTGGGCATACTGGTAGGCCGCGCTTTTCCTGAAAAGCAGCGGGCTGTTGCCAAATTTGCCATTCTCTGTCCCAATACCAACTTCATGGGTATGCCGGTCATCAGCGGTATTTACGGAGACATCGGCGTTCTGCTGCTGTCTGTCGCACTGTTCCCTGTCCGTGCATTTGTCCTGACAGTCGGCATCTCTTACTTTGTAATCGGCCAGTCCAAACACTGGGTTCTGCGGCTTTTAAAGAACCCCGCCGTGTGGGCCGTTATCGTAGGTATCCTTGTCATGGTTTTGGGGTTCCAGCTCCCGGCCCCCATCGAAAAGGCCATTACCTCTTTGGGAAGCTGCACCACCCCTCTGTCCATGATTCTGATAGGTGGTGTTGTCAGCAATCTGAAGTTTGAAATGCTGAAGGATAAGCGGGTATGGGGTTTCTGCCTCCTGCGGCTGGTATTGATCCCGCTGCTTTTGTTAGCATTGCTGGACTGCCTTCCCCTGGACCCTACCGCCGCCGGTGTGGCGGTCATGATGTCAGCCCTGCCGGCAGGTGCTATGACGGTCATTTATACAAAGGAATACGGCGGTGACGAAAACTTTTCAGCGGCCTGCGTCATTTTCAGCACAGTCCTGTCCATTGTCACCATTCCTCTGATAAACCTGGCCTGTACATTGCTTTTGTAAGGATCTTTCCAGACATCTGTATGCAGAATCCTTGACTTCCACAGTAAACATCTCAACACACCATATATTCCCGATCCTCCGGACGGTTCCTTGGTATAAGCAGAAAGGTCAGTGTACGAGTTTTTATGAAAAGCAGGATGTAATTATCACCGTAGCCATTGTCGGAACGGCGCACATGGCCAAAGTAATGTGCTGCCGTCAGCTTTCACACGGCGTATGGCTGTTTCGGCCGGACGCCAATACGATGGAAATAGATTCTGCCGCAGGCAGCCTCCTTTCATGCGTCATTGACAATTAAGCGCGGAGTGTAGTACTATAAAAACAGAAAGCAGACACAGCTTTTGTGTGAATTTTAAGTCTTGCGAGGAGTGATACAGATGAAGACCAGAGGCGGTGAGGGAGCTGGATATGTGGCGATCGGTATGGGCGTTCTATGCGCCATCTGCATTCTGTACCACACCATTGTTTGGGGGCTTCCCGTTTAAAAAATGAGATAAACGAACCGCCCTCCGTGAGGGCGGCTTTTTCATGCCCTCTGGCGGGTTTCCATCCATGGGCGGCTGATGCCGCAGGCCCCCTGCACCCGCGCCCAGATGGTCACGATGCTGAACC
>OGEU01000907.1_pt1 | contig 27338 bp, 16 predicted proteins | sample 1570651 | NCBI WGS metagenome assembly OGEU01 (sample SAMEA2582129, study PRJEB24529) | metagenome | biome: Human gut stool | place: China | collected 2011 | reverse complement strand
TGCAGTCGTGGACGGTGGTGCTGGCGATCCTTTGCGGCCTGCTCGTCCTGCTGGGTATTTACCACAGCCGCGAGTTGCCGTCGGGCGGAAGTGCGGCTGACGGACATTCGCTGCGGGAAGGGCTGCGCAGCCTGAAGGAGGTGATCGCGGCGTTCTTCACGAAAAAGCATATCTGGTATTACATCGCCTTCATCGTCTTCTACCGCCTGGGCGAGGGCTTCGTGATGAAGATCGTGCCGTTGTTCCTCAAGGCGGATACCGCGGCCGGAGGGCTGGGGCTTACCAACCAGCAGATCGGGTTGTACTACGGCACGTTCGGCGCCGGGGCATTCCTTTTGGGATCGCTGCTCGCGGGCTACTATATCGCCCACCGCGGACTGAGGCGCTCGCTCTTCACGCTGTGCTGCATTTTCAACCTTCCGTTCGCGGTCTATGCGCTGCTGGCATGGTTCCAGCCGCAGTCGATGTGGCTCGTGGGCGGCGGCATCGTCGTGGAGTATTTCGGCTACGGGTTCGGGTTCGTGGGTCTTACGCTCTTCATGATGCAGCAGGTCGCCCCGGGACGGCACCAGATGGCGCACTACGCCTTCGCGTCGGGCATCATGAACCTTTCGGTGATGCTCACCGGGGCCGTTTCGGGTTACCTGAGCGACTGGAAGGGCTACGGCGTCTTCTTCATTGTGGTCATGCTGGCGACGATTCCGGCCTTTGTGATGACCTGGTTCGTACCATTCACCTATGACGATAAACCAACAACCAAATAACATGAACAATCTGAAAATCGTAGGCCCGGCGCTGCCGGATATGCCGTGGGAAGAGCGTCCCGCCGGCTCCAAGGAGGTTATGTGGCGTTATTCGGCCAACCCGATCATCGGGCGCGACGCGCTTTCGACCTCGAACAGCATTTTCAATTCGGCGGTCGTTCCGTTCAAGAAGGGCAAGTATAATTATGCGGGCGTGTTCCGCTGCGACGACACCAACCGCCGCATGCGCATCCACGCGGGCTTCTCGGTGGACGGCATCGACTGGGACATCCGCGAGGAGGACTTCAAACTGGTGGGCGGCGACACCGAAATCGGCCAATGGGTCTACGGTTACGACCCGCGTGTGGCCAAGATCGGGGACAAATACTACGTGACGTGGTGCAACGGTTACCACGGCCCGACGATCGGCGTGGCGTGGACGGAGGATTTCGAGACGTTCCACCAGCTGGAAAACGCCTTCATCCCGTTCAACCGCAACGGTGTGCTGTTTCCCCGCAAGATCGGCGGGAAATTCGCGATGCTTTCGCGTCCGAGCGACAACGGGCATACGGCGTTCGGCGACATTTTCTATTCCGAGTCGCCCGACATGGAGTTCTGGGGACGCCACCGCCACGTGATGTCGCCCGCGGCGTTCGAGGTTTCGGCGTGGCAGTGCATGAAGATCGGCGCGGGGCCCGTGCCCATCGAGACCAGCGAAGGGTGGCTTTTGTTCTACCACGGGGTGCTCCGTTCGTGCAACGGCTACGTCTATGCGTTCGGCTCGGCATTGCTCGACCTGGATGAGCCGTGGAAAGTCATCGCCCGCAGCGGCCCGTACCTGATCTCGCCGCGTGAAATCTACGAGTGCACGGGCGACGTGCCGAACGTGACGTTCCCCTGCGCTGCGCTGCACGACCCCGCGACGGGGCGCGTTGCGGTCTACTACGGGTGTGCGGACACGGTTACGGGGCTTGCTTTCGGTTATATCCCGGAGATCATCGACTTTACCCGCAAAAACAATATACGCTGATGCCGCTGCGACGAACGCTCTTAACTGCTGCGCTCGCCGCAGCCGTTTTCTCGACACCGCTGCGTGCGCAGGAGCCTGCCGATTGGGTCGACCCGTTCATCGGGACGACCAATTTCGGGACGACCAACCCCGGCGCCGTATGCCCCAACGGGATGATGTCGGTCGTGCCGTTCAATGTGATGGGCTCCGACGAGAACCTCTACGATAAGGACGCCCGGTGGTGGTCGGCGCCCTATGAGTACCGCAACAAGTTCTTCACGGGCTTTGCACACGTCACCCTGAGCGGCGTGGGATGCCCCGAGCTGGGCTCGCTGCTGGTAATGCCGACGGCGGGTGCGCTGGACGTCGATTACCGCAACTACGGCAGCGCATATACCAGCCAGACGGCCTTGCCGGGCTACTATTCGAACCTGCTGACCAAGTACGGTATCCGCACCGAGGTGACGGCCACGCCGCGCACGTCGGCCGAGCGCTATACCTTTCCGGAGGGTACGGGACATATTCTGTTAAACCTGGGCGAGGGGCTTACCAACGAGTCGGGAGCCTGGGTGCGCCGCGTGAGCGACACCGAGGTCGAGGGCATGAAACTGCTGGGCACGTTCTGCTACAACCCGCAGGCGGTGTTCCCGGTCTATTTCGTGATGCGCGTCTCGAAACGCCCCGCGGCCACCGGGTTCTGGAAGAAACAACCCCCGAAACAGGGCGTCGAAGCCGAATGGGACAAGGATGCCGGCAACTACAAGCTCTATACGCAATACGGTAAGGACATTGCCGGCGACGACGTCGGCGTGTGGTTCTCCTACGACATGCAGCCGGGCGAGCAGGTCGAGGTGCGCATGGGCGTTTCGTTCGTGTCGGCCGAGAACGCCCGCCTGAACCTCGAAGCCGAGCAGCAGGGGCGCTCGTTCGACGACATTCGTGCGGCCGCACGCCGCACGTGGAACGACGACTTGGGGCGCATCCGCGTCGAGGGCGGTACCGAAGCGCAGAAGAAGGTCTTCTATACGGGGCTTTACCATGCGCTGATCCACCCCAACGTGCTGAGCGACGTCAACGGCGAATACCCCGCGATGGAGAGCGCCGAGATCCGCACGGCCGAGGGCAACCGCTATACGGTCTTCTCGCTGTGGGATACTTACCGCAACCTGCACCAGCTGCTGACGCTGGTCTACCCCGAACGCCAACTGGAGATGGTGCGCTCGATGGTCGGCATGTACCGGGAGTGGGGCTGGCTCCCCAAGTGGGAACTCTACGGCCGTGAAACCTTCACCATGGAGGGCGACCCGTCGATCCCCGTGATCGTCGATACCTGGATGAAGGGGCTGCGCGATTTCGATATGGACGCCGCCTACGAGGCGATGCGCAAATCGGCCACGACGCCGGGCGCGCGGAACAGGATGCGCCCCGACATCGACCCCTACATCGAAAAAGGTTATGTGCCGCTGGGCTTCTACGCCCGCGACCTTTCGGGTGACAACTCCGTGTCGCACGCCCTGGAATACTATATCGCCGACCACGCGCTGTCGCTGCTGGCCGACTCGCTCGGCAAAAAAGACGACGCGGCGTTGTTCCGCGCCCGCTCGCTCGGCTATAAGAACTATTACAGCACCGAGTCGGGCACGTTCCGTCCGATTACCAAGGAGGGTAAGTTCCTCACGCCCTTCGACCCGCGCCAGGGTGAGAATTTCGAACCCGTCCCCGGCTTCCACGAAGGTTCGGCCTGGAACTATACGTTCTATGTCCCGCACGACGTGGCCGGACTGGCCCGGCTGATGGGCGGCAGACGCCGATTCATCGACAAGCTGCAGATGGTCTTCGACCAGGGGCTGTACGACCCGGCGAACGAACCCGACATCGCCTATCCTTACTTGTTCAGCTATTTCCAGGGCGAGGAGTGGCGTACGCAGCGCGAGGTACGGCGTTTGCTGGACAGGTACTTTACGACAGCCCCCGACGGCATCCCCGGCAACGACGACACGGGCACCATGTCGGCGTGGGCGGTCTTCTCGATGATGGGCCTCTACCCGGACTGCCCGGGGGAGCCTTACTATACGCTTACATCGCCTGTTTTCGACAAGGTGACCGTTACGCTCGACCCGAAATACTATCCGGCCGGGGAGCTCGTTATAGAAACGGAGCGCTCCGGAGCCGGCGACGTCTACATCGGCTCGATGACCCTCGGCGGCAGGCCGCTGAAGAAATACCGCATTTCGCACGGTGAACTGGTAGGCGGCGGCCGGCTGGTTTTCGGATTGCAACCCGAACGCAAATAAAAACAACATATGTCCCTATGAATTTAAAATCTCTCTCAGCTCTCGGCGCAGGCCTGCTTTTGGCGGCCTGCTCGCAGGCACCCCGTACGGATTCGCTGACGCAGTATGTCGACATGCGTATCGGCACGGGCGGCCATGGCCATGTATTCATGGGCGCCAACGTCCCGTTCGGCGCCGTACAGCTCGGCCCCACGAGCATCCCGCAGTCGTGGGACTGGACGTCGGGCTACCACATTTCCGACACGACGGTCATCGGTTTCAGCCACACACACCTGAACGGCACCGGTATCGGCGACCTGTTCGACGTCACGGTGATGCCCGTCGTGGGGCAGGTGACCTATGCCCGCGGCACGGAGGACGACCCGCAGTCGGGCATGTGGTCGTATTTCAGCCACGCCAATGAAAAGGCCCGCCCGGGCTATTACGCCACGCGGCTCGACCGCTACGGCATCGACGTGGAGCTGACCGCCACCAAGCGCGTCGGCCTGCACAAATATACCTTCCCGGCATCGGCCGATGCCGCCGTGGTCTTCGACCTCGAGAACGGCGGCTGCTGGGATGCTCCGACCGAAACCTTCATCGAACGTGCCGACGACCATACGATCAGCGGCTACCGCTACTCGACGGGCTGGGCGAAAGACCAGCGGGTCTATTTCACGGCCGAATTCTCCAAACCCTTCAAGTCGCTAGCCATTTACGAGGGCGGCGAGGACGGCGGCCTGCGCGAAGGCGACAGCTTCAGGGCGGAGCGCCTTTACGGCCGGGTCGGTTTCGACACTTCGGCCGGAGAGACGATCTATGTCAAGGTCGCCATTTCGCCCGTGAGCATCGAGAATGCACGCCTGAACATGCAGGCCGAGCTTCCCGGCTGGGACTTCGAAGCGACGGCCGCAGCCGCCGACCGGGCGTGGAACGCCGAGTTGCAGAAGGTGCGCATCGAGACTTCGGACGACGCCGCACGCCGCATTTTCTATACGGCGCTTTACCACACGATGGTCGCCCCGTCCGAATTCTGCGACGTGAACGGCGACTACCGCGGTTCCGACGGCAAGATCTACCGCGCCGCGCCGTTCGTGAACTATACGACTTTCTCGCTGTGGGACACCTATCGCGCCGCCCAGCCCCTCATGACGATCCTCCACCCCGAGAAGATGCCCGACATCGCCAATACGATGCTCCATATCTACCGGCAGCAGGGCAAGCTTCCCGTATGGCACCTGATGGGTAACGAAACCGACTGCATGGTCGGCAATCCCGGTATCCCGGCCCTGGCCGACGCCGTGCTCAAAGGCTACGGCGGCTTCGACAGGGAGCAGGCCTACGAGGCGCTCAAGCAGTCGGCGATGCTCGGCGAGCGGGGTATGGATCTGCGCATGAAATACGGCTATATCCCCTGCGACCTCTTCAACGAGGCGGTGGCTTACGACATGGAGTACGCCCTCGCCGACTGGGCCGTGGCACAGGTCGCCAAAGAGCTGGGCAAGACCGCGGATTACGACCATTTCCTCGAACGAAGCAAATCCTACCGCCATTTCTTCGATCCGCAGACCCGCTTCATGCGCGGCCTCGATTCGAAAGGCCGGTTCCGCACGCCTTTTAATCCGTTCCGCTCGACACACCGCGCCGACGACTACTGCGAGGGCAACGCATGGCAGTACACATGGCTCGTGCCGCACGACGTCGAGGGGCTGATCGGCTGTTTCGGCGGCAAGGAAGCCTTCACCGGGAAACTCGACTCGCTGTTCGTCGTCAGCTCCGTGCTCGAGGGAGCCGCCTCGCCCGACATCTCGGGCCTGATCGGTCAGTACGCCCACGGCAACGAACCCAGCCACCACGTCGTCTACCTCTACACGATGATCGGTCAGCCGTGGAAGACCGCCGACAAGGTGCGCGAGATACTGACGACGCTCTACCACGACCGGCCCGACGGGCTTTCGGGCAACGAGGACGTGGGGCAGATGTCGGCATGGTACGTCCTCTCGTCGCTGGGTTTCTACCAGGTCGAACCCGCCGGGGGCCGCTATTTCTTCGGCTCGCCGCTCTTCGACAAGGCTGAAGTGCGTGTCCGCGACGGTGTGCTGACCGTCACGGCGCATAACAATTCCGCCGCGAACAAATACATCCAGGCGGTGAAGCTCAATGGCAAGCCGTATACGAAACCCTATATTGCCTTCGACGACATCGCCGCGGGCGGTGTGCTCGAATTCGAGATGGGTGCCGAACCCGCAGTGTGGTATGAACTCTAAACATCGGAAGGCCATGAAAAAAGGATATATCGCATTTGCCGCCCTCTGCGCCGCCGCACTCGCTTCGTGCACATGTCCTTCGGCCGGGGAGCAGCGCCTCCGTCCTTCGGAGTACGTTTCGACGCTGGTCGGTACGCAGTCGGATTTTTCGCTCTCGACGGGCAATACCTATCCGGCCATCGCCTTGCCGTGGGGCATGAATTTCTGGACGCCCCAGACCGGCAAGATGGGCGACGGCTGGGCATATACTTACGGGGCGCACCAGGTGCGGGGGTTCAAGCAGACCCACCAGCCTTCGCCGTGGATCAACGATTACGGCCAGTTCTCGCTCATGCCCGTGCGCGGGGAGGATAAATTCGACGAGGAGTCGCGCGCCAGCTGGTTTTCGCACCAGTCCGAAGTGGCCAAACCCTATTACTATAAGACTTACCTCGCCGACCATGACATCCGCGTGGAGATCACGCCGACCGACCGTGCCGCGATGATGCGCTTCACCTTCCCCGACTCGAAGGAGTCGGGTGTGGTGATCGACGCCTTCGACCGTGGTTCGCAGGTCGGGATGGTCGACGACCGTACGATCGTCGGTTACACCACGCGCAACAGCGGTGGCGTGCCGGAGAATTTCCGCAACTGGTTCGTCGTGCGCTTCGATACGCCGTTCAGCGCCATCGAGCTGACCGATGCCCCCGGCGGATACAAACCCGGCAGCAACCTGCTCTATCCCGAAGGGCAGAAGTCCGTCACGGGCGAACATGCCGTGGCCAAGGTGCATTTCGCGACCCGCCGCGGCCAGCAGATATGCGCCAGCGTGGCGTCGTCGTTCATTTCTCCCGAACAGGCGCTGCAGAACCTCCGGGAACTGGGTAGCGACGATTTCGAAACGGTGAAGTCCAAGGCGCAGGCGCGCTGGGACGATGTGCTGGGACGCATCGAGGTAGAGGGCGGTACGGACGACCAGTACCGTACGTTCTATTCGTGCCTCTACCGGTCGGTGCTCTTCCCGCGTAAGTTCTACGAGGTGACCGACCAGGGCGAGGTCGTGCATTACAGCCCCTACAACGGCGAGGTGCTCCCCGGCTACATGTATACCGACACCGGGTTCTGGGACACCTTCCGCAGCCTTTTCCCGCTGCTGAACCTCGTTTACCCCTCCGTGAACGCCGAAATCCAGCAGGGACTCGCTAACGCGGCACGCGAGAGCGGTTTCCTGCCCGAATGGGCGTCGCCCGGGCACCGCGGCTGCATGGTGGGCAACAATTCCGCTTCGGTGGTTGCCGATGCCGTGGTGAAGGGCACGAACGACAAAGACCTCGGGGTGCTCTACGATGCGATGGTGTATGCCACGGAGCACGTGCACCCGACCGTTGCGTCGACCGGACGCTGGGGGCACGAGTACTACAACGAGCTGGGATATATCCCTTACGACGTGAACATTCCCGAGAACGTGGCACGTACGCTCGAATACGCCTACGACGACTGGTGTATTCTGCAGGTGGCGAAGAAACTGAACCGTCCCCAGGCTGAACTGGACAAGTGGGCGGCGCGTGCCCGGAACTACCGCAATGTCTTCGACCCCGAAACCCGTCTGATGCGCGGTCGCCTCAGGGACGGCAAGTTCCAGGCGCCGTTCAGTCCCTACAAGTGGGGCGACGCCTTCACCGAGGGTAACTCGTGGCATTATACGTGGTCGGTATTCCACGACGTCGAGGGGCTCGTCGACCTGATGGGCGGCCGGGAGCAGTTCGTCCAGATGCTCGACTCGGTATTCGTCGTGCCGCCGATCTACGACGACAGCTACTACGGATTCCGCATCCACGAGATCACCGAGATGCAGGTGGCCGACATGGGCAACTACGCCCACGGCAACCAGCCTGCGCAGCACATGATCTACCTCTATAATTATGCGGGTGCCCCGTGGAAAGCCCAGTACTGGGCGCGCGAGGTGATGGATCGCCTCTATTCGGCCTGTCCCGACGGCTATTGCGGCGACGAGGACAACGGCCAGACTTCGGCCTGGTATGTCTTTTCCGCCCTGGGGTTCTATTCCGTCTGCCCGGCTTCGGACGAATACGTCGTCGGTTCGCCGCTGTTCCGCAAGGCCGTCGTGAACCTCGAAAACGGGAATAAGATTGTGCTCGAAGCGCCGGACAACAGCCCCGAGAACCGTTATATCGGAGCCGTGCAGTTCGACGGGAAATCCTATACGTATAATTTCCTGCGCCATTCCGACCTCGTGAAGGGTGCCGGCGTCCGCTTCTCGATGCGTCCCGACCCCGATTACACGCGGGGTACGGAGCCCGGGGATGCCCCTTACTCGTTCAGCCGCGAATAACACGGACGGGTTGAACCGATGTCAATCCGCCGCGGCCGGTTCCGGCTGCGGCGGATTTTTTGTTTTTGCCGGAATCCCGAAATGTCGATAATTTGTCAATAGAATATGCCCGGGGATTTTGTAAATCGGCTGAAAAGCGCTACTTTTGTAACGTTGTTTTGACAATTGTTAGGTTAATCCGAACACCTCCCCATGACATCTACCGACAGAATCGACCAACGCGAACGTAAGAAACAGCAGGGCCAGGCCGCTGCGTTCTATTCGTCGTCGTGCCGACAGCAGGATCGGAGTACGCAGATGCAAGGGCAGCAGGTGTCCGGGAGCGGAATACGCAGATAGATACCAGACCGCCATGACATACGTGTCGTGGCGGTCTGTCTTTTTTTCAAACTTAAAACCAAAGGTATGAAGGTCGGTGTTATTATGGGCTCGGTGAGCGATTATGAGGTGATGGCCGATGCCGTCGCCATGCTCGGACAATTCGGGGTCGATTTCGAAAAGCGCGTGGTGAGCGCCCACCGTACCCCTGACCTGCTGTGCGAATATGCCAAGACGGCCAAAAACCGCGGTATCGGGGTGATTATTGCCGGCGCGGGCGGTGCCGCGCATCTGCCGGGCATGGTGGCCTCGATGACCACGCTCCCCGTGGTGGGCGTCCCCGTGAAGTCGCGGGCCCTGAACGGGCTGGATTCGCTGCTTTCGATCGTGCAGATGCCTGCGGGCGTTCCGGTGGCGACGACGGCCATCAACGGGGCGAAGAACGCGGCGCTGATAGCCGTGTCGATCCTCGCTCTGCAGGATGCGGAGCTGGCTGCCCGGCTCGAAGCGTTCCGTGCGAAACAGACCGCCGACGTACTGGCGGCAGAACTTTAATCCGGCAGGGGAGGCGGCTATGGCAGAGAAAACGAAAACGATCGGTATCATGGGCGGCGGTCAGCTGGGGCTGATGATCGTCGAGCAGGCGCACCTGCTCGGGGCGCGCACGCTGTGCCTCGACCCTGCGCCCGACGCCCCCGCGTTCGCGCTGAGCGACGGGCACATCGTGGCGGCGTATGACGATGCCGCGGCGCTCGAAGAGCTTTGCCGCCGCAGCGATGTGGTGACCTACGAATTCGAAAACGTCCCGGGCAGCGTGCTGATCCCGCTGGAAAAGAAATACAACATCCCGCAGGGTTTCCGCCCGCTTTACGATTCGCAGGATCGCCTGCGCGAGAAGGACAATGCCCGCGCCAACGGGCTGCGGACGCCCCTGTACGCCGCCGTGGACGACGAGGCGTCGCTGCGTGCCGCCTTGGCCGAGATAGGATTCCCGGCGGTGCTCAAGACCCGTACGCTGGGATACGACGGCCACGGGCAATTGGTGTTGAAGGGCGAGGCCGACGTGCCGCGTGCGCTGCCGATGCTCTCCGTACCCTGCATTCTGGAGGCGTTCGTGCCGTTCGATTTCGAAGCCAGCATCGTGATGGTCTCGGACGGGGAGCGCGTCATCCATTTCCCCATCGGGCGGAACGTCCACCGCGACGGCATCCTCGACCTGTGCTTCGTCCCCGCCGAGGGGATCGACGACGGCCTGCGCAGCCGCATGGCTGCGGCCGGCGAGCGGTTCATGAAATCCTGCCGCTACCGCGGGATCCTCGCCATCGAGTTCTTCATCCGCGACGGAGAGTTCTATTTCAACGAAATGGCGCCGCGGCCCCACAATTCGGGGCACTATACCATCGAGGGGTGCACGACCAACCAGTTCCGCGAGCTGGTGCGCTTCCTGCTGGGCGAACCGTTGCAGGAGCCGCAGCTCGTGGCGCCGACCGTGATGAAGAATATCCTGGGGCAGGATCTCGAAGCGGCCGAGAGAATCGCCGCCGAAAACCGCCCGGGTGTCCATGTCCACCTTTACGGCAAGACCGAGAGCCGTCCGAAGCGCAAGATGGGGCATATCACCTTCGTCGGGATGGACGCCGGGGAATACGGTGCCGCGTGGGCCGACAGATTCGTAAAATAAGTGCAAACGAAATAACATGGAAAACTACCGGATTTTTGTTGAGAAACATCCCCGTTTCCGGGTCGAGGCCGACAGCCTGCGCCGGGAGCTGAACACCAATCTGAACCTGGACATCCGCAGTCTGCGGTTGCTCAACGTCTACGACCTGTTCGGGTTCAGCCGAGAGCTGCTCGAAAAGAGCCGTTACAGCGTCTTCGGCGAAGTGGTAACCGACAGCGTGACCGATTCGTGCGACCTGGCGGGACGGAAATACATCGCCGTGGAGTACCTCCCCGGCCAGTTCGACCAACGTGCCGCGTCGGCCGTCGACTGCGTGCGGCTGATCGACCCGTCGGCCCAGGTGCGCATCCGCTCGTCGAAGCTGTTGCTGTTCGACGATGCCGTTTCCGACGAAGATCTGGCGCGCATCCGCCATTACTATATCAACGCGGTCGAGTCGCGCGAGAAGAATCTGGACGTGCTGACCGACATGGAACAGGCCGAGGTGAAGCCCGTCGCCGTGCTGGAAGGCTTCACCAAGATGACCGACGCCGAACTGGAACCCTGCTGCAAGCGGTACGGGCTGGCGATGAATGCCGACGACCTGCGCGAGGTGGTGAAATATTTCCGTGCCGAGGGGCGCGATCCCTATGAGACCGAGCTGCGCATCCTCGACACCTATTGGAGCGACCACTGCCGCCATACGACCTTCACCACCGAGCTGGAGGGCATCACGGTCGAGGAGTCGTTCGCAAAGGACGAGATCGAGGATTCGCTGGCCCTCTACCTGCGCATCCGCCGCGAACTGGGCCGCGAGCACAAGAGCATCTGCCTGATGGACATGGCGACCATCGGCGCCCGTTACCTGCGCAAGAAAGGGCTGCTGGACGACCTAGAAGTGAGCGACGAGAACAATGCCTGCTCGGTATACGTCGATGTCGATGTCGACGGGGCGACCGAGAAGTGGCTCCTGCAATTCAAGAACGAAACCCATAACCACCCGACCGAGATCGAGCCGTTCGGCGGTGCTTCGACCTGTCTGGGCGGCGCTATCCGCGACCCGTTGTCGGGGCGCAGCTACGTCTACCAGGCCATGCGCGTAACGGGTGCCGGCAATATCTACCAGAAGGTGTCCGATACGCTCGAAGGCAAGCTCCCGCAGAGCGTCATTTCGAAGAAGGCCGCCGCGGGCTACTCCAGTTACGGCAATCAGATCGGGCTGGCAACGACCCATGTGCGCGAGATTTACCACGACGACTATGTGGCCAAGCGCCTCGAAGTCGGTGCCGTGGTCGGTGCCGTGAAGGCTGAAAACGTCCGCCGCGAAAAACCCGTCCCGGGCGACAAGATCGTCATGCTGGGCGGCCGCACGGGGCGTGACGGTATCGGCGGCGCCACGGGTTCGTCGAAAGAGCACAATACCAAGTCGCTCGAAACCTGCGGCAGCGAGGTGCAGAAGGGCAATGCCCCCGAGGAGCGCAAGCTCGAACGCCTGTTCCGCCGCCCGGAGGTGACGCGGCTCATCAAGAAATCGAATGACTTCGGTGCCGGCGGCGTCAGCGTCGCCATCGGCGAGCTGGCCGACGGGCTGGACATCTACCTCGACCGTGTGAAGACCAAGTACAGCGGCCTGAATTCCACGGAACTGGCGATCAGCGAGTCGCAGGAGCGTATGGCCGTGGTCGTCGAGGCGAAGGACGTCGCCGAATTCATGGGCTACTGCCGCGAGGAGAATATCGAGGCGGTCGAGGTGGCCGACGTGACGGATACGGCCCGTATGCGGATGTTCAACAAAGGGCGCAAAGTCGTAGACCTCGCCCGTGAATTCATCGACAGCGCCGGGGCGAAGCACTATGCCGAAGCCATGATCGGTGAGGTGGAGAACCGCGATCCTTTTGCCCGTGAGGTCGTGGGCGCGACGTTTGCCGAACGCTTCGAGGAGAACCTGCGCGACAACAATGTCGTCTCGCAGCGCGGCCTGATCGAAATGTTCGATTCGACGATCGGCCGTTCCACCGTGCTGATGCCGTTCGGCGGCCGCACGCAGGGCAGCGAAACGCAGGTGTCGGTGCAGAAACTCCCGACCGACGGTTACACCGACACGGCCAGCATCATGGCCTTCGGCTACAATCCCTACCTGGCCTCGTGGAGCCCTTACCACGGTGCTGCGTATGCCGTCGTCGAAGCTGCTGCCAAGGTCGTGGCTGCGGGCGCGCGTTATGACAGGATGCGTTACTCATACCAGGAATATTTCGAACGCATGACCCGCGATCCCCGCTCGTGGGGCAAGCCGCTGGGTGCCCTGCTCGGTGCGCTGAAGATGCAGGTCGAACTGGGCCTGCCCTCGATCGGCGGCAAGGACTCGATGTCGGGCACGTTCCAGCATATCAACGTCCCGCCCATGCTGATGGCCTTCGGCATCACGACGGTGAATGCCGGGACGGTCATTTCGACCGATTTCAAGAAGGCCGGCAACCGTATCTACCTGGTGCGCCATACGCCCAGGGAGAACCATATGCCCGACACGGCGCAGCTGAAGGACAACTTCGGCTTTGTCAGCGAAAATATCGAACGCGGCAATATCCTCGCCGCATGGTCGGTGGGCTTCGGAGGTGTCGCCGAAGGTCTTGCCAAGATGGCTTTCGGCAACCGCATCGGCGCCGAGGTGGAGATGGACGAGGCGGAACTCTTCGGATACGCCTATGGTTCGATCCTTGTCGAGAGCGCCGTCGAACTGCCCCATCCTGCGGCCGGGCTGCTGGGTATGACCGCAGCCGAAGGGGCGTTGACCGTCAACGGCGTGAAAATGCCGCTCGACGCCCTCTACAAGGCCAATACCGAGAAATTCGCGGCCGTTTACCCCGACAAGGGGGAGAACCATGCCGGAGTGATGACCTCGGAGCCCGCACCCCGGACTTTCGCCTATCGGGGCGAAGCCGTCGAACATCCGCTGGTCTATATCCCCGTGTTCCCGGGCACCAACTGCGACTACGACACGGCCAAAGCATTCCGCAAGGCCGGGGCCGAGGTCGAAATGAGCGTGTTGTGCAACCTCGGGGGCGACGACATCCTGCGTTCGATCCGCGAAATGAAGGAACATATCCGCCGCGCCCATATCTTCGTGCTGAGCGGCGGCTTCTCGTCGGGCGACGAACCCGACGGCAGCGCCAAGTTTATCGTCAACGTACTCAACAATAAGGATATACGCGATGAAATCCATGCGTTGCTCGACCGCGGAGGGCTGATCCTCGGCATCTGCAACGGTTTCCAGGCGCTCGTCAAATCCGGCCTGCTGCCTTACGGCCGCCTGGGCATGGTGACCAAGGATTCGCCGACGCTGTTCCGCAACGACATCAACCGCCATATTTCGCAGATCGTCTCGACGCGCGTCTCGACGCTCAACTCCCCGTGGCTCGCGGGCTTTGGCCTGGGCGACATCCACTCGATCGCTGTCAGCCACGGCGAAGGCAAGTTCGTCGTGAGCGAAGAACTTGCCCGGGAGCTGTTCGCCAACGGGCAGGTGGCCTTCCAGTATGTCGATCCCGAAGGGCGTGCGACGGCCGAGGCGCCGTACAACCCCAACGGTTCGTCGTATGCCATCGAGGGCCTGGTGTCGCGTGACGGCCAGATCCTCGGCAAGATGGGGCATACGGAGCGTTACGAGAAAAACCTCTTCAAAAATATCGCAGGCGAGAAGGAGCAGTCGCTGTTCCGCAATGCCGTCGACTATTTCCGCAAAAATTAGTACAATATAAAACTTAAACTCACAAACACCATGAAACAGCTCGAAATGCTCTACGAAGGCAAGGCAAAACAGGTTTTCCGCACCGACGATCCCGACAAGATCATCATCCACTACAAGGATGCGGCAACGGCTTTCAACAACATCAAGAAAGCCACGATCGAAAACAAGGGCGTGCTGAACAACGCCATCTCGACCCTGATTTTCAAGGAGCTTCAGAAGTCGGGTGTCAAGACCCACTATATCGAGACGATCAACGACCGCGACCAGGTGTGCCGCCGGGTGACGATCATCCCGCTGGAGGTGATCGTGCGCAATGTCATCGCCGGTTCGATGGCCCAGCGCCTCGGTATCGAGGAGGGTACGCAGCCGTCGAACGTCATCTACGACATCTGCTACAAGAAGGACGAGCTGGGCGACCCGCTGATCAACGACCACCACGCCGTGGCATTGGGTGCCGTGACCTACGAGGAACTCGAACTGATCTACGCCATGACCTCGCGTATCAACGAGATCCTGCGCAACCTTTTCGCCAAGATGAACATCAAACTCGTGGACTTCAAGATCGAGTTCGGCCGTACGTCGGACGGGGAGATCGTGCTCGCCGACGAGGTGTCGCCCGACACCTGCCGCCTGTGGGACATGACGACCAACGAGAAACTCGACAAAGACCGTTTCCGTCGTGACCTGGGCAAGGTGCGCGAGGCTTACGAGGAGATTTTGGCACGTTTGCAGAAAATCGTCGGGTAATGGTGATGGGGCAGATTAGCGACCGCGAGTTGCATGAGGAGTGCGGGGTGTTCGGCGTCTTCGGAGTCAAGGACGCAGCGTCGCTGACCTACTATGGCCTGCATGCCTTGCAGCACCGCGGACAGGAGGGTGCCGGTATCGTGACCGTCGACCGGGACGCGACGTTCCGCCGCATCAAGGGCGGCGGCCTGGTGACCGAGGTGTTCGGCGAGGGAAACCTCTCGACGCTCAAGGGCGACATGGCCATCGGGCATGTGCGCTATACCACCGCCGGCGGTGGTGGCATCGAGAACGTGCAACCGTTCCTTTTCCGCCACAACACGGGCGATTTCGCGCTGGCGCACAACGGCAATATCGTCAATTCGGCGCTGCTGCGTATTTACCTCGAGAACAAGGGGAGCCTGTTCCAGTCGACCTCGGACAGCGAAATCCTGGCGCACCTGATCAAGAAGGAGACCAAGTATCACGACCGTCCGCGCATCTATTCGATCATCGACGCGCTGAACATGATCGAGGGGGCTTTTGCATTCCTGATCATGACCGCCAATCGCATCTATGCCTGCCGTGACAAATACGGCCTGCGGCCGCTGTCGATCGGCCGGCTGGGCGACGGTTATGTCGTGTCGAGCGAAACCTGTGCCTTCGACGTGCTGGGTGCGGAGTTCGTCCGCGACGTCGAGCCGGGCGAGATCGTCACGATCGACAGCGAGGGCATCCGGAGCCGCGATTTCTCGCAGTATAAGCGTTGCGAGATGTGCTCGATGGAGTATATCTACTTTGCACGTCCCGACAGTGACATCGAAGGGTGCAACGTCCATGCCTACCGCAAGGAGTCGGGGCGCCTGCTCTTCGGCGAGGCGCCTGCCGAGGCGGACATCGTGGTCGGGGTTCCCGACTCGAGCCTCAGCGCCGCGATGGGCTATGCCGAGGCGAGCGGCCTGCCGTATGAAATGGGGCTTATCAAGAACAAGTACATCGGCCGTACGTTCATCCAGCCTTCGCAGGAGCTGCGCGAGAAAGGGGTGCGCATGAAGCTCTCGGCCGTGCGGACGATCGTCAAGGGCAAGCGCGTGGTGCTGGTCGACGATTCGATCGTGCGCGGTACGACCTCGCGCCGCATCGTCACGATGCTCAAGGAGGCGGGGGCCACCGAGGTGCACGTGCGCATTGCCAGTCCCCCGATGACGCACCCCTGCTTCTACGGGGTGGATACCTCGACCCGCGACGAGCTGATCTCGGCGCGCAAGGAGGTGGACGGTGTCCGCGAGGAGATATGCGCCGATTCGCTGGCGTTCCTGTCGCCCGGGGCGCTGCTCAGGGCGGGGAACCGCAAGGATTTGTGCATGGCCTGCTTCACGGGGCACTATCCCACGGCGTTGTACCAGTCGGTCGATGAGGTGAACAAAGACGTAAAATGTTAAGGACTACTTTAAAAGGAAGATTATAATGGCACAGAGTTATGAGAAGGCCGGTGTGAACCTCGAGGCTGGATACGAAGTGGTGCGGCGCATCAAGAAACACGTGGCATCGACCTCGCGCCTGGGCGTGATGGGCAATATCGGTGCATTCGGAGGCATGTTCGACCTCTCGGCGCTGAACGTGAAGGAGCCGGTGCTGGTGAGCGGTACCGACGGCGTGGGCACGAAGCTCAAGCTGGCGTTCGAGATGGACAAGCACGACACGATCGGCGTCGATGCCGTGGCCATGTGCGTCAACGACGTGCTGGCGCAGGGTGCCGAGCCCTTGGTGTTCCTCGACTATGTCGCCGTAGGCCATAACGAACCCCAGAAGATCGAAGCCATCGTGAGTGGCGTTGCCGACGGCTGCCGCCAGGCGGGTTGTGCGCTGGTCGGCGGCGAGACGGCCGAAATGCCGGGCATGTACTCCGAGGGCGAGTACGACATCGCCGGTTTCACGGTCGGCGTGGTCGAGAAATCGAAGCTCATCGACGGATCGAAGGTCAGGGCCGGCGATGTGCTGGTGGGCATCGCCTCGAGCGGCGTGCACTCCAACGGCTTCAGCCTCGTGCGTAAGATTCTTGCGGATAACTGCCTGGATCTGCACAAGGTCTATCCCGAGTTGTCGAACAAACTGCTGGGCGAAGTGCTGCTCACCCCGACGAAGATCTACGTGAAGCAGGTGCTCGAAGTGATCCGCAGCTGCGACGTACACGGCATCAGCCATATCACGGGCGGAGGGTTCGACGAAAATATCCCCCGCATTCTGCACGAAGGGCAGGGGCTCGAGATCGAGGAGGGCACTTGGGAGATTCTGCCCGTGTTCCGCTTCCTCGAGAAATACGGCAAGGTGGCCCACCGCGAGATGTTCAACATCTTCAACATGGGTATCGGCATGGTCATCGCCCTCGATGCGTCGCAGGCAGAGAAAGCCATCGCCATCCTTGCGGAGCAGGGCGAGAAGGCGGCCGTCATCGGACGTGTCACGGACACCGAGGGTGTCGTAATCCGCTAAGGCCGTGCGACGCCTTGCGGTCTTTGCCAGCGGCAGCGGCACGAACTTCGAGGCTATCGCCACGGCCTGCGAGCGGGGAGAGATCCCGGCCCGGGTGGTGCTGATGGTCTGCGACAAACCCGGCGCCGGGGTTGTGCAGCGGGCTGCGGGGCACGGGGTCGAGGCATTCGTATTCGCCCCGAAAGAGTATGCCTCGAAGGCCGACTACGAGCGCGAGATCGTGCGGCGGCTCGACCAAGCCGGCGTGGAGCTGGTCTGCTTGGCGGGGTACATGCGCATCGTCGGCGACGTGCTGCTGGGGGCTTACGGCGGACGGATCGTCAACATCCACCCTTCGCTGCTGCCGGCATTCCGCGGGGCGCATGCCATCGAACAGGCGCTGGAATACGGCGTCAAGGTCTTCGGTGTGACGATCCACTATGTCGATGCGACGCTCGACGGCGGGAAGATCATCTCCCAGCGGGCGTTCGGATACGACGGAGACGACATCGCCGAGCTGGAAGCCCGGATTCATGCGGTGGAATATCCGCTTTATATAGAAACGATTAATAAATTATTAAAGGAATAATAACGATATGCGTGCATTAATCAGTGTCAGCGACAAAACGGGTGTTGTTGATTTCGCCAAGGGCCTGCGTGCCCTGGGCTGGGAGGTGATCGCCACGGGCGGCACGATGAAACTGCTCTCCGACAGCGGGGTCGAGGTTATCAACATCAGCGACGTGACGGGCTTTCCCGAGATCTGCGACGGCCGCGTCAAGACCCTGCACCCCAACGTGCACGGCGGCCTGCTGGCGCGACGCGACGATCCCGAACACCTGAAAGCCCTGAAAGATAACAATATCGAATTTATCGACATGGTCTGTGTGAACCTCTACCCGTTCCGCCAGACCATTGCCAAACCCGATGTGAAGATGGAGGACGCCATCGAGAACATCGACATCGGCGGCCCTTCGATGCTGCGTTCTGCGGCCAAGAACTGGGCCGACGTCACGGTGGTCTGCGACCCTGCGGACTATGAGCAGGTGCTCGGTGAAATCCGTGCCGGCGGCAATACGGAAAAGGCTACGCGCCTGAAACTTTCGGCCAAAGCATACACCCATACGGCTGAGTACGATGCGATGATCGCGGCCTATATGCGTGCACAGGCCGGGCTTAACGAGAAGCTGTTCCTTGAATTCGACCTCGTGCAGTCGCTGCGCTACGGGGAGAACCCCCACCAGTCGGCCAAGTTCTACCGTGAGGAGAAAGAGGTGCCTTATTCGCTGGCTTTTGCCCGTCAGCTCAACGGCAAGGAGTTGTCGTACAACAATATCCAGGATGCCAATGCCGCGCTGTGTATCGTCCGCGAGTTCGATGAGCCGTTCTGCGTGGGGCTCAAACATATGAATCCCTGCGGTGCTGCCGTCGGCAAGGATGTCGTGGATGCCTGGACGAAGGCTTACGAGGCCGACGATCTTCGGGGGTATCGTCGCCACGAACCGCACCGTAACGCGCGAGGCGGCCGAGTTGATGAAACCGATCTTCCTCGAGATCATCATGGCGCCGAAATTCGACGAAGGGGCGCTCGAAGTGCTCTGCACGAAGAAAAACCTGCGGCTGCTGGAGGTTGATATGCAGCAGGGGGCCGTCGACCCCAAGCAATATGTCAGCGTCAACGGCGGCCTGCTGGTGCAGGATCTCGACGTGGCGACGAAAACCGTCACGGCCGATATGTGCGTGACGAAGGCAAAACCTGCCGCGGCACAGATGGACGACCTGAATTTCGGCTGGCATATCGTCAAGCACGTCAAGTCGAACGCCATCGTCGCCGTCAGGGACGGCCGTACGTTGGGCGTGGGCGCCGGGCAGATGAACCGCATCGGCTCGGCCGAGATCGCCCTCCGGCAGGCGCATGCCGCCGGCGTCACCGAAGGGCTGGTGCTGGCTTCGGACGGCTTCTTCCCCTTCGACGACTGCGTGACGCTGGCTGCCGAATACGGCGTGACGGCCATCGTGCAGCCGGGCGGTTCGGTACGTGACGAGGACTCGATCCGGAAGGCCGACGAGAAGGGCATCGCCATGGTATTCACGGGCGAGCGCCATTTCAAACATTGATTTTCGATTATCGCGGCACCTTTCGTCTCGCTGTGCCCGTTTCGGGCGGGAAACAGGATGCTGTGCCCCGCCCGAAACGGACTTCGCCAAGGTGAAATCCGCTTCCGTGGCGATCGGAAATCGGACGGTATAAATAAAAACTTTTGCCGCTGCGACAAGCCTCTCCCGAGGGAGGGGCTTGGGGAGAGTGCCGGACTTGTGAGCGGCGGTAGGCCGTGCATACATCGTCCGGCGGCATAACGGCGGTGAAAACTGTTAATTCGTATTCGTATGAAAGTTTTGGTTATTGGCGGCGGTGGCCGTGAACATGCAATTGTGGATGCGCTGTCGCGCTCGCCCCAGGTGGAGAAGATATTTTGCGCCCCCGGCAATGCGGGTATTGCGACGCAGGCCGAGTGCGTGGCTATCCGCGAGACGGAGGTGGAGCGGCTGCGCGATTTTGCGGCGCAGAACGGGATCGGCCTTACGGTCGTCGGCCCCGAGGTGGCGTTGGCGGCGGGTGTGGTCGATGCGTTCAAGGCCGCCGGGCTGCGGGCTTTCGGCCCTACGAAGGCTGCCGCGCGTATCGAGTCGAGCAAGGAGTTCGCCAAAGACCTGATGGCCAAATACGCCATTCCGACGGCCGGTTACCGGGCCTTCACCGATTATGCCGCGGCGATGGACTATGTCGCTTCGCGTCCGCTGCCTGCCGTGCTGAAATACGACGGGCTGGCCGCGGGCAAGGGCGTGGTGATCGCCGAGACGATGGAGGAGGCCGACGCCGCCCTGAAGGACATGTTGCTCGACGACAAATTCGGCGCGGGCAAGGTCGTCGTCGAGGATTTCCTCACGGGGCCTGAATTTTCGTTCATGTGCTTCGTCTCCGGGCATAAGGTATGGCCGATGGTGCTGGCGCAGGATCACAAGCGGGCATTTGACGGCGACAAGGGGCCCAATACGGGCGGTATGGGCGCATATTCGCCCCTGCCGTTCATTACGGCCGAGGACGAACGCTATGCGCTCGAGAAGGTGTTGCAACCGACCGCCGACGCGATGGTCGCCGAGGGCTGCCCGTTCGAAGGCGTGCTTTACGGCGGCCTGATGAAGACCCCGCAGGGGATCAAGGTTATCGAATTCAACGCCCGTTTCGGCGACCCCGAAACCGAGGTCGTGCTGCCGCGCCTGAAAAGCGACATCGTGGATATCTTCTGCGCTGTGGCCGACGGCGGCGATACGCAGCTCGTATGGCACGATTTCGCCACGCTCGGCATCGTGCTCGCATCGAAAGGCTATCCCGGAGCCTATGAAAAGGGCTGCGAGATCAAGGGGCTCGACCGGGTGGAAGGCGCCCTTTACCACATGGGGACGAAGGCCGACGGCAGCCGCATCCTCACCTCGGGCGGCCGCGTGCTGTTCGTCGTGGGCAAAGGAGCCACGCTCGCCGAGGCACGCGCCAATGCGCTGCGGGATGTCGCACGCATCGGATGCGACAACCTCTTCCACCGCACCGACATCGGACATTGGGCATTTGAAAATTAGTTATATATAAGGTATGGTTATCAGCGGAAAAGAACTCTCAGCAAAACTCAAGGCCGAAATGGCCGCCGAAGTGGCTACTTTCGGCGCGAAATACGGACGCGTGCCGCATCTGGTCGTAATCCTCGTGGGCGAAGACCCGGGCAGCGTCTCCTATGTGACGGGCAAGGCTAAGGCCTCGGCCGAAGTCGGCATCCGCAATACGACGATCCGCAAGCCGGAGTCGGTCTGCGAGGCCGAGTTGCTCGGCATCATCGCCGACCTGAATGCCGACGAAGGCGTCGACGGAATCCTGGTGCAGCTGCCCCTGCCCAAGCATATCGACGCGGACAAGGTGATCGCCGCGATCGACAAGGAGAAGGATGTCGACGGCTTCCATCCCCTCAATGTGGCGGCTTTGTGGCAGAAACAGCCCTGTACGCTGCCCTGTACGCCGAAAGGTATCCTCAAGATGCTGCGGGCTGCGGGCGTGGAGATCGCCGGCAAGGAGGCCGTGGTGATCGGCCGCAGCAATATCGTCGGGCTTCCCGTTTCGAAATTGCTGTTGGATGCCAATGCCACCGTGACCATGGCGCACAGCCGTACGCGTAACCTGGGCGAGGTGACGCGCCGCGCCGACATCCTGGTCGTGGCGATCGGCCGCCCGAAGTTCGTAACGGCGGATATGGTGCGTGACGGGGCCGTGGTGATCGACGTGGGTGTCAACCGCGATCCCGAAACCGGCAAGCTGTGCGGGGACGTCGATTTCGCCGCCATCGAGCCCAAGGCGTCGGTCATCACCCCTGTTCCCGGCGGCGTGGGGCCGATGACGATCTGCTGCCTGATGGAGAATACGATCGAGTGCTTCCTGCGGCGTATCGCGCGGAAATAGCCCCGAATCGCCTGCCCCGGACGTTGTTCGCCTCCGGGCTCTCCCCCGCAAAACCCGAAGTGAAAACTTCGGGTTTTTTAGTGCCTTGCCTTTTCCGGGTCTTCGTCTTTTGCGGTGGGCGGCGGGTTTTTCTGCTGCCTGCTTCGCGTAATGCAGGTACGGCATTTTGCCGGGTTCAGGCGCCTTTCCCGTCGATTTTTAGGAAACTGTGATCATATCCGCCCAATAGCTATATTAAGTAGCTCGATATGGTATACAAAAATGCTTTTTATGTATGCTTCTACGGTTCATATGGTACAATGTGATGGTTTTTATTTAACTTTGAATGTCATTAAAGAGCGAAATTGTGTGTTGCGAAGTAAACAATTATGTGTTATGTAAATGATTTCGTTCTGTAAAGAGGATTATTGAGACTGTCGGTTGAATTCGTTTGAGCGGGTTGCAGGCCGTCCAAAAAATGTATAACAATTTAATAAACTATCTAAATGAAACTTTTTTACTATGCGGCAGCTGCTGCAGCCATGGCTTCGGCCGTTTTCTGTTCTTGCGATAAACAGGACGAAGTTACCCCCCCCCAGCCTGAAATCGCGCCTGTACAGTTCGTAGGTGTGACGGCACTCGATGTCGTTACGCGTGCCGAGGCGAAACCGTATGCAGCCGATTTCAATGTTTTTATTCCCGGCGTTACTGCTGCAACGAAACTGGTGAAATTTAATGCCGATGCATGGACTGTCGATGGCGATCCCATCTTGGTGGATCGCACGGGCGGTACGCTGGTGGCATGGGCGCCTTCGGCTCTGGCGGTGACTACTTCTGCCAGTGGTGCCGAATATACGCTGACGGCGCAAAAGGATGCGGCCGCACAGGATTTGATCTACCAGCCCCAGCCTGTCAATGCTGCCAATGCGGGAGCTGTTGCCGTCGAGATGAAGCACGCCTATTCCAAACTCTCTTTCCTGGCAACGGCCGGCAATGGATACACGGGTGCTGCCAATCTTACTCAGGTGCAGATTACCGGTGGAATCTATGCGACCGGCACGCTCGATATGGTAGCCGGCACGGTGGATCCGGCCGGCACGGCGACGGGGGCGCTTACCCTGGCCGCCGGCGAAAAGGCGCTTGTCGTGCCTATGGCCGCTAAGCCTACCCTTGCCGTGACCTGCACGATCGACGGCGAAGAATTCACAACAAGCATTACGGCTGATACCATGCCGTCGCTGCTGGCTGGCGTGGAATACGAAATTACGTTGACGGTCATCGGCCAGGAGGCTGTCATCTCTTCGGTGAAGGAGGTTCCCTGGACTACGACCGAAGTGAACGGCGGAACCATATACTGACGACTTTAAGTGACGATATGCAAAACGGAAAGCCGCAGACTGTAAAGTCTGCGGCTTTCTTGTCGTGGGTGCGATATCGCACCTTGCGTTGCGGCGCAGCAGGGCGGTACTACCTCTTGGCGTAAGAGCAGTGCAGTGCCTCGGGCAGCGGAGCCCCGGGGGCTCGCCGCCAGACCATGGCCCTGTCTTTCGAGGCGTCGCCCGTCCCGAAATCGAAGCCGTCTTGCGATGAGAATGTCACCGGGACGGCGCCTTCGAAGCCGTATTTTGCATAGAACCCGTGCAGCCACTCCTCGCTCGGGATCAGGAAGGCCGCCTCGTCGCCCTGCTCGCCGATGAGCCGCATCGCTTCGCGTATCAGCTTGCCGGCCAGTCCCCTGCGGCGGAATTCGGGCGCTGTCGCTACGCCGTAGATGTAGGTCGACCGTCCCAGCTCGCTCTCGAACGGCAGCATGTGGAGCATGGCCGCCGTACGCCCTTCGCATTCGGCCGTCAGCATCCTGCGGCGGCTGTAATAGCGCATCAGGAACGAGTCGACGAATTGTTCGTCGTCGCCGAATGCCGCCGTCCAAAGTTCCTTGCAGGCGATTTCGTCCGGGTGCAGGTGGATGGCCGCATATTTGTGCTGGATGACGGCGGGGTGGTAGGAGAGCTTCGACTGGCGCAACCCGTCGATCCCGAGGTCTTCCTCGCGGTTTATCATCGTGAAACGCGCGGGAAGGTGCTGTGCGAAGAGTTTGTTGATGATCGTGAAGGCGCCGTCGTAGTCGGTGTCCGCCTTCTCGACATGCGTGTCGAACGTATGGTCGTTGACCGCCGAACCGTATGTGAACGCGATCAGTTTGTCGCCTACGTAGATACAGCCGCCGATCATTTCCAGTTCTTCGAAATGTTCGAAAGCCCGCTGCATGGCCCGCTGTTCGGCGCACAGTTCCGAGGTGTGCCCTTCGTGGGCCCGGCGCCATTCGCGTTCGAGCTGCATGCACTCCCCGAACCGCTCGCGCGTGAGTTGCTCGTACCGGAAATCGGGGTATTCCGCCATGAAACGGTTGATGTGGTTGCGTTTGGGCTGGTACCTGCGTCCCGTGAGGTTGCGCAGGTCGTCGGCGTTGTAAACGTAATCTTCCATCCCGCGGTCGGATTCGAACGCGAACAGCCCGGCGTGCATGTTGCGAACCATCTCGCGCCCCTCGTCCGTAAGCCCGATGATGCGCAGCCGCTGTCCGTGCGCATGGGCATCTTCGCGCAGGGCGGGGATGATCCGGGCGAAATCCCCTTCGCCGACGGGTTGCATGTACCCGATCTTCTCCCCGCCCCCGATCTGGAAGCGGATCACCAGGAAGCCGTCGATCACGGCCCAGGCACTGTGGTACATCGCCTGCCAGCAGTACATGTTGGCGAATGCGAGGTCGCAGTTGTAGATGCCCGAAGGCATGGTATAGCGCTCGATGGTCTGTTTATCCTCGAGGCGCACGGGTTTGAATTCAATCATGGACGATGTAACTCTTTTTTTCTGCGTGGGAATAGTATTGCTGGACAAGGGCGCGGAAATCCTGCAGGAGGGAGTCCCCTGCGCCCGACGCTTCCGGTTTGTCCTGCGCGTCGTCGAAGCGGATCGTGCCGTCGTTCGTCACGGCCTGGAACGCCCCGTCCCAGCTCACCGACCACTGCTGTCGCTGCGGTTCGTTCAGCACGTCGCGGCCGAATGCGAAATAGGACTCCGTATTGCCCAGCAGCCCTAGGAGCGTGGGCATGATGTCGAGCTGCTGCACGACCTCTCCGACCTGGCCCCGCAAGGCGCCGTCGGGGGTATACATGAAGCCGATGATATGGTAGTTGCCCGGATAGCTGCGGGTTTCGGCGGCGAATTTTTCGGAGGACACATGGTCGGCTACGAATACGAATATCGTGCGGCGGAACCATTCTTCGCTTCCGAAGCGCTCGAAGAAGAGCCGGAAGGCATTGTCGACATAGGCTACTCCCTTGTGCAGTTTCGTGTAACCGGCCGGGAGTTTGTCCTCGTATTGTGCCGGGACGACGAACGGGTGGTGCGACGAGAGGGTGAACAGCGTGGCGAAGAAAGGCTCCGGTGTCCGGGAGAGCTCCTCGCCGGTGAATTGCAGGAACGGTTCGTCCCAAATGCCCCAGTAACCGTCGAAATCACCCTTGCCGTGCCTGTCTTCGTAGTCTTCGCGGCTGACGAGCCGTTCGACGCCTGCCGAGCGGGCGTATGCCCCGAATCCCATCGAGCCGTGTTCCGACCCGCAGAAGAATGCCGTCGAATACCCCCTCCCGCGGAGTATGGCCGGCAACTGCCGGCTTTCACCGAGCGATTGCGGCATCAGTACGAACGGCGTCCGGAACGAAGGGATGCTGCCCAGCACCGAGGGCATGGCCTGTATCGAGCGCGTGCCGTTGGCATACATGCGTTTGAAACAGAGGCCGCCGCGCATCAGCGAGTCGAGGAACGGCGTGAAGCCCTTGGTTTCCCGACCGGCATAAACCTCCGGCATCAGATAGGCCGAATGCTCGGCCGACATGCTCTCCATGATGAAGACCATGACGTTGCGCCCTGCCAGGTTCACCGCCGCACTGTCTGCGGGCTGGTGCACGGGCGTGAAATGCTGCGGCAGCTCTTCGGGGGTGAAATATTTTTTGTAATTGATGCTTCCCGCGTTGCCGATCGTCCGCAGGATGCAGAACGGGTTGCTCAGGATGAGGTTCGCCTTGCCGCTGTCGTCGGTATAGAGGGTGGCGTTCGAAAGGGTGATCGGCCGTGTCATGCGGGTCATGCCGCCGCGCATGCCTGCGATCGAGAGCCCTGCGCCTGTGGCGAAGATCACCGTGCTTCCGACATAGTAGGCCCAGCCGCGGCTCAGCAGGCTCTCCTCGCGCACCTTGCGGCCGTAACCCCATGCCAGCAGCGCCACGAGGGCTGCGGCGACGAGTACCAGGTACCAGTTTTCGGCCATGAACTTACCGACGAGTTGTACCGAATTGCTGTTGTCGGCGAAGAATACCTCGTCGGCCGTGAAGCGTTTCTGCGTGTAACGGAAATAGACGCAGTCGGACATGTTGACCGCCACGACCAGCACGGCATTCACCGCCACGTAGTACCAGTACATCAGTTTGCGGTACCAGCCGCGTTCGCGCACATGCAGGGGCAGCAACGCCAGCAGGATGAATACCCCGTTGGCATAGATGACCGATACCGTGTCGAATTTGAGTGAGCCGGCGAGCAGCTGCCACAACTCACCCCGGCCGATCGTCCCCAGCAACTGTGCGTTGTAGAGATAAAAGACCACGCGGCAGAGCATCAGTACCGCATAGAGCAGTACGATGCGCCGCAGTAACAGGGCCAGCGGGGTATGGAGCAGGCGTTTCATGAATTAACCGTTGTCCGTATGATTCGGTGACGACAGGGCGTCTGGGTTATTCGCAGGCCTTGAGCGACATGTCGAGCGACTTGATCTGGTGCGTCAGGGCACCGACCGAGATGAAGTCGACGCCGCATTCGGCGTAGTCGCGCATCGTCGAGAGCGTGATGCCGCCGCTCGATTCGGTCTCGCAGCGGCCTGCGACCTTCTTCACGGCCTCGCGGGTCATTGCGGGCGTGAAATTGTCGAACATGATGCGGTCGACGCCGCCCGCGGCGAATACTTCGTCGATGTCCTCCAGCGAGCGCACTTCGCACTCGATGGGAATATCCTTGCCCTTGGCCCGGAGGTATTCGCGGGCGCCGTGGATGGCTTTGCGGATGCCGCCCGCAAAGTCGATGTGGTTGTCTTTCAGCAGGATCATGTCGAAAAGCCCCATGCGGTGGTTCTCGCCGCCGCCGATCTTCACGGCCATCTTGTCCAGCACGCGCATGCCGGGCGTGGTCTTGCGCGTGTCGAGCACCCGGGTATGCAGCCCTGCGAGGCGGTCGACGTAAACGGCGGTCTGCGTAGCC